>Ga0302325_10019860_pt1 | contig 14112 bp, 16 predicted proteins | sample Palsa_T0_2_FD_201948 | JGI IMG/M metagenome (GOLD analysis project Ga0302325, IMG submission 201948) | Peat permafrost microbial communities from Stordalen Mire near Abisko, Sweden - Palsa_T0_2 | ecosystem: Environmental > Terrestrial > Soil > Palsa > Peat permafrost | place: Sweden: Abisko... | reverse complement strand
CGATCTGGGAAGGCGGGATGAAGTCCGCACCGGAGAACTCCTGCGCATTCCTGCGGCATCGAAACGGACCCGCGAAGCGGTATTTCATGACGCGACAACGGGGCCATTCCGCGCAACGCATGCCACTGTCACCACGCAAACGCTGCCGCCTCCACCGCCGCCGCCGGTGAGCGTCGCGCGCAACGACGGGTTTCCGCCTCCGCAGCACAGACCGCGTTCGCATACCAACCCGCCTGTGTCCCCGGCGCCGATCGTTCCGCCGCCGGTCGTTCAGGCGTCCGTCACGCCCGATCCGTCTCAGCAGATGCCCGTTTCTTATGGCGACGGACATTTCGTCTGGCCGCTGACAGGACGAATCATCTCGACCTTCGGCAGCGTCGGAAACGGCGAGCGCAATGACGGCATTAATATCGCGGCGAAGATGGGCGAGCCGATTCATGCCGCCGCCGGCGGCACCGTGACCTATGCCGGCAACGAACTCAAAGGTTACGGCAATCTGATTCTGATACGCCACGACGACGGTTACGTCACAGCCTATGCGCATGCACAGAGCATCGGCGTCAATCGCGGCGACCGCGTGGAAAAGGGCCAGGTGATCGGTCTCGCAGGCGCCACAGGCGATGTCGACAGCCCGCAGCTTCATTTCGAAATCCGCCGCGGCGTCGAACCCGTCGACCCCAAGCCGCTCCTGATGGCCGATCGCGCGAGCTGACCGCGTTGGGATTTGAATTGACCTGCTTCAGCATTGCCGGGCAGCCCGATGGCGACTCTGTTGTGGGCAATATCGCCGTCAGGGTTGTCTGACGCTGTTCATCTGCAGCGTCACCGCCGTCTGCGCAAGCAGCCTTCCGTTGACCGACGCGCCGGTTTTTATCGCGATGAGCGTCTTGGACAGGATAACTCCCTCAAAATGCGAAGTCGTTCCAAGGTTCACTTTGCCCGCGACCTGCCAGAATATGTTCTGAGCCTGGGCGTTTCTGCTGAGAATGACGGACTTGCCGTCGGCGAGCGACAGATTTTGAGCGATCTGGAATATCCATACCGAATAGGAATCGCCGTCGAGCGTCACGTTCGAGGGTATGGTGACGCTTGTGCCCCATTTGTAGACGCCGGGCCCGAGCGTAAGTCCGCCGATATTTCCGCCTCCCAGTCCGGTCGAACCTGGATGCCGGCCTGCGGCGTTCGTGTAGGCGTTCTCCATATCGTGAATGGCTGTCGTAAGTTTAAAGGGTTTGGCAAGGCTGCAGGGCGCCGGGCCCGCCGCATCGACCGAATAAATCGTTCCGTTCACCTCCGCGCAGGACAAGTGGTCTGCGGCGCCGGTGATGGGGCTCGTTCCGACATTTCCCACGACATCCGAAGCCGGGACGTCCGTAATTCCCGATTTGGTCAGAATGACAAAGTGGCCGGCTCCGCCGAGGTTCACCGGTTGTGTCAGCCCGTAAAGAGAATCTCCCGGCGGGATCGCGTCCTGGGCCGTTGCAGCACTGGTGGCGAGGACTGCAAAAAAAATAGTGCCCGCCTTCAATATGGAGTTCATGGGCGTCGGCTTTCTCTATGTGAGTGAATTTTGCGAGCCCCAATCGTCCGAATCCTGGAACGAACGGGCGCGGCGGACCCCCCAACTACGCCAAAGCTGCAAAACTTGCTGTATCGGATTGCTCACACGCGCCGTTCCTTCGATCGTCCCGCCGGCAGTTTGTTGAGGTGGTGAAACCAAGCGGGTGTAGCCGCGTTTGCTCTACAAGGTTAAGCGAATCCCACCTCACATGTATTCGCGGCGCACTGTCAGTCGGCAGGTCGCGCAGCCTCGGCAAGAAAAACACCTTGCAACGCGAGCCTCGGAGCATCGGGCAGCATCATGCCGCCGCGATGGCTCCTAAACCAAGGAAACTGCAATGAAGATGATTCTTAAATCGGCGATCGCGGCAGCGGCAATTACCGCGGCGATGGTTCCAGGACTGGCGCTCGCTCAAGTCGGCGTGTCGGTCGGCATCGGCGGTGTCGGTGTTGGCGTGGGTGTCGGCGCGCCCGTTTTCAATGCCGGCGTCTACGGCCCGTGCGGCCCGGGTTATGCCCCCTGCGGCGCGGAATACAATCCCTATGACGGCGACAACTACTACGATCCGATCTACTACGGCGGAGCCTGGTATCACGGCCCGTATCGCTGGCAGATGCGCGACGGACAACGCGAATTCTATGTGAATGGCGGCTGGCATCGCAACGAATGGGCGGGCGGCGCCTACCCGGCCTCGATGACGTTCAGCAATGGCGGCTATTACAGAGGCGGCCGGTATGACGGATGGGACGGTGCGAACGGCATCAATTCGCGCTTCCACGCCGGCAATCGGCCGATGCGCGACGAACGTCAGGATGGTCCGCATGACGGCCCGCGTGATGGCGGAGACGGCCCGCACAACTGATCCTGCGGCCATATAGCAACATGACGAAAGGCTCCCCGCGCCACCCTCGGGGAGCCTTTTGTTTTTACAGTCAGTCGTTGGGCGTCGAGACGGGCTTCCTGGCCCGGGTGCTGTTCGTCTTCTTCTTGACCGGCGCGTGATCGTTCAGCACCACGCTGAGTAGGGAACTGTGGACTTCGATCTTACCGTTGTAGCTGATGAAGCCCAATTTGCGGAACTTGTTCATGAAAAAGCTCACGCGCGAGCGCGTGGTCCCGATCATTTCGGCGAGAAGCTCCTGGCTTACCTTGGTGATGATGGGCTCCGGTTTACCCGCCTTGCCGAAATTTGCAAGCAGAAGGAGCGCGCGCGCCAGCCGTTTTTCGCTGGAATTGAACAGCTGATCGACCAGGTCTTCCTCGACGCGGATCGTTCTCAGGAGAAGATGCGCGACGAACAATTCGGAAAAGGTCGGTTCCGTGTTGAGCGTCCGGATGATGGCATCCTTGTCGATGCGCATGATCTCGCATTCGGTTATCGCCACGGCGGTCGCCATGCGTCGATTCTGTCCCGCCAGGCAGCCCTCGCCGCAAAACTCGTCTTTTCCGAGAAGGGCGACCACGGCCTCCCGCCCCTGTTCCGAGACGACCAAAACCTTGATCTCGCCCTTCAGGATGTAGAAAACGCAATCGGCCGGCTCTCCTTGCGAGAAGATTTTGTGATTCTTGCGGTAATTCGCAATCGTTCGTCCGCCGCCCACTTTGGACAGGAACTCGCGCGGATCGAAGATGGAAACGGGTTTGTTCAAAATTGTGCTCACTGGTTCGTCTTGGCGAGGGCAAGCCCAATAATATCACAGCCATATGGGCGGATTCACGCGCCAATTCTGGTCAATATGGCACACCGATGACCCGGACTGCGGCCGCGTTCCCGGCAAAGCGTGATGTCGCAAATTATTGGTTTTATTTGATCTTTTTTGACGCTCACCTGCGCGGCGCCCGAATCCGGTCCGTTCTGCGAAATATTGGCCTGTCTTGAGGAGAGCGGCAGCCAGTCGCCGAAGAGACGAATAAAGAACAGGTCAATCCGATACAGACATCTCGGCGCTCACGCGCCTACGGTAACGCCATGCGGGGCCGTTTGGTTGCCGATTGAAAGGCGCCGGATTATGTCGAAACCAGATTGTTCATTTCCTGTTGCAGGGGCGTCGCAAATTTGCCGGCGCTTCGCGAGGTGGTAGACGTGAGTACGAGCCCCCTCCTGTCCCCTGCACCGGACCGCGGTTCTGGGGATCAAGGTCATTTGCACGTCGTACCGTCCGATCAGGCATCGTCGTCGGAGACGACGCGCTATAGCAGCTTTGTGAATGCTCTCACAGCCGTCGCCCGCGAACCGCTCATCGTCCTGGATTGCGGCCTGCGCATCGTGGCTGCGAGCCCTTCCTATCGGCAGATGTTTCCGGGAAATTTCGCGAACGCGCATGAACCGCCGTTTGGCGAGATGAACTGCATTCAATGGGACAGTTCGGTGCTCGAGCTGTTGGCCGACGTCCTTTCGCAAGGCGCCATCGTCGAAGACTATGCGATCGAACTCGATGTGCCGAATTTCGGGCGCCGCCGCATGTTGCTGAGCGCACGTCAGGTCATGGGAGAAATCGGCCGTGACACGGCGATCGTCGTCGGGTTTGAAGATGTGACGGCGCTGCATGAAGCCCAGGATCTCAAAGCTGCCCTGCAGGAGAAGCAGGAAATGCTCCTCATGGAGGTGCATCACAGGGTCGCCAACAGCCTGCAGATCATCGCAAGCATCCTGCTGCTGAAAGCCCGCTCGGTGCAATCCGAAGAAACCCGCCACCACCTGCACGATGTGCATCACCGGATTGTCTCGGTCGCGTCCGTGCAGCGCCAGTTGAGCGTTTCGGGACCGGGCAGAAATGTCGAGTTCGGTCCTTACCTGACGGTGTTGTGCGAAGGCCTGGCGAGTTCGATGATCGCCGACGATCAGGGAATCGCGGTCACGGCATTCGCCACAGCCGGTACGATCAAGTCCGAAGATGCCGTCAGCTTCGGTCTTATCGTCACGGAGCTGGTCATAAACGCCCTGAAACATGGTTTTCCGGACGGTCGCAGGGGTCATATCGTGGTGGATTATGTCAGGGACGGAAACGATTGGCGCTTGTCCGTTTCGGATGATGGCGTCGGCCGGTCGGCCAGCGTGCCGGGGTCTTCGCATGTCGGACTCGGCACCAGCATCGTCGAGGCTCTCGCGCGGAATCTGGGCGCGCATGTCGAGATAGCGCCGCCCGGTCCCGGCGCCGCGACAACGATCGTTCATGCCGGCGCCGACTAACGGCATTCCCGGCAGATTGCGGACCAAGTGAACCGCGTGTCGAGACCGGCCGAGATTTCATTTTATCGGTGCTGCGCCGCCTGCAGGGCGCCTTCGCAAAGGAGATAGATCGTGTCCCTCGGGCTTATCCTCGTCATCATCCTTATCATCTTCCTGGTCGGCGGCTTCAGCGGTCGCTTCCGCGGCTATGGCTATGGCTACGGTCACCGCGGCATCGGTGTCATCGGCATCGTTCTGATCATCCTTGTCGTGTTGCTTTTGATGGGCAGGATTTGAGCACACAGGCGACGCGTCGAATGGCATATTGCGGCCCGGTGCGCGGCTCGCCGGCCTCCGTCTCGCGGCTGGCCCATGACGCGCGATAACACTCAAAAATCGTTCACGCGTTACGGCTGGTATGCCGTTCTGGGAATCCTCGCCGTCATTGCCGGTGTTGCGCTGGGCCTCGCAGCCGGGTGAGCCTGGCGCCAGGGCGCGCAAAGCCGCCTGCAACAACTTCAATCACGGCTACCAGGTGCAACCGTAGACCGTGCAGTGGGGCGTCGGCATGCCGGATTTCGTTGGCGGTGTCGCTGCCGGAACGGGCGCTGCGGCGTTTGCCGACGACCTCGGCGGCGCATCGAAACCCGAATGCGCCTGCATGCGCAAAATCTCCTTCTGATCGTTCTCCGCGATATACTCGGCATCGACGATTCCCGTCGATCGCGGATCGATTTCGCCTTGCCGATAAAGCTTGATCGTCACGTTTGCGCCCGGCCGTATCAATTCGTTTCCGCTGCGATCCGCCACGACGTTGTCCGTGCCGACGATCTGGAAATAACGAAAGCCGTGATCGAGCGTCATCGCTGCGGCCTTGAACAGAACAATCTCGGTCGCATCGTTTGCGCTACGGCCCGTGGTTGCGCTTCCGGAAATCTCGGCCGTGTGCGCGTCGAGCATCGGCGGTGCAGCGTGGATGCATCCCACCAACAGCACGCCGCAGAGCACGCCGGCTATCAGGCCGCGGCCATCGAGGATTGCTTTGCGCTTTCTAAAATGAGTCATCGACCGGCTCTCTCTGAATATCCCGCTGCGACTCGGACGAAGCGTTTGATTTCCAGACTGTGCAATTTTGACCAGCGGGAAAACCCGCCATGTCTTAGGTTTATATCGTAACGAGCACGCAAGCACACGGCGGCGATTGATTCAGATCAGCGCTAGTCGCGCGCGGACGTGTCGATTGCCTACACCACATTTCTGCTTTCCGACAATCGCCGGGACTGGCATTGCCTGGGGCTTTCAAGGAGAGGATTTTCAGATGTCCGAAGTCCGGAAAATCACCGCGGTTTCACGCCGCAATCTGTTGCGGAGCGCCACGCTCATGGCAGGCGGCGCAGCCGTTCTCGTCACGGCAATGACTGCCACCAGCGCACGCGCCGACAAGATGGCCCAGTCCGCGGCCGCCTATCAGGCGAAACCCAAAGACGGTCAGCAATGCGACGGCTGCGGGCTCTTTCAGGCGCCGTCGTCCTGCCAGTTGGTGGACGGCACGATCAGTCCGTCCGGCTGGTGCAAATTCTGGGCAAAAAAGAGCTGAGGCGGCAGGTCCTCGAACGATCAAATTACTGGGGGAATATCGTCATGACGGGTCGTCGCACGCGCGCGCAATGGTCGGCTCGCCTGGTATTCGGCTTGTTCGTCATCGCGCCGGCCGCATTGCCCCAATCGGCCCTCGCCGTGCCGAGCTATGCCCGGCAAACCGGTCTTGCGTGCGAGGCCTGCCACACGGTGTTCCCGCAACTCACGCCCTTCGGGCGCGTGTTCAAGGCGAGCGGCTACACGCTGTTCAACACGCAGAAGGTCGAGGATATCGACAGGACGAAGCAGAGCACGCTGTCGCTGAGCGATCTGCCGCCAATTTCGGCGATGATCATGGCGGGAACAAGTTTTGCCGCCAAAGCCAATGACCCCGATTCGAGCAAGGTTGCCACCGATTTCCCGCAACAGGCGAGCCTGTTCTATGCAGGACGCATCTCGGACAATATCGGCGCGTATTTTCAACTGACCTATGACGACCAGAGCGGCACCATCGGGATCGACAATACCGATATTCGTTTCGCGGATGTGGCGACGGTCGACGGCCATAATGTGATCTACGGCCTCAGCCTGAACAACAATCCCACGGTGCAGGACCTCTGGAACAGCACGCCTGCCTGGGGACAGCCGTTCATCGGTGCTCCGTCCATGCAAGGCCCCGCAATTCCGGGCGCACAAATCGAAGGCGCGATGGCCCAGATCGTGGCGGGCGTGTCCGCATACACCTATATCGACAATTCGCTCTATATCGAGGCAGGCGTCTATCGGTCCGCTCTGCAGGGCGCGTCGGTCGCCGACAACGGCAACACGACGAACAACATCATCTCTGGCGTCGCCCCCTATTGGCGCGCCGCCTATGAATGGGATTGGGGCAAGAACTCCTGGGAGTTCGGCACCTTCGGTCTCTCCGCGGCGCTCGACAACCCCATCACGCCGGCTGGAAATGCGGTCAATGTGTCGCTGCAGAATTCGCCCTCGGACCATTTCCTCGACGTGGGCTTGGACTCCCAATATCAATTTATCGACGACGAGGACCAGCTTTCCGTCGACGCGAGATGGGTCCACGAAAGTCAGAATCTCGATGCGAGCTATCTGGCGGGTTTCGCGTCCAACAAGAACGATCGTTTCGACACCGCCGACGTGACGGCGAGCTATTACTGGCATCGCAAACTGGGCGCGAGCCTGGGCTTCTTTACGGTTAGCGGCTCGAACGATCCGCTCTATCTCGGCACCATCTCCGGCAATTCCAACAGCAACTGGGCAACGGCGGAGATCGACTATCTGCCTTGGCTCAATGTGAAGCTGGGCCTGCAATACACCGCATTCATGCGCTTCGACGGCGCCACATCGAACTACGACGGCATGGGCCGGAACGCATCCGACAACAATCTGCTGTACGCGTATCTGTGGCTCGCATTCTGAGCGTTCGCGAAAAGGAATGACGCCGATGAAAAGCATATTGGCCGCACTTCTCGTCGCCGCCGCGTGTTTCGCCGCCGCGAACGCTTTCGCTGCCGACAATCCCGCTGCAAAGAAAGCTGCAGAAGCGAAGGCGACAACGACCTGTCAGGATTGCCACGGACCGAAAGGCGACAGCGTCTCGGCGACGTTTCCGCGGTTGAACGGACAGCAGGCCGCATATATTTCGGCCCAGCTCAAGAATTTTCGCGATCACAGCCGGTCGGATCCGCATGCCCAGGCCTATATGTGGGGCATGGCCTCGCAGCTCGACGATTCCCTTATCGCGGAACTGGGAAGCTATTACGCAGCCCAGACGCCGACGCCGCCGCAAAGCGGCGGAGCCCTCGCCGCAGAGGGCAAGCAACTCTATCTGAGCGGGGCGCCCGCCCAGGGCATGCCTGCCTGCGTGACCTGTCACGGTGCGCACGGCGAAGGCAACAGCATCATTCCGCGGCTGGCGGGCCAGCATGCCGATTATCTGAAGAAGCAGCTCGAGGCATTCCGTTCGACCTTGCGCGAGAACGACATCATGCACGCCAACACCAAGGACATGACTGACAGCCAGATCGAGGCGCTGGTTTCCTACCTCGCCAACGACTGAGCAGTCGTCGCTGGTCTGTGATTCGGATCGATAAACGCCCCCGGGCGTTTTGGTGATGGAGTATTTGCGATGTCCGCTGACGATAAAGCCTTCGCACTTTCACGTCGCAATCTGTTGCGAAATGCGCCGATTGCGGCGGGCGGCGGAGCGTTGCTCGCAGTCGCGATGATCGCCGACGGAGCAGATGCCGCAAACCAGATTTCGCAGGCCGCCGCCGCCTATCAGCCAATCCCTAAAAACGGCGCCCAATGCGACGTCTGCAAGCTCTTCGTGCCGCCGATATCCTGCACGTTGGTCCAGGGCAATATCAGCATGCAGGGCTGGTGCAAATATTTCACGCTCAGAACCTGAAGAACGTCGCGCCGGGCGGAGATTTGCGGAATGGCCTTTGATCAAAATCCGCAAACCGAATTTTCGCGCAATACGAAAATGGTTGGAACGAAAATCGAATCCTTACGGACGAACGCGGCGCATTCGGCGTAAAAAATCTGCCGCCGCAATGCCTTGGCGATTCATTGCGCGGGCGCGTCCGGCGGGGTCTATTTCAGCTTTGCTATTAGGGAGAAAAGACTATGAGTAAAGAATTCGATGTCGTCGTTTATGGTGCCACGGGTTATACCGGTCGGCTTGTTGCCGAATATCTTCTGAAAACCTATGGGGCCGGCAATACCGTCAAATGGGCGATGGCCGGCCGCAATCGCGACAAGCTCGCCGAAGTGCGGGATCTGATTGGTGCGCCTGCGTCGCTGCCTTTTATTGTCGCCGATGCCACTGACGATGCCGCGCTCGCGGCGATGGCGGCGCGGGCGAAAGTGGTGCTCACGACGGCCGGCCCCTATCAGCTTTACGGCTCGAAGCTCGTCGGCGCCTGCGCCAGGACGGGCACGGACTATGTCGATCTCACCGGCGAATCCCACTGGATCGCGGCGATGATCGCAGCGCATACAGCCGAAGCGAAGAAATCGGGTGCACGACTCGTGTTTTCCTGCGGCTTCGATTCAATCCCGTTCGATCTGGGCGTCTGGTTTGTCGAGGAGGAGGCGAAGAAACGTTTTGGCGCCTATGCGCCGCGCGTGCGCGGTCGTGTTCGCGGCATCAAAGGCGGTCTCTCGGGCGGCACGCTCGCCAGCGGGCAAGCCACCATGGCGCTGGTGCAGACGGATCGCTCCATCGGCGCGTTGCTCGCCAATCCCTTCGCGCTCACGCCCGGCTTCGCAGGTCCCGCGCAGCCCGACGGCGATACCCCGTATGAAGACACGGTCACCGGTTCCTGGGTCGGCCCGTTCATGATGGCCGGCATCAACACAAAGGCGGTTCATCGCACCAACATGCTGCTCGGCCAGCCCTGGAGTGCAGCGTTTCGCTACGACGAAATGCAGATGCTGGAGGGCCCGCCCAAATCGGGCGGCGGGCCCAATATGGGCGGGTTCGATTTCAATCTCGCGAATCTTCCCAAACCCGGCGAAGGGCCGTCGAAGGAAGAGCGGGACGCCGGCTGGTACGATATTCTGTTCATCGCCGAGATGGATGACGGCCGCACCGTCCGCGCGGCGGTCAAGGGCGATACCGATCCGGGCTATGGCTCGACGTCGAAGATCCTCGCAGAAGCCGCGCTGACATTGGCGTTCGAAGTACCGCGCAACGTCACGCCGGGCGGCTGCTGGACACCTGCCGCCGCCATGGCCGGCGCGTTGCTTAAACGGATGCCGACGAAAGCGGGACTGACATTCACGGTGGAAAGCTGATTCGATTCATTTCGGCCCGTTCAAAACGCGGTCACCACGGTATCCACTTCGACCAGCTTGCCGTTGCGCTTGAGCACGAGATGCCGATGCTCGCCGGGTGTGCCGTGCAGCGCGTCCAGCAGTTCGCCGCGCGTCATCGCGGCTGTCGGCCGGCCGCCGATGCTGACGATCTGATCGCCCGCCATCACGCTGCTGACGGTTGCGACGCCGTTCTTTTTGGCGATGCCGGCGACGGTGGTCATGTTCCCCGAATGCGCCAGCGTGATGCCGACCTGGTCGAGATCATGCGTATCGATCGGCGTTTCCTGAAGCCAATAACTGACGCAGTTCGAGTATTCGAGCGTGAGGCGAAAGCTCTTGAGCACATTACCGCCGATCCAGCCATTCACTTCTTCGCCAGCCTTCTCGGAGTAATAGTCGATGAATGTGTGCGTCACGAACCCGCCGAGCACTCCGCCGATCGTCGGCGACATGACGCCGAGCTCGTCGAGCTTGAGTGGCCCCAGCGTCGCATTCGGAATCTTCAGAACGGGTGCGCCGACATCGATTCCGCCGTCCATGATCAGATTGCTTTCGCCGACGCCGCCTTCGCTGCGCAGCCAGCTCGGATGCGTGGCGAGCCACTCGGAGGCGACGGAGCCGAGCACGGCGCTGTAGCTGCCGCCATCGTCGATCACCATCAGGGTGCGCCGACCGTCGATGGTGAGGTCGAGTGTCGCGAAGCCGGTCTTCGCGTTAAGCCGAAACGGAACCGCGATGCCGTCCGGCTTCAGCGTGCCGGGCGGAGCCAGGGTGATTGTCTTCGCGCCGTAATCGAACACGACCTGAAAGTTCTGCAGCAGGCCCGGCGGAATGACCGCTTCGACGTCCATGGGCGCCGAAAGTTGCGCCATCGATCCTCCGGGCCTCCTGGCGATCTCCGCGGAGGTCAGCGATTTGTGGAACGGGTTGATTCGAATCGAGATGGAATTCACCTGATCCTCCGGCTGTACCACGCGCGGATCGACGGCGATCTGCATCGCACCGATCGCCATGCTCAGCTTGCTGCCGTCGCTGATTCCCAATTCCCGATAGAGCTTGTTGGCGAGCACGAATGCGCCGCTTCCCATATTCACGAAGGCAAGCGTCTTGTGCACGGTCCCGTCGGGCGCCGTGAGTGCGACGGGCACGAATACGCGATTGTTGTCGAAGACAAACGGCACGGTAACGGACGCGGCACCGCTCACCATCGTCGCGCCGCGCATGTCTGGGATCGGCGGCGTCTGGATGCAACCGGCGGCGTTCAAGAGTGCTGCCGTGAGAACAAGCGATCTCATTCGCGCGAACGCGCTTCTTGAATTCATCGTCTTTTCCTTCGTTTGGACGGGCGCTAACCCGTTTTTCGCAGAGGCGTTTTGCGTTCGTCGGGTCGGTATTCGAGGATGTCGCCCGGCTGGCAGTCGAGGAATTTGCAGATCGCATCCAGGGTGGAGAAGCGGAAGCCGCGCACCTTGCCCGATTTGAGCAGCGACAGGTTGGAATCGGTGATGCCGATCGCGCGCGCCAGCACGTTGGAGCGCACTTGCCGCTTGGCGAGCATCACATCGAGGCGGACGACGATGGCCATCAGATGAACGAGTCCTTTTCCTGTTCGATTTCGTGGCCGAATTCCATCACCTGCGCGATGGCCACCACAATGAATCCGAGCACGAAGGCCTGGATGAGCATCATGTGGAACCAGGCGTGGTCGAGACCGCCGAAAGCCCGAAAGATCAGGTTGGCTGCGATCTTGGCGAAGGGATAGGCGATCAGCCAGATGCCGATGCGTTTGAGATGCATGCCATTCTCCCGCGCGAACACGGTTCCCGCCGCGTAAAGCGCGAAGAGCGCGCGCAAATGCCAGAAGACGAAGAAGAATGGCGCCGACGCAACGATCAAGTCAGCGACGCCTGCGAGATGCGTGCCGAGCGGTTGATCCGAGAACCGCACCATCCCGGCCATCGCATGCGGGATGATCCCGTGCGGACCAACCGAAATATTCACGCCGTCCGCATTCATCTGGATATAGGCGCCGAAGAACAGCGCGCCGACGATGTATACGAACAAGTTCAGCGCGGTCAGTGCGAGGATTACGGTGCACAGAATCGTCAGCGCGCGACTGAAGCGGCGCAAGCGACGATAGGTGGGTTTCTCGCTTTCCAAATGGACGGGATCGAGCGCAAGGACATTGGACATGGCTGCCTCCGCAATTGGATAGAATAGCCATATGACAGCAAAAAATTGCTGTCAAACAGAAAATTATACTTTGCAAATTTCGAATTGAACCAAATCACCAAATCTCACCATGGCCGCCTCAAGGGCGCCATGGTGAGTGAGAGGAGAGGCTTCAACTCAATTCGAAAATGATCTGAGAATTCCGATCACCGTTATTGCAACGCCTTTCCCAATTCTCCCGCCATATCCTGAATGAATTGCCACGCAACTCTGCCCGAGCGGGCGCCGCGACCTGCAGCCCAGGCAAGCGCGCGCGCTTTCATCTGCTCTTTCGGCAGCGCGATTCTGTAATGCGCGGCATAGGCGTCGATCATCTCCAGATATTCGTCCTGGCCGCAATTGTGGAAGCCGAGCCACAGGCCGAAGCGATCCGACAGCGAGACTTTTTCTTCCACCGCTTCTGATGGATTGATCGCGGTCGAGCGTTCGTTCTCCATCATGTCACGCGGCATCAGATGGCGGCGGTTCGACGTCGCATAGAACAACACATTGACGGGGCGTCCCTCGATGCCGCCTTCGAGCGCCGCCTTCAGCGATTTGTAGCTGGTGTCGTCCTTGTCGAACGAAAGATCGTCGCAATAGAGAAGAAATCGGCGCTCGGCGCTGCGCAGGATACGCAGCAACACGGGTAGGCTCGCGATTTCTTCGCGATGGATTTCCGTCAGCACGAGCCGGGCGCTGCCCTTGCGCGTGTGATTGACCGCCGCGTGGACGGCCTTGACCAGCGAGCTCTTGCCCATGCCGCGCGCGCCCCACAGGAGCGCATTGTTGGCAGGCAGGCCGTCGGCGAAGCGGCGCGTGTTTTCGAGCAGCGTGTCGCGCGCCGCATCGATGCCCTTGAGCAGATGAAGCGGCACATGGGCCACTGTGCTGATCGCGACCAATCCGCCATGGGCCGGCTCCCAGACAAACGCGTCGCCGCCATCGGGCGCTGCAGCCGGGATTGCGGGCGGCGCGAGCCGGTCCAGGCTGGCCGCGATCCGGGCCAGCAATTCGCCTTGATTATCCTGGGATTCCTTGCGCGCCGTCACCGCTTAACCCCTCGAAGCCTCATGGTTGCAATGGAAGGGCCCGCCGCTATAGTCCGCCGCCAAAACCCGCCGCCGAAAATCATCGAGAGCATTTCCGCCGATGTCCCTGTCCGATCCCCTGATGCAGACGCTTACGCTGGTCGTCCCGCTGATCCTCATCTTTTACCTGCTTATCTGGCGGCCACAACAGCAGCGCATGAAGCAGATGAAAGAGATGATGGAGAATGTGCGCCGCGGCGACACCGTGGTCACGGCTGGCGGCATCATCGGCCGGGTCACCAAGCCGCCGGTGAAGGACGACCCCGAGATCACCGTGGAGATCGCAGACAACGTCCAGGTGCGCGTGCTCAAGAGCACGCTGACGGAGGTGCGCCCGAAGAACGCGCCCGCCGATGCCAAGAACGATAAGAGCTAGTCCGGATGCTGCAAATCCCCACCTGGAGCCGGGTGATCACGGGGCTCATTCTGTTCTTCGGCATCGTCATCGCGTTGCCGAATGCGCTTCCGGATTCCTTGCTCGCCAAGTTTCCCCATTTCATGCCCTCAAGCACGGTGGCGCTGGGTCTCGACCTGCAGGGCGGTTCGCAACTGCTGCTCGAAGTCGAACTCGATGAGGTGCAGAAGGAGCGGATCGAAAACCTGACGGGCGATATTCGGTCTGCCCTGCGCAAGGCTCACATCGGCTATACGTGGCT
>Ga0302325_10019857_pt1 | contig 14113 bp, 7 predicted proteins | sample Palsa_T0_2_FD_201948 | JGI IMG/M metagenome (GOLD analysis project Ga0302325, IMG submission 201948) | Peat permafrost microbial communities from Stordalen Mire near Abisko, Sweden - Palsa_T0_2 | ecosystem: Environmental > Terrestrial > Soil > Palsa > Peat permafrost | place: Sweden: Abisko... | reverse complement strand
ACAAAAAAGAATGGATTGCGTGGCCGCCTTCATGCACCATTGTCGTCAGGTCGCCCATCTGACCGGATGCGTTCATAAAGATAAAAGGTGCGCCCGTTTCCGCTAACGGACAATTGTAACCGCCTGGTGCCTTCCCTTTCCTGCTCTCCAGGTCAAAGCGTCCCATCTTCTGCATCGTCCTTAGACAATCCCCAAAAAAAGGATTTAGCTCGTCAAAGCAGTTCATGGTCTTCGTCAGCAAATCCTGACCATTCGTAAAGGGTCTTAGGGGTTCCGTCCCTGCAGGCTCGGCTTCGCCGTCCCAGGGACGCAACGTGTCGAGCTCCAGTTTTTTTCGCTTTTTTTCGTTGATCTTATTGACGAGCGGTACAACATATTCCCTGACTGCTTCGTGGAAGCGGAAACAGTCTTCCTTCGTATAGTCGAAGCGGCCTAATTCTTCAAACTTAAAATCCCGGTAATTGGCAAAGCCCGCGTTTTGCGCGATCCGGTGCCGGATGGCTATGAGTTTGGAATACAGATCGTTCAAGGCTTCCTTGTCTTGCAGCCGCCGGTCCTGCATCTTCCGGTAAACGGTCTCCCGCACAGATCTATCGGGGCTTTCCAGAAATTTTGACGCCTGCTGCAGGGTATATTCCTGTCCATTTACTTCGACCGTCATTTTTCCGGAGATCATACCATACTGCTGACCCATGACGCTCGACTCGGCATACAATGGTATGTTTGCCTCCCTGAATAATTCGATCCGCTTTTTGACCCCGCGCAGATAAGTAAAATATTCTTTCTGATCCAATTCCTTCGTATGGGGGTTTTCCACGAGCCTCCGGTTGAGCCGGTCGGCATAAGGCTGTATCTTGGGTTGTATTTCCAGGCAGAAATAATTGAAGGCTTCTTCCAGCTCCTTGTTCTCCGTATCACAGGTCATTTTGATCTGGCGCCAGCAGGCGTCTTCACTTACAACCGCTTCCAGTTCACTCATGTCCAGCAACCACTTTTCCAGTTCAGCCCTCGTATCGAGCGGCCGCTGTTCCAAATCCTGAAAATACGGTTCCAGACTCTTCCAATCGGTAAGCGCATATCCGGCAGGCAGAAAATGCCGCTCAGGTTTCTGCAATGCTGCTGTTGGCATGATTTATTTCTTTTTTGCTGTCTTCTTTGGCTTCTCGGCAGCCGCTGTTTCTTTAGACTTGCTCTTAGGTGCTTCTTCTGCTTTCTTTTTGGCTGCTGCGGCAGGGGCTTTCTTCGCTACTGCTTTTTCTTCCGCAGCGGGTTTGGCCGAGGCCTCCTTCTTTTTAGGCGCCGCTGCAGGCTTTCCCTTCTCCGCTACAGGAGCTTCCTTTACTACCTCTTTCTTAAGCGTCGCCGCTGGCTTTTCCTTTGCACTGGCCTCGGCTGTCTTCTTTGGCTTTGCTTCCGGTGCCGCTTCTACAGTCTCCATGGCCTCCTCTACTTCTTCTTCCGGCTCTGACAATTTGATCTCGATATCGTTCGACTTCAAAACGCCAAACCACTTCACCATCTTCTTGAGATCACTACTATACACGCGGTCGAAATCGAGGTCGGGATACACTTTCCCGAAATAGGACTTTAGCGCCGCATTGTCTTTTTCGTCCGGCAGCTTCTCGGAGCTTGTCTCCATAGCCTTCAGGATATCCACCAGGTTGACATTGTCGCGAACAGTGTAGACTTCTATGGTCTCCAGGTGCGAAAAGTTATGACTGCGGCTCGCAACAAAACGAGTAGCCTTATCATCCAGGGAACGAACGATGGCGCCGTCGGCTTTGCTGCTGAGTAACTCGTATAACCCCGGCAAACCGGTAACTGCTATGATTTTGTTATATTCCATGAACACGTTTTATTCCCATTTTCGGGACATGCAAGTTAATGCTAATCGACGATTTGGTCAATTCTGGCAAAAATTTGTCATAATTTAATTTTTGCCGCCTTTAATTGATGTCTTTGACCGGTCTCCGACCGGTTGGCAAATTTTTTCACTGCAAAGCCGGGTCATTCCTGCCTTTTTCCTCCTTTTCCAGCGCCTCGACGATCGCTTTTTTGAGCGTCGCATAGTCCGAATAGCCGCGGGTAAGCAGGTAGAATTTCGACTCGCTGACCTGCAAAAAGACGGTTGGAAACCCCGTGACCTTTAGCTGCCGGACCAGGGCAAACTCATCGTAGGCTCTTTCCTTATAAGCGGGATGATGCAACTTGCCATAGAATTCGTTTTCCGGGATCTTGTATTTTTCCAGGAGATGCCGGTACGCTTCATCATCGCAAAGATCGCGCCCTTCGAAGTGCAGCGCATATTGCAATTCGCCGGCGAATACCACGGCGAGGTCGGGATGATATTCCTTGAATACACAAAGGGCGATAGCCGGGTTCTCCGAGCTGGGATACCAGTCGCTCTCTTCCGGATGGAAGATATGCCAGAGCCAATCCTGACCAAAACGGATGCCCGTCCGCTCTTCCACGGTCTTATATGCCTGCTGGATATACCCCGCCATGACGCCGATGGGCTGTGGCTTTTCCGGGAGGATCATTCCCCCCGACAACACTTCAAAAGCCAGCACCTCCCGATATTCCTCGAAGATCCGCCGGATCACCGGGCTAAAGCCATAACACCAGCCACAATAGGCATCGTAACAATAGTATATAGTGGGACTCATAAAAAAAGTTTGCCGGGAGCACTCGCTCCCGGCAATAAATATAGAAAAAGTATCGACTAGCCTATTCTCATTGTTGCCCAAATGGCGACGCATTTAGTGGCGACGACTGCCGCCCCCGCCGCTCGAAGGCCGGGCACCTCCGCCACTCGGAGCCCTGGAAACACTTGGAGTACGCGACTGCTGAAAATTCTGCGTCCTTACCTGCCCGCGATTCTGCATCTGCTGCTGCCGGTTGAGGCTCTGGGCTGTAGTGCTGTTGCTTGGAACCGGCCGCGACTGAGTGCCTGTCGTCCGCTGCTGCCACTGGTTTGTCGATTGATTACGCTGGTAGACGTTTCCCTGACGGTCTGAGAATACATTGCCACCGCCGGGTCTTGCTACACCACCGGGCCTTCCACCCGTCGGGCCGACAGGCCTTCCACTGCCCGTACGGTTGTAATAGCTGTGGTTATCCCTTGTGATTACCCCGCCGCGACCGGCATAGACATTCGTGTGAAAGCTCGTGGAGGCATAAAAAGACCTGGCACGGAAAGCATTGGGACCGTAGAAGCCACCCCTGTAGCCGCCGCCGTACCCGCCGCCCCAGGCAAAGCCCGGACGATACATACGCGGGCCCCACCAGCCACCGCCACCCCAGCCGCCCCAACCGCCGCCCCAGCCATAGCCGAGACCGAAGTGGAACCAACCGCCGCCAAACCCATAGCCAAGCGTCCAGCCGGCCCAGGGATTGTAGCAGACATTAAAGCCCCAGGTCCATGGCCGGGGATAATAAAACCCGTTATACCATGGATTGTAATAGAAACCTGTTCCGTAGACCACCGTCGGTCCATAGATATAGTTGTTCAAATAACCCGGAGTATAACCCATATACACATAATCAGGGGTAACATCATAGATGTAAACATATTTTGTATTGTATAAGGGCGATGTAGGCGGGATCCTGTCTACCTCATCAGGTCTTTCTGTAGCCACCGTCCATGGACCATTGGGACTTGGTGACTGGAACCAGACACCATTGTCCACCGTGTAGTAAACACCATGGTCTTCGATGACATTAGAACCGGTATTCGTGGCATACTGCATATCCGTACCCTGCAATGGTGCGAACTGCGGATCACCGTTGTAATTCACCGTGGCGGAAGCAGTGTTCCGATCTACCTTGGCGGTCTGCGGTATCTGCGCATCCATGACCGCTTCCCGGGCGGCATCCGTACCGGCTACGCTCGCCAGCACATTGTCCTTGGGACTACCCTCGGGGATCCTGGCGAAATCGGGCGGCAATGCGTTGCTGGCAACATAATGCCATCCACCCGAAAGAGACCCCGAGCTATACCAACGACCGGAGATCAGCACAAAATATTTGCCTGAGCCCTGATCCTGGAAAATGTCATTGGCGGAATTGCTTACATAAGAAAGACCCGTACCGGGTATGCCCGTAAAGTTCGGCTGTCCGTCGGTCTGGATCAATTCTGCCGGGGAGGTGCTCACGACGATATTCGACACGACCTTGTCCTGCGCCGCAGCAGCGGAATCGACATAACCCGCATTTGAACTGTTGGCATTGTCAACGGCGCTCTGCACCTGATTGAGTTCCGAAGGAATATTGCCAGCCGGCGAGTAGGGACCGGTGGCAGCCTGTGCCTGGTACCAATGCTTGCCGCCATAGAGATAATAATTGCCGTCGTTGCCTTTCACGATCGTAAATGGCGTATTGCTTACGACATCCAGGTTCCATTCCTTATTATTTTGCAGCTTGGGCTGCCCGTCGATCATCACCAACAATGCCGGCTTGTCACTATAAACGATCCGCGGCGCTTCGGTGTTCAGATCCTTGGACAATTTCTTTTGTTCGGTATTTTCGTCCAAACCGGCGAGGATCTCATCCAGGGGAAGATCGCCTGCCACCTGGGGCAGATTCGCTTCCAGCGAAGTCTTGAGACTGCTGATGAAGTTTTCATCCGGTTGTCCCGGGAACCGCACGTTAGGGACCTTAGCGGTCTGAATGATCACCCTGCGGCTATCCTTGTCCGTCTCCACATTGGAAACCGACCAGAAAGTCCCGAAAACAGGATCGGATTTGCCCGGCTGAAGTACGGAAATAGCCCAGCGGGACTTCATGACATTGTCGGAAAAGGATTCAGGCGCCGGCTGGTAGATCTTTACCACCGTACCATCGTCTGTCGTAAAAGTCCTTGGCCAATCCGGCTGTTGCGACGGCCCGGGCCCGGCCTGTTGCTGCTGCGGCGGCGCCTGCTGCGCAAAGGCTGCTCCCGAAAAAAAGAGAACTGATAACAGCATGGAAAATATAGTACGCATGCTTCTCATATGTTATTGTTTGTGTTTAAGCGTTTCAATATCGAGTATACCTGGACAATTTTAATGCCTGACTAAGGCTATGACCAAATTGCACCTGTTTGACTACACCGCGGGGCAAAGGTTTGTTGCCTTTTCCAAATAAGATGTTAAAAAGTGTTAAACCAGAGGTTAGTGCGCTTCGAGCCAATTGATGCCGGATCCCATCTCGGCCAATGCCGGAACATCCTGCGGTAAAAGCAGCGCTGTTTGCATACAACGCATTATTATAGGTTTAATTATATCGATCTCACCTTTATAGGCGTCAAAGACCAATTCGTCATGTACCTGCAGCAACATCTTCGATCTCAACCCCTGCCGGGTAAATTCCTCATGCACCCGGATCATGGCCAGTTTGATCATGTCTGCCGCGGTCCCCTGGATAGGGGAGTTGATAGCATTTCTTTCCGCGAAACCCCTCACTGTAAAATTGGCAGAATTGATGTCCTTTAACCACCGTTTCCGACCCATCAGGGTCTCCACATAGCCGTTCTCGCGCGCAAAATTGATGGTGCTATCCATATATCTCTGTATCCCCGAGAACTGGGATTTGTAGTTGTCGATGATCTCTTTTGCCTCCGCCCGGCTGATACCAAGGTTGTCGGCCAGCCCAAAGGCCCCCTGGCCATAGATGATCCCAAAATTGACGCTCTTGGCTTTGTATCGCATCTCCTTTGTAACATCTTTTTCCTCCACTCCGAAGACCTTGGCGGCGGTTGCCGTGTGGATGTCCTTGCCTTCCAGGAAAGCCGCGCACATATTGGGGTCGCCGCTGATGGCCGCGACAATACGTAGTTCGATCTGTGAATAATCGGCCGACAATAGCAAAAAATCCTCATTGCGGGGAACAAATGCCTTGCGGATCTCCCGGCCGCGCTCGGTCCGGATGGGGATATTCTGCAGGTTCGGATTGTTGGAGCTTAGCCTGCCGGTGACGGCCACCGCCTGTGCATAACTGGTATGCACGCGTCCGGTCTTTCGGTTGATCATCTGCGGAAGTGCGTCCACATAGGTGGACTTCAGCTTCGTCAGTTCCCGGAAGATCAGGATATCATCCACGATCTGATGCCGGCTGGCCAGCTTCAACAGTACATCCTCCCCCGTGGCATACTGACCCGTTTTTGTCTTCTTCGCCTTTGGATCCAGCTTCATGCGCTCAAAAAGGATCTCGCCCAATTGCTTCGGCGATGCGAGGTTGAACCGCTCGCCCGCCTGCTCGTACACCTTCTCCTCGGCCTGTCGGGCCTCCCGCTCCAGCTCTTTGGAATAGTCAAGCAGAAATCCGGTGTCCACTTTTATACCTTCAAACTCCATATCGGTAAGGACTTTAACCAGCGGATTCTCCACCTCGTCAAATACTTTTTCTACGTTTTTGTCTTTCAGCTGCGGCAAAAAGATATGTTTTAGCTGTAGGGTGATATCCGCGTCTTCCGCCGCATATTCCTTGATCTTCTCCAGCTCCACATCCCGCATATTGCCCTGTCCCTTGCCCTTCTTCCCGATCAACTCCTCGATATGCACCGGCTCGTAACCGAGATATTGCGCGCTAAGCTGGTCCATGCTCCGCTTGCCTTCCGGCTCAACCACATAATGCGCGAGCATCGTATCGAACAGCCTGCCTTTTGGCGTCACGCCGTACCATTTCAAGACGAGCAGATCATATTTGAGATTTTGGCCGACCCATACGATCGAAGGGTCGTCGAACAGGGGCCGGAACGCATCCACTGTCTTTTGAGCGGCCTCCTTATCGGGTGAGCAGGGAATATACCAGGCCTCGCCCTGCTGTACGGAAAAGCTCATGCCTACGATATCCACGTCATTGGCATCGATACCCGTCGTCTCCGTGTCAAAGCAGATCTCCTTATAAGCGGATAATTTTTTTATCAGCTGCCGGATCGCTTCATCACCAACTACCGCCTCATATATATGCGGTGTATTGGCAAGGCATTTGGATTGGTGCGGCACGCCGGTTTCCGGTGCTGTTTCCTCGCCGCCTTCCTCTTCTCCTCGTTCTACGGCTGCTTCCAGGCGGGTGCTGGCTTCTTCCAGTTTTTCGAGTGTTTGGCTTCCGTTCTCGTTTCCGGCGGCTGCGGCCGCCGCCCCGCCTGGGCTGCCCGGCGTAAGGCCCGAGCCTCCCGGTTTTTTCTTTGCCGCGGCCGCCGGCTTCACCGCATTCCCAAACAGGTCGGTCTGAACATTTTCGGGCGCCGAATAGCCGGGATCTGTTCCTTCACCCAGGATTCGTTTGGCCATGGTCTTGAACTCCAGCCTGGCAAAGATGTCGTTTAGGACCGCCCTATTCCATTCTTTTAAGCGGAAATCTTCTTCATGAAAGGCCACCGGGACGCTCGTGATGATCGTAGCCAGCTTTTTACTCATGATCGCCGCTTCCTTGCCGGCACGGACCTTCTCGCCCAGTGCGCCTTTTATCCCTTCGGCATTGGCGAGCACATTTTCCAGGGTCTGGTATTCATTGAGCAACTTGGCGGCCGTTTTCTCCCCGACGCCTTTGATGCCGGGAATATTGTCTACTGCATCTCCCATCAGCCCCAGGATATCGATGACCTGCGAGACGTCTTTTATATTCCATTTTTCACAGACCTCCTTTGGGCCCATGATCTCGGCGATGCCGCCCTGGTAAGGGGGCTTATAGATACGGATGCGCTCATCAACGAGCTGGCCGTAATCTTTGTCAGGCGTGACCATATATACTTCATACCCGACGGCGGCCGCCTGCTTGCTCAGGGTGCCGATGACGTCGTCGGCTTCGAATCCATCCAACTCCACGCAGGGGATATTGAATCCCTTTACAATGGCTTTTATATCGGGTAATGCGCTCAGCAGGTCCTCCGGGGCTTCCTGGCGGTTGGCCTTGTAGTCGGCAAAATCGGTATGCCTTTCCGTGGGCGCCTCCGTATCAAAACATACTGCCATATGCGTGGGGCGCTGATTGTTGATCAGGTCGACCAGGGCATTGGTGAAGCCAAACTGCGCATTGGTATTTCGCCCCTTGCTGGTGATCCGGGGATTGCTGAGCAGCGCATAATAGGCGCGGAATACCAGCGCCAGCGCATCCAGGAGAAATAGTCTCTTATCGGTATTTTCCATGGGGCGAATTTAAGCTTTTCAGACAGAAGCCGCCCGTTCGTCCGACGCTAATATTTTTAGTTTTTTGTTTTGCGGAATAACTAAATTTGTTTGAATTAAATTTATCTTATGAGCGATGTCAAATTATTCGAGTCCCAAAAGATCCGCAGTCAGTGGGATGCGGAGAAAGAGAAGTGGTATTTCTCGGTGGTGGATATTATCGAAGTCCTGACGGAAAGCCCTCGACCAGGGAAATATTGGAATGCACTGAAAAAGAAATTAGAGGAAGAGGGAAGCCAGTTGTCCCAGAAATTGGGACAACTGAAAATGCAATCGGAGGATGGCAAAATGTATTTAACGGATGTCGCTGACACTGAGCAGCTTTTACGACTTATTCAATCCATTCCCTCCCCTAAAGCGGAGCCTTTCAAACAATGGCTGGCCAAAGTGGGATACGAACGAATCGAAGAAACTCAGGATCCGCAAAAGTCCATCGACAGGGCGATGGAGAATTACCTGAAGCTGGGATATAGCAAAGAATGGGTCAATCAACGTCTGAAAAGCATAGAGATCAGGAAAGATCTGACTGATGAATGGGAGAACCGGGGAGTGAGGAAGGGCCAGGAATTCGCCACACTGACCGATATCATCAAAGCGGCTTGATTAGGCACGCTACGCCTTCATCTCCTTCAATTTCTTCTGCAAGGAGAACATGTCATCGCGGAGGCGGGCGGCTTCCATGAAATCCAGGTCGCGGGCGGCCTTTTCCATCTCTTTTTTCGTTCGGGCGATCGCCTTCTCGATCTGGGGAATGGTCTGATAGACTTCCTGGTCCTCCGCTGCGATGGCGACGAGTTCCTCATCGGGCGCCAAAGCATAGGGGTTACTGGGATTATACCCCTTGATGTCCAGGACTGAGGTCTGCGCGAACACCTGTTCCTTTGACTTTGATATCGTTCGGGGAACGATACCATATTTTTCGTTCCAGGCGATCTGTTTCTCCCGACGGCGTATGGTCTCGTCCATCGTCCGCTGCATACTTTCGGTGATTTTGTCGGCATAGAAGATGACAAAACCATCGACATTGCGCGCCGCACGTCCCGCAGTCTGCGTCAACGACTTCTCATTACGCAGGAAACCCTCTTTGTCCGCATCCAAAATGGCCACGAGCGATACTTCCGGCAGATCCAGCCCTTCCCTGAGCAGGTTGACGCCCACCAGGACATCGATCTCACCCAGCCGCAGCTGCCGCAGGATCTCCACCCGTTCCAGGGTATCGACCTCACTATGGATATATTTGGATTTGATATCGATGCGATGCAGGTATTTATCCATTTCTTCCGCCATCCGTTTTGTCAGCGTGGTGACGAGCACGCGATCGCCTTTCTTGACCGTTTTGTCGATCTCATCCAGCAGGTCGTCTATCTGGTTGACACTAGGCCTTACCTCGATCGGCGGATCAAGCAGACCCGTAGGCCGCACCACCTGCTCCACCACCACCCCGCCGGTTTTTTCCAACTCATAATCACCCGGCGTCGCCGACACGTAGATCGTCTGCCCCGTCATCGACTCAAACTCGTGGAAATTCAGCGGACGGTTGTCCAGCGCGCTGGGAAGCCGGAACCCATAATCCACCAGCACCAGCTTCCTGCTCCGGTCTCCGCCATACATGCCGCTGATCTGAGGAACCGTCTGATGACTCTCATCCAGCACCAGCATAAAATCCTTTGGAAAATAATCCAGCAGACAGAAAGGCCTGGTCCCCGGATTGCGCCTGTCAAAAAAACGGGAATAGTTCTCCACCCCGTTGCAGTAGCCCAATTCCCGGATCATCTCCACATCATAGTTCACCCGCTCGGCCAGGCGCTGCGCTTCGATATATTTCCCGACGTTCTTGAAATACGTGACCTGCTCTGCCAACTCATCCTGGATCTCGCATATCACCTGATGCAGGATATCCTTGGGCGCCAGATAGAGATTGGCCGGAAAAATGGCGGCATTGTCCATCGGACCGATCCGCTTGCCCGTGTTGATATCAAAGCTCTCGATGGAATCGATCTCATCCCCGAAGAAACTGATGCGATAACCATAATCCACATAAGGAAGATTGATCTCCACCGTATCCCCCCTCACGCGGAAATTGCCCCGGGCGAATTCGACTTCGCTTCTTTTATAAAGACTATTGACCAGCGCATGCAAGAAACCCTGACGGGAAATAACCTGCCCCACATTCAACCTGACGATCCCATTCTCAAATTCGGCGGGGTTACCGATACCATAGATACAGCTCACGGAAGCCACGACGATGATATCCCTCCTGCCGCTTAGCAATTGGGTGGTGGCCTGCAGTCTTAACTTCTCCAACTCCTCGTTGATGGAGAGGTCCTTTTCGATATAGGTATTGCTCACCGGCATATAAGCCTCCGGCTGATAGTAATCGTAATAACTCACAAAATACCCCACGGCATTGTCGGGAAAGAATTGTTTGAATTCCCCATAGAGTTGCGCCACCAGCGTCTTGTTGTGCGTGAGCACCAGGGTCGGACGCTGGACATTCTGTATCACATTGGCAACGGTGAAGGTCTTTCCCGAGCCGGTAACACCCAGCAGGGTATTGTATTTTTCTCCTTCCAGTATACTTTCGGTCAACTGCCGGATGGCTTCCGGCTGGTCGCCGGAAGGAGGAAAAGGTGAGTGAAGATTGAACGGCATGAAAAAAATTTTACAACGGGCAAAGGTACGGATAATTGTCGGACGGGCTCCATTGCCCCGGAGCGCCTGACCGAGGCGCCGGCCGGAGCTGCCGCTATGACGACGTAGACTTTTCTTTGACCTTCTTAAGCGCCTTCTTAAAGGGATCCCAGCTGATCTTCAGTTTCCCGTCGGGGCCCGTCTTCGCCCGCAGCCGGACGCTCAGGCCCGCTTTTCCATCATTTCCGCGGCTCTCTGGCGGAATGTCCTGGTCCCTGTCTTTGGACAGGTTGCGGAGCGGTATCTGCAGACTCATATCCGCGCCGGTCTTCAGATCATAAGTTCCTTCCACGAAGAGGATAAAAGCAGTAGAATTGATCTCCATCCGATGAACCGTCAAGGTGCTCGAATCGACATCCAGCTCGTTTGTCAACTCGGCAAATCGTATCTCGGAGAGATCTCTGTTCTTCAACGCCTTTTGGTGTATCTGTTCTATCGGCGCGAAGTCTACCAACTGCCCATCGCGAATAGTGAAATTGACGGTTCCCTTCAGACTCTTGGGTGCGATCTTCATCTTATCGGTGAGCGCTCCGCTCAGACTGATATCTGCAGTAAGCGTGCCCTTGAGGTTTTTCGCGACGATGGCGTCCTGACCGAAATCGTTAAAGGCGGTAAAGGTCTTGGGGAGATCTACCCCTTGCAGATGAGATTGCAGGGTCAGCGGATTCGAGCCGCCCTGTGCCTGCCGGGTGAGAACTGCTTTTAGATCCATCGACCCCGCCCCTTGTCCCACCGTGAGCCTGGACAGCTTGATCTGGTGGTCATCAAAGAGGAGATCGGCTTTTGCATGGGCGCCGGTAAATTTTTTATAACTGATATTGTCGGCTTCTAATCCTACACGTATCGCTCCTTCTTTGAGGAGTCGGTCGATCCGGGAGAAGGTTGCCCCAAAAACGCTATTGCCTTTGGACCTGGTCTTGCTTGGCTGTGACTGGCCTGCTAGTGCTACCACGTCCTCTAATTCCAGACGCGGCGTGCTGAGGCTAAGCGCTACACCTACATTCTCCGCGTTGCGGTCCAGCAAGGCTATGAGGTTTTTCGCAATTCCTTTTATCCTGACCCGGCTGGTGCCCACCTGCATCGCCAGTTGATCGATGACGAGGTCCTGATTGCTGAAAAGCAGCCTGCCCTTCCCCTCCGTCAGCCGGAATTGATAGGGCAGGTAGGTCAGCGCAGCGGAATCCAGGTCCAGACTGCCATTCACGGCGGTCCCGGCGGTATCGTTCTCCGAAAGCGGGCCTTTATAGGTTAGGTCCATTTTGCCTGAACCGCCGGTAAACTGGAGGGTTTGACTGCCGGTGATATCATTTAACAGCGCCAACCCAAAATACGAATGGAGATCGCCGGACGCCTGCGGATGCTTCAGGTTGGTGATGACGATGCTGTCGGACCGCAGCGGCAGACCCAGCAACTTGCCGGTAAATGCCAGCAGGCGGATGCCGGAGTTTTCATCGCCCCGTTTCTGCCCATGCACCCATTCATTAGTAAAGCTGGCTTTGAATGTCGCCTCCGTAAATCGTCCGGGCGGTGTTTCCACGCTGGCATTTTCTACGGCAGTCCTCACCTGGATCTGCGGCTCCGAGTCATCCGCGACTCCAGCATCCAATTGGGCGTGGATGGTCAGCGGTTTGTCGATATCGTATTGGTCCAGCTTCTGTTGGATGTTTGGCGTCAGGAGGGCCGTCACCTGCCGCCAAAGGGCATTTTCGGTTTCGATGGTGAGGATAAAGGGATCGGGTGACACCGAAGGGAAGAAACGGCCGGTAAAGACAAAGGGATGGCCGTCGACCCTGACGGTTGCCTTGTTGAATTGTACTATTTTACTTGCAGTATTGTAGTCGATGGCAAAGCGGCCGGTCAGTATTTTGCCTTTGATAAAACTGCCCTTATCCGTATTAAAGGCAAAGCTGTTGACCAGGATCTCCGGGTCGAGAACCAGGTGGAGCTGGCGTTCGGAGGGCATCGTGATCGAACAATGCAGTTGGCGGATGTCGAAATCGAACAGCTTGTGTTTGTCCTGTCTTTCCATCACGAAGTGCATATCGGCGATGCCGATATCGGGCGGGTCGGCAGACTTTCCGGCCTTGTCGGGGTTGCGGTCCCGGAGAAGGTAGGTATTGGTATAGCCGGTGCTGTCAGTATAAAGGTAGACCTGGCCGTGTTCGAGGTCTATCCGTCCAATCTGCACCCGGCGGGTAAGCAGGCTTTTCCACAAATTGCAGGAAAGAAAGACGTCACCGGCCTTTAAGAGGTCATGGTGGTGCTGCTGCCAGGCACTGTCGCGTATCGTCACGGCCGAGATCCGTACCGTGATCGATGGGAAATGACGGAAAAAAGAGATGTCCAGAGCGCCGATCTCCGCGTCGCCGCCCAATCGCGACCGGAATGCCGTCCTGGCCTTTTCCAGGAGCGTCTTCTTGTTTAGTTCCACATAAGCTGAAAGACCCAGCCAGGCAATCAAAAGCAGGCACAGAATTGTGCCTGCTATGCGTATCGTATATCGTCTAAACTTTTTCAATCACTTTTTTGCGACGCCGCCCGAGCCTCCCGACTCCGTTGAAGCAGTCGCATTGACCTGGATGGACGTCAAATAGTCGGCGAAGCGCTTTAACAGGGCCGCGTCAATCTCGATCTGTTGTTGCGCCTCCACCCAGTTCCGCTGTTCTATTGCCTCCCGGATGGCGGGCAGGGTCTTTACCCCATAGCCGGTATAGAAACCCGGCGCATAAATGCTGTGCCGGTACCAGCCTCGACGGGGGAGCCCGTTATCAGATAGCAATTGTTGTTCCGCCCTATAAAGGGCCTCATTGACCAGGAGCGCGGCATGGCCCGACAAATGGGCTTTTGCCAGCGTATCGGCCAGGTGGTTGGATGCATGGTCGAGCAGGGTGAGCGCATTCTGCAGGCTCGAAAAGTTCAGGTAGGGGACTTCGTCTTTGGCGCCGGGCGGCAGCAGATGAAGCGCCGTGTCGGTGGCATAGCCATAATCGCCGGTCTTCAGCAGCTGATCCTTTAAGGCCGTGGTTTCCCTCATCTGGTCGAGCAGGGTCACGAGCTCAGCTGCATAGTCGTTGATTGTTTTGTAAAGTGAGCGGAAGTCAAAGGGCAGAAGGGGAGCATCGGCCATACGTAGGGTCGTCCGGCCCGCAGCCATGGCCAGCGCTACGCCATATTGGAAACTGGGGTCTTTGAAGCGGCGATAGTTATCGTATGAGTCGTAAATGGAGTGGTAGTCGCCGCCTGAAGCCTCCCCGCCG
>Ga0302325_10019856_pt1 | contig 14113 bp, 8 predicted proteins | sample Palsa_T0_2_FD_201948 | JGI IMG/M metagenome (GOLD analysis project Ga0302325, IMG submission 201948) | Peat permafrost microbial communities from Stordalen Mire near Abisko, Sweden - Palsa_T0_2 | ecosystem: Environmental > Terrestrial > Soil > Palsa > Peat permafrost | place: Sweden: Abisko... | reverse complement strand
GCTCCTCGACGCGCCGGTGGACTGCGTCCTTCGCCCGGTCGGGCAATGCACGCCAGATCTGCGGCTGCTGGGCGAGCATGATTCCGTCGACAATCGCCCGGATCTCGGGCAGCGCAGTGGCGAGAATGTGCTCGGCGATCTTCTCCGGCTCGAGTTGCTCGTAGAAGTCGCTCAGCTTGCCCAGCCGCGCAAGACCCTTGTCGACCGCGATGCTGCCCATCTTCGAGGCGCGCGACGGGATGATCCCCTGCCACCCGAACTTACCCTTCACGAGCCCGAGCGGCACGAGCTTCAACCGGCGCGGCAGGTACGGCGCGACGGCTCCCAGCCCCGGGACGCGGAACCCGCTGTAGTACACCGGGTAGAACAGCATCCAGACCCCGCTCCAGTTCGTGACGTAGCCGATCACACCGGTGAACACCGGGATCGAGAGCTCCTTGAACGTCATCGGGCGATGGCGTCCGGGAGCCATGCGATGCAGCGACGGCCTCCCTCGAGAGTCATGCCGGGACGCATCGTACGCGGACGGAGATGGTCGGCGCTAGTTCTGAGCAACGCCGTTGGCGCTCGGTCTTGGCCGTTTTGCAGGGGTCCGGCGGGGCGGTGTTCTTTAACGCACCACTGGTTCGCTAAAGAACACCGCCCCCCCTATCCCCTCGACCGGCGCGCGGATTCCTTGACGACGCCGCGCATCAGCAGCTGGATCGCCGGGCGCACGAGTGCCGCCACGACCACGTCCGGCAACGGCACCGACGGAGTGACGTCGACGCGGTAGACGATTCGGGTGCCGTTGCCGTCCCCGCTGAGCTCGACGGTCCCGACGTAGTCACGCACCGGAAGCCCGGAGATCAGGCGATACGAGAACGTATGTGGTCGGTCGTACGTGATCGTCTGCTCGCGGAGCGGCGGGCCGACGACACGCAGGACCCGAATCGCGCCAACGCCATTTGGCGCCGGATCGCCCTCCCGCTCGAGCTTTGACGATCGCACCGGCGTGAAGTCCGCGTAGGCGGCATGGTCGGTGAGCGTGTCGAAGACGACATCGACCGGTGCGGACGCCGAGGCGTGGAGCGTGACTGTGGCCATGGCGGTGGATCCTATGGTGCCGCCGCCACCCCCGCGCGCCGGCCCCGCGCGCCGCCGCGGGGCCTGCCGCCGCGGCCACGCCTCACCGCCACACCCCCAGCAGCACCGTACAGACGACCGCTTCGCTGAGCGCGACGGTCGCCCCGAGCGTGTCGCCGGTCCTCCCGCCGAGCGTCGCGCGGACCTCTAACACGGACAGGCCCGCCACCGCCAACCCTGCAGCTACAGCTGCCAGCCCTGGCCCGAGGTCGCAGGCCAAGAGCGCGACTGCGACCGCGACCGCGCTCCCAACAACCAGCGCGCCCGGCCCGACCGTGAACGTTGCGCCGAGGCCGTCGGCCCGTGCGGGTGGTGAGAAGGCGGCGTGAAACAGCGCCGCCCATCGTCCGATAGCTGCGGCCGCGATCAATGCCTCGAGGGCGTGCAGCGCGCTGAGCTGGTCGAGGACCACGACCATCAGCAGCGCCCAGCCGATCAGGGCGAGCGTGCCGAATACGCCGGTGGCGGAGTCGCGCATCGCCGCGAGGCGCCGCTCGCGGTCGCCGCGGACTCCGAGCCCGTCGGCAGTGTCCGCGAGACCGTCCTGGTGGAGCGCGCCGGTGACGATCACGAGCGCGGCGAGCGCGAGCACGGTCGCGACGGGCGCGCCCAGAGCCGGCTGCAGCCCCGCCCTCACACCGCCGGCCAGCGCCCCCACGGCCGCCCCGACGACCGGAAACCAGACCGCCGCACGACGTATGTCTCCCCCACGCCCGAGCGGCACGACCGTCAGGAATGTGACCGCACCGGCGAGGCCCGACCACGCGGCTCCGAGCACGCCCCTCGGCTCAGAGTGGGCGGCTGGCGTTTCGAGCAACGCCTGACTCCTCGAACGTCGCCATCTCCCGGTGCAGGGCTCCTGCCGCCTCGATCAGCGGCAGCGCAAGCAGAGCGCCGGAGGCCTCGCCGAGCCGCAGCCGCAGATCCAGCAGCGGCTCGAGGCCGAGCTCTTCCAGCGCGAGGCGGTGTCCTGGCTCGGCTGACCGGTGACTCGCGATCAGCACTTCGGCAACCGCCGGATCGAGCCGCACCGCGGCGAGCGCGGCGACCGTTGCGGCGTAGCCGTCGAGCAGCACCGGCACGCGCAGGCGAGCCGCCTCAGCGGTGGCTCCGCTCAGCGCCGCGAGCTCGAGCCCCCCGACCGCCAGCAGGGCCTCCCGCGCAGGCAGCGAAGCTCCGTGGCGCGCGAGCGCCGCGGCGACGACGGACCGCTTACGCTCGAGCCCGGCAGCGTCGAGTCCGCTGCCGCGACCGACGCTCAGCTCCGGAGGTGCCCCGGTCAGAGCGCCGATCAATGCCGCCGTGGTCGCGGTGTTGCCGATCCCGATCTCCCCCAGCACGAGGCAGTCCACGCCGCCGGCGGCCAGCTCGCGAGCGAGCTCGGCACCGCCGGCGAGCGCCGCGTCGAGTTGCGCCGGCGTGATCGCCGCGCCGGAGGTCATGTCGGCCGTCCCGGAGGCGACCTTGGCGGCGCGGACCCCGGCCGGTGTCGGGCCGGCGATACCGAGGTCGGCGACGATCAGCTCGTGCCCGCCGCGCTCGCACAACACGCCGATCGCGGTCTCGCCGCGCGCCGCCGCGGCGGCGACTTGGGCGGTGACGGTGGCGTCGAACAGGCTCGTGCCGTGATTGACATGGCCGTGGTCGCCGGCGCACACGAGCACGCCCGCCCGCAGCCGCGCGGGCGGCGGCGCTCCGGTGATCTGAGCCCAGCGCTCGATCAGCGGCTCGAGCGCTCCGAGGCTCCCGGCCGGCTTGACCAGCTCGTCGAGCCGGTCGCGCGCGCGGATCGCGGCCGCGCGGTCAGGCCCCGTCCCGCCCGGCAACGCCGTGTCGGGCGCATTCGCGGCTCCGCGCCAGCGCTCCTCCATCACGACCTCGCTCAGCGGCATTCGCGCGGACCATCCCGCCGCCTCGAGACCTGGACGCTCGGGGCGCTCGTCGGGCCAGCCGAGACAAAGATAGGCGATCGGATCGACGCCCTCCGGGATGCCGAGTAGCGCACGCAGGTCCTCCTGGCGGTAAAAGCTCACCCAGCCAACCCCGAGACCCTCGGCGCGCGCGGCGAGCCAGAGGTTCTCGATCGCGCACGCTGTGCTGTACACATCGGTCTCCGGGATCGTGCCGCGGCCGAGGACCTCGACCGACGGATCGCCGTGGTCGCAGCAAACGCACACCCCGAGCGGGGCCTCGACGATGCCCTCGATCTTCTGATCGAGGAACTGCCGCGCGCGCTGATCGAAACGGTCCGCCTGACGCATCCGCTCACGCTGGGCGAGGGTGCGAACCGCGATCCGGGTATCGAGCGAACGGATCACGATCATCCGCCACGGCTGCATCAGTCCGACCGACGGAGCTCGGTGGGCCGCCTCGAGCACGCGATCGAGCACCTCCCTGGCGACATCGTCGGGCCGGAAGCGGCGGATATCGCGCCGCTCGGCGATCACCCTGTAAACCACCTCGCGCACTTCCTCGTCGTACCGCCACCCCCGCGGGTCCGCAGCGCGCTCGGCCGCTCGCGAGCGATCGAAGCCGGGCGGTGTCGGCGGGCGCTGGAAGCGGCTCTCGGCGCTCACCGGAGTAGCCCGTTCGGTCATTGCGGCAACAGTAGACCGAAGGAGGGGCGCGAGGGAGCGCCGGCGTGGATCAGGCTGGGCTTGGCGCGGGGGCGAGATCCGCCGGCATGTCTGCGGCCCTCGGCTCAGACGGAGGGCTGTCGTCGACGTCGCCCTCGACGCTCAGGTGGGGTATCAGGCGGTCCAAGCCGCTCGGTAGTGCCCAGTTTGCCTTCCCGAAGATCAGCATCAGTGCCGGGACGATGATCGAGCGGACGATCAGCGCATCGAGCAGTACGGCGCTTGCCAGGCCCAGTCCGAACATTTCGATGATGACCTGGCCGCCGAGGATGAACGAGCCGAATACGAAGATCATGATCGCGGCGGCAGCGGTGATGGTGCGGCCCGTGGCGGCGAGGCCCCGGGCCACGGCAAGCTGGTTGTCGTGGGTCTTGTGCCATTCCTCGTAGATGCGCGTGACAAGGAAGACCTCGTAGTCCATCGAGAGCCCGAACAGGATCGCGAACATCATCACCGGGATGAACGCTTCGATCGGGCCGGTGGAGTTGACCCCGAGCAGCGAGGCGAGCCACCCGAACTGGAACACGGCGGTGACGACTCCGAACGCTGCTCCGGCTGAGAGCATGTTCATGATCGCCGCGGTGGCGGGGATCACGAGGCTGCGGAATACCACGGTCAGCAGCAGGAACGAGAGCAATACGACCACGCCGATGAACAACGGCAGCTTGCTGGAGAGCACGCTTGCGAAGTCGGCGAAGATCGCGGTCTGCCCGCCGATCAGCACGTGGACGCCGGTGCCGGCGCTCGCCTTCGGCACCACCTGTCCGCGCAGCGTCGAGAGCAGGGTGCTGGTCGAGGCGGCCTGCGGCGAGCCGACAGGGTAGGCGTCGGCAGTCTCGACGCCGGATGCTCCGTCGCGGCCGGGGATGGTGAGGGGCGTGGTGACGCGCACGACGCCCTTCGTATGCGCGATTGCGCTCACGACCTTGCCAAACGCAGCCTCCTGACCGGCGCCGTTGACCTGCGCGACGAGTTGGAGCGGCCCGTTGTAACCCGGGCCGAATCCCTTGGCGAGCAGGTCATAGGCCTCCCGGGTCGTGGTCCCGGCGGGGTCCGAGCCGGCGTCGGAGGACCCGAGGCGCATCGACAGGAACGGAGTAGCGACGACGAGCATCACCACCACCGCCGCGGCTGCGATCAACGCCGGGCGAGCCTGCAGGACCCCTGCCCAACGCTCCCACCAGCCGCCGCCATCGGTCGTCGTCAGCCGTCGCTCGGACAGTGCACGGCGGGCCTTGCGTCCGAGCACCTTGGTGCCGAAGAACCCGAGGACCGCCGGCAGCAGCGTCAGCGCGGCGACGACGGTGAACAGGACCACGACCGACGCAGCGATCGCGACGCCGTAGAGGAAGCTGACTCCGAGCGCGAACATTCCGAGCAAGGCGATGCAGACGGTCGTGCCGGCGAACATCACCGCGCGGCCCGAGGTGTCGATCGCGTCGACGATCGACTCCTCGACGCTCTTGCCGCGCTGCAGACCCTGGCGGTGGCGAGTGACGATGAACAGCGCATAGTCGACCCCGACCCCGAGCCCGATCAGCAGCGACAGCTGCGAGCTGAACGATGCCATGTCGATCAGATGCGAGAGCAGCCCGATCGTGGCGGTCCCGGCGCCGAGCGCGACCCCCGCTGTGATCAGCGGCAGCGCGGCGGCCAGCAGCGATCCGAACACGATCAGCAGCACGATCAGGGCCGCGAACGCGCCCAACCCGACCGTGTTGAGGCTCATCTTGTTCGCGGCCTCGGCGACCTGCCCCTCGACCTGCACCTGAAGCCCGTCGCCGGCGCCCGCGCGGGCGGTGTTGACGAACTGCTGCGCTTGACTGACCGAGAACTTGCTCGCCGGGCCGGTCATCGTCACGTTGGCGAACGCCACCTGCCCCGACGATGAGACCTGCGAGCTCGCGTGCGCACCAAATGGCGACGCGACGGAGGCGACCTCCGGCAGTGCGGCGACCTTGGCGAGCATCCTCTGCGCCCGAGCTCTGATAGCCGGGTCGGTCACCCGGCCGTGCGCGCCGGCGATTACGACCTGCTCGACATCACCCGACGCCTTCGGGGCGGACTTCTCCAGCAGACTCAGGGCCTCGAAGCTCTGGGTGCCATTCAGGCTGAAGCTGTTCTTATAGTCAGAGCCCGCGCTCTGGCTGAGCACGGTCAGCCCGATTAGAGCGACCAGCCAGGCGGCCAGCACCACGCGACGATGCGTAACGCACCATCTGGCAATAGATCTCATGGGATTCTCCCGATTCGCATGTCGGTTGGAGCCAAGCGCCCCGGCACAGGGCCGATGGAACGTATCACTTTCTCACGGAACTTACCGGCTGTCAAGTAACTCCTAACCGGCTGGCAAGTAATGACTTGCTGGCCGGTTAGGAAGCTGATAGCTTGCGCGGGCATGGGTCCCACCTCGCCTCCAGGCATCACGACGGCGTCGCTCCCCGACACTCGCACCCGGATCCTCGACATCGCGCTCGAGCTGTTCTCAGAGCACGGTTTCGACGGCACGACGCTTCAGCAGATCGCTGACCGGCTCGGGTTCACGAAAGCCGCGCTCTACTACCACTTCCGCTCCAAGGACGACCTCCTGCAGGCGCTCGTCACCCCCGCCATCAGCGGACTCAACGAGCTGGTCGACGCCCACGAGGGGCTGCCCGATACATCGGCCCACCGCCGGCAGTTCATGGAGGACTACCTCGACTACATGCTCCGCCACCGCCGCTTGATGACCTACATGGTCTCCGATCTGGCCACGATGGCTCACCCCGCGATCGCCGCCGGCCACGCCGACCGCCGCGAACGGGTCGCAGCGCTGCTCGCAGGCGAGGGACTCGACTTCCATGAGCAGGTTCGCGTCTCGATGGCCTTCAGCGGGATCGTGGGCGTCATCTCTCAGTATCCGGACGCCGACACAGCCGAGCTACGCGAAGCTCTGCTCGAGGCCGCCCGAGCGCTGCTGCGGACCCGGCCACACCGCCCGTCTCCAGCCACGCGGGCGACCGCGACGACCGCGGCAGGCACGGGCGACTGAGGGCGGTAGGATCCGTCGATCAGCGCGGCGGCGCGAGGAACCCGGTGCAAGTCCGGGACGGTCGCGCCACTGTGACCGGAGCACGTTTCGCGCGTTCCGGAAGTCAGAGACTCAGCCGCCGCGAATCCTGCCGACGCACGGGACGCTCGATCCCGAGGAGGTGCCACCAGATGGACCTCACCGCCAGACCGGACCGGACCCGGTGGACCGCAGCGTGAGCGCAGCCGCCGTGCTCGCCGGGTACTCCGCCGACCTGCTCGTCGGCGACCCACCGCGATGGCATCCGGTCGCCGGATTCGGGCGCGTCGCGACGGCGTTCGAGGACGCCGTGTACGCGCCGACCCGCGTCCGCGGCGCCGCGTTCACGCTGGCGCTGGTCGGTATTGCGGCGCTGTCGGTCGAGCTGCTCGCACGCGCGGCGCCGCGGCGGGCCGTAATCGCCGCGGTTACCTGGACCGCGCTCGGGGGGCGGTCGCTGCGACGCGAGGCCGAGCGCGTCGCCACGTACCTCGAGAGCGACGATTACGACGCGGCGCGTGAGGCGCTCCGGGCGCTGTGCGGCCGCGACGCGGCGGAGCTCGGCGAACGCGAGCTGTGCCGGGCGGTCGTCGAGTCGCTGGCCGAGAACACCAGCGATGCCGTCGTCGGCGCACTCCTGTGGGGGGCGCTCGCCGGTCCCGCCGGCGTCGCCGCGTACCGGGCGGCGAACACGCTTGACGCGATGGTCGGCCACCGCAGCGACCGCTACGCCGAGTTCGGCTTCCCAGCGGCGAAGCTCGACGACGCGATGAGCTGGCCGGCCGCGAGGATCGGCGTGATCCTGACGGCGCTCAGCGCACCCGTCGTCGGCGGCTCCACGCGCGCTGTCGTCCGGACGGTCAGGCGCGATGGCGGGGCGCATCCGAGCCCTAACGCCGGCCGGATCGAGGCCGCGTTCGCCGGGGCGCTCGGGCTCCGGCTCGGTGGGACGATTGCGTACGGGGGCGCGGTCGAGGATCGCCCGCAGCTCGGCGACGGACGCGCGCCCGGAATCGGCGACATTCACCGCGCCGTGCAGCTCTCCTTCGCCGTCTCCACGGCGGCCGCAGTCGGCGCGGCGGCCGTCGCGGCCGCGCCGCGCCGCCACCAAGCGCGGGGGTCGCGGTGAGGGGCGCCCTGCTCGTCTGCGGCACCCATTCGGACGCAGGCAAGTCGGTCGTGACCGCAGGTATCTGCCGCTGGCTCCACCGTGCGGGCGTCAGCGTCGCGCCGTTCAAGGCCCAGAACATGGCGCTCAACTCCGTCGTAACCGCCGACGGGAGCGAGATCGGCCGCGCCCAGGCGATGCAGGCCCAGGCCGCGGGGATCGAGCCCGAGGCTGCGATGAACCCGATCCTGATCAAGCCCTCGGGCGAGCGCCACAGCCAGGTGGTGGTGATGGGCCACCCGTACGCGAACGCCGATGCCCGCTCCTACCAGGAGCTCAAGTACGAGCTGAAGCCCGTCGTCGCGGGAGCCCTCGCCGAGCTCCGCGAGCGCTTCGACGTCGTCGTCTGCGAGGGCGCCGGTAGCCCCGCCGAGATCAACCTGCGCGCCGCGGACCTGACGAACATGGGCCTCGCACGCGATGCCGGCCTGCCGGTGCTCGTGGTCGCCGACATCGATCGCGGCGGCGTGTTCGCGTCCCTGTTCGGCACGCTCGCGCTGCTCGATCCCGCCGATCAGGCGCACGTCGCCGGCTTCGTCATCAACAAGTTCCGTGGCGACGCGACGATCCTGGCTCCCGGCGTCGCACAGCTCGGGGAGCTGACCGGGCGGCCGACCTTCGGCGTCCTGCCCCACGTGGAGGATCTGTGGCTCGACGTCGAGGACTCGCTCTCGCTCGAGGCGCCACGACCAGAAACGCCGTCGGCGAGCGGCGACACGCTCGACGTCGCCGTGGTCCGCCTGCGCTGGATGAGCAACTTCACCGACCTCGACGCGCTCGCCGCCGAGCCCGGTGTGAGGGTCCGCTTCACCCGCTCGCCGGCCGACGTCGAGCGCGCAGATCTCGTCGTCCTGCCGGGCACCAAGGCCACGGTCGAGGATCTCGACCGCCTCCGCCACGGCGGCCTCGACCGAGCGATCGCGACGCGCGCGCAGGCCGGCGGACCGATCCTTGGTATCTGCGGCGGCTATCAGATCCTCGGCGAGCGGATCCTCGACGACGTCGAGTCCGGCCGCGGCGCCGTCGCCGGCCTCGGCATCCTCCCGCTCTCAACGACGTTCGCGCCCGGGAAGCTGCTGCGCCGCCGCAGCGGTCACTGTTCCTGGCTCGGGACGGCGGCCGGCGGCTACGAGATCCGCCACGGCCGTGTCGAGCGCCACGGCGGCGAGAGCTTGCTGCACGACGAGGACGGCGAGCCCGACGGCTGCCGGGTGGCGATGGCGATCGGAACCTCGTGGCACGGCGCGCTCGAGCACGACGAGTTCCGCCGCGCGCTGCTCGGGCAGGTCGCGGCCGTCCGCGGCCGCCGGTGGACCCCGGGGACGCAGCCGTTCGCCGCCGCCCGCGAGGCCAGGCTCGACGTGCTCGGCGACCTGATCGCCGATCACCTCGACACCGCACGCCTTACGGCTCTGATCGACGGCGGCCTCCCCACCGACCTACCCACGATCTCGACGGAGGTCCGCCCATGCTGCGCTTCGTGACCACCGCAGACACCGAGATCCTTGCCACCGCCGCGGCGGTGCGCAGGCTTCCCGGTGACTTCCCCGAGGTTCGCTGCGCGAACCCGAACGCGAGCGGCGACGCCGATCAGCTGATCGAGCGGGTGCTCGAGGGCGCGCGCGTAGTGCTGTGCCGGATCCTCGGTGGCCGCCGCGGCTGGCCCGAGGGCTTCGACCTGCTGCGGGCGCGCTGCCGCGAGCGCGGGATCGCGCTGATCGCGCTCGGCGGCGAGGCACAGCCTGACGCGGAGATGACCGAGCTTTCACTCGCTCCGGCCGGCGCCGTCGCCCAGGCGGGCGAGTACCTGCGCCACGGCGACGTCGAGAACGTCGAGCAGCTGCTGCGGTTCCTCGCTGACACCTTCCTGCTCGAGGGCCACGGCTTCGAGCCTCCGCACGACGTGGCGGACCTCGGCGTGTATCTCCCGGGAACCGGCGATGTATCGCTGCAAACCGCTCTCTCGCGAGGCGATCCCAACCGCCCGACCATCGGCATCTGCTTCTACCGATCGCACCGGCTGACCGGCAATACGGCGTTCGTCGACACGCTCTGCGCCGCGATCGACGATGCCGGCGCGAACCCGCTCGCGGTTTGGAGCTACACGCTGAGGCGAGACGCCGACGGGCACGTGCCCGCGCTCGCCCTGCTCGACGGACACGTCGACGCGCTGATCGTGACGATGCTCGCGACCGGCGGATCCGGAGCGGCCGACACCGCCGCGCCGGCCGCTGAGGGCGTTGGCGAGAGCTGGCAGGAGTGGGACGCCGCCGCGCTCGCCGCGCTCGACGTGCCCGTGATCCAGGCCGTCTGTGCGACCTCGTCGCGCGCCTCGTGGGAGGAGTCGAACAACGGCCTCTCACCGCTCGACGCGGCAACCCAGGTCGCGATCCCGGAGTTCGACGGACGCATCCTCGGCGGCGTGATCTCGTTCAAGGAGCGCGACGGCGCCGATTCACCTGTCGGCGTTCCCGTGCCGCACTACGTCCCCGACCCCGAGCGCTGCGCGCGCGTCGCCAGGCTCGCGGCCCGCAGCGCGCGGCTGCGCCATCTGCAGGCCGCTCGCCGCCGCGTCGCGATCCTCCTGACCAGCTTCCCGACCAAGCACGCGAAGATCGGCATGGCGGTCGGGCTCGACACCCCGGCGAGCGCGATCGCGCTGCTCGAGGCGCTGCGCGAGGACGGGATGCGGGTCGAGCACGAGTTCGGCGATGGCGACGAGCTGATGCATGCGCTGATCGCGACCGGCGCCCACGACCCCGAGTTCCTGACCGACGAGCACCTGGCGACCTCGCCGCTGCGGATGCCGGTGACCGCGTACCTGGCGTGGTACGAGACCCTGCCCGAGACGCTGCGCAACGCGATCGATGAGCGCTGGGGACCGCCGCCGGGCGACCGCTATCTCGACGGCGAGGACTTCGTGATCGCCGGCCTCGAGCTCGGCAACGTGCTCGTCGCGATCCAGCCCCCGCGCGGGTACGGGGAGGATCCGGTCGGGATATACCACGACCCTGAGCTGCCGCCGACCCACCACTACCTCGCCTGCTATCGCTGGATCGATCAGATCTGGGGCGCCGACGCGGTCGTCCATCTCGGCAAGCACGGCACGCTCGAATGGCTGCCGGGAAAGATGCTCGCCCTCTCCCCCGCCTGCGCCCCCGACGCGGCGCTCGGCGACATCCCGCTGATCTACCCGTTCGTCGTCAACGACCCCGGAGAGGGCGTGCAGGCCAAGCGCCGCGCGCACGCCGTGATCGTCGACCACCTCGTCCCGCCGATGATGCGCGCAGACACCTACGACGAGCTGGCCGAGCTCGAGACGCTGCTCGACGAGTACGCGCGCCTCGAGGTTCTCGACCCGCCGAAGCTGCCCGCGCTCGCGGCGCGGATCTGGTCGGCGATCGAGCGCGCGAACCTCCAGTCCGACCTCGGCGTCGAGCAGCGCCCGGACGACACGGGCGCGCTCGTACAGCACATCGACGGCTACCTGTGCGAGGTGAAGGACATCCAGGTCAAGGACGGGCTGCACGTGCTCGGGCAGGCACCGACGGGCGAGCAGCTACGCGGTCTGACGGCGGCGATGCTGCGGCTCGGGTCGGGCGAGGTCCCCGGGCTGCGGCGCGCGGTCGGCGCTGCGTTCGGCCTCGACGAGCCGGTGCTGGTGGCGGCCCCCGGCGCACCGCTGCTCGACCCGCCAAGGGCGCTGATCGAGCGCTTCCGCGGCCCGGCCGCAAGCGCCGGCGATCTCGTCGACCGCCTGGAGGCGGCGCAGAGCGCGCTGCTCGAGGCGCTTGCGTCGGCGGACTGGAATCCGGACGAGGTCGGCTCGGTGTGCGAGCGAGTGCTCGGGCGTGGTGATTCTGGGGTCGAACTGGCGCTCAGCTTTGCGGCGAGAGAGGTCGTCCCCCGGATCCGCCAGACCGGCGATGAGCTCGACCGCGTGGTCGCGGCATTGCATGGCCGGCACGTCCCGTCAGGCCCCTCCGGGAGCCCCACCCGTGGACGCGTCGACGTGCTCCCAACCGGACGCAATTTCTACTCCGTCGACCCCCGCGCGCTCCCCTCGCAGCTCTCCTGGGAGGTCGGTGGGCGGCTCGCGGAGGCGCTGCTCGAGCGCCACAGGAAAGAGACCGGCGAGCTGCCGAAGATGGTCGGCCTCGTCGCCTGGGGGACATCGGCGATGCGCACCGGAGGCGATGATGTCGCCGAGATCCTGGCGCTGCTCGGCGTCCGCCCGACCTGGCACCCGGAGTCGCAGCGCGTCACCGGGCTCGCGGTGATCCCGCTGGAAGAGCTCGGCCGCCCGCGGATCGACGTCACGGTGCGGATCTCCGGCTTCTTCCGCGACGCCTTCCCGAACCTCGTCGCGCTGCTCGACGATGCGGTCGGCATCGTCGCCGCGCTCGAGGAGCCGCCAGAACTGAACCATGTCGCCGCCCACGCCCGCGCCGACGCCGCGCGTCTCGCCGCGTCGATCCCTGACCGCGCCGGAGCGTGGCGTCGCGCGACGACCCGGGTGTTCGGCTCGAAGCCGGGCACGTACGGCGCCGGCCTGCTGCAGCTGCTCGACGCCCGCGACTGGCGCGACGGGGCCGACCTCGCCGAGGTTTACGAGGCGTGGGGCGGCTACGCCTACGGCCGCGGCCTCGACGGCGCGGCGGCACGCGGATCGATGCGCGACTGCTATGCGCGGATCGAGGTCGCGGTCAAGAACGTCGACTCGCGCGAGCACGACATCCTCGACTCCGACGACTACTACCAGTACCACGGCGGCATGATCGCGACCGTGCGCGCGATCACCGGGCGCGAACCTGCCGCCTACCTCGGCGACAGCTCCGACCCCTCGCGGGTGATGTCACGGACCCTCGCCGAGGAGACGCGCCGCGTCTTCCGCGCGCGGGTCGCGAACCCGCGCTGGATCGCCTCGATGATCCGCCACGGCTACAAGGGGGCCGCGGAGCTCTCGGCGACCGTCGACTACCTGTTCGGCTACGACGCCACCGCCGGCGTCGCCGAGGACTGGATGTACGAGCAGGTCGCCCACCGCTACCTGCTCGACCCCGACGTCGCCGCGTTCATGGGCCGCTCGAATCCATGGGCGGCGCGCGGGATCGCCGAGCGGCTGCTCGAAGCGGCCGACCGCGGCATGTGGTCCGCGCCTTCTGACTCGACCCTCGCCGCGATCCGGGAGCGTTACCTGGCGCTCGAAGGCGAATTGGAAGAGGCTGGCGTGTGAGCGAGCCTTTGCGATACCCGCTCAGCGCGATCGTCGGCCAGGAGGCGCTGATCGAGGCGCTGCTGATCAACGCGGTCGCGCCAGAGGTCGGCGGCGTCCTCGTCCGCGGCGAGCGCGGCACCGCCAAGTCGACGGCCGTTCGCGGGCTCGCGCCGCTCCTCCCCCCGGTCATCGCGGCCTCGGGCGAGGCGTTCGCGTTCGCCCCCGGGGAGCTCGCGCCCGGCGGTCACGTTCCGCTTGACGCCCCGTCGACCCCGCGCCCCGCGCCGCTCGTCGAGCTGCCGCTCGGGACGACGCTCGACCGGCTCGTAGGCGCGCTCGATCTCGGCCGCGCGCTCGCCGGCGAGCGCGCGTTCGAGGCCGGCCTGCTCGCCCGCGCCCACCAGGGGATCCTGTACGTCGACGAGGTCAACCTGCTCCCCGACCACCTTGTCGACGCGCTGCTCGACGCGGCCGCCTCTGGCATCTCGCGGGTCGAGCGCGACGCGGTCTCAACAGCCCACGCGGCGCGATTCCTGCTCGTCGGGACGATGAATGTGGAGGAGGGCGAGCTGCGCCCGCAGCTGACGGACCGCTTCGGTCTCGGAGTCGAGGTCCGCACTCCGGCGGACCCGGCCGAGCGGGCGGAGATCGTGCGCCGGCGGCTTGCGTTCACGAGCGACCCGGCGGCATTCGCTGAACGCTGGGCCGCGGCCGAGCGCTCGCTCGCGGCGCGTATCGCCTCGGCGCGCGAGCGCGTCGAGGGCGTCCGCCTGCCAGAGCGCGAGCTGCTGCGGATCACCGGGGCGTGCGCTCAGCTGGGGGTGGATGGGGTTCGGGGCGACATTGTGTGCGCGTGGGCGGCCCGCGCGCTCGCGGCCCTCGACGGCGCCGATGAGGTGAACGAAGATCATGTCCGT
>Ga0302325_10019855_pt1 | contig 14114 bp, 7 predicted proteins | sample Palsa_T0_2_FD_201948 | JGI IMG/M metagenome (GOLD analysis project Ga0302325, IMG submission 201948) | Peat permafrost microbial communities from Stordalen Mire near Abisko, Sweden - Palsa_T0_2 | ecosystem: Environmental > Terrestrial > Soil > Palsa > Peat permafrost | place: Sweden: Abisko... | reverse complement strand
TGTAGTTGCCGGTGAATAACGCGCCCGCATCGATGACGACTTCATCGCCGCACGCCACCCCGTTCAGCACAGTCTGTAAGTTGTCTCCGGCGTGGACTGCCCAACTGGTCCCGGTCACCACCGGATAAGCCGGCACGGTGCAGCGTGGTTGCGCCGGTTGCACGACTCCGGGCGGCAGAGCAGGCAGTCCGGTCGAAGCCGGAGCGCATAGCGACGACGCGGCCGGCAAAGCGAAGGCCGGCTGCGATTGGACTAGTAGCAATGCGACCAAGCAGAAAATAATTGGCAGTATTTGCGACATAAGACGACACCTTTCCCTTTCGAAGTGTTCCTAATTACAGTTAGTAACTCCTGCGCCCACGGCGGGGCTTACTTAGCGCGATACTCTCAGGCGAGACAAATACCAGAGCTGAAGCGGGCGCAACTTACCGGGTGTCCGAACAATCAATGACTCTTCCGCCGGCTTTCGTCACCAGGGTGCGGAAGCACATCTAACTCTATTCTAGCGGGCGATTTATTGAAAACTACTTGAAATAAGTTACAAAAACAAACTGAACGATGGCCACGGTATGGCTGCAGAGACCGGCGGCTCTGCCGTACGTCGTGTTACATTCAGAGCCGTGCGGCTTTTGCTGATTGACGACGATACCGAGCTATGTTCTTTGCTGGTGGAGTTTCTGAAAGGACAAGGCTTCACCGCCGAGTGCGCGCACGAAGGGCACCAGGGCCTCGATCGCGCATTGCATGGCGGATACGATCTGGTGATTCTGGATGTCATGCTGCCCGGCCTGGACGGTTTCGAGATCCTGCGCCGTCTGCGCAAGGAGAGCCGTATTCCTGTGCTGATGCTGACGGCGCGCGGAGAGGACGTGGACCGCATCATAGGGCTGGAACTGGGAGCCGACGATTACCTGCTGAAGCCGTTTAATCCGCGCGAGCTGGTGGCTCGCGTGCGCGCCATTTTACGCCGCTACGAGCCGCGCACGGCCCCGGCCGCCGAACGCATGGAGGTGAACGGCGTGGCGCTCGACCCAGCCACGCGCCAGGTAACGGTAGACGGGCGCGCCGTGGAGCTCACCACTTTCGAATTCGACATCCTGGAATTGCTGATGCGGGCGGCCGGGCGGGTGCTTTCGCGCGACGACCTGATGGAAGACCTCTACAACCGCAAAGCTACCGCCTTCGACCGTTCGATCGACATGCACATCAGCCACCTTCGCCGCAAACTCGAGACCACGCGTCCGTTTATTAAAACCATTCGCAGTGTTGGTTATCAGTTCTTACGGGCCGCCAACGGCGAGGCGCGCGAATGAATTCGCTGTTCGTCAAAATCCTGCTCTGGTTCTGGGCCACCCTGGTGATCACAACCATCGGCTCAGCGTTGATCTCAGGCCTGGCAGCGCCGCGCCCTTACCTGTTAACGCGGCTGGTGGCTTTTGAGCTGAAGGAGGCCCGCGCCGCGTACGAGGCCGGCGGCCAGCGGGGGCTCGAGCGCTTCAAAGAGCGTTTCCAATCGGTCTTTTCGGGCGAAGGCGTTTTGACGGACGGGAAAGGCCGCGATCTGCTGACCGGGGCGGACGAATCCGCTCTACTGGCCAAGGTGGGCGAGCAATCGCGATTTCCGCCGTTCCGGAGTGGAGGAGCCGTAATCGGTCATCCGTCGGACGACGGCCGCTACTGGTTTTTCTTTGTAATCCCGCGCGAGCGGCTGGTATCCTGGTTTCTGCTGCCGGAGCATTGGTGGGGGATGGCCGCGGGCATCTTCCTCTGTTACCTGCTGGCATTCTATTTGACGCAGCCAGTGCGGCGGCTGCAAAAAGCTGTCGAGAGCTTCGGACACGGCAACCTTTCGGCGCGAGCCTCTTCGCCGCGGCAGGATGAGCTGGGTGAGCTGGCACGCACCTTCGACCGCATGGCCGATCGCATTCAGACGCTGGTGGCTGCCGAGCGGAGGCTGCTGCTGGATATCTCGCACGAGCTGCGTTCACCACTGGCGCGGCTGCGCGTGGCAGTGGAGCTGGCGCGCTCCGGCGCAGATCGGGAGGCGGCCATCAATCGCATCGAGAAAGAAGCCGAGCGGCTGAACGGGCTGGTGACCGGTCTGCTGCAGGTGACACGTGCCGAGGGCGATCCGGACGCCTTGCGCCGCGAGCCTGTGCGCCTGGATCGATTGCTCGAAGAGATCGTGGCAGACTCGTCGCTGGAAGCGCGCGCGCGCGGCTGCGATGTGCGGCTGATGGAAGCGCAGCCGGCCATTGTGAGAGGCGACGCCGAGTTATTGCGGAGAGCGGTGGAGAATGTGATGCGCAACGCAGTGCTGCACGCGCCCCCAGGAACGGCGGTCGAGGCCCGGTTGGATGCAGGCGACGGCAGAGCGGCCGTGCGCATCCGCGATTACGGTCCGGGCGTGCCGGAAGAGGCGTTGCCACGCTTGTTCGACGCCTTCTACCGGGTGGAAACGGATCGTAACCGCGCCAGCGGCGGAGTTGGCCTGGGGCTGTCGATTGCGCGGCGGGCGATCGAATTGCATAAAGGAGCGATTCGCGCGCTGAATGCGGCTCCCGGGCTCGCGGTGGAGATCGACCTGCCGGCGGTCCCCGCGGCGGCGTGACAGGTGATGGCATGAGCGGATGGTCGCCCACATCCTGGAAGACCAAGCCGGCGGGGCATCAGCCGCAGTACCCGCGCGAAGCGGACGTGGCGCGCGTGGTGGAGGAGATTGCCGCGCTCCCGCCGCTGGTGACCTCGTGGGAAATCCACGCGCTACGTTCCCAGTTAGCCGAGGCGGCGCGCGGCGAAAGATTCCTGCTGCAAGGCGGCGACTGCGCCGAGCGCTACGACCATTGCGACTCGGCCACCATCGCGAACAAGCTCAAGATCCTGCTGCAGATGAGCCTGGTGCTGGCGCTGGGCGGCGGAAAACGCGTGATCCGCGTGGGGCGCTTTGCAGGGCAGTATGCCAAGCCGCGCTCCGACGAGTTTGAATCGCGCGATGGCATCACCCTGACAAGCTATCGCGGCGATTTGATCAACTGTCCCGAGTTTACGGCAGCCGCGCGCACGCCGGACCCGCAACTCATGCTGCGCGGATATGAGCGGGCGGCGCTGACTCTGAATTTCATCCGCGCGCTGGTGAGCCGCGGTTTTGTAGATCCCAACCGCCTGGACTACTGGAACCTGGACTGGGTCAAGGACTCACCCATGGCCGAGGAATACCGGCGCGTCGCGCGGCAGATTGGCGAGTCCATTCGCTTCATGGAGAGCCTGATGGGCGTACATCCCGGCGAGCTCCAGTGGATCGATTTCTTCACCAGCCACGAGGGACTGCATCTGCTCTATGAACAGGCTCAGACGCGGCGTGTGCCGCGCCAGGAGGGCTGGTTCGATCTTTCCACGCATTTCCCATGGATTGGGATGCGCACGGCCGAGCCGCTCGGCGCGCACGTCGAGTTTTTTCGTGGCATTCGCAATCCCATCGGCCTGAAGATCGGCCCAGCGATGAAGCCGGAAACCCTGCGGGAGCTTATCGGCATACTGCAACCGGACGACGAACCCGGACGGCTCACCCTGATCCACCGCTTCGGCGCGGACGCCATCGGACGATTTCTACCGGCGCTGATTGACGCCGCGCACGCCACCGGAAAGACCGTCCTATGGTGCTGCGATCCTATGCACGGCAATACGCGTATGACGGCGTCCGGCATCAAAACGCGATCCTTCGAACATATCCTGAGCGAGCTCGATCGGGCCTTCGACATACACTCCGCCTGTGGCAGCCGGATAGGCGGCATTCACATCGAACTGACGGGCGAGAACGTGACCGAGTGCATCGGCGGAGCCCGCGGATTGAGCGAGGCGGATCTCAAACTCGCTTACAAATCCGGCCTGGACCCGCGGCTCAATTATGAGCAGGCGCTGGAAGTGGCGCTCTTTGTTTCGCGGAAGTTGAGCAAGCGCAATGGCAGCTTGCAGGATCCGCCGCCAGCGCAGTAGCATGGATCGTGCGGCGTTTCCCGGCAATTCTGCTGGCAGCCATCTTCGCTTTCTCGGCAATCGGTCCAGCCTTGGTTGTGAATCGGACCATGAGTGTGCCGGCCTGCTGCCGCCGCGATGGGAAACATCACTGCGCAAGAACCGATGCGCCCTCGGCAGGTCCGGAAGCGGTACCACCCAGGTGCGCGGAGTTTCCAAACGCCGGAGCGTTCCCGCTGCACACCGGGAAAGCTCTACCGCCCGGCTCTCAACTGGTCTTCGGCGCGCTGGTCCAGTATCCCCCGGTTGTAGCTGAGGCCGCCGACGGCTATCGCGTCTCGTTTAGCCGCTCCCGTCAAGAACGCGGACCTCCCAGTCTCTTCTCCTAACCTCGTGGGACAGGCCTCCTGGCCTGTCGTCTTCAGCATATCGGTACAGTTGTCAGAATAATTGCGCGCGGCGCGCAAGGGGAGCACCGTCCCGGCCGCCGCGCGGGTCGATACAAACGAAAAACTATTTAAAACTATCAAGGAGGCTTCATGCGAAAGCTCGTATCCTGTTTGGGTCTGGTGGTCTTTCTACTATTTGTTTCCCTGCTCCACGCCACAATCTTTGGAAGAATACGCGGAATCGTGCACGACCCACAGCATCGGCCTGTTACCGGAGCATCGGTAAAGCTGCAAGCGCTTACCTCGGATTGGTCTCAAACCGCGCAAGCCGACGATAACGGTGAGTTTTCGTTCACCGCCGTGCCGGTAGGCGACTACAAAATTACCGTCATTCAGCCCAAGTTCGAGACTTCGGAGCAGACCGTCACAGTCGCTTCCGGGTCCTCGCCGATTCTTCACTTTCAACTGACGATCGCGCCCTTGAGTCAAAGTACCGTGGTCGTCGGCCAGACAGAAGCGGTCAATATGGATTCGGTAACCCCCACCACTCTGATCGATCGTGAAGACATAGCCCAAACTCCCGGCGCCGACCGCACCAACAGTATGGCGATGATCACCGACTACGTGCCCGCGGCCTACGTAACCCACGACATGCTGCATATGCGGGGAGGCCATCAGGTCGATTGGCTCATTGACGGCGTACCCGTGCCCAATACCAATATCGCCACCAATCTGGGCCCGCAGATTGATCCCAAGGACATCGATTATCTCGAAGTCCAGCGAGGCAGCTACGATGCGGAATACGGAGACCGTACCTATGGAATCTTCAATATCGTTCCGCGAAGCGGCTTCGAGCGCGACAATGAGGCGGAACTCGTCACCTCTTTCGGCAACTGGTACCAAACCAACGATCAACTCAATTTTGGCGGGCACACCAACCGCTTCGCCTATTACGTGAGCGTAAACGCCAATCGCAGCGACTACGGTCTGCAGCCCCCGATCGGCCAGGTGGTTCACGACGCAGACAATGGCTATGGGGGATTCGCGTCTCTCATATTCAACGCCAGTCCCGCCAACCAATTTCGGATGGTCGCGTCGTTACGCCAAGACTATTACCAGATTCCCATCGACCCGAATCCCAACTCAGCGGGAAATCAGGTCTATCCCAGTTACGGCCTTCACGATAGTGAACGTGAGCCCGACGGTTATCTCACCTTCTCTTGGGTCCACACCTTTAATTCGAACGTGCTGATGACGATTTCACCCTTCTATCATTACAACCAGGCCAGCTATAGCGCCTCTCCGAACGATGTGCCAGTGATCTCGACCGTGGACCAGACCGCCAATTATGCCGGTGCGCAAGCGAGCGTGGACGCAACCGTTGGGAAGAACAACGTGGAAGTGGGAGTGTATGGATTCGTCCAGCACCAGAGCAACGTCTTTAATAATGTTTTCACCGATTGCGGTACAAGCTGCCAGAATTTCGGGCCGTCTTCGGCCGTCGTCACCGGCGGCCTGGGGGAAGTGTTTATCAGCGACCGGTTTAAGGTGACCTCGTGGTTGACGCTGATCGCCGGCCTTCGCTATTCGCACTTCGACTCCGGCTCAGTCAGCGGGGGAACCCAGCCGGCCGTCGCGCAGGACGCGACGGACCCGCGCTTTGGAGTTGCGCTCAGAATTCCGCGCCTGAACTGGGTGTTGCACGGTTTTTACGGCCACTTTTATCAGGCGCCTCCACTCCTGACTGCGACCGGTCCATTACTCGACTTAGCCACCAGCCAGACTCTGGCTTTCGCCCCATTGAAGGGAGAGCGCGATGAAGAATACCAATTCGGAGTCTCGATTCCCTTTCACGGATGGGTGCTGGAGGAAGACACCTTTCAAACACGCGCGCAGAACTGGCTGGACCACAACAATATCGGCGAATCGAACATCTTCTGGCCCATCACCTGGACTGCGACACTGATTCAGGGCTGGGAGACCACGCTGCGTTCTCCGCGCCTCGGGCGCCGCGCCCAGGTCCATTTGGCCTATTCCAATCAGATCGCGCAGGCCACATCGCCCATCACCGGAGGCGTGATCTGCCCTCTTCCCGTGACGGCGGCATGCCCGGTGGCCATCCCGCCGGGATACGCGCCGGTCGACCACGATCAGAGAAATACCTTGAACTTCGGCGCCAATGCAAGTCTTCCCTGGCAGGTGTTCGCTTCGACGAATGTCTACTACGGTTCGGGATTCACCAATGGAACGCCGGACGCGCAATATCCGGGGAACTATCTGCCGGGGCACACTACGTTCGACATTTCCCTGGGAAAGAGTTTTGGCGAGCGCGAGAGATACAAAATTTCGTTGACCGCTCTGAATGTTGGGAATCGGCGCGTATTACTCGACAACAGCCTGACTTTTGGAGGATTCCACTTCAACGACCCGCGACAAATCTACGGCGAATTCCGTTGGAGATTTCATTACTGATCGGCGCTACAGGCGAGCAATGGATGCGATGTGAACGCATCCACGAAACCCGCTACGAATGAAAATCCCATTGCAACAGTGAACATACCCGATGAAACCGCACAGATCGGCGATTCGCCGCTGGAACTGCAACCCAAACTGCTCCGCGCTTTACAGGAACAGGAGTTCGAGCGCCTGGGCAGCGGCCAGACGATTCGGGTCGACGCGCGCGTGGTGGCAGCCACCAACCAGGACCTTTCGAAGCTTGTGGCGATTAAACTGGGTATTGAAGCGCGGCGGCCACATTGGTCGAGGTCCGTTCAGCCCACTGGCGATGGCCATGCTGATCGGCTTGACGCCGTCGATCCCGATCGTAAGATCGCGCAGTTCTACCACACGGCCTGGACCGTCGAGGATGGCGCCCCCAGCGGTATTCACAGGCTCGCGCAAACCAAGGACGGCTATATGTGGTTAGGGACGCGCCATGCTCGGCCCCGGCGCCTGGATCGACGGCAGAAATCGACACCATAGACCCCACTAATTGGGGGGCGGCGCCGCAACCATCGCGGGGGACCATGATTGCAGAAATAAAATCGGCGGCCGCCAACCGCTTCGGGCGAAGGAGATCCCACTCAGCGACGCAGGACGCTTGGGCGCCCTCCATCGCCGGTGGCGACGGAACGCGCCTCAGGAAGCTGACTCGGCTTATCGGCAGCGATGATCGCCCGAAGCATTGTCCCATCTTCCGCAACGAAGCTTTGCTGGAAGGGACGCGCCGCAGGGCGGAGCGAAGTATCTACCGGGAACAGATTCTGATCGCACTGACTGGGTGGCCAGTTTGCACAGTGTGCACGGGTATTGACCGGGCGCGAAACTCTCGGAAGTAGCCCGTCTTGCCTATCGCGAAAACGGATTCCGAATGGTAAGCCCGTCGATCACCTGGCCATCTTGCATGTTCTCCGAGTAAAGTGTTCTGGTGCCAGCGTGGAGCGCACCCGCGATGATGAGTGAATCAAATATTGAATACTCGTATCGCTCTGCAATATGCACAGCTCTCTCGTGGGTCTCGACCGTAAGAGGCACGGGTTCCGGACAAAAAACGCGAAGTATGTCGAGCGCGCGGCGCACTTCATCCCAGCTCTTGTGAAGCTTGCGCCGAGCCACGGCGACAAATTCGTTGAGGACCTGAACTGATAGTGCTCCTCCCGCGGCCAGCAGCGTCTTGGCGACTTCACCGCGCCAATCGTCGTGGCGAAAAGCGTACAGCTCCGGCGCGTGCTGTGCGGTACTCACGCCGGAAATTGCCCGGTTCGTCGTCTTCATATCGGTGGTTTCTGCACAAAAACGCACATTTTTGAAGACCCCAAGCAGACTTTTCGATGTATGATGAGCAAATCAAGCGTGCAAGTTTCTAGAATGAGCCCGCGATTGAGATATAACGGGGTGGTCCTGCCGGGAAACCCGGACGCCATTGGGTTGGACATATAGAGCCGCGCTGCCGTGTCCTCCACCGTTGCGTCGAGCAATGCAGGATTTCTTCGTAGAAAGACGGTGAGCGGCAGCACACATCGGCAGACAACTTATCTCGCTACAGACCTGGCGTGAACCCCTGCGAAAAGGCTTGCCGGTTCTCGACAATTGTTGCTCAATTGCTTTACGCATGGTGTCTCGCCGGCGCCTGGCAAGTAGCGCGTTGCACCAACGAAATCAGATCCGATTTGATCGAGGTAATGAAGACAATGAATTTCTCGGTAAAGATGTTATTGGCGGCCGTTTTGGTGTTCTGCGCAAGAGCATTCGCGCAAAATGCACAGCTTTCCGGAATCGTCTCCGACGCTACCGGCGCCCCCATGCCTGACGCCCAAATTGCTACTACGGATGAATTGAAGGGCATCCAGCGGCAAACCAAGACCAATGACGCCGGCCTCTACGTCGTCACGTTACCACCCAGCAGATACAAGATCACTGTATCGGCTAACGGATTCAAGACCAGCACGCGCGAGGGAGTGACTCTTGAGGTCGACCAAAACCAACAACTCAACTTTGCACTCGAAGTCGGGCAAATGCAACAGTCCGTGACTGTCAATGCGGACGTGCCTATAGTGAATACAGTGGATTCCGCGCTTTCCGGGGTGGTGGATGACAACCGTGTCGTGGACCTTCCTTTGAACGGCCGCAACGTCATGGCACTGGCTGAGATCGTCCCGGGAGTCTCCAATGTGAGCGCGCCCCAGTACCTTAGTGATGCGCGTTCGGGGCCCACCATGGACGTTAATGGCGGTCAGAAGAACATGAACCTGTTTACGTTCGATGGCGGTTATTTTGTCAATCCCTCACGGAATACGGGACTGAACTATCCGCCGCCGGACGCAGTTCAGGAGTTCCGTATCATTACTTCGAATTTCACGGCGGAATACGGGCGCAACTCCGGTTCTCAAATCAACGTGGTAGCGAAAGCTGGCACGAACGCGTTCCATGGGGCTGTGTTTGAGTTTCTGCGTAATGATGCCTTCAATGCGAGGAACTTCTTTTCGGCAAGCGTGCCGGCACTGAAACAGAACCAGTTTGGGGGCGTCGCAGGCGGCCGGATCAAAAAAGACAAACTCTTCTTCTTCGGTTCGTTCCAAGGTCTGATCGACCACCCACAAGCAGTTCCCTCCGAGGCATTCGTACCTACGGCTGCGGAGCGGAGTGGCGATTTCCGCGCTTTGGGAACAACGCTCTCCGATCCCACAGATCCGCTTACAGGTAAACCGTTGACCGATTCCGCAGGCAATGTTTGCGTTGCGAACAATATGATTCAGCCCGGCTGTTTAAGCCCGGCTTCACAGGACCTTTTGAAGTATGTGCCGGAATCCGCATCCGGAACTGTCGTGTCCTTGGGCGCGAGCCCTGTGCACGATTACAACTACCTTGGCCGGATGGACTGGAACCCAGGACCCCGGCATACGATTGATGGCCACATCTACGTGGATCGCAATGGTTACTCAACGCCCTATGCCGGAAGCGGCAACATCGCCGGTTATATTTCCGAATCGTTCACGGCCAACGCCACCGGGGTCACGCTTAACGATGTTTATACGTTCAGTCCGACCATGATTAATCAGTTCGTCTTCTCCTGGCTGAATGACAATTCGCTCGAGAGCGACTCGCAGAATATTGATCCATCGCAGCTTGGTATCAATATGCCGCGCTATAGTCCGGTCGGTTCGGTGGAGACCGACGTCAACGGCTACTTCAATCTTGGTTCGGGCTATTTAACAAAGTTTCAGAATTCGAATTACCAGTTCCGCGATACGCTGAACGTGATCAGGGGCCGCCATAATTTCAAATTCGGCGCCGAAGTGCTTCGCCTCCACTTCGATCAAAAGTTCATTGGATCGCCAACCTTCGAGTTTACCGGCAGCAGGACGGGAGATGCCTTGGCCGACTTCATGCTTGGCGCCTACGATAACGTGTCACTCGATTTCGGTATCCGCAATAACGATGATGTGCAGTGGGCTCCCAGTTTCTTCGCCCAGGATGAGTTCAGAGCCGGAAAACGGCTGACCCTGACATTGGGCGTGCGCTACGAGCCGTACTTTCCATGGAAAGATGTCAACGGTTTGGTAGAGGCTCTGCAGTTCGGCGCCCAATCGACCAAGATACCCGACGCTCCTCCGGGCCTGCTTTTCCCGGGCGATCCCGGTATTTCGAACAGCCTGGTTCCCGGCAGCTTTCACAACTTTGCCCCAAGAATAGGTTTCGCTTGGGATGTCTTTGGCAATGGCAAAACGAGCCTTCGGGGAGCTTATGGCGTCTTTTTCGATTCCGTGAACGCGGACAGTTTATCTCAGGAGAATCCCCCGTTCGCCGGCTTCGGCAATGCCTATAATGGCCTGCTACAAGATCCGTTTGGATCAGTGGGGCAGGTTACTCCTCCGGCGCAGCCGTCCGGTAGCTTCGGTTGTGTCCACGTCGCACAATTCCCGGGTCTGAACTGTCCCCTGTTTCCGCTGCCAGTGAGCGGCTTATTTATCGATCCTCACCTGCATACTCCGTATGTGCAAGAGTGGAATTTAAATATTCAACGGCAGATCACCAGCAACGCGCTGTTTGAGATTGGCTATGTCGGTAAGATCGGCACGAAGCTGGAGGCTTGGCGCAACTTCAACCCGGGACTGGCCATCAACGACCCGGTGACCGGGGCTCCGCCAACGCTCAATAATGTTAACGATCGCGTGATCTACGAGCCAGGTATCTTGTCTCCGCAGGCTATCCTGCTGGGGAACGATAACCGTAGCTGGTATCACGGGCTACAGACACGATTCAACAAGCGCTGGAGCCACGGATTTTCGATCACCGCTTCGTATGTATTTTCCAAATCGATCGATACGGTTCCTCACTCAAGTAACTACTTGTCTTACAGCTATCCCGACCCCTTTAACCTGCGGACCGCCCGGGGTCCGTCCGACTTCGACCGGACGAATGTGTTTGTCGCGTCGTATCTCTGGACGATCCCGTTTCATCCCCGGGAGCGCGTACTGAATGCAGTTGCCGGAGGATGGACGCTTGCCGGTCTGACGACCTTCGAAACGGGCACGCCCCTCACCTTCATTGAAGGTTATGACGTTGCCCAGGACGGAACGTCCGCTGGTAGCTTGGGCCAGCAGCACGCTGTGTTATCCGGCCAGCCGATCGCGATCAGCCATCCCAGCGAGGCGGCGATGATCAATATGTATTTCAATACGGCCGCATTTGTCGATCCGCAACTGCTTCCGGCTGGAACGTATGGCAATGCCGGCCGGGGCATTCTTCGGGGCCCGGACTTCAACGACACGGATTTCTCGGTCCTCAAGGATTTTGTGTTCACCGAACGCTACCGTTTGCAATTCCGGGCGGAAGCTTTCAATCTGCTGAATCAAGTTAACTTCAACAATCCGAATGTGACTGTCAGTTCCGGCAGCTTCGGCAGGATCACTGGCGCGGGGGCGGCTCGCGTGATTCAGTTTGCGCTGAAACTTCTTTGGTAGGACGCCGCGGGAAACAATCTTATGAAACGTGCCTTGCTGGCATTACTCGCGGTGTGCGGATCGGCGACTTCGGCCACTGATCACGCAGGTCAAGAACTTCGGACTCGCATTTCCCTGAACAAAGGATGGCGTTTCAAGCGGCAAGTTTCGCCCGGAGCTTTGATCGAACCGCAATTCCTTCACGCGGAGCAACCCGGTTATGACGACTCGTTGTGGACCCCCGTATTTCTTCCGCACACCTGGGATGCAACTCAAGAAAATGCTTTTCCACCACCCGACCATTTTCGCGGCCTGGGGTGGTACCGGAGGGTCCTGGCGCTCCGCCCCGAATGGAAGGGCCGGCGAATATCAATCGAGTTTAAGGCTGTCTGCCAGGTTGCCGACGTTTGGCTGAATGGGCGCCTTCTCGGCCGGCACGTTGGCGGATTCACTGGATTTCAGTTCGACATCACCACGTACTTGAATTGGAACGGAGCTAACCAGCTTACGGTCCTCGCCAATGACGTCATGGACGCATACATTGCGCCAGCCAATGAAACCAACGTTCCGGAGTACGGCGGCATCTATCGTAGTGTTTCGTTACTAATAACTGACCCTGTCCACGTTGCGCCGAACGGTGTGTGGACATCAACCGAACAGAGCGGGCAGGCTGTGACACTGCATGTGCACACTCGCCTGAAGAATTCAGGTACAGCGAAGAGCACCATACGGTTGGAGACGTCGATTCGAGATGGCACTCGCGAAGTTACCAGCCAGTCTTCCGACGTGAATCTCGGCGCCAGTGCCGAGGGCCAGGCCGACCAGACATTCCAATTGAATCCACCACAATTATGGTCTCCTGGCTCACCTCATCTTTACGACTTAGTAAGTACGGTTTCAAACGGCCCACTTCGAATTGACCGGGTTACGAATCATTTTGGCGTCCGGTTTATGGGATACGATCCGGCACACGGATTCACGATCAATGGTAACTTCATTAACTTGCATGGAGTCGACCGCCGCCAGGATTACGGCTTTATTGGCGACGCGGTTCCCGAGGCCGTGGGAGTTCGCGATATTCAGATTATAAAAGATATGGGGGGGAACTTCATTCGGACCGCACACTATCCCCAGGACCCCGCGGTTCTGGATGCGTGTGACCGCCTGGGCATTCTTGTCTGGGAAGAGATTCCCAATATCAAGATCCACCTCTACCGCGCGTCGGTAGAAACGCGGGAGCCCGTATATACGCAGCGATTCCTTCGTCCGTTTGTCGCCAATCTGAAACAGCAGATGCGGGAGATGGTGGATCGTGACCGCAATCATCCCTCGATTATTATTTGGGGATTGGGGGATGACTTGAGTTTATATCACTATCCTGAAGATTTTGCCGAATTGTCGAACGCGAGTCACGAGCTGGATCCGGCGCGATGGACGGCGGCACGTTCCCCGCATGTGACCGATGTTCTCGACGCGACAAGTGAGCCCGATCTGATTAAAGAGCATCAGAGCCATCCGGAACGGATGTATCTTTGGAACGAGTGGGGCTCGTTCGCATCGGAACGAATGCACGAGGGCGCGCCGTACTATTTGAGATTGCCAGCGGACCCGGGCTCGGACGTCTCCGTTGCAGACAGCGATGCGGCGTTACTCGTGGAGGGCTTCTGGATGCAGTATGCCGCGCTACCCTGGCTGGCTACCGCGAAATGGGCGATGTTCGATACCGGGGAGCCCAATTCTACCCATACGATGTCGGTATTCACGCGAAAGTGGGAGGGCAGAGTCAATTTTCGCTGGCCCTTCGATGACTATAACGGCGTGTCGGATATGTGGCGGCTGCCGAAAGAGAGTTACTTCTTTCTGCAAAGCCAATGGACCGACAAGCCCATGGTTCACATAGTGGGTCAGTGGACACCCGCTGCCGGAAGAGAGCGCCGGACAGTGCGTGTCTACAGCAATGCGGAGACGGTTGAACTTACACTGAATGGCAGAAGTCTCGGTGCGCACGGGGCAGCCGGCCCTGGGCGTGTCTGGAAAGACTTCAAGTCGTTATTCGATCAATTCGGTGTTCAGGATGAATTCAGTAAGTCACTGTTAGAGGGTGCCAGATTACCGCATGGTCCGTTCATATGGGACGCGGTGCCTTTCGAACCTGGTTCGCTTGTTGCGACTGCCCACAGTGCCGGCACGACGATACGTGACGAGCAACGTACGCCCCAACTTCCTACTCGGATTCTGCTGAAGAGCGAGAAACCTAAGCTGGAGACAAGCTGCGAGGACGTCGCCTTTGTGGAGGCAGACGTGGTGGACG
>Ga0302325_10019854_pt1 | contig 14115 bp, 18 predicted proteins | sample Palsa_T0_2_FD_201948 | JGI IMG/M metagenome (GOLD analysis project Ga0302325, IMG submission 201948) | Peat permafrost microbial communities from Stordalen Mire near Abisko, Sweden - Palsa_T0_2 | ecosystem: Environmental > Terrestrial > Soil > Palsa > Peat permafrost | place: Sweden: Abisko... | reverse complement strand
ACAATTCTATACTCCCCGACTGGGTTCGTGACGACCATGTTTCATGCTTCAATTCCAGTCGCGAGGAGGGTCCTGGTTTAGATAACAAGTTTGACACGAAAAGCGACGCATCCTGTGACGGAGCACCCATCGACGCCATAAACCCGTGTGCAAGCATATTATCCGACCGTGTCATACACTATCATCAACATTCTACTCCGAAATATTCGTGCAAGGGACGAATACCTCGATGACATCTCCTTCGACATAGGCGTGGATCACGTTCGGTGGTATAGCGATCCCTTCGCCCCGTTCCAAAACGACCAAATTGGTAAAAATCAAGGCTCCAAAAAGGCCGATGTCGCCGGGATATTGATTGTATAATTTAAGTGCCACTTCAGCTAGATATCTTTCCTTCCATGCTCTTTCTTTTCCAAATGCATTGTTTCCATCATTTTTGACCCGACGCATAAATGAATCCACCAAACCCGACGCCTTCCTCTCCTCACCATCAAAGACTTTACCAAACGTCTCTTTCAACCTCTTCTCCGCTTCCTCAGCTTCCAAATCGACAAACTTTCTTGCACTGTCTTCTCCAATCGCTTCCCGAAGTTCAGCCACGTCCCGCACAAATTGTTGTATCTCCTCCACAGGCCTAAACCCCACGAATCCCAAAAACCTCTCTGACAATACAACTGCTACTTCAGGCTTATGATTCGGATCTACAAAAGTCTCGTTCCTGCCTAGCCAACTCTGCTTTTTCTCCTGTTCCATGAGTTTCTGTCCCAGCGCTCTGTCAGGGTGCGATTGTAATGGCAAAGCCTTGTCGAAACTCAATACCTTGAAAAGAAAGGGAAGTTGAGCGTCTTTGAAATTTTGCAGGACACGATTGCCCAGAAACATCTCTGGGGAGGACTTGATTAGTGTGTTCAAGTCGGTTCCTGAATGCGCTGAGCGGGAGGGTCCGTTCTGGTGATCTCCCATCCACAACTACCATCAACATGCACACTCCGAAAACAGACGCAGCGTAGTGAGACAAGGGTACCTCTCCGTACGTCTGCTCCTCGTTGAGTTTGAAGTCATTCTCCGGAGTCGCGAGAGCAAATCGTGCTGCAAGCGAGTTTGATCCCTTTTTCCCGTAGCCGTACGGTTGGACTTCACATGCCAGACGGATGATTTTGTTCTCGGCGTCGGGAGAGGGGTTATTCCCACGGTCTTCTTGATTGCATTTGTTATTGTCTCCATGATACACGAGCATTTTGCTTCGGGATCAGGGAGGAAGAGATGGTGTTGGGGTAGGCGCGATTTTGTCGCGCGCTGGGTTACGGAGGATTGACGTCATGCGGAAATTGAATCAGGTACCAAATTCACGACATCGAGATCACAATACAAAACGATATTGGTGCCGAACACCAACAATACTAAGGACACCGTTCCCGAGAAATATCATGCCTATAACGAATAGCGTCTATATGCCGCCAGCCGATGCCTTCTTCGGAACATCAATCTCATCCAAATAATACGCAACATCCCCACCAACCTTCTCAGCCTCCGTCCATCCATCCCCCAAATACGCAAACATCCCGTCCTCCTGGTCCGAATACCGATACTCCCAATCCTGCCACCTGGGCTCCCTCAAACTCCGCATCAAATGCAACACACTCCCCGGCCAAAGCGCACTACTCACTCCCTCGGCCCGCCCATTCCGATACCCGCTCCGACACCCCCCTTCGCCATACACAGTGCGTCCATTCGAAAAATAACACGCCACGTACTTTGAGAATTCGCTGACCGCATGAGCACTCGGGGCCATCGCCTTGATTTGCTCGAATTGGGCTTTTCGGACACATTGGGCAGCGTAGGTGGCCACTGTCTCGATGACGATTAAGTTGTGCGAGGTGCCGACTTCGGAATTCGGGCCCCCGAAGAGGAGCAGGTTGGGGAAACTGTCGAGGGCTAAGGAGAGATATGATGAAGGGGGGTCGGTGAGTTTGGTGCGCAGATCGAGACCGCCTTGGCCTAGCACCGGGAACGGGGGGCGAAACGTGCCGTCGTAGCCGGTGGCACAAATGATTGCGTCGTAGGAGTGTTGTTCGCCGGTCGCAGTGGTCAGTCCCTCGGGAGTGAAATGGGCGATTTCCTCGGGGTGGAAGGATACGTTATCTTGGACGAGGGCTTCCAGGAATGCGTTCCCGGGCGTAACGCGTCGACTACAGACCGGAAAGGACGGCAGTAAGTGTTGGTAAATCTCCGGTTTCTTGGCTAGTTTGTCTTTCATATCCTGAGTCAGAAAAGACCTGAACATAGCCTGCAAGGGACTGTCCAATAATGTTACCTCATGCAACGAATTCATACACTTTTCCATCCCCTTGCGCCAGTCCCAGTAAAACTCGTCGTCCTGCATGAAGCGGTTCCGAAGCGCCGGGGGGAGAACGAAATTTGTCGCCGCGAGTTCAGGATTGCGCGATAGAATGTAGTCTGCCCCGAAAGGAGGGGACAGCCACATTTGATTGCGGATGTAGATGTCGATGTGGGATGCCAATGGTTGGATTTGAGGGAGCATTTGGACGGCGGAGGAGCCTGACCCGATGAGCGCGATACGTTTGCCCGAGAGAGAATAGGATGTGTTGAATTTTGCAGAGTGCATCAATTCGCCCTGGTACTTGTCTCGATCGGGGATATCCGGCCATTTCCAATTGTTGTATTGTCCCAGACAACAAAACGTCCATTCCCCTTCATCCAGAATCTCCTCCCCAGAATCCGTCTCAGCCCAGAGTCTCCATTTCCCGCGTTCCTCATCCCACTCCAGCCTAGTCACTCGATGTCCCAACCGGGAATCCTCATACAATCCATACTTCCGCGCAACACCCTGCCAGTACTCACATATCTCCTTCCCGGGAGGGTACATGCTCGACCACCCCCGATTAGGCTCAAACGTCAACTGGTACGACAGAGCAGGGATATCGGCTCCCACCCCCGGATACCGCGTCTCAAACCAAGTCCCCCCGAAATCAGAGTTCTTATCGTAAATGGTCAAGCTGACGTGGGGGATTCCCTGAAGGAGACGGATCGCGCTGGTGATGCCGCTGGGCCCGGCGCCGATGATGAGAACCCGGATGGGCCGGAGAGAGTCGATTGAGTGGGCTTGCCAGGGGAAGGAGGACATGGCCGGCAGCGGATGGACGAGGTGGTGGTGCAGGCAGGGGATTGCAAAGAGGGATTTGGGATGGAGAGAGGATGCACGATGACGTGTTGTCGTCGTTGTGGGCCATCGTGTCCGTGCGTGGGAGACGCTCTCCTCCGGCTGCGAGAATCCCACCGAATGCGAAGTTTGGCCAGAGAAGCTTAACTCCAGAAGCAGTGCGGATGAGCTCCCTCCTAAAGCCCGGGGTTGAGTGTTAAGCCGGGAAAGTAGAAGAGAGACAGGGAATTGCCAATGTCATGTTTCCATGGTAACAATCAACGAGAGCACCAAAAATAGAGCACGTATACATATAACGTCCCTTAACAGAGCTCCAAACTCAGAATAACGCGAATTGGGTCTTTCGGGTAATTTGCCGAGATCATGGCCCTGGCTCGGATCCGGCAATTTGAAGCGGTCCCTCCGTAATTCCGTCGCGGCGTGCACGGCGCGGACATGCAATTTGATTGGTCCTCGCAACCGTTTGCCTCGAATGGATACGGTTAAGCTTATGCAGATTGGTCGCGGCCGCGAATAACTAGGGTAGCTTCCCATTAACATAAAATATCGAAACTAGAAGTTGGCACCAAGTGGGGCATTGGTTTGCGTGACGGTTACACGGACGGGAATGCCGACACTATGTAGGTCCCCCGGTTAATCCAGGGGGTGTACTACATATATAGTCCACCTATCGCTTGTTTTTTCCTTGACACGACGAGGGTAAGTGCTCAACTCGTGTCCGTCACGATTTTAATATCACCGCTGGGGAGTGGCGAACGCCCAAGTATGGTAACTCCAAAATCAATGGGAAATTGCTCCTTAGCAACTTTAACTGATCCGGCGTGTTTCTGAGTACAAGGCACGAAGTATGTGTGCGGGGTGAACGCCAGATGTCCCGCCGAAATTGTCGGCGTAACTATTTCACAGGCGGAGTCCGTGTGGATCATCGAGTCCCCTGCAGCTGCTCCCCTGCTATCTGATCTAACCATTTCGTTTGGATTCGGGGGGGTCCAATCGATGTTCCCAACTTCCCCAAGTTCCGTATTTAATGAGCGGAATATGGCCCGTTCCGGATGAAGATCTGTGTTGGCGGCGTCCATGAGAGTCCAGCACGGGCCACCGTGATCTGCACCATTTAATAACGCACTGACCCCACGCATCATTTTCAATATGTGGCTCCTGCACGTGATTGGATTGCTGCACCCGGGTATATATCTTCCGCGCGCGATGATTGGGTAATTTTGAATGGGATACTAGACCGTCCCCCCCTGAAATTGAGGCGTATTCGGTAATGGGGCGCATTCTCGTTTCATTCTTCACGAAAATAAACACGATGAACCATCGAACAGCGGGCCAAGTTTCTGACGCCATGTCAAACGCAAGCATTACGCCACTGTGCTTATCCGTGGTACATCGGGTGGCCATTCCTCCGGTACCGCAAGGCTTATGGTGGCACTCCCTTGAGGCACACACCATCGTCCCACAGACGACGACGGCAACGAAATACAAAACAACGCCCCTCTCGCTCATTTCGCGTAGCTCTCTCCGCTCTGGTCGTCTCTCCGTCTGATTCAACTCAGTATGCCGTTCAACTACCACGGCCACGGCCAAAACGGTCTGCGGCGGACCCGCCGACGGTCCACTTCGGGACGTGTCCTCAAACATCTTCACACCTACCTCTTCTCCATCAAAAGCCTACTTTCATTGTACCTCTTCAACGCCGCGACGATCGCGTTGTTGACTCACAAAGCCGCCAATATAAGTCTGCACGGCCCGTTGCCCACGATTCAACTCATTCTCTTTGGCCCGTTTTTGTTCTGCTTCGATTTCGTCACTTTGTTGTTCTTGCATCGCGGACTGGCTTCCCGGTCGCCGGCAATCCAGGCCATTTCGGGCTTCGTTTCCGTCGTCATTATATCCTGCAGTGCAACGTTTGTTTCATTATATCTCGAGGCCAACGCGGAAGTCAACTGGGGCCGCAGCGTGGAGGTAACACCCCCCTTTTCCCATATGGATGGATGAGTTGACTGTAGGTGTTCTCAAATTGGAAGTTCCATAGTAAACTTATGGCCCAGGGGAGTGGCAATTTCATCAAGATGGCGGGTCTGTATTTCTTGTTCGCGGGGATACCAGTCTTTCTTCGACGGCGGATGGAGAAGTCGAGCTTTGTGTATATGCCTGTTGATTTGGAATCCCCATTTTCTGAAAAATTCGACCATGAGCCTCCCCGTCGTCGTGGACCCTTCGGCCCTGTCGCTTTTTTTCTCATCCTGGGCGCAATGTTCCTCCCTCATCAACCATGGCGGCATTTAACATCCACCTTATTATATGATGTAATCGGCACGATCTCCTCGGTAATGTTAAGTCGAAGTCTTCATGATCGAGCAGAGTGCTCCGGCCCTGATGCCAGTATCATAGGCACACATCCTCTGGCCGGCTCCCTCTATAATCCTACCAAGGACCCTTATTATATCTCCAACCTCGACCAGCCTGTGGATTCATTTATCGCGCAAGCATTGGAGGGGATTCAATTCACTAATGTCGTGCACATTGTCCTGGAATCCGTGAGAGCGGATTGTTTCCCCTTCCAGGAAGACGGTCTCTTAAATGAATACATCCAAACAAAACTCTCCCCCAACCAAGACGAGAGCATCACCACCCAAACAATCACCCCCTTCATCTCCAGTCTGGCAAAGAATATCATTTCCTGGGACACAGTCTGGGCCACCATCCCATTTACTCATAAATCCATGCTGGGATGTATCCTCCGTTTCTTATGTCGCTGACCGTAGATTACTGTGGACAACTCCCGCTCCCCATGGACTTTACTGCCGAACTAGACGAAGGCGCACAGATGTATCAAACTTGTTTTCCTCAGGTCTTCGATCACATCAATTCTGTGACAGACCTTGACGACGAGAAGTTGGCACTGCTAAATGGCACTGGTTCCGCGGTCACAGATCAATGGGAGACGGCACACATCGCGAGTTTCACGGGGGCATGGGATCATACAAAAGACTTGCTACGATACGCAGGATTCAATACCATCGTGGACGCCCAGAATATCGTCACAGTAAAGGGAGACAGAGAGTTTGATAACTACCTCGGATACTACGATGAAGGTACTTACTCCCCTTTGCATGGGAGGTGGTATTGACCGTATTAGATGGATTGGAGGTGTTTTGGAAGTACGTCGATAAAGCTATGCAGAGAAAGCCCCGGAACAGGTTGCTCTTAGGATGGATGTCCTCGACCACGCACACCCCGTTCCTTATCAATCCTAAATGGAAAGACGACAATTTCAAAGATTACATCGAGGGGGAGACAAGTTGGGATACCGTCAATGGGTACTTGAATGCAATCAGATGGACAGACGATAAAGTCAAAGAGATCATCCTTGGATTTCGCGAGCGTGGTCTTGAGAATGAAACCCTCTTCGTGATGTACCCTCCTCTACTTGCCCTGCTGAGATGTATAGTCAAGGAGACCATGGCTTCCCGTTCATTGGACAATGGCCCACGCCCGTCGAAAATCCCCACAACGAAGCTTACAGAACGCCATTCATGATTTACAACCCCCTGATATCCAATCCCCGCAAAGAAGTAGTAGAGGGCAACTTTTACGGTCCCGCCATTCCCACTACAATTCTCGATATCATGTCCTATACCAAATCATTTGCACAAGAAGCACAACGCACTCTGGCAACAAAATTCGCGTCGAACTATGAGTTTGCACAATCCTTTTTAAGGCCAATTAAAGAGACCATTCGGTTCTTCTTTGTTCACCCAGGTGGATCCCAGTGGGTCCTCGACAACAGCAAGAACCTCAGAGTAAAACTTTTGGTGAATCATGCTTACGGTAGGTGAAATTCACGATGGAGGATAATCATGTGTATCTGGTGGATTATATCAAAGATCCCTGGGAGAGTGATAAATTGGACTCGTGGAATGGCGTCGAGGGATTAATCTCTTCGGGGGCGGAGGAGATATTTGGGGAGGGTACGGTAGCGTTCTTGAGAGAAGCAGATGAACGACAGAATGCCATGAAGACGGAGATTTTCAGGAGATATGGGATGGGGGGTTCGGGTGGGAATAAGAAATGAGGATCGAAAAAGTGTACTATCATAATAACTGTATCATAGAAGGCATTTTGGTTAGCGGGCTTAATGGGCATCTCAGCATGGAAAATTATCAGATCTGACGCAAAATGTCATAGTCCCAAAACTCGGAACGAGGTCACATTTGGGGTATCCCTGTCCAGAATTTGATTTGTCACACGTGTACCAAGGTCGTTCCCTTTCATAAATATACTTTCAATTCATATAGAACTAATACTCGGGATTCATAAGCAAGCCTCTAAAGTCCGGGTCTCCTAACATCATAGGATCCCAATAAGACGAATGATCGAACTCAAAGGGCATAGTACTCCCTGTAGTTCCTCTCTCCATAGCCATGTTCGTCATCTGTTGATTCAAGAAATGACATACATTCATGTCCTCGCCACCGGTCGAACTTGGCCCCGCGGAGGTGCCGGAAAGAAGTTCTCCGAGCACATCTGTTGACCCATTGGATCCGTCGCTTATTATTGCGTCTTCCATTTTCTCAAAAACTTGGTGATAGCGATCGGCGGCGGGATCGAGCGACGCATAAGATTGCATGATGATTTTGACGCAGACGATGGACGGATTCAAGATAAGAGACTTGTCGCGGTAGGCATCGAGCATGAGTACTAGCCCTGCAACAAAAAGGAAATATATCAACCAGGCAGGCCGTTGCGGACGGGCGTTGTCGACAAACAGAGACTGAGTTATCTCCACTGATCTGGTGGCAGCAAGCACACACGCTCTTGCTAATCGCTCGATGGTCCCGGTGATCTGGAAACTGCATCCTTGGCTTCTTTGGGCAACTGCTCTAGCGACGACATCGACGAGAAAAGGACGAGTCAGGAGGATGATGCAGTTGAGATGTGTAAGTTGCAGTCGGAGGAGAGCCGATCGTGTAGGTTGCGGGATTTGTTTATTCCGCAAGAGATAGTCGATGGTCAAGTCCGGAGGTAGGCGGTCACTCCATTGCTGTATACGACTGGCCAACGCAGCAGCAGCCTCACTGCTAATATTTCGAGGGCGATAAACTTGTCGAAGAATGTCTCCCAGGATACCAGACATACGAGCGAGTTCAAGGTTGATCCGATCTTCTGGATCGTCGTGATCGACCCAATCGCCGTCATCGATTGTACACGGACGTCCCATGGCAGAGGAATGGAAGCGCTCGTGGATGTAGATTGCCCTCCAGACACGCCGATGGAGCAATGCCTCGCGGATTGGTAATGCACGATTGACACATGACCGGTGCATCCCAAGAGCCTGCGCATACCGAGTCGCCAGACCTCATTAGCACAGAAAGCAAGAGAAGTACCTAATGCTATCCACTGAGCATTGCGCTTGCACACCAGCTGGTAATAAAGCGCCACCAACAAGAAAGCCTGAACAATCCAGAGATCTCCATCTTCAATTGGATCATCCATCAAACCCATGCCACTCTCAAAAAATCTGACACTTTCATTCTGGTTAACGTACCCCGATGCAAGGGCGAAGGATAAATGTATTAGGCAAAGTCGACAACGCGGAGTATCGAAAGGGTTCTCATATGTGTCTGCTATCATTTGACGGAAGTCATCCATATGAAATACATATGCAAATGGTTGCACATTGGTTTCAAAAAGGTTGATCAACTCATCGCGTTTTGCAAGAGAGGGAAGTTGCACCGCCCGACGCTTGGCAGAATGAGATGGCCCATCTACCATGTGAAAACGCTCGACGTCCAACGTGAACGGCGAGTCTCCGGAATACTTTCGAAAGATTTGTCTGATTTGCTCGAGAAACGAATGAGCACCGGATTCGCCGATGAAGCCTATGTCAGCTCAGAAAGAGAGGACGATAGTACGTGGGTGTCCGTGTGGATCTCGCAAAATGACCGCCTCGCCAGCGAGTACCTCGTCCTCATTGTACGAAGACGAAGATGATGGACTTCCGTGAGGGATATCGGTATCCGACTGCGTATGGCGTTGAAGATTGAGCGGCGAGACTGCGTGCCTTGTCCACGAAGACCGTCTTGCCGACAGCGGTGGAAAGACACACGTAAAGCCCCGTTGGCGGCAAATGTCGCACGGCTGTTCTCCATTACACTACACTAATTAAGCCGCAATCCCGAAATGAATTTATTACCTTCTGTTTCCGTTTTTTACACGACTCGCATGCAATGGCGACTCTCTTCCGTTTCGACGGATCAACACGTCTTCTCCTCCTGCGCTCAGCGGCCTTTTCCTCAACAGACAGCTGTCGCTTGTTGGGAACTGCCGGCGACGACATCCACTGAACGCTGGAATGGAGTTTGTCGTCGGGTGACCGTTGTCCTTTGACCTTGGGCACGGCACGGCGGCATATCGGCGACGGCACGATCCGATGACAACGCCCTCGATGTAATGTGGAGGGCGCACCCTGAAAGAGCCTCCGTAAACAATGTTTGCATGCCTATTTCGCAGATGGCGTCGTGGACGAGTTAGATCAGTAGTTATTATAAGCGACCCTTGTCCCATGCAAAACCGTTGGCAAACAACCTTTTTGGTCGGTCCCAAATAGAGTATTCTGAACTGGACCTAGTATTAAATGAGGAAAAATATCCCAAAAGAACTCAAGTTTCATTAAGGGCGACAAGCTATTTAGGATCAACAATTAAAGGTGTTGAAACCTTAGAATTATATGAGAAGTGCAAACCATCTTCGTTTGACACCAAACAGGGTGAAAACGATAGAGATCTGATAAATAAAAAATCAATTTTTGAGTCTTCCGCGTCTGGATTGTGCTACTACAAGGCTTACTTTCAATATGGGAGATTGGGAGGCAACAATAGGTAAAATCCTAAAAAGCGATACAGCTGCTGCTTAAACGCGATGGTGGTGCATGTGTCGGTGCACGTGGCAATCTGTGATCACCGATGATCTGATTGATCGATCACCGAAATCAGTGGGGAACTTGACATTTATCAAAGTCCGGGGCCACAGCAAACAATCTATCAGCCCACTCCACAGATGCCATACTCAACTTTGGAATCCACATGGAAGGCTATCCAGACGCTGCTGGACGAGACGAGTCTTCCATCGGACATCACTTCGCTTGTCTCTCGCACAACCTTCACAAACGAATCACCTCCGATCCTCCCATGTCCGTTCCGACAACTCGAGGCCGCAGCGGCACTCAAAGCAATCGAAGCAGCCGTAGCCAATACCCTTGGAAAACTACGCTACGGCTACGAACAAGACGTCACAATCGACCTTCAACACGCCACTTTATTCCTCTTTTCAACGTACCTTGCCACCGTCGACGGAATGGGAAAACAACACCCCGGCATCCGCGCCAAACTGAAAAGTACATCCCAACGAGGGCAGAGGTTAATAGTAGACACCGATCTCCTGGACGCGCAGTCTGTACTGTATCGACGGATGTCGGCTAATATGTATAAAACGAAGGAGGGCAAGTACTACCATATCCACGGCAGTCTTGAGGCCACGACAACCCTTAATATGATCGGTCTGGAGGGTCATCGGCCTGATTTAGTGGACTACAATGATGTTGTCCGAGTACTTTCCGCGGAGTCCGAAGCTGATATAGACAATTGGCGATGCCGTGGCGAAATTCACTGTCCCAGAATTGGAAGAATTAAACAACAATCACCGACAAGCCGGCGTCGAAACCCTCAAACACGAGGATTTCCTAGCCACAAAGCAAGGCCAAGTGACTCTAAAATCGCCTCCATGGCAATTAGAACAACTCGAAACGTCAACGCCTCCCTGTCCGCTCCCTTCAGCCACTTCGAATCCCCCTCAAATTCTCGAGGGAATCAAAGTCTTGGAGCTATGTAGGATTGTCGCGGGTCCCACCATCGGTCGCATTCTCGCCGAATACGGAGCCCAAGTCCTCAAAATAACCTCCCCAAACTTAAGTGACGTGCCCTTCTTCCAAGTCGATGGGTAATAAATCCCCCCCTATAATCCGCGCACGACTGATAATGGTTAGAAATAGCGGAAAACGCTGCGCTGATCTCGATCTCAAAACCCCCTCCGACAGAACAACCTTCGAAACCTTACTCCAAGACTGCGACATCCTAATCGACGGCTACAGACCCGATGCCCTTCCCCGTCTAGGCTACGGTCCCGCGCAATTATCCGCCATAGCCGCCAAACGGGGCAAAGGCATAATCTACGTCAACGAGAACTGTTTTGGTTATTCCGGGGAATGGGCCTCTCGTCCCGGGTGGCAGCAGATCGCGGATTGTGTCTCGGGCGTGGCGTGGGGACAGGGTCTTGCGATGGGAATTAACGAGCCGATGGTGCCGCCGTTTCCGATGAGTGATTATGGGACTGGGATAATGGGTGCTATCGTCGCGTTGCAGGGGGTCTATAATCGGGCTGTTAAGGGGGGGAGTTGGTGGGGCGGGGTATCTCTCGTGGGGTATGATATGTTTTTATTCAAACTCGGGATGTATCCTGATGAAGTGTGGTACTCTCCCAAACCCCCCTCCCCAATTAACTTCTTTCTTTCCGCAATTTGTGATGGGACTGATTTGAAGGGAGGATATCAAAAAGGAACATGATGCCGAGTTCTTCAAGTTACGCTATTACGATTCAGTAGATAAGATCTCGGCCGTGGCCTTGAAAAGCATGAAACGAGTAAGACCGGATTTATTCCAACATGGGAAGTATCGCGAAACACAATGGTCAGAGGGATTTAACGGGGAAGTCGAGATTCTGAGTCCGGTGGTGAAGATGAGCAAGACGGTGAATAGATTTAATTATGCGACGAGACCGAATGGTGTGGATGAACCGAAGTGGGTGTAATTATGTATATACAATGAAGGGTACTATTGTACAAAATGTGGATTGCAATGTGGATCGAATGTCTAATGGATATCCCAGTTTCAGGTCGACGATGTTTCGTCTTTATAGTGTTACTCCTTCCTTTGCAAACCCGCAGGGCCGCACAGAGTTGTAATTGTCATAGATGTCCCCGTCAGGGAGGCCGTGATGCGAAAAGAAAATCCGAAACAACAATGCATTTTATACACTCCATTTCCCACCGCCTACTACTCAACAACAATCCCTCCCTCCCCATCCCCCCGGATTGTCTTCCCAGACGCCACCACCAACGCACTCCCATCCAAATAAACCTGATAAAAACTAATCTTCCCACCAACAATATACATCCTCCCCGCCCACTCACATTTCACGCCCCGGCCATTCTTCAACACATACTCCACCGTGCCCATCAACATCAAATCTTCATCGCTCTTGGGATACGTGTCCGTGACGATGTGATGGCGCGAGGATACGTCTTTCCACCCTGTCTCCCGGAATTGCAGGATTTCTACTGTAAGCCTGTGTTGCGGCCGTGTCCGCGCGTCCCACCGGGGGGAGGGAAAGTGATACCTTCGCGACCGTGGAAGGTTTTGAGACCCATTATGAGGGTTGCGTCGGGGGTGAAGAAGTCGGCGTAGGCATTGTGGTCGGAGGGATCGTCGGATGTTCTGTAGAATTCTTTGAGGAGGATGGCGGCGGAGGTCAGCATTTGGGCAAAGTGAGGGATGAATTGGGGGAAATCAAAGATGACGTCGATCAACACCCCGCCGACGGCAAGTCATCAGATACCGAAAATCAAGAGACAATCCAACCAGGAACAGAAAGTATAATGGAGATGGTTATATTCCATGCTATTCTAGTGATCATGAAGCATGCTGTCAAATTTATCATCCTCCATCGATCTTATATTATACCAATTATAATTATCCGCCTTTCCTACCGTCTATTCTTTCCGGCACAGAGCCAACAACTCTGAAATATCCTCCATCTCCTCAATCCTCCAACAAGCCTGCATAATCCTCACACATCTCTCCCGTCCCAAAACTCCCTCACTCTGATCCACAAACTTCCTCTCCAGGCCCTCCCGGTTCATCGGCCGTGCCAAACTCCCCACCGCATGTTCCACATGCTCCTGGATTCTTTCCCCACTCTTCATAATAGCAGCAACATACGCTTCATCATCGCGGACTGTCTTGTCCGTGGAAACAGAGATAATATCCCGTATGCAAGAAACTTCAGGTCTATTACAAGCCTCGTCAGAGAATACATTCCGTCCCCCCTCGCCATAAAGCAGACCCACCGCACATCCATGATAAAGAGAGAAAACCCCCTCCAATGCCGTCGAGGGGTGCCGAATAAAACACAATCGCGTGCACTGCGGATTGACAAGAACCTCCAACCTCTCCACCTCCGTCACCTTGATCCCCCGTTTGTGCAACGAAATACATCCATCAATCAAAGGATGAATAACAATCCCACACGGATAAGGTTTAAATGTATTCTCCAACAATTCCCACTTCTCTCCTAATCTGGAATTCAGTTCCCTGAGATCCACCGTGTCAGAAACGAGATTTCCCCAGTACCCAACGGGCTCGGAACCCGTGCCAAAGTCTTGTTGGGCTAAGAGCGCGGCGAGGAGACCGTTTTGTGCGCCGCGGCCCATGTGCAGGGTTTTTGTATCGGTGCCGTTGGCGACGCGGGTTCCCCCTGCGAGAGACGATGCGTGGCCTAGGGCCATATAGAATTGTTCGGGGGACAAATTGAGGAGTTTCGATACCGCTGCGGCGGCACCGAATGATCCAGTCGTGCCAGTAATATGCCTGCCATCAGCCCCCCATCCCAAACACCAACGTCCCAGACAAACATACCCGCCCCAACAAGTATCAGAAAAGGGATACGTACCATCCAGCTTTATAATGTCCCGGAGAAATAGCATTCCCCACCCTCAATTGGGCCTCCACACCAACCACAAAAGCAACCACCACCTCCCGCCCCCCTAAACCCCCCCCCCCCCCCCCCCCCCCCCAAAAACACCAAAACCCCCC
>Ga0302325_10019853_pt1 | contig 14115 bp, 12 predicted proteins | sample Palsa_T0_2_FD_201948 | JGI IMG/M metagenome (GOLD analysis project Ga0302325, IMG submission 201948) | Peat permafrost microbial communities from Stordalen Mire near Abisko, Sweden - Palsa_T0_2 | ecosystem: Environmental > Terrestrial > Soil > Palsa > Peat permafrost | place: Sweden: Abisko... | reverse complement strand
GATGCAACGCACGAGCTCTCGAGCGGAATCGGCACTGAGTTCCACCGCCACGCGGGCTCCGGGGCCCCGGGCGGGGTCGACAAAGTCGATATTGAGCGCGTGCTCGAGCGGCGCGTGGAACGGATGGTCGAAGTACACCGAGGCCGACGTGACGGAGAACCACCCGTCGGGCCCCTTGGCGCTACCGGTGATGTCGGCACCGACCGTGAGGTACGAGCACATGATCAGGCCTCCGATCCGGCCAGGTAGGTGCCGAACCAGGAAAAGATCCGCTGCCAACCGTCCAACGCCGCCTCGGGACGAAAGCTCGGGCGGTCGGTGGCGAAGAAGGCGTGCCCCGCACCCTCGTAGCTGTGGAACTCATAGGTCTTTTTCGCCGCGATCAGCGCCTGCTCGAGTTCCGCCACATGTTCGGGTGTCGGGAACTGGTCATCGTCCCCGAACAACCCGAGCAACGGGCAGCCGAGCGAGGGCGTCTTGTCCACCAGCGTGACGACCTTGAGAGGGAATCCATCGGGGATGATGCCGGTGACGAAGGCCCCGTAGCAGTCGACGGCGGCGTCGACCGGGAGACTCACGGCGGTGAGAAAGGACTGACGACCACCCGAGCAGTACCCGATGACGCCGACCTTCCCGTTGGAGTTGGGAAGCGACCGCAGGGCGTCGATGGCTCCGCTCGCGTCACCGAGGAACTGCGCATCGGGAACACCGCCCCTGCCACGGGCCGCTGCGGCAGCGTCGTCGGGATCGGCGTCGAGCCCTTCGCGGGCGTAGAGGTTGGGACAGATGGCGTTGTAGCCGTTGGCTGCGAACCGCCGCGTGATCTCCTTGGTGGGTGAGTCCCACCCCGGCAGGTGGTGGATGACCAGGACGCCAGGTCGTGGCCCCGGTTCACCCGTCAGCGCCTGGTATGCGTTGATCTCGTCGCCGCCATGGCCGGGGATGAGCACGTTCCCGGCGTTCAATGCTTCTTCTCGGGCTGCCATGATCTCTCCTCCATCTCGCGGGCCGTTGCGCCGAACACTACGGCGCGGTCGACAGCGCGAACCAACTCCGGGAGAGGCATTCGTCGCCACACTCTGGCCCAGGTCGTCCGTGCGATAACGGCCCCATTAGGGTCACTGCCGTGAACCGGATGAGAAGTGACAGTCCCACTGGCTCCCGACCGATCGCCTCGGATCCCCCGGCGGTGCGCCACGCACCGACGAAGAAGGGCGCCTGAACGCCATGCGACTCGGCATCACCGCCTTTCTCACCGACCGCGACATGACGCCGGCCGCGCTGGCCCGCGCTGTCGAGGACCGGGGCTTCGACTCCCTCTTCCTCCCCGAGCACACCCATCTTCCCCTTCGCGCCGATGTCCCACCAGCGCTGGTGGAGGGAGTTCGGCTCGAGGATTATCGCCGGGCGCTTTGCCCCCTGGTCGCCCTCTCGACCGCGGTTGCCACCACGGAGCGCATCCGCCTGGGCACGGGGATCCTTCTGGCGGCCCAGCATGATCCGATCGTCCTGGCCAAACAGATCGCCTCGCTCGACCATCTCTCGGCGGGCCGATTCACCTTGGGGATCGGCTTCGGCTGGAACAGGGCCGAGGCCGAGGACCACGGGGTGGACTGGTCGCGTCGCCACGCCATCGTTCGCGAACACCTCTTGTGCATGCGGGCACTGTGGTCGCAAGAGCAGGCCGAGTTCCATGGCGAGTTCGTCGATCTCCCGCCGGCCTGGGCCTGGCCGAAACCCGTGCAACGACCGGGGGTCCGGGTGCTCATCGGCGGCGGTTCGGGCGATGCGGTGCTGGGCGCGGTGGCCGAGTACGCCGACGGTTGGATGCCTATAGGCGGGAGCGGCTTGGGCGACGCCATACCCCGCCTGCACCGGCTCGCCGAAGGGAAGGATCGCGACCCGGCGGAGATCGCCGTGATCCCCTTCAGCACGATCGGGACGGCCGCGAAACTCGAGCACTACGCGACGCTGGGCGTCACCGAGGTCGTGCTGCGCCTGCCGTCGGGCCGTGCCGATGAGATGCTGCCGGAGCTTGACCGGCTGACGGCCCTGTTGCCCCTGGCGGCCAGCCTGGCGGGCTAGACAGCGCCGGCTCCATCCGACCTGCGAAGGTGAACGTGGCGCGAACAGCTCTCGAACTCTCGGTTCCGTCAAACGGGTATGGTCAGTCCGCTATGAGCGCTCCTTCACCGGGCATCGACTCGATCGAGCGCAAGGTGATCCAGCTATTTGCCCTGGTCTCCGAGGCTTTGGCCCGGGCCACCGAGGCCCTCTTGGCGAACGACCCGTCGCTCGGCCAGTCGGTCATCGACGGGGATCAAGGTGTCGACGACCTGACGTCCGAAGTCGAGATGTTGGTATGGGAGCAGCTGAACACCCGCCCGGTGCAGGGGACCGAGCTCCGCTACATGGTGGCCCTGCTCCTCATCATCCCTGAGCTGGAACGCAGCGCCGATCTGGCCGAACACATCGCGCAGCGGGCCGTGAGCAACCTCGGAACCGAGATGAGCTCACGCAGCCGGGGGATCATTCAACTGATGACCGAAGTCGCCGCGGAGATGTGGAAGGTGGCTGCCGACGCCTTCGGGGACCGGACACTCCTGGCGGATCGCCTCGAAGAGGCCGACGACGAGATGAATGTCCTCCACGCCAGCTTGACCACCGAGGTCGCGTCGGAAGGCATGCCCAGTGCCGTGGCGGCCCAGGTCACGCTCCTGGCCCGGTTCTACGAGCGTCTGGGCGACCACGCGGTCAACCTCGCTCGTCGGATCGAGCTCATGCACCACAGCCATTAGGCCCGGCCCGGCCGCCGCCACCGACTCAGTAGCGCGGCAACGCGATGAAGGCGACGAGATAGGCGAAGATCCCGGCGCCGATCACCGTGCAGGTGTGGAAGACCTCGTGGAACCCGAACACCTCGGGCCAGGGGTCCGGCCGCTTGCGGGCGTAGACGAGCGCACCGGACGTATAGGCGACGCCGGCAATGAGCATGAGGGCGAATCCGACGCCGCCCAGGGCGCGGAACAGCTGCGGGGCCACAATGAGCGAGCACCATCCCACCACCACGTAGGGGATGGCGACGGCCCACTGGGGCGCATCGAGCCAGACCTGGCGCAGCACGATGCCGGCGACCGCGCCCGCCCAGACCAGGCTGACCATGAGCGCCTGAGGCCAGCCCGACAGGGCGAGCCCGGCTACCGCGGTGGACGTCCCGGCGATGCCGATGAAGATGGCGCTGTGGTCGGCCCGCCGCATGCGGCGCCAGGCCGGCGCGGACCAACGGACACGATGAAAGGCGGCGCTGACCCCGAACATGGCCACCATGGCGAGCACGTAGACGGACAACGCCGCTTTGCTCCCCGCATCGGGGCCGGCCGCGATGAGGAAAGGGCCGGCGACGAGCCAGGCCACCAGGGCCGCCACGTGGATCCACCCCCGCAGCAGGGGTCGCCGCCCCAGGTTGTCGCGGGGGGTCCCCGGCGCGCTCCCGCGGCCCGGGCCACCTTCAGCCGTACGGGCGGCGTCCACCACATCCGAAGGGGTCATCGCTGTCCCGCCAGCCCGGCCTGCTCCAGCTGGTCCGCCGTCTCCACCTCGTCCCGGCTGATGCCGAGCAGGAAGAGGATCGCATCGAGGTAGGGCACGCTCAATGCGGTATCGGCCGCCTGGCGGACCAGAGGCTTGGCGTTGAAGGCGATGCCGAGCCCGGCCGCCGCCAGCATATCGAGATCGTTCGCCCCGTCTCCGACCGCGATCGTGCGGGACTGGGGCACGCCGGCGGCGGCGGCGAACCGGACGAGCGCGTCGGCCTTCCCCACCCGGTCCACGATGGGCCCCACGAGTCCGCCGGTGAGCACGCCGTCCGCCATCTCCAATTCGTTGGCCGCCAGATGGTCGATTCCCAGCTCGTCGGCCAACGACCCGATGACCTGGGTGAAGCCGCCGCTCACGACCGCAGTCTCGTAACCGAGCCGCTTCAGCGTCCGCACGAGGGTGCGCGCGCCGGGGGACAACAGGAGAGATGCGCGCACTCTGTCCAGGGAGGATTGGTCGAGCCCGGCCAGGAGCCGCACCCGTTGTCGCAGCGCCTCTTCGAAATCGATCTCCCCCGCCATGGCCGCCTCGGTCACCGCGGTCACCTGCGCGCCGCATCCGCACTCCTCGGCCAACAAGTCGATGACCTCTCCTTGGATGAGGGTCGAATCGGCATCGAGGACGATCAGATGCTTGGCCCGGCGGTGGAGGCCATCCACCTGGACCGCGATGTCCACTTCCCGCCGCACCGCCTCGTCGGCCAGCGCCCGCCGGAGCAGGTCGAGGTCGCCCCCGGCCACGGCGAATTCGTAGCTGTGCACGGGATAGGCGGAGAGCCGCACGATGCGCTCGATGTTTCCGTCGCAGTGGGCGATGCGACCGCAGATGCCCTCGAGGGTCGCCGCCGCGATCTCGGGGGCCAGGACGGTGACGAGAAACTGGTCACGTTCTCCGGCGTCCTCGGCTTCCAACAGAGGATCGATCGTCACGCTCACCGCGTCTCCCCTGAGCCGATCGGCCACGAGGGCACGCAGCGTGGCGCACTCTGACGTCGCCAGTCCCGCCAGCTCCACGCAGAGGAGCAAGCGGCCGTGGACCCGGACCTGCTCGACGTCGCGGATTTCGATCCTTCGTTCCCTGAGCGCCGCGAAGAGCCGCTCGGCTATGCCGGGAGCATCCTGGCCGCCCACGGTCACCAGATGAGGGAGTTGACCCGGCATGCCGACCTTACGGTACTGGCCCCGGTCGACCTGCTCCACGCGCCCCGCCTCTTGCGCCGTCAGCGTGCGGTGATCTCCTTCTCGTCGACCCAACCCCGGCCCTCCACCCAGCGGCGGATGATCTTCGCCGGGACACCGGCCACCACGCAGCGATCCGGAAAAGTGCCGCGCACCACGGCACCCGCCGCCACGACCACGTGTTCCCCGATCTGGGCGCCGGGCAGGATGATCACGTTGGCCCCGAGCCAACTCCCCGATCCGATGCGCACTCCCGCCTCGGTGGGCCATTGCCGCCCGATGGGCTCGACCGGGTCGTCGTAGCTGTGGTTCTGGTCGGTGACGTAGACGTAGGGGCCGGTCTGGATGTCATCGCCGATTTCGATCGACCAGTGCCCCACGATGTGCGACCCGCGGCCGATCACACAGCGGCTCCCGACGCGCACCACCGGGTCGGTCGGCATCTCCTGGCCCGGCGCCATCCCCACGCTGAGCGAGGCGTAGGGGCCCACGATGGTGCCCTCGCCCACCTGGATGTACTGCTCGTTGTAGATCGCACCCTGCGGGAAGAGCAGGCAGGCGCCTCGCCCCATCGCCCCGAAACGGCGGCCCCGGGGGTCGTCCGGGCCTATCGCTCCCAGCTCTCCCGCCGTGTTCCAGGCGGCGTGCACCAGCCATGTGGCGGCGCGGCGAAGAGGACGGGGTAGGGAGCGGGCCCAAGGCATCGGCCGAATGTTAGGTGGCCTGACCTGGTGCGGCCGCGAGGACCTTCCCGAGACATGACCAGGAGCGCAGATACCCGCCGCGGCATGGTGGATCCCCTACGATGAGCACTCCGATCATGGATCCACACCGCACCCACGCCACCTCGACCGGATCACGCCGCGGCTGGGGGGCGCTCGCTGCGGCCGGGTTGGCCGGGCTCGTGCTGGCGGCGTGTTCGAGCTCGACGCCCCACCACGCCAGCAGCGGCACCACCAGCACGTCGACCACGTCCACCACCGCAGCTCCGGCGGCTGTGGCCACCTGCCCGCTCACCGGGACACCGGTGCCCGGGGGCGGTCCGGTGCCACAACGTCCGGCACTGGCCGTCAAGATCGACAATTACCCGGCGGCCCGGCCGCAGAGCGGAATGGACAAGGCCGATGTGGTCTTCGAGGAGCCGGTTGAAGGGGGGATCACCCGGTATGCCGCGGTGTTCCAGTGCCAAGACGCGCCGCTGGTCGGACCCGTCCGGTCGGCCCGCAACATCGACATCGGGATACTCGGCCAGTTGGGGACGCCCCTGTTGGTTCATGTGGGGGGTATCGATCCCGTACTGGCCAACATTGCCTCCTCACCGCTGGTCAACGTCGACCTCGGCAACTACGGCTCCCTGATCACGCATCCCGGCGGCCGCGTCGCACCGTACTCCACGTACTCCACGACGGCACAGTTGTGGTCCACGCATCCGACACTGACCACGCCGCCCCAGCCGCTCTTCACCTATTCGAGCAAGGTGCCCAAGGGGACGCCCGTCTCCACCGTGACCATCGACTTCTCCGGTACTTCCGACGTGACGTGGAAGTACAACCCCGCCACGACGGACTTCTTGCGCTACTACAACGGCACCACTCCCGACACGCTGGCCAACGGGGTCCAGAACAGCGCAGCCAATGTGATCGTGCAGTACGTACAGATCAGCTACGGGCCCTGGCTCGAGAACAGCGAAGGTGGGTTGGAGGTGCAAGCTGACCTCTACCCCAGCGCCAGCGGCGTCGCCGATGTGTTCAGGGGTGGCACCGAGATCACGGGAACGTGGAGTCGGTCCTCGCTCGGATCCCCCACGCAGTTCCTCACCGCCAGCGGGGCGCAGATACCCCTACAGCCCGGCCAGACCTGGGTGGAGCTGGTGCCGAACACCATTACGGCTACGACGACTCCCTGAGAAGGCGGCCCGGACGCGAAGCGCTCCGGGCGGATCACCCGAGGGAGGGGCGGGTTCGGCCCGGAGCAACTTCGATGCTGCGACAGGAGCGGAGGAGGACCGATCTTTAGCGGTCGATGGTGATCGGCAGATCGTCGGGATCGAGCGCCCCGCCGTCCTCAGTCTCTTCTTCCACTTTGGGTGCCAGGCACTCGCGGACCCGATCGTCAACCTCGGCCATCAGCTGTGGGTTCTCGGAAAGGAACGTCTTGACGTTCTCCCGGCCTTGGCCGAGTTGCTCACCTTCATAGGTGAACCAGGCCCCGGACTTCTTTATGAAGCCGAGCTCCACCGCCACGTCGAGCAGGGAACCCTCACGGCTGATGCCCTGGCCGTACATGATGTCGAACTCGGCCTGCTTGAACGGTGCTGAGCATTTGTTCTTCACCACCTTGACCCGGGTGCGGTTACCGACCACTTCGGCCCCGTCCTTGATGGCCTCGATACGTCGGATGTCGAGCCGGACGGAGGCGTAGAACTTCAGGGCGCGCCCTCCGGGAGTGACTTCGGGGGACCCGTACATCACGCCGATCTTCTCCCGCAGTTGGTTGATGAAGATGGCGATCGTGCTCGACTTCGAGAGCGTCCCGGTCAGCTTGCGCAGTGCCTGGGACATCAGCCGAGCCTGGAGACCGACATGGGTGTCGCCCATCTCACCCTCGATCTCGGCCCGTGGCGTCAGTGCAGCCACCGAGTCGATCACCAAGATGTCGAGCGCACCCGAGCGAATCAACATGTCAGCGATTTCGAGCGCCTGCTCTCCGGTGTCGGGTTGGGAGATGAGGAGGTCGTCGACGTTCACTCCGATGGCCCGGGCGTAGACGGGGTCCATGGCGTGCTCGGCGTCGATGTACGCACAGATCCCACCGTTGCGCTGGGCCTCGGCCACCGAATGCATGGCCAGCGTCGACTTCCCCGAGGACTCCGGCCCGTAGATCTCCACGATGCGCCCACGAGGCAGTCCGCCGATGCCCAAGGCCAGGTCGAGCGAGAGGGCGCCGGTGGGAATGGACTCGATGTTCATGCTCAGGTTGTCGCCCATTCGCATGACAGAGCCTTTTCCGAACTGCTTCTCAATCTGACCCAACGCCGCGTCCAACGCCTTCGCCCGTTCTTCGGCCATTCTTTTCTCTCCTCTTGTCCTGTGTAGCGATCCGTACTGATCGGACGTCCGGACCGCAGTCCACTCCGCCCTCACTCTGTCGGCGTGACCCTACGGGCGGGGTGTGACATCGCTCCGACCGGCTCTGCCGTTGTGCCTCTCTGCCCTCATCTGCTGTCCCATAGTAGCGAACGTGTGTTCGCCATGCGAGGACCCTCACCACGGAGAAACGGTCGCCGGGAAGGCCACCGCGCGCCGAGAGCGCCGCTGCGCTCCTATCCAACCTCACGGGCCCCCGCTGATGGCGGATCCCATTGCCCGCCCTCGCCGCCCTGCCCACCCCGGCATCCCCGACCGGGGGCGCACCTGGGTCTGGAAGAGTGGAGAGGTGGCGGCGCGCACCCCCAGGATCCTTTCGGCAGGTTGCCTTGTGTTCGTGGCGCTCTCGGCGCTGCTCTTGGTTCCCCCGGCGCGCCCGGCGGACGCGGCGACCTCCGCGGCGACCCTCTACCGCGAGGCCATGGCCACCACCGAGGGGTGGAGGGTGCACTACTCGTCCAGCAGCAACGCCTCGCACACCACCTTTACCGAGAGCGGCGACGCCGGCCCGGCGTCGGGAACCCAGGCGCTACTCGGCGGCCAGGGGACCTCACTCGACCGCGCCACGTTGATCGTCATTGGCGACCTCACCTTCGTGAAGGGGAACGAGGTGGCGATGGAGGACCTGACGGGCCTCTCACCGGCGGAGGCCGCAACCACCATGGGCCAGTGGGTCGTGTTCTCGAGCAACAACCCTGCGTACGCGCAAGTGGTGGTCGGCGTTCGTTCGCACGATGTCGCGCAGGAGGTGGCGCTGAACGGGCCTTACACTCTCGGCCCATCACGCCAGCTGCACGGCTCACCGGTGGACGCCGTGCGCGGCACGCTGCAGCTCCAGGGCGAGAAGAAGACGGGCGCCGTCCTTTACGTACGCGTCTCGGGCCCGCACGTGCTGGTCGAGGAGGACACCGTCGACGCCCACGGGACTCCGAACGGCGCCCAGCACATCGTCTTCTCCCGGTGGGGTGAGTCGGTCCGCCCCCAGGCCCCCGACGCCACCTTCACCCTCGGCTCCGTGAGCACCGCGTAAGAGGAAATTTACCGCACCGCGCCGGGTTCACCGACCCCCACATGGGACAATGCACTGTTGAGCAGCCGCCGCCGCGGGTGCCGGAGAGAGACCACCATGCGACGCAGTTACCGAATAGCCGGCGCCCTTGCCGCGACCCTCGCCGCCACTGCGGCGGGGGCGGCGGCCGCGTCCGGCTCGGCGGCCGCGGCGACCGTTGCCAAGGCGAAATACCAGGCCGCGATGAAGGCAGCCGTGGCGCAGAACGTGCACTACGTCTCGAAGGCTACCGAGCAGGGAATCTCGCTCGAGGTGGTCGGCGACACCGGAAAGAGCTCCGGCTCCCAGGTGCTCGAGGTGCAGAACGGCTCCATCACCGAGGAGCTGTCGGTGGTGCTGGTCGGAAAGACCGCGTATCTGCGGGGAAATTCCGCTGCCTTGGAGAAGGTCGTCGGCCTCACTGCGGCACAGTCGAGCACGTACAAGGACAAATGGTTGTCCTTCCCGACCAGCAACGGCTCCTTCTCGGAGCTCGTGAGCGGACTGCTCGACACGCAGGTCGCCTCGGAGCTCGAGATGACCGGGCCCTACACCTATGGCGGCACCAAGATGATCGGCGGGCACCTTACGCAGGCCATCAAGGGGACCGCCGCCACGTCATCGGGGTCGAAGGTGCCCATCGTGCTCTACGTGGAGTCGAGCGGCACGCCGCGCCCCGTCGAAGAAGTGACCAACCCGAATGCCAAGACCTCGGCCATACAGGGGACCGTCACCTTTTCGAATTGGGGCGAGCTCACCCACCCGGTGGCGCCATCGACGTCCGTTCCCTTGATCCCCCTCCTCCCCGCCGGTTAACCGTTGGTTCGGCCCCGACCGTCAGCTCGCGGCGGCCGGGTCGGTCAAGTTGTAGATGGTGGTCCCGTCGACGGTCCTCGCCGTGAAGTGGCTCTCGACCCAGGAGGTGATCTTCGTCGCATCATCGCCCGTCCCCCCGCTCCCGAACCCGCCCGCGCCGCCTCCGGCAATGAAGTAGTGGATCTTTCCCTCGGATACGTACTTCTCGAACTGCGACAGTGACGGCGCCGGATCCGTGCCGTTGAACCCACCTATGGCCATCACCGGATCGTCGCTGGCGAGTTGATACCCCGCGGCCGAGTTGGAGTTCACGGTGGCGGCGACCCAGGTGTAGTTGGCCGCGTCCGCCTGGAGCAGCTTGGTCAGGGCGGGGCTCGAGCTGCTGGAGTTGAGGAAGCCGCCACCGAAGCCGCCTGCCGCGCCGGCTCTCGCCGCTCCTCCGCCGAAGCCGCCACGGAATCCGCCGCCGGGGAGACCCCCTCCGGTTGTGCGCCGGCCCGATCCGGCCCCTGGAAAGCCACCTGTCGGAACGGACCCACCGGGGAAGCCGCCGGCAAACCGCCGCGCCGCGCCGGTGCCCGCGCCCGCGCCCGCTCGACCGAACCCGGGGAATCCTCCGCGACCGCGCACACCGCCACCGAAGCCGCCACCGAAGCCGCCACCACCCGCGGGCGTCGGCGTCACCGTCGGAATGGCGCCCGTGTGGGGAACCGAGGCCGTGGCCACGGTGGAGAACAAGGGCGCCACCAGGGCGGAGCCCAAGCCCAGGACCGCCACCAGGCCCACCGCCAGTTTGGGAATGGGTCGCAACAACGGGAGGGCCAAGATGGCGGCGGCGCCGAGTATCCCTCCCACCAGGACCACGAAGCGGAGGAAGGGGAACCAGTCCGGAGTGCGGTCCAACAGGACGAACCCCCAGATCGACGTGGCCAAGAGCGCGAGCGCGAGGCCGATCCGGCCGGCCCACGTGGAGCGGCGCTGCCACAGGCCCATGGTGCCGATCCCGACGAGGCCGCCCAGCGGCGCCGCCAGGGCGACGGCGTAGTAGGGGTGGATGATGCCCTGGCCCAGGCTGATCACCAGGCCGGTGCCGACGAGTGCCCCGCCGAAGAGCAGGAGGGCGGCGCGTTCACGATCTGTCCGCCGGGCCCGGATGGTGAGGACCAGGAGCACGGCACCCATGAGGAGGGCGCCGGGCAACAGCCACGACATCATGTTCCCGAAGCTGGCGTTGAACAGCCGCAGGAGTCCGGTGGGTCCCCACTGGCCCGCCGACCCGGCGCCGCCACCACCGACGACGGAGCCCGATTCACTCCCGGTCAGGCGGCCGAAGCCGTTGTACCCGAAGATCAGGTTGAGGACGCTGTTGTTCTGGGAACCGCCGATGTAGGGGCGATCCGCGGCCGGGGTGAGTGTCACCGCGGCGACCCACCATCCCCCGGCTACCAGCGTGGCCACCCCCATCACCGCGACCTGCCAGACCCGTCGCCACCAGCCGGTCGGGGCGGCAAGGAGATAGACGATGACCAGGGCGGGGATGATGAGGAAGGCCTGCAGCATTTTGGTGATGAATCCGAAGCCGACCAGCGTCCCGGCCAGGACCAACCACCTCGTCTGTGCCTTCTCCAGCCCCCGCACCAGGGCGTACATGGAACCGGCGAGCAGCAGCGCCAGAAGGCTGTCGGGGTTGTTGAAGCGGAACATGATGGCTGCCACCGGGGTGAGGGCCACCACCGCCCCGGCCAACAGCGCGGCCTGGGCGGTGAACCAGCGCCGGACGGTGAGGTAGACCACGCCGACCGTGGCCACCCCCTCGAGGGCCTGGGGGACCAAGATGCTCCACGAGTTGAGCCCGAAGATCCGGGCCGAGATCTCCATCACCCACAGCGACGCCGGCGGCTTGTCCACCGTGATGAAGTTCGACGAGTCGGAGGAGCCGAAGAAGAAGGCCTTCCAGCTCTTCGCGCCGGCCTGCACGGCCGCCGAGTAGAACGAATTGCCCCAACCCGAGGCGCCGAGGTCCCACAGGTAGAGCACGGCAGTCAGAGTCAGGAGGGTGAGAAGAGCCGGGCGGACCCACGCCGGATCGCTCTCACGCCCCAGCACGAAGCGGGCCAGGCGCCCGCGGCTCGTACCATCCCGTGCCGGAGCGCCAGCACCGTTGTCCGTCCCGGCCTGGTCAGGCCCACCGAATGGCTGTTCGAGGAGGCCGACGGAAGACCCTTCGAGAGGGGGAGGACCGACGGTCACGACGGCACGCCCGACGACTGTTCTCCGGCAGCCTGCTCTCCCGCCGTCCCGGCCGGGACGGCGGGATCGGGTCGGAAGATCCAGGCTCGCAGAATGGCGAAGCGGAGGACCGCGGCGACGCCGTTGGCCACCGTCACGGCGATGAGCGCCACAAGTAGGGAGGAGGCCGACAGTGCGTGGGCCACCACGAGCCCCAGGCTGGTCAGGAACAGGCTGATGGCGAACAGGCCGGCCGACACCACGAGGAAGCGACCCTGGTGCCGTGCCCCCGGCATGCTGCGCGCCAACTCTCTGTGCACGGCCGTGTTGAAGAGGGTGCAGATGGCCAGAGCCAACGCGTTGGACCCGAAGTCCCCCACGACCGGGCGCCAGGCGATGAAGAGGAAGAGGTACCCGAGGGTGCTGATGACCCCCACGCCGGCAAAACGCAGGAGCTGGTCGGCTGCCACCTGACTGATAGCCGAAGGCGTCGAGGCGGAGCTGCTCCGGACCAGACGGCGCGCCTGGCCGTGCGAAATCCTCCACACCCCCCGCAGGTCGTTCAGGGCGGTACGGACGATCTGTACCCGCGAGTCCGGGTCGTCGACCCAGTCGACCGGCACCTCGCTGATTCGCAGTCCCAATCGCTCGGCCGTCACGAGGAGCTCGGTGTCGAAGAACCACTCCTCGTCTTTGACCAAAGGCAGAAGTTGCAGGGCCGACTCGCGGCGCAGAGCCTTGAACCCGCACTGGGCATCGCTGAACCGCCCCCGCAGCGACAGCCTGAGCAACAGGTTGTAGGCCCGTGAGATGAGCTCGCGCTTGGGGCCGCGCACCACATGGGCCCCCCGAGCCAGGCGGGTACCGATGGCCACGTCGCTCTGTCCGGACAGGAGCGGTGCCACCAGGGGAAGCAGGGCGGAGAGCGACGTGGACAGGTCGACGTCCATGTAGGCCACCACGGGGGCGGTGCTGGTCGACCAGGCGGAACGAAGCGCATAGCCGCGACCCTTACGGGGCAGGTGTATGGCCGCCACGCCCGGGGTGGTGGAGGCGAGCCGGCTGGCCAAGGCGAAGGTCTCGTCGGTGCTGGCGTTGTCCACCACGGTGACGAGCGCCCGGAACGGGAACGACTGGTCGAGGAAACGGCGGAGCTCAGTGACCCGTTCGATCAGATGCGGGGCCTCGTTGTAGACCGGGATGACGATCTCGACATCGAGGGGGGTCTGGCGGGCGCTGGTGCCAGGCTGGGGGACGGCCAGGACTGTCATGGGGGGCATCATGTCGGTCCGCCTTCACAAACCTATGAGTACGCCCTGTGCGCCGGGTGTGAATGGCGGGCCGAAGCCGGGCACCTCATCAGACGGTCTCGACCGTCTCAGCCAGCTCGACCGCCTCGGGTATGACGGGCAGGCGCACGGTGACCATCATGCCGTCCCCGGGCGACGATTTCGCCGAGACGGTGCCGCCGTGGGCCGCCACGATGGCGGCGACGATGGAGAGGCCGAGCCCGCTGCCACCATGGTTGCGCGCCCGGGACGCGTCCACCCGGTAGAAACGCTCGAAGACCCGCGCCGCCTCCTCGGACGGCATACCGGGCCCGGAGTCCTTGACCACGATCTGGGCCATGGTGCCGTCCTGATCCACGCGCACCGTGGCCAAGGTGCCCTCGGGGGTATGGGCCCGCACGTTGGCCAGGAGGTTGTCGATCACCTGGCGGAGGCGGGTGGGGTCGCCCATGACCTCGACGGGGTGTGAGGCGGTGAACTCCACCGGCCACTGCGGGCCGACCGTGGCCGCGGTGCGCACCGCCTCGGCGCCCAGGCCGACCAGTTCAGTGGGCACGATCTGGATCGGCAGGCCCTCGTCGAATCGGGCCAGGGTGAGGAGATCGTTGACGAGCCGCTCCATGCGCGCCGTCTCGGACCGGATGCCGGTAAAGACGCGGGGTAGATCGTCAGCGTGGTCCGCCGCCCCCCGCTCGAAGAGCTCGGCATAGGCCGACACGGCGGCTATCGGGGTCCGGAGCTCGTGCGAGGCGTCGGCCACGAACTGTCGCAGGTGCCGATCCGACTCTTTCAACCGGTTCTCGGACGCCACA
>Ga0302325_10019852_pt1 | contig 14115 bp, 9 predicted proteins | sample Palsa_T0_2_FD_201948 | JGI IMG/M metagenome (GOLD analysis project Ga0302325, IMG submission 201948) | Peat permafrost microbial communities from Stordalen Mire near Abisko, Sweden - Palsa_T0_2 | ecosystem: Environmental > Terrestrial > Soil > Palsa > Peat permafrost | place: Sweden: Abisko... | reverse complement strand
ACTGCGCCCGCTTCGCGACTTCATTCGTTCCGGAGATGAAATGAATCCCCGAGAGCAGGTGCACAAACAGGTCGCCCGCCAGACCCTCGCCATAGTCGGAGTAGCAGCGCCAGCGGAAGAATCGCGCGGCGTCAAACGGCCGCTTGGGCGCGCCCTCCAGAAACGCATTCCAATCGATAGTCTGCTCGCTCGCGTCCGGCGGAATCGGATACACCCACGCTCCGCCCGGCGAGTTGCGGTCCGACGAGCCTTCGATGAAGAACACTTCGCCAAGCGCTTCCGAGGCGTAGATCTCGCGGGCCTTCTCGTAGACGATGGAACTTACGCGCTGGCTGCCCACCTGCAGGATGCGATTCGCTTTGTGCACCGCGTCCACCATGGCAAAGCCGTCTTCCACTGTGTGCGACATGGGCTTCTCGCAGTACACGTCCTTCCCCGCCGCACAAGCATCCACCACAATCCTGCGGTGTTGATGGTCGGCGACGGCGACAATTACCGCATCCACATCCTTGCGGTCCAGGATCTCGCGATAATTCCGCGTAGCCAGAACCTGTTTCTGCGCGGACTCCTGAGCTGCCTCGCGCCGGCTGTCGTAGAGATCGCACACGGCGACACACTCGATGCCGGGCACCAGCAGTGACGCTTCCAGCAGTTGGCATCCGCGCGTACCCGTTCCGATCGCGGCAAATCGTACCCGATCGCTCGCCGCCACTGCACGGTCTGCGCCCCACATGGAAGAGGGCTCCAGCAAGGTGATCTTCGCGACGGTCCCAGCAGCGACGGAGCCTGCGCCGATCCGCATGAACTTGCGACGTGTCAAAGGATGCATTCTTCCTGTCCTTCACCCAGAATTCCTCCAGTCGCGCGCCCGGCGCTCACACCAGCCTGGCACTCGAACTTCTCGAAGGAGACGCTGGACCTGCCAAAGTCTAGGCAATTCTAGCCATGCCTTTGCTTCTCGACAATCCCTCTCTCTCATTCCTGTCTCACACTGGCGCTGGTGATTTCGGGAAGTTTGTCGACAAACAAGAAACTGAGAATGCGGCCCCGGGACTTCAGTATTGCCCGTGACTCGGGGGACAATCCATTGCGGGCTCCCCGGACACAAATCCCGCTCATCGCTGGCGCGTTCGCTCACCTTTATTAGCGGAGCAAGGATTTCATAGGGCCCTGGTTTGGTGCCAGAGGTTAGCGTCATGAGTGCGCAATTATATAGCCCGAGCCGCACATTCCAGAGGGCGCTGCCCAGTTTTGAGTAGTTGATCGGCAATGCAGAAGTAATCCGGGAACCTCCAGTTGCTTCCTGCAGGCGTTCCAGAGCCGGGCTTTGCAGGGGAAGCAAATGATTGGGTTCCGGGCGGATCGCGAACCCCTCCGACCACCCCGTACGTTATCAAGATGTGTACCGTCGATGGCTGGATTGACTGGATCAGTACCTGAAGCAGCCGTGCCTGACAACTGTCAGACGCGGATGACGGTTCGAGCCGCCGACGTCGGCGAACCCTCGCTTACCGGGATTATGGAAGGGTTGCCCCCAACCGCCAAGAACGACGATTCACATAGATATGGCTCGATAAGGGACTTGGCGATTACGCTTATATCGATAGCGATGCGTGCTCTGTGACGAGGCGACTCACTGCTCCCGCAGCGTCTTCATCGGGTCCAGCCGCGAGGCGCGGAATGCTGGCACGCAGCTCGCCGCCACGCTCACCGCCAGAAGCAGCGCCGCAGTCGCCGCCAAGGTCACCGGATCGGTCGGTCGTACCCCGAACAGCATTCCCGAAATCAACCGTGTCAACACCGCCGATGCGGCCATCCCCAGAACCAGTCCCGCCAGCGCCAGCGTCAGGCCGCGCAGCACAATCATGCGCAGCGCATCCCCTCGCTGCGCCCCCAGCGCCATCCGCAGTCCGATCTCGAGCGTCCGCTGCACCACCATGTACGAGAGCAATCCGTACAGCCCGATTGCCGCCAGCGCCAGCGCAATCACCGCAAAGCAACTGAGCAGAAATGTCTGAAACCGCGGCTGCGCGGCAGACTTGTAAAGATACTCCTCCATCGTCGCTGCCTGGTAGACCGGCACGCTCCTGTCGAGCTCGTGAACCGCCGCGCCAATCGCGGCCTGCATCGGCGCTGGCCCTCCGTTCGTCTTCACCACCAGGTACGGATTCGTGATGAGCGCCTGCGCGTAAGGCAGATAATACTCGGGATCGGCATCCGCGGTCAGGCCTTTGCGCTTAATGTCGCCAATCACTCCCACAACCTCGCGAACCGGATGGTCGAAGAGGTCGTCACCCACGCCGACCTGAATGTGCTGCCCGATCGGATTGTCATGCGGAAAGTACCTTCTCGCAAAGGCCTGATTGACGATGATCGTCGGCTGTCCGGTGAGGCCGTCCTGCTCCCCGAAGTCGCGGCCCGCAATCAGGGGGATTTTCATCGTCTCAAAGTAGCCGGGCATGGCCAAGCCCAGCGATTCGCTTGGCTGGTCTGCCATCGCCACCGGCCTTCCCTGAATGTTGAAGCTCACCGTCGCGCTAAACCTGCTCATCGGCAGCGGCCATCCTGCGGAAACCGCCTGCACCCCAGGCAATGCCGAAATCCGCTCGAGCAGCTGCTGGTAAAAAATGTAGTGCTGATTGTGCTTGGTCTCGTCGAAGGGCACTCCCACGCGGCTGGTCAGCACATGCTTTGAATCGAAGCCCGGATTCACGTCGAGAATGCGGACAAAACTCCGCATCAGCAGCCCTGCACCGATCAGCAGCACCATCCCGATCGCCGTCTGCACCACCACCAGGCCGTTGTGCAGCCGGTGCTGCGCCCTGCCGCCAGCCAGGCTGCGCCCTCCCTCGCGCAGAGCGCGTGCCGGGGCAGAGCGCGACAGCCGCCACGCGGGAAACGCGCCAAAGAGCAACCCCGTCGCCACGGAAACAATAAGAACAAAGACCAGCACACGCCCATCGATCGAGGCGCTCTCAATGCGCGGAATCTCAACCGGCATCAGCGTCAGCATTGCCCGGATCAGCCCGAAGGCCAGCGCAATCCCCGCAACTCCGCCGCAAAGCGAGAGCAAGAGCGACTCAAGCAGCAGTTGCCGGACGATCGCGGCAGGGCTCGCGCCAATCGCCGCCCGCAAGGCAAACTCCGCGCTGCGTCTCGACCCGCGCGCCAGCAGGAGCCCGGCCACATTCGCGCAGACCAGCAGCAGCACCAGCGAAACCGCGCCAAACAGCACCCTCAGCGCAGGCCGCGTGTCGCCGGTCATGTGCGCAAGTTCCGGCTCCACAAGCGCCGAACTGTACTGCTTGTTGTTGTCGGGATACTGGCGAGCGAGATTGCCCGCAATCACGCTCAGATCGGCCTTCGCCTGCTCCACCGTCACGCCCGACCGCAGCCGCGCGATCACGCTTAGCGTGTCGAATCCCCGTTGTTCGGACGCCGGACTCTTGCCCTCCGCTTCGTCGGCAATCGATTTCCAAAACACCGGCGCCGGATTCTCAATCGGAAACTCGAATCCCTTCGGCATCACACCCGCAACCGTGTAGCTGTGGCCGTTCATCGTAATCGACTTGCCCACAATCTCCGGCTCTGCTCCAAACTCCGACTGCCAGAACGAGTAGCTGAGCATCACCGCGCGATTACCCGGCTTCTCATCCTCCCAGCTAAGGTCGCGGCCCAGCATGGGAGCCGCGCCCAGCACCCGAAAGAAATTCGACGAGACCGTCTGGACATCCAGCCGCTGCGATTCGCCCTTTAACTCCATCGTGACCGTCGCGCCCGTATAGGACGCAATCCCATCCAGCGTGTGGTTCTGCGCGCGCCAGTCAAAGTAATCCGGGTAGCTCAGCGACTCGGGCGCAACCCCGGGCAGCGAGTGGTCCTGTTGGCTCACCCACACCAACCGGTCCGGCTCCGGAAAAGGCAGTGACCGCAGCAGAACCGTATTCACCAGGGTGAAGATCGCCGTCGTCGCGCCAATGCCGATCGCAAGAATCAGCACGCAGGTGATCGTAAATCCCGGTGCTCGCATCAGCAGCCGCATCGCATAGCGCAGGTCCTGCATCAGCTGCTCGAGCCGCATCCATCCCCACGCCTCTTGCGTTTGCTCCCGGATCAGTGTCTCGTTGCCAAATGCACGGCGCGCCGCGTAGCGAGCCTCTTCCGGGGACAGCCCGTTCTCCCGCTGCTCCTCTTCTTCGAGCTCAAGATCGCTCTGCAGCTCGCGCTGCAGCTCCGCATCCCGCTTGCGCCACCCTCTCATCTCAGCCCTCCTCAGCGGCGGGCCACATGATGCGCGCCACTGCTTCTGCCATTCGCTTCCATTGCGATTCTTCGACCACGAGTTGTTTTCTTCCCTTGTCCGTAAGCCGGTAGTACTTGAATTCCCGGTTGCGATCTGGAGCCATCTCCCATTTGGAGCTGACCCATCCTCTTCGCTCTAACCGGTGCAGCGCAGGGTAGAGAGAGCCGTGCTGCATCTGGAGAAAATCGTTCGTCGTCCGCTGGATATTCTTGCCGATCTGGTGTCCGTGCATCGGCCCATACAGCAGCGTCCGCAGAATCAGCATGTCCAGCGTGCCCTGCAGCAAATTCGCGCGTCGTCCTGCCTGTTCGATTGTCATGGTAGATGTTCGACCCTCGATGGGACACGATGGTAGACATTCGACTGTCGATTGTCAAGCATGCTGTCGGCAGTTTCTTAGACTCATTCACCCGCGGTAGGGGACATTATCGTCCCGGAGAAAGGGGCATGATCTAAACTACGTCGTAACGGGATTGATCCGGGCCGCAACGCCCATTTCGATCTGTCGACAGTCATCGACGAGACCGTGCGACATTTGCCTGCGCGTTCAGCTGGCCGCTGGCTATGGCCAAGAGGGGATAATTGTAGTGGAACCATTTCGGATTCACGTCGCAGATGAGGTGCTTAATGATTTGCGGGCACGGTTGCGCAATGCAAGATGGCCCGACCAGATCCCTGGTATAGGTTGGGAACAGGGCACCGAGTTGAACTGGTTACGACGCCTCGTATCCTACTGGGCCGACGAGTTCGACTGGCCTGGTTGGGAGCGAAGGCTCAACGCGCTTAACCACTTTACCTGGGAGGGCATCCACTTTGTCTACCAGCGTGCGGCATCAGGTCGGGGTGTGCCGCTCATTCTCACGCACGGCTGGCCCGGCAGTTTCCTCGATTACCTGGGCATGTTGCCGGTGCTTGAGCACTTTGACGTGGTCATACCCTCCCTGCCCGGCTATGGCTTCTCGCCGCGTCCACCCCAGGTCGGCATCAACTACCGGTACGTCTCGGAGCGCTGGCACCGGCTCATGGTTGAGCTCGGATATTCCCGCTATGGTGCGAGCGGTTATGACTTTGGCGCCGGGGTGACGACGATCCTAGCGCTAGACCATCCCAAGTCGGTGATCGGGATCCATCTCACCACCCTGGAGTCCGATCTCGCCCCCGTCCTGGTCGATACGGAGCTGTCCGATGCCGAGCGTTCGTACCTTGCGGTGAACCGGGGCTGGGATAGGACGGAGCGGGGCTACAGCGCGATCCAGTCCACCAAGCCGCAGACCGTCGGCTATGGACTCAACGACTCCCCGGCGGGGCTCGCGGCATACGTGGGTGAGAAGTGGCACTCGTGGAGCGAGGTTACGCCGACCGACGATTTCCTCTGCGCCACGTTCACCCTGTACTGGATCACGCAGAGCATCACCTCGTCGATGCGCGACTATTGGGACAATCGCTGGCACCCGGTCAATCCCAGCTACGTCAGCACGCCCACCGCTTTTGGTGTTTTCGCGCACCAGATCGTTCCCGAGGGCGAACTGCCGCGCTCGTACTTGGAGCGCCTGTACAACATCCAGCGCTGGACAGTCTTTCCGCGCGGCGGACACTTCGCCCCGGCTGAGGAACCAGCGGCAGTCGCAGGGGACCTGACCGCCTTCTTCCGCGGCCTAAGCTGAGGCTATTCCCAGAAGACGAGTTTCACGGTACTGATCCGATGACTGCCCGATCGCGACTACCCGGGGTCTGGCCTTGCAGGGCGGGCAAAACCTGAACTCACAATTCCTGGACATGGCCTGTTTTGCGCCAATGGGCAGGCGGAGCGTTTTTCTCTTGACCAACGTAATGTATACCTCGTCAGGCGATCGCGGTCCTCACTGCCGAGCAACAGCGCCTAGGTTTTGCTACAACGCCGAGCCGTGTGCATAATCGAACGCGATGCACTTTTCTGACCTTGCACTCTCGAAACGTTTGGAGCGCGCCGAAGGGCACGCGTGTGTTCAGTATGCGGAAGCACGGCGTCGTCTGTTCCCTGACAGCGGTGCCGAATGGATTGAATGCGCTGGCGCATACGCAGTCTTCGATGGCATCGAGTCTCCCGTCACTCAGACTTTTGGACTCGCTATATTCAAGGAACTGAGCCCGGCCTCGCTGGACGTGATTGAGCGCTTCTTTCTCGACCGCGGAGCGCCGGTGCTGCATGAAGTGAGTCCTTTCGCGGGGGTCGCCGCACTGGGAATGCTCTGTACCCGCAACTACAGACCTATTGAAATAAGCAATGTTCTTTGTCGGCCTGTAGAGCGGCCTACACCCGAGGAGCAGAGTGCTGTCAATGCGCGGATCATCGCGCCGGAAGAAGCGCAACTGTGGAGTGAAATAAGTGCAAGGGGCTGGTTGCGCGAACATCCCGAACTTCGCGATTTTCTTCTAAATCTCGGTTGCATATCTGCAGCACGCGAGGAGAGTCTGTGCTTCCTCGCCGAACATGACGGGAAGCCTGGTGCTGCTGGCGTGCTGTGCATTCATGATGGCGTTGCTTTGTTCGGCGGCTCGGCTACGGTTCCGGAGCTGCGGCGTCGTGGGTTGCAAACAGCCCTCCTTCACAAGCGTATGTGCTACGCCTACGACCATGGATGCGATCTGGCGATGATGGTCGCCCAGCCGGGCAGCGATTCTCAGCGCAATGCCGAGCGTAAGGGGTTCCGGATCGCGTACACACGCACAAAATGGCGGTTGTGCTACTAGGTCCGTCTATGCGGCTCCACCACCACTTTGCCGGTCATCCTCGGGTGAATCGAACAGAAGGACGGGAACGTCCCCGGCTTGCTGGCCGTCAACCTGAACTTCTCGTCAGTGTCGAGCACTTTGGACTTAAAAATTATGCGCGGGATCGTCGAGTCCTTAGGACTTCAACACTCCACCCTCAAGTACGCAGAGGCAGTGCCCACCCAGGCCATGCATCTCAGCAAGCCCCGGCGGTCGATTCCGTCGTGGTTGTGGTCGAGCAAAGTTGCGTCGGGATTTTTCAGGGGCATATTCCCCCATCCCTTCTAAACAAGCTTCGTTCTGGCTTTCACCGTGTAGAACTGACGGAAACACGTTTTATTCCATGCAAATTTATTTTGGCGTTGCGGGAATAATCCGATCGTTCACTGGTTTACTCTTGTGTGCGTGTCGGAAGAGCGCTCATTATCGGGGTCGTTCGAGGAGTTGGCCATGCCGCTCTTTGAGCGGCTTTATAACTTTGCCCACTGGCTGACACAAGACCGGCAGGAAGCCGAGGACCTGGTGCAGGAAACATACGCTAAGGCTCTTAAGGGGTTCCGCTCGTTCCGGCCCGGCACCAACTTCCGCGCCTGGATCTACCAGATTCTTCGTAACACGTTCCTCACCTCTCGCACCGGGCTGAAGTCGACCACGATGGTGCCTCTGGAACTGGAAAGTGACCAGGAAAGCCTCCCCGCCGTCAAGGAAACGCCGGAGAGCATCCTGCTCCAGCGTTCGGACCGGCAGCTCGTACAAGAGGCGCTGGGCCAATTGCCCGTGCCTTATCGCGAAGTGCTGCTTCTCTGTGAATTTGAAGAAATGTCGTATCAGGAGATTTCTGCAACTCTTGCCATTCCGATGGGCACAGTGATGTCGCGTTTGTCCCGCGCACGCCGGGCTCTACGCGATGCTGTGCAACAATTGCAAGGGACTGAATAAAGGTCACTGCAATCATGGCCTGCGAGCGTTGGACTGAAAAACTCGATGCCTATCTCGACGGAGAGCTCCCCGCCAGCGAGGCGGGCGCCTTGGCTGAACATTTGCGCGGATGCGCCGCCTGCGCTGCAGAAGGCCTGCGCAAAGTTCAGCAGAAGCGTGCGGTTCAGGCGGCCGGCCAGAGGTTTATGCCGGACCCCGCCTTTCGGGCGCGCATTCAAGACAGCATCGCGGCGCGCAGTCCGTTCGTTTGGAGTCGTCGATGGCTTCCCATTCTGGCAACAGCCGCCGTGATGCTGCTTGCCGGTGCGCTTCTTCTGACTCTCAGCGGGAGCCAACAGCAGGTCATCGGCGAACTGGTGGATCAACATGTGGCAACCCTTGCCAGCCTGAACCCGGTTGACGTTATTTCAACCGACCGGCACACCGTGAAACCATGGTTTGCGGGCAAGATTCCCTTCACCTTCAACCTGCCCGAACTGCAAGGGTCGCCTTTCATCCTGGTAGGCGGAAAGGTCAGCTATCTCGGCCAGTCTCCTGGGGCGGAACTCATTTTTCGCGTCCGCCAGCACCAGATTTCGGTCTTCATTTTCCAGGATCGGGGACCGAGAGAGGAACGCGAGAATAAGGCTGTGCGGACCGCCCTGTCGTTTGAAGTCCGGACCTGGCACCACAATGGCCTTCGCTACTTCGTGATCGGCGACGCCAGCGCTCAGGACCTGGACAATCTGAGCGAACTGATTAAAGCGGCTGGCTGAGAGATCGTCCGCTCCAATCCGTTTGGCGGTGGCAAGGCCTAGAAGCAGCCGCATGACTCCCGTGGGGGATAAGAATAAAGCGGAAGCAGCATGCGTCGAACTCAACAAGAAGCAGGAAGAATACAAGCGTCTGTGCGAAACACATGAGTATAAAACTCAAAAAAACTAGTTTCGGTCCCGCTTGACGACTCGGCCAGGCTTCGCGCCTATGTGCTCTCCGTTCTGAACTACCTCCACGCCGTTGACGAAAACTTCCGAGACTCCGGTTGCCAATTGGCGCGGCTTGTCAAAAGTGGCGTGGTCCTGAATGGTGTTTGGATCGAAGACCGCAATGTCCGCAAAGTATCCCGGTCGCAGCAGACCGCGATGGGCAATGCCGAGGTTGGATGCAGGGAGACTGGTCATCCTGCGAACGGCTTCCGCCACGGTCATGAGCTTTTCATCGCGGACATAACGGGCATAGACACGAGCAAAATTTCCGAACGTGCGGGGATGCGCGCTGAATTTTAGGAAGACCCCATCGACGCCCTCGGGGTCGGCATCCGCACCAAAACTCACCCAGGGAAGCGCGATCTGTTTGCGGATATTATCCTCGCTCATCAGGAAGTAAACCGTCTCGATGCGTGAATCGTCTTCGATCACCAGATCCATCGCGGTATCTTCCGGGGTCGAGTGGCGCATGCTGGCGACTTCGGCCAGCGTCTTGCCGGTCAATGGCTTAAGTTGTTCGCTCTTGAATCCGACCAGGAGCACGTTATCCGGCGATCCCGCTGCGGCCAGTAGGTTGTCATACTTGTCGCTCGACAGCATCTCCTGCTTCACTCGTTTCCGGGTGGCTGGATCTTGCAGCCGCTTGCGCCACGCTTCGAGGCCACCTTCCTGGACCCACGGCGGCATGGCCGCATCGAGGCCGGTCGCTCCCGCAGTGTACGTATACATGTCCGCGGTGATCGTAAGGCCCTCGGCGCGGGCTGTCTCGACCTTCTGAATTACTTCCGGGAGATGGCGCCAGTTTTTCGCGCCGGCAACTTTCAGGTGGTAAATCTCGGCCGGCACTCGCGCCTGGCGGGCGATGCTGATTAATTCATCGACAGCCTCCAGTTCATGATCGCCTTCATTGCGCATGTGCGAAATGTAGATGCCTTTATGTTTGGCGACGACTTCAGCGAGCGCTACCAGTTCATCAGTTTTGGCATAGTTTCCGGGCGCATAAATTAGAGCCGAGGCAACGCCGAGCGCGCCTTCCTGCATTGCCTGGTCCGTCAACGCGCGCATCTGGTCGAGTTCGGCGGGGGCGGGCGCCCGGTTGGCGCGACCGAGTACGTACACCCGTGGCGTCGCGGCGCCAATGAAGGACGCGACATTGGGCGAGATGCCGTGCCGCTCCAGAGCCTGGAGCCCCTCATTGAGTGTGTGCCAGTTGATGTCGTACTTGATGTCGCCCTGCTCGCGCAGCTCCTCGGCCCGCATGTCGTCGTTGAGAGGGCCCATGGACTCGCCTTCGCCGAAGATCTCGAGCGTGACGCCCTGCACTAGATCGCTCAGGCCGCGGCCGTCGGCAAAGAGTCCGTCCGGCCCTGACATGAGGTTGATGAATCCGGGGGCAATGATCTGGCCGTGGACATCGATATCAATGCGCCCGCGATCCGCCGAAACATCGCCGGTCTGAGCGATCTTGTCGCCGCTGATGGCGACACCTCCGGCGGTACAAGGGGAGCCCGTACCGTCGCAGATAAGACCGTTCCTTAAGACGACATCAAACTTACGGGAGCAGGAAATCAGTGGTAGAGAGATTGCCATCATGAGAAGGATTCGGCGCATAATTTGCAATGGTATCTCAAGTGCTCTGGTGCGTTTCATGAGAGTTCTCTTGAATCTTGATTCTTGAAGTCAAAGATCGAGTGTGCTCCACACTTGTATGAGTGGCGCAGCGCATCAGGCGATTCTGGGCAGGCAAGTCGGCGAACCTTCCGTTACAGGATTAGGGAAGAGGAGCCCGTCACTCGCTCAAGGCTCCGTTTAGCACTCCTCGGCGACAGCTCTTAAGCGCCGCCGTGTGCTTCGGTTACGACGAGGGTATCCTGACATGGTGACAGGCGGCCCTGATTGCTCAACGTCGCAGACCGAGCTACAGTAAACGGCGTGGGGCTCCTTCAGGTGTGAGAGAAGAATCACCGCCGGCCAGGCACACCAAGGTGCTCATCCGCGTTTCGCAGGTCATTGGTACCTCTGGAGCGCAAGCAGCTCTTTCGGATTCTGGCAAACGAACTACGCACCTGACCACCAGAGCAAACGATAGAACACTGGACATCCGATGACGGACCGGGGCAAAGCGGAGAACATGCTTTTGGCGCCGATAGTGGGTAGTTCCATGTTTCAAGCCTTTTGCAGCGTGTTTTTCATCTGTTATTGTCGTCTGACGGTTGCCGGGAAGGAGCACCTTCCGGCTTCCCCGTTCATCATCTGCAGCAATCATACGAGCCATATCGATAGTGCAGTTCTGATGACCGCTTCGGGGCTTCCTTTTTCTGCATTCGCAATGCTCGGTGCCAGTGATTATTTTTTTGACTCCTGGGGGACGAGATTCTTAGTCTCTCGCTTCATGAATGTCATACCGATTGATCGCCATGGGCAACACAAGTCGCTGCGGCGGAGTTTGACGATGTGTGAGGAGTTTCTACAGCGGATGCAGGGCAATCTGATTCTCTATCCGGAAGGTACGCGGTCGTGTGACGGTGAGATCCAGGCATTTAAGAAGGGGGCTGGGCTGTTTGCGGTCGACCTTGGGGTGCCTGTTGTGCCCGCGCATATCGAGGGTGCTCATAACATTCTGGCAAAGGGAAAATTCATGCCACGGCCGGGAACCGTCACCGTCCGCTTCGGAGAGCCGATCAGATTCAAATTGAATCAGTTCGATCCTCGGTGGGGGCGTGGATCTCGGAGGGCCGCTGTCGAATTGCTCGAACAGCGCATTCACGGGCTGAGCCGGAGGCCTCCCGCCGGAGACCTGATCGGACTGCCTAAAGAGCCTGTAGAGCAAGAGCAGGCGACAATTCCCATTTCTGCTGCGGCGCAGGGAGGCCGGAAAACAAAAAATCATGGGCCACGGCCTGGGGTTGGAGTGGATAGGTTGAAGGCAGAACATCCGCGCGACATTTGATGCGGCTGGCGTGCGCCGGTTCACGCAGTCCGAACCTGTTGATCTGGGAGGGTGTCATGTACACGGCCAAACATATGAAATGGTGGGGATGGGGAGATGAAGAGATCGGTTTCAACTCCACGGCCCATCCGGGTTTGTGGCCCTACGCCAAAGCGGTACTCGGTGTGGAAGAAGAAGACGTAGACACGCCGCCCGTGCCGATTGAAGCTGCCCGGCTGCGCGAGGCAATTCGTCATGAAGGTTTTTTGTCCGCGCTGCGCTTATGGATGCGCGCCGATCAGATCTGCGATAGTCGTTACGAACGTCTGGTCCACGCCTACGGCAAGGGCCTTCGCGACCTGTTTCGCATGCGCCTTGGTCTGGCTGAGGGTGCTCCTGACTTGGTGCTTTATCCCGAAAACGAGCACGACGTGCTCATGACGATACGGGCAGCGGCGCACCATGATGTCGCCGTCATCCCATTTGGGGGCGGTTCGAATATCGCCGGTTGCCTGGAGCGGACCGAATCTCGCCGCATGGTGGTATCGCTTGACATGCGACGCATGCGACGCGTGCTGGCGGTAGATACGGAGTCACTCACGGCCCGCATCGAGGCCGGCGTTTTTGGTCCCGATCTTGAAGAACAATTACAGGGCTATGGCCTGACGCTCGGCCACTTTCCAGACTCTTTCTTGCACTCTACGCTCGGCGGGTGGATCGCCACACGGTCTGCCGGTATGCAGAGCGACAAGTACGGCAAGATCGAGGATATGGTCATTGCGCTCCGCATGGTCACGCCCGCAGGCGTGCTGGCAACGCGAATCGTTCCCAAGTCCTCGAACGGTATCGATGTCAATCATCTGTGCATCGGCAGTGAGGGAACTCTGGGAGTGATTACCGAAGCCACCATGCGGGTTCATCTCCGGTCGGAGTTGCGCCGCACGCACGGCTACTTGTTTCGCGACTTCGAAGCGGGCATCGAGGCCATGCATGAATGCGTGCGAAAAGAGTGCGTACCCTCAATGATGCGCCTCAACGACCCCGATAAGACGGCACTGTCGATGGCATTCAAACCGCCATCGTCGGGGCTCACGCAGGCGGCGAGCAGAGTTGTGAAGGGCTATCTCCGGGTGAAAGGTTTTGATTTCACGCGGGCTTGCCTTATGCTCACCACTTTTGAGGGGAGCAAAGCCCATGTCGCCCGCCAACACAGCCAGGTTAGCGCCATCTACCGTCGCTTCGGCACGGTGGACTTGGGCCCCAGTTCTGGGAAGTCGTTCGAATCGACCAAGTACGATTTTCCCCACATCCGCGACTTTCTTCTGGATCGCGGCATCACCTCGGATGTGAGCGAAACATCCACCGTCTGGAGCAACCTCGTCCCACTCTATCGGGCGACGACGACAGCGCTAATCGCCGCGATTGTAGACAGTGGGGTAAAACCCTGGGTGGGATGTCATATCAGCCACAGCTATCACTCCGGGGCCAGCGTCTATTTGACATTTGCCTGCAGGCAGCAGCATGGGCGCGAAATGCAACAGTATCTACACGCCAAGCGAGCGGTCCAGCAATCGTTCATCGATCACGGGGCTACTCTGTCACACCACCACGCGGTTGGTACCGAACACCTGCCGTGGCTCAGCGATGACATTTCGCCCGTGGGCGTGATGGCCATAGCTGCAATCAAAGGAGGACTCGACCCGGGCAATGTCATGAACCCGGGACGGTTGCGGCCCTCCACAGCGCCTTTTGAGGAGTGGTCGAGAGCCGGCAGCGACGCTACGTACCCCGTGCTTGCCCACTGTTCGACAATGTCCAAAAATACAGCGTAACAAATTCTTTACCCCGGCCTGATGAACATCAGCGGCTTGCAAACAAACAGGCACTCTGCAGGGCCATTTTGAGACCACGCGGAGTAACTCCTGAGTTGTCGATTACTTCCCACTTGCCCGTGATACGACCGAGACAAATCACGGCTGGCCTGCGATCATCCACTTCGTGCGGACCAGTTGCGCGATGTCCGTCCGGCAGAGTTAGCTCCGAAGCGCTGCGAGCATTACTTGCGATAGGGTAGGGTCAATTGCTGGAAGCGCGGGTCGGTGCGCAGCGAAGAGAAGTACGGACTGGTGTCGAGCGCGGTGAAGTCGTGAAAGCCTGCGTCAAATGCTTTTTGCAGCGTGGCGAGAGCTTTCTCTCTGTCGCCGCGAGCCGCATAGGCCGCACCCAGC
>Ga0302325_10019851_pt1 | contig 14115 bp, 13 predicted proteins | sample Palsa_T0_2_FD_201948 | JGI IMG/M metagenome (GOLD analysis project Ga0302325, IMG submission 201948) | Peat permafrost microbial communities from Stordalen Mire near Abisko, Sweden - Palsa_T0_2 | ecosystem: Environmental > Terrestrial > Soil > Palsa > Peat permafrost | place: Sweden: Abisko... | reverse complement strand
CAAACTGGGGCGGCAACGGAATCGATAGCCGCGGATTTGGCGCGAGAATGACCCTTTTAAAGGGCCCCCGCAAGAACGTAGCCCGTCTAGGCCGCAAGGGAGGCAAAATCGCGGCAATCGACGGGATCAGGCGCCGAGAGCAGGCAATCCATCACATGTTTGGATAGTTCGGCCCACCGCCGCCCTCGGGGGGCACCCAATTAATGTTCTGATTGGGATCCTTGATGTCACAGGTTTTGCAATGGACGCAATTTTGCGCGTTGATCACGTAACGCGGTTGTCCGCCTTCCTCTATCCATTCGTAAACGCCTGCTGGACAGTAACGCGCAGAAGGCCCGGCATACACGTCATGTTCCGATGCTTTCTGCAGTGTGCGGTCGCGCACAATCAAATGCACCGGTTGGTCCTCTTCGTGATTGGTATTTGAAAGATAAACCGAGGAGAGCCGATCAAAGGTCAACTTGCCGTCAGGCTTGGGATAGTGGATCGGCCGGCAATCAGCTGCCGGCTTCAACGTGGCAAAATCGGGCTTGCCATGCTTGAGCGTGCCGAGAGGCGAAAACGCGACCGTATTGGCCCACATATCCGCCGCGCCCAGCGCGACGCCGACAACGGTGCCCAGCTTGGACCAGAGGGGCTTGGCATTACGCACGCGCCAGAGATCCTTGCCAATCGCCGAGCCTCGCCACGCTTCGTTATAAGCGGAAAGCTCGTCATGCGCGCGTCCGGCGGCAAGCGCTGAGGCGAGATGCTCCGCTGCAAGCATGCCGGAGAGTATGGCGTTGTGGCTTCCCTTTATGCGCGGCACATTCATAAAGCCGGCAGCGCAGCCGATCAGCGCGCCGCCCGGAAAAACAAGCTTGGGCACCGATTGCCAGCCGCCCTCCGTTAGCGCGCGCGCGCCGTAACAAATGCGCTTGCCACCGGCAAACGTGTCGCGGATGAGCGGATGGGTCTTGAAGCGCTGAAACTCCTCGAAGGGCGACAAATAGGGATTGCTGTAATTGAGATGAACGACAAAGCCGACTTCCACCAGATTGTCGGCGAAGTGATAAAGAAACGATCCGCCGCCGGTCGTATTGCTCAGCGGCCAGCCCGCGGTGTGCTGTACGAGCCCTTTACGGAAATTCTCCGGCGTGACCTGCCATAGCTCCTTTAATCCGATGCCGTATTTTTGCGGTTGCCGGTCGCGCTGAAGAGCAAAACGCTCGATCAATTCTTTGGCGAGGCTGCCGCGCGCACCCTCGGCGACTAATGTGTATTTGGCGCGCAACTCCATGCCGCGCGCGAAGCCGTCTTTGTGGTGGCCATCCTTGGCGATGCCCATATCGCCGGTCGCGATCCCTTTGACGATCCCATTTTCGAGCAGGGCATCGGTAGCTGCGAATCCTGGGTAAATCTCCACGCCCAATGCTTCCGCCTTCTGCGCGAGATAGCGGCAGACGTCGCCGAGGGAGACGATGAAGTTGCCGTGGTTATTCATCAGCGGCGGCATCAAGAAGTTCGGCACACGCACCGCACCGCTCGGGCCGAGCAGGTAAAAGCGGTCATCGGTGACCGCGGTGTGCAACGGCGTCTCTCCTTCGCGCCATTGCGGAATGAGAGCGTCCATACCGATGGGATCAATGACCGCGCCCGACAAAATATGCGCTCCGACCTCGGAGCCTTTCTCCACGACCACGACAGATGTCTGCGGCGAAAGCTGCTTAAGCCTGATCGCGGCGGCAAGACCGGCCGGACCGGCACCGACAATGACGACGTCGAATTCCATCGCCTCGCGGCCGGGAAGCTCGGTGTCGCTCATGATCCGCTCCTTGATCTGCGGAAGCCGATATTGCATCGTTTCATCCCTCGCATAGACTGAGGTGATCGTCCATAAACCGGCTCCCGTGACCTCCGCAGCCAAACACGCGCGCGAACTTATCGCCTTTTACCTCGACGCCGGGGTCGACGGCGCCGTCGGCGAGGAGCCCGTCAACCACTTTGCCGATCGGCCGGAACCGACCGCGACGCCGGCGACCGCAGGCCGCGTCGGCAAGCCAACCCAGCAAGAGTTGGGCAGCATTCAGTCTGCGCCGGCGATTCCGCGGAAGGGGCCGGAAAAAGGCATTCCGGCAACGCCCCGCAATGCCGCGGCGGCGCCTGTTGTCACGCCGGAGGCAGCGGTGATGGCGGCGCGCGAAGCCGCGCGAAACGCACAAAATCTCGATGAACTGCGCGCGCTACTGGACAATTTCGAAGGCTGCATGCTGCGTTCGACTGCCACCCAACTCGTGTTCGCCGCAGGCACGCCGGGCGCGCGCGTGATGTTCGTCGGTGAAGCGCCGGGCCGCGACGAAGACATTGCCGGCGAACCCTTTGTCGGCCGGTCGGGAAAATTGCTTGACCTTATGATGCAAGCGATCGGCCTCGATCGCACCAAAGTCTACATTGCCAATGTCGTCCCTTGGCGTCCTCCCGGTAACCGCACGCCGACCCCACATGAGACCGCGATCTGTTTGCCGTTCATCCGGCGCCAGATCGAATTGTCCAATCCTGACTTCCTTGTTTGCCTGGGTCAGCCGTCAACGCAGACTCTGCTCGGAACCAGGGAGGGAATCACGCGCACCCGGGGGCGCTGGTTCAAGTTTGACACCGGCACTCGCGAAATACGTGCGATGGCGACCTATCATCCGGCTTTCCTGCTGCGCAGCCCGCTGCAGAAGCGGCTCGTCTGGCGCGATTTCCTGGCGCTAAAGCGGGCGTTGGCCGGTTAGGCAGCAAGCTTTCGCGCCGTGCCGCAGGCGTTTCGACACCGGCTTCATCGATGCGGGTCGGAGAGCATGGCAGCTTCGCGTGCGGGCCGGACCATGCCCCATCCGATGCGCAACGGCGGCAACCTGCCGCGAACCGGTCGCGCGAAAGTCTGCGGTACTTCGGTCACGAGGTCGGGGAACAATGCTCTGATTTTCGGCGGGGGTTCCGGCGTCGTTTCGGGCGCCGGCCACACCACAATCGCGCCTTTCTTGCGGATATCGTCAGCAGTGATCGAGCGCGACCCTGCAATGTCATCGCCGAAATATACGCCCGGCCGGCTTGGAGCGGCGAGCGCCACCAACGCTGCGGTATCCGTGTCACCACCGACCACGGCAAGCGGACGTCCGGTGCGCCGCTCGAAGCTTTCCGCAAAAAAACGGCCCATCGCGCCCGCCGGCTGTTCGACGCTGAGAGAGATACCGCTCGACCACGGCAACACGACAATGGCCGCAAGCATCAGGATCGCCGGGACGAGCAGCAACCCGATCCAGGCGTAGCCAAGAATATGCTGATGGCGAAGCTCGATTTGCTCACCAGCAACGACAATACAGGCAAGCCCTGTCAGCACCAGAAGCGGCGCCGCGCTACCGGTCGGCACGCCGAGGTCGAGAATGACTGCCGCTATCGTGAAGAGAAGCGCCGGAACAAGAGCAAAGATCTTGACGTAGATTGCCGCCCCTCGAGTAACCGGCTCGCGGGAAATTATCGGTGCCCGACCGCCGCCTGTGACCGGCCAGAATTGCGCCAGAACCAACAAAACGACGAACCCCGCATGGGCAAGAATAAGTCCGGCGAGGAGCCACAGCCACTTCGATGTGTTGCCAATGGCCATTTGCGTATCGCGCAGACGCGCGAGCGCCGGCATCAAGTTTATGTCCGCCCGTTCGAGCCACAGCGAATATGCGAATAATCCGGTGATAAATAATCCCGCGGCGACCCAGGCCTCGGCCAAGCCCGCCATCGCACTGGCCCGTCGGCTGAAGGCCGTAAACAAGATCATCGCACTTAGAAGGACGAGTGCGGCGTAACTGGTGAGAAGCAGGAGTGCGGCGCTGACCCCAACCGCATACCAATAGCGCCGCTGCCCGTCGAAAACGGCGCGCCAGTAAAACAGCAGCGATGCGGCCCAAAGCGCCATCGCCAGCATCGACGGACCGAAATTCGGCGTGGGTAGCGTGAAGACGGAAACGCCGGCCATCAGCAGGACCGCCATGGCCGCATGTGTCTCGCCCACAATGGCGCGGCCAAGCGCGAAAACGCACCAATAGGTCGCGATCAAACAGATTTGCGAGAGCGCATAGACCCCGGGCAGGCCCGCGAGCCGAAAGGCAATTTCGGCGATCCAATAAGCAAGCGGCGGTCCGAAGCGGCCATCGAGCGGAAACTCGTGCCCCAACGCCAGCACTTGCGCCAGGCCGCTCGGCGGCGACGCATAGAACAACACCGGGACAAGAAACCACAACGCTGCCTGCGTCAGCGTTGCCAGCCAAAACACAAGGGACGGCCGCGAACGCAACGCTTCAACGTAAATCGAGACCTGAAACATCGAGGTCCTTAGTTGCAATCACTTGATGTAAGCAACGCGCGATTCATTAGCGCCGACGGCAAAAAATATCGGCGATGCTTCCACGCGCCATCGCTGTCCCAAATTCACGGCCACATTCAGCTCGGCAGCTACAGTGGCAACACGCCGGCGACAAGATCTTCGGCGCCGGCCTCCAATTCGTTCCAAGCGCCGGCGACCGGCGCAAACGAGCGGCGATGATGAACCGTAGGGCCGAGCCTGCCGAGGGCGGCGAAATGCTCGGGCACGCTGTAACCCATATGGCGCTCGAAGCCGTAACCTGGATGCGCAGCGCCGAGACAAGCCATCAGGCGGTCGCGGGTCACTTTGGCGACAATCGAGGCCGCCGCAATGGACGCGACGAGACCGTCGCCACCGATCACGGCTTGGCAGTCGCAGGCGGACTCGATGCGGTCACGGCCGTCGACGAAGACGAGGCACGGCTTGACCGGCAATGCCGCAACCGCGCGCGCCAGCGCCCACAACGAGGCGCGCAAAATATTGTCACGATCGATGCGCGAAGGCGGCGCCATCGCCACCGCCACCTGCGCGCGCGCACAAATGCGCTCGTAGAGCACATCGCGCCGCTCGGGCGTCAGCCTTTTCGAATCGTCAAGGCCGCGTGGCACGTCGTCAGGGTCGAGAATGACCGCGGCGGCGACCACCGGTCCGGCAAGCGGCCCCCTGCCCGCTTCGTCGCAGCCAGCCACCGGCCAAACTCCGCGCTTGAGCGCTGCGCGCTCGCGCCGAAACGTCGGCCGCGGCATTTCTTCGTTGAGCGGCAACCGTGGCGCGGCGGCATCCTTGCGAGTCATGCGCCACGTTTGACCACGGCCGCAGGCCATTCGCAATGCGCAGAGACATCGATTGCTGAACTGTGTGGAAAGGTCCGCGGAAGGCCAGCCAGTTTGGCGCAAGCCCCCGTGCCTACGGATTAAAACAAATCGAGCTGCGCCGATGCCGGCTGCGGCGGCCGGAAATGCTCAGTGGTGATCGGCGCGCTTTTCACGTTTAAACCCAGCCGCTCACAAGCAACCTCGAAGCGCCGTCCGATCATCCAGGCGATCGGGCCCTTGCCGGTCATGCGCGTGCCGAAAGTGGAATCGTAGTCCTTGCCGCCGCGCATGTCCTGGATGAGCTTGAAGACGTGCCGATGGCGGTCAGGAAAATTCGCCAATAACCACTCGCGAAACAAGTCGCGCACTTCGAGCGGCAAGCGGAGCAGCACATAGCCAGCGTTGCGCACGCCGGTCGAGGCGACCGCCTCGAGAATGCGTTCGATCTCGGCGTCATTGATGGCCGGGATGACCGGTGCCACCAAAGTAGAGGTCGGAATGCCCGCGTTCACTAATTGCCGCAGCGCTTCGAGGCGGCGGGGCGGCGACGGCGCCCGCGGTTCCATGGTGCGAGCGAGCTTCGCATCGAGCGTTGTCACCGAGATGGCCACTTTGACGAGATCGCGCCTCGCCATTCGGGCAAGAATGTCGAGATCCCTCAATATCAGCGCCGATTTGGTCACGATGCCGACCGGATGACCGGCGCGCTCTAGCACCTGCAGAATGCCGCGCATGATTTTGTAGCGGCGCTCAATCGGCTGGTACGGATCGGTAGTGGTACCGATGGCGATGATCTTTGGCACGTAACCGGGCGCCGACAATTCGCGCTCGAGCAATTCCGGCGCGTTCGGCTTCATGAACAGCTGCGACTCAAAGTCGAGGCCCGGTGAAAGCCCGAGATACGCGTGCGTCGGTCGCGCAAAACAATAGACGCATCCGTGTTCGCACCCGCGATAAGGATTAATGGAACGGTCGAAGGAAATGTCCGGGGAGTCGTTGCGAGTGATAATCCGCCGCGTCGCATCGACCGTTACAGTCGTCTTGAACGGCGGCAAATCATCGAGGCTTTGCCAGCCGTCATCGAAGGCAATGCGCGCGAGCGGCTCGTAACGCCCCGACGCATTCGAATGCGCTCCCCTGCCGCGCCGGCGGTCGCGGTCGACATTCGTCCGCGGCGGCTCAAGCGCGGGCGCGGATGAGCTTGCTGGCAGGCGTCGCAGCGATGATGAGCGCGCGGTCATGATTGCCATAAGATAATGCGCCAGAGTGAACAAAACAAGAACAATACGCGCGGATACTCAAAATCGGTGGAATATCAACCGCATCGGCCCTAAGCCTGTTCCACGCGGATTCCGGATGCTCAGCGTCATCATCCCAACCCACGATTCCGAACGTGCCTTGGTGCGGACGTTGGCCGCGCTCGTGCCGGGCGCCGCAGCTGGTCTCGTGAGCGAGGTACTGATCGCCGATGCCGGCTCGCACGACCAGACCGTAGCCGCAGCCGACCACGCGGGCTGCACCATTTTACACGAGCCGGGTCCGCTCGGCCGGCGGCTAAAAGCGGCGGCCGAAACAGCGCGCGCCCCTTGGCTCCTCTTCCTGCGCCCCGGCGCCGTTCTCGAGCCTTCGTGGACTGCGGAGGTAAGGCTTTTCTTGGAGCAAGGGTCTAGCCAAACTCTGGCAGCCGTGTTCCGCCGCGCCGCGCCGGGACGCGGCGGTTTGCGGGAAATCGTCGCGCTCGCTGCCGCAGCCCTTCGCGGAAAACCGCAGCCGCAGCAAGGCTTGTTGATTGCCAAGTATCTTTATCAACAGACGGGTGGCCATTCGGCGGCCGCCGCTGATCCGGAAGCCGAATACCTGCGACGGCTTGGCCGCCGGCAAGTCCGCACGCTGTCGACGGCAGTTCATCATTTCGAGTGGCCGGTAAGCGCGGCAGATACTTGACTGAGTCAAGTATCTAGTTGAGCCTTGGATGGCCATGACCCAACCCGACCCGCGCGTTGCGGCCGTGCGCCGCTTCAACCGCTTCTACACGCGGCAGATTGGCGTACTCCGAAAGACCTTTCTCGGCAGCGCCTATTCACTGACCGAAGCGCGCGTACTGTACGAGATCGCCAATGATCCCGCGACGACGGCAAGCGAGATCGGCCGCAAGCTCGACCTTGATGCCGGGTATCTGAGCCGGACCTTGCGCACTTTCGAAAAACGCGGGCTGATCGTGCGCAAGACATCCGCACACGACGCCCGCCAAAGCCATCTCGCACTTTCGCTACGCGGCCGCCGGGCGTTCGCGCCGCTCGAGGAACGTTCGCAGCGCGATGCCGAAGTGATGCTGGGAAAGCTCGCCATCGCCGACCGGGCACGCCTGATCAGCGCTATGCGCATGATCGAGACGCTGCTTGCAGGCGAGACCTCGATAAAGCGACGGCGACGCTACATCTTGCGCGCGCCGATACCGGGCGATTTTGGTTGGGTCATCAAGCGGCATGCTGAACTCTACGGCGAGGAATATGGGTGGAAGGAGCCGTTCGAGGCGTTGTGTGCGCAAATTGTCGCTGATTGCGTGAACAAAAATGATCACCATCGCGAGCGCTGCTGGATCGCGGAGATCGATGGCGAGAATGTCGGCTGCATCTTTCTCGCAAAGGAATCGGCTACGGTGGCCCGCATTCGCCTTTTGCTAGTCGATCCCAAAGCACGAGGGCTCGGCCTCGGCACCCGGCTTGTCGACGAGTGCATTTGTTTCGCGCGCCGCGCCGGTTACAAAAAAATCACATTGTGGACTCACCGCGTGCTGGCGGCGGCGCGGCATATCTATCAGGAGGCCGGATTCAAGCTCGTGCGCTCGGAACGGCACCGGAACTGGGGCCCGCCGGTTGTAAGTGAACATTGGGACTTGGAATTGTAATCGGCGCTAAACAGTCGCGCCGCCCGCCTTCGGCCGGCGTAAATGCTCGTCGAGCCGGGGCATGATCTCGACGAAGTTGCAGGGCCCATAGCGGTAATCGAGCTGATGGACCAAAATCTCGTCCCAGGCGTCACGGCAGGCGCCGGGCGAGCCTGGCAGGCAGAAGATGTAGGTAGAGCCCGCGATCCCTGCGGTTGCGCGCGACTGAATCGCCGACGTTCCAATCTTTTGAAAGCTGACCACTAAAAAGAGCGCCGAAAACGCATCCATCCTTTTTTCGAACAACGGCTCGACCGCTTCCGGGGTTACGTCACGGCCGGTAAATCCAGTTCCGCCCGTCGTGATGACGACGTCGATCCGCGGATCGGCGATCCAGGCCTTCACCCGCGCCTGAATCGATGCGATGTCGTCTTTCACGATGCTGCGCTCGGCTACCAGATGGCCAGCGGCGCCAATGCGCTGGACCAAGAGTGCGCCGGATTTGTCGTCCTTCAGATTGCGGGTGTCGGAGACGGTCAGTACCGCAATTTTCAGCGGCACGAATTCCTTGCTCTCATCAAGCCCGGCCATGGCTACACCCTAACGCAACGCTACTCCGATCCGCCACCGTGAACGCACCCATGCGGATCCGGGGAAATAATACACTAAAGCGCGCTCGCGGACATCGTATCGCAGGCGCCGATCTTGCCCTTCTGAAACCCTTGCGAGAACCAATGTTTGCGCTGCTCGGATGTGCCATGGGTAAAGCCATCAGGCACGACGTAGCCCTGCGTTTCTTTTTGCAGGCGGTCGTCACCGATAGCCGAAGCGGTTTGTAGCGCCTGATCGACATCGCCGGGATCGAGGAAGGAGTGTTTTTGCTGCGCTCTGTTCGCCCATATGCCGGCGAAACAATCGGCTTGCAGCTCGACTCGGACCTGAAGGCGGTTAAATTCGGCGCGGCTCGCCGAAGCCTGCTGCATTTGTGTCACACGGGGAAGAATGCCCAGCTGGTTCTGTACGTGATGGCCCACTTCATGGGCGATCACATACGCCTCGGAGAATTTGCAGGCATTCGCGCCCGTGCACCCGCCGAACTTGTTCTGCAAGTCCTGGAAGAACGAGGTATCTAGATAGATGCGCTCATCGCGCGGACAGTAGAACGGCCCCATAGCCGACTTGGCAAAGGTGCACGGTGTCGGCTCGGAACCGGCAAACAGACGCAGCTTTGGCGGCTGGTAGGTTTTGCCGGCGGCGGCGAAGATTTCCGACCAGCGATCCTCGGTGTCTCCGAGCACCATGGCGACGAACTTTCCGGTGGGATCCTGCGGTGTTCCGGCGGTGACCGGCGGCGCCGCGTTGGTCGATTGCGACTGCGACCCGCCGTTCAGTATCTGGGCACCGTTTAAAAGCGCGATCGGGTCAATGCCGAAATACCAGCTGATCAGGCCGATAATAATGACGGTTCCGATGCCAAGCCCGCTGGTGCCGCCCGGTATGCCGCCGCGGGAAGCGCTTTGTTCGCGATCGTCCTCGACGTTGTCGCTGGGACGGAAGTCATCGGTGCGCATTCGTCCGTCTCCCCCCCCAAACACTCTAAGGCATCACTATCCGCGCGTTTGCCCGAAATTAACTAATCGTTTCCGCGTTTTATCGGCTGCTAATCATATGTGCAGTTAAGTCGATTTTTACTTCGGCGCGGCATCATCCGTTCATCGGTTGTAGGTCCCGCGTCGCCGATCGCGTCGCCTGAGTCAGAGTTCTTGAGTCATGGTTGTGTCGCGTCGCGGGGCGTCCGCAAGGACGCCCCGCGTGAGTTTTCGGTCCGCTGCATCCGCGCGTATCCTTGTCGGCGATTGCGTTGCGGAGATGGCAAAGCTTCCGGCGGCCAGCGTTGACCTGATATTTGCCGATCCGCCTTACAATCTCCAGCTCCAGGGCGAACTCAAGCGGCCGGACGATTCCACCGTCGACGCCGTCGATGACGCTTGGGATCAATTCGCAAGCTTTGCCGCTTACGACGATTTTACCCGCGCCTGGCTTGCCTCTTGCCGCCGGGTGATGAAGCCGAGCGCCACGCTGTGGGTGATCGGCTCATATCACAACATTTTCCGAGTCGGCGCGCTCCTCCAGGACCTCGGCTTCTGGATTTTGAACGACATCGTCTGGCGCAAGTCCAACCCGATGCCGAATTTCCGCGGTCGCCGTTTTACCAATGCTCATGAAACCTTGATCTGGGCGGCGCGCGACGAAGGCGGACGGGGCTATACGTTCAATTACGAGGCGCTCAAAGCCGGCAACGAAGATGTTCAGGTGCGTTCAGATTGGTTCATTCCGTTATGCACCGGCGAAGAAAGGCTCAAAGGGCCAGACGGCAAAAAGCTGCACCCGACGCAAAAGCCGGAAGCGCTACTGGCGCGTGCGATACTTGCCGCGTCGCAACCCGGCGATCTTGTACTTGACCCGTTTTGTGGAACCGGCACGACCGGAGCGGTTGCCCGCCAGTTGCGGCGGCGATTCATAGGCATTGAGCGGGAGGCTGAATATGCCGCAGCCGCCGAGCGGCGCATCGCCGAAGCGGCGCCCCTACCCGAGCCGGCGCTCGCAACGTTCGTGACGGCGCGTGAGGCCCCGCGCGTGCCGTTCGCGGCCCTGCTCGAGCGCGGGCTGGTGGCGCCCGGTATTACACTGGTCGACGCCAAACGTCGGCATGCGGCCGTCGTCCGCGCTGACGGAGCGCTGGCGTTCGGACAGTCTGTCGGCTCGATCCATCGTATTGGCGCGCTGGCGCAGGGCCTTGAGGCCTGTAACGGCTGGACCTTTTGGCATTTAGAGACGCCGAAAGGCTTGGCCGTGATCGACACACTGCGCGCGCAAGTCCGCGCTGAGATGGCAACGGCTTAGCGCGCGGCGTCCAGCGCTTTCGCAACCACCTTGCGCATAACGCTAGGCAGCGCCTCTTCGGCGATTTTGCTGCAATCGACCCATCGCGCGCCCCCCGGCGCCGGCACCCGGGCGGGCACTTTGCCCCAATAGACGAAAAGCTCGAGCGGAAAATGCGTGAAGACGTGCCGCACCGGAGTTGCAATACGGCGCCATTCGCAGGGCTCGGGCCGCAAAGTAGAATAAAAGCGCGGCGCACCGTTTGACGCCCTCGACTCGTCAAACTCCGTCGACCAATCGGAGGTCGGCACTTCGGTCATTCCGCCGAGAAGCCCCTTCGCCGGCCGGGTTCGCACCAAGACGAAGCCGTCGTCGCGGAGCGCCACGAAGGCCGCTCCGCGACGCAATGAGCCTTCGCGCTTTCGCGTTCGCTGCGGGAACACTGCCGGGTTACCGGTTCGGTAGCCGGCGCAGCTATCGATCCACGGGCACAGCGCACAGGCCGGCCGTTTCGGCGTGCAGATAGTGGCTCCGAGATCCATCATCGCCTGGGCGAAGTCGCCGGCGCGCCGGCGAGGCGTCAAACCGCGCGCCAGTTGCTGCAATTCCGGCTTGGCTCGAGGCAGCGGCGCCGAAACCGCAAACAACCGCGCGACCACACGTTCGATATTGCCATCGACCGGGGTCACCGGTGTGTCGTAGGCAATCGCGGCAATGGCAGCCGCGGTATAAGGCCCGACGCCCGGCAGTTCACGCATGGCCTGCTCGCTCTCGGGAAATTTGCCTCCATACAGCTTCACCACCACACGGGCGCAGGCATGCAGATTACGGGCGCGGGCATAGTAGCCGAGGCCAGCCCAAGCGCTGAGCACCTCCGAAAGTGGCGCTGCCGCTAGTCCGTGCACATCGTTCCAGCGAGCGAGAAACTTGGCGAAATAGGGCCCGACCGTCTTCACCGTGGTCTGTTGCAGCATGATTTCCGAGAGCCACACCCGATACGGGTCGGCGGCTTCGCCCGGAGCAACGCGCCACGGAAGCTTCCTTCGATGACGGTCATACCAAGCGAGCAGGGTTGCGGAATGCGGGCATGATTCGGCCGGCGCGGGCTGGTCGCGCTGTTTCTTCGAAGTCTTGCCTGCTACCCTCATGCTCCCCCTGTCCTTGCAGGGATGACAGAGCGTTTCGCCATGAACAAGCCGTCGCGCGCTTTCGCCAAGCCTTTACGGGAGCTAGTCGGCAAGGTGGTCGGCGAAGCTTTCATGCGCCAGGGATTTGCCTCGGCCGAACTCGTGACACGCTGGTCTGAGATCGTCGGCACGGAGATCGCAACGCATAGCGAGCCTATCAAAATCCAGTGGCCGCGGCGCACCGACCCGCAAATCCGGAGTCCGGGAATTCTGGTACTGCGTGTTGAAGGGCCGGCGGCGATCGAAATCCAGCATCTCGGCGCGGTAATTTGTGAGCGCGTCAATCGTTTTTTCGGCTGGCGCGCCGTTGAGCGGCTTGCGTTCCGCCAATCACCTCTGCGGCGCGGCGCCGGGCAGCCGCGCCCCCGAAACGATGGGACGGCCGCGCTGCAATTGGCCGCAACCATGCCCGAGATCGCTGACGAAGAATTGCGGCGGGCGCTCGCCCGCCTTCTCGCGGGCGTCAGGGCCGGCTGAAGACCGTTCTGCCATCAAGCCGCCGTGAAAACCATGACAGCTGCGGCTCTTGGCGGAAAGACGCCGGAGTGCCACATTCGAACGTCAGATCGTGAAAGCGACATAGGAGCCGACCGTGATACTTAGCCGTCGCCGAACTCTCGCGGCCTTTCCGGCCGCCGCCCTCCTTGGCGCCGTAACGACGCTGCGCCTTGCCGCACAGGCCAAGGCCGACTCTGAACCCGACCAGGCCGAACTCGCAAAAGTCGGCCCAGACGGCGATGTCGTTCTCGGCTCCGACAAAGCGCCGGTCACCATCATCGAGTACGCTTCGATGACCTGCCCGCACTGCGCGCACTTCTCGACTACGACGTTTCCGGAATTGCAGAAGCAGTATATCGATACCGGCAAGGTGCGTTTCATTTTCCGCGAATTCCCGCTCGACGCACTGGCCGCTGCCGGTTTCATGCTGGCGCGATGCGCCGGAAAAGACAAATTCATGCCGATTGTCGAGACGCTGTTTGCCAAACAATCGGAATGGATGGTGCAACAGCCGGTTCCGGCGCTCCGCGAGATCGCCAAGCAATTCGGTTTCACCCAGCAATCCTTCGACGAGTGCCTGGCGAATCAAAAGGTGCTCGACGGCATTCAGGATGTCCGCGACAGGGCCGCGGAGAAGCTCGGGGTCAATTCCACGCCAACCTTTTTCGTCAATGGCAAGAAGCTGACCGGCGACCAATCAATCGACTCTTTGACGAAAGAGATAAGCCCCTATCTCAAGGAAGGATAAGGGTTTTTTCGCGCGGCGATCTTACCCGGATGACCCAGCCGAAATTTTCTTAATAGGCCGGCTCAACGCCAAGTCTTGAATAACCCGGATGGCCTGTTGCGCTTGGCGGCGCGCCGATTCATTCTCCGCGCCGATGCGGCATCGTTTTACCTCACGCGTCGGGCGTGAGGCGTTTGCGATTCGCCTTGCCGCAGCGAAGCGAATGGACGTAACAAGCGAATGAAGCTCACGCGGCTGCGCCTGATCGGTTTCAAATCCTTCGTCGAGGCAACTGACTTTGAGATCGAACCGGGATTGACCGGGGTCGTCGGCCCGAATGGCTGCGGCAAATCCAATCTCGTCGAAGCCGTGCGTTGGGTTATGGGCGAGTCCTCCTATAAGGCGATGCGCGCTGGGGAGATGGACGACGTGATTTTCTCCGGCAATACCGACCGGCCGTCGCGGAACCACGCCGAAGTCAGCGTTTTGATCGACAACAGCGACCGCACCGCGCCGGCCGCCTTCAACGATACCGAAACGCTGGAAGTGTCGCGCCGTATTATGCGCGAGCACGGCTCGGTGTTTCGCGTCAACGGTCGCGAAGTGCGGGCGCGTGACGTGACGGTGCTGTTTGCTGATGCTTCCACGGGCTCGCGTTCGCCGGCTCTGGTTCACCAGGGACGCATCGGCGAAATCATTCAAGCCCGGCCCGATCAACGCCGACGAGTTCTCGAAGA
>Ga0302325_10019850_pt1 | contig 14115 bp, 10 predicted proteins | sample Palsa_T0_2_FD_201948 | JGI IMG/M metagenome (GOLD analysis project Ga0302325, IMG submission 201948) | Peat permafrost microbial communities from Stordalen Mire near Abisko, Sweden - Palsa_T0_2 | ecosystem: Environmental > Terrestrial > Soil > Palsa > Peat permafrost | place: Sweden: Abisko... | reverse complement strand
CGCTGGAAACAGGCTGATAAGCCCTTGTTTGGCAACAGCAACGATGTTGCTAACTGACAACATTTATTGGCACGTCGCTTGCTGAGTGGTCGGTGGGGTTCCTGCGCCCAAGCAGGTTGCCAGGTTGCAGCACCGCTGCCAGCCGGCGTCGCGAGAAGACAACAATTTGGAGTCATCAATGAAGAATATTTTTGCATCACACCGTATTCGAGGGCCATGGGTTGCTGGCGCCCTCTTGCCGTTGCTAGCAGCGCCCGCCATGGCGGTGGACTTTTCGACAGCGGACGGCAAATACACTTTGTCGGTGGCCGGTAACGTCAACGGCGACTATGTCTATTCGAATTGCGCCACCAACACCGCCGGACACCCGGCGGCACCCGTTGCCGGCGGCTTGGCCTGCGTCGGCGACGGCGGCGGCAACAGCGTATCGAGCATCGACAACGGCCTGCTGCCCGCGGCCATCACCTTCGGTATCGTGACGACGCAGGACGGCATCGACATCGGGGCGCACTTCGGCTTCTATCCCGGTATCGTCACGCACACCGGCGGCGATCCGAATAATGCCAATGGCGGCGGCAACAACACCGCGCTGGGAACGGCCGCGTTGGACGTTCGGCAGGTGTATCTGACGTTCGGCAACAAGGACGTCGGTACCGTCCTGGTCGGCCGAAATATCGGGCTGTTCGGCCAAGACGTGATTCTCAATGACATGACGCTGCTCGGAGTCGGCGGACCCGGCGGTGCGGCCTCGCCGTCACCAGGCAATACGACGCTTGGCGGCATCGGCCTGGGGTACATCTACACCGACTGGCTCGCGCAGCTGAACTACACGACACCTGACTTTGCGGGTTTCAATCTGACCGGCGGCGTCTTTGAACCGATCAATTCGCTGACCGAAGCGGCTACCGCAGAGAACAAGAAAGCCCCGGGCTTTCACGGCAAGGCGGCCTACACCCTGCCGATCGCCGATGGCGTGAAGTTCTATGCCTCTGCGACCTTCATCACTCAGGAGCAGGACTACGACACCGCCGGCGCGTTGGCGCCCATCGCTGACCAGATTGCCACCCACTACAGCTACACCGGCACCGGCTACGACATATTTGCCAGGATCGATGTGCAGGACTTTGAAGCGTTCGGTTACTACTATCATGGCAGCGGCATCGGCACGACGGGCCTGTTCGTGTTGGGCGATGCCGGCTTGGGCAACAAGCGTGATTCGGACGGCTACATGGCGCAGCTGACTTATAAGTTCGGTCCGCTGAAGCTTGGTGTGAACTATGGCGACAGCCGGCTCGACCTGGCCAGTGGCGAGGTCAACCCGACACTCGTCAGAAGCAACCGCAAGGCGACCGGTGGTTTGTACTACTCATTGACGAAGAACCTGACACTGCTGGCCGAGTACAGCAACGTCAGGAGCGAAGCGCAGAACGGCGGCGCCGACAATGCCAACACTTTTAACGTCGGCGCGTTCGTCGGATTCTGAACCGACAGCGACAACCCACTACTCTAAGGTGTAGTTGAAAATACGGCGCGTGCGCTTCAGGGCGCACGCGCCGTTTGCTTTACAGCCGATCGCAGCGCCACCCCGAGTGCCCTGCCGGCATCAATCGCGAATCCAATGAGCGCGAGCTTCAGTGCGGAGATTGCGGACGCGCGCTCCGAGCGCCGCCGTCCGCCATGAAACTTCGCCCGCACTGCAGCGAAAGACCGATGATCGCGCGACTGCATAAGCCGTTCATGGCCGCTCAACCTGCGGCATTGTCGATGCGACACAACTGCAGGCCAGACGCAACCCCAGATCGCTGTGCCATTTCTGGCGCAAGTTTGTAGCGAACGCGGCGCGCATGCGCGGACTGCTGCGATCACAATCTCGCAACACCGCAGATAAGACTATGATACTGACCGCGCTCTAGTAGAATACATGCAGGCTGGCACGAGGCCTGCTAGGGGATGAACGGTCGCGAGGCCATGCACGTGGCTGCGTCTGTGCTCGAAAGCGTGGACGGGCGGGGTGGTGGCAGTGGTCACCGTTACAACGTAAAGAACGATACAACGCGAATTGAATTGAGGAGAACTGCGTATGTTATTCGAACGTGAGGGAAGGCTATGGACAATATGTGCCATTCTGGCACTCGGAGGGTCCTGTGCCGCGGCAATCGGAGATGAGGTCACAGACCGTACCAAAAATCCCGATCTTTGGGCGGCGCCGGGCGGTGATCAGGCCCTCACGCGTCACAGCCGATTAAAGGACATCAACACCACCAACGCCAGCAAGCTGCAAATGGTGTGGTCGCAGTCGAGCGGCACGCTGCGCGGACATGAAGGTCAGCCTCTGGTTGTCACTGTCGGCGATACGCCGATGCTGTACATGGAGAGCGGTTGGCCCAACATCATCCAGGCGCTGGATCTGACCGATCCGGATCACCCCAAGGAGCTCTGGAACTACAAGAAGACCACCAATCGCGACGACTCTGCGGTACCGCGCGCGTGCTGCGACACCGTCAACCGTGGCATGTCCTATGCCGACGGCAAGCTCGTGTTCGGCACCCTGGACGGTTTCGTGATCGCCCTGGATGCCAAGACCGGCAAAGAAGTCTGGGTCGTCAAGCATGCCTACCCGGATAAGGGCGAGACGATTACTCCGGTGCCGCTCATTGCGGAAGGCAAGGTCGTCATCGGCTTCGGCGGCGATGAGTTCGCTGCGCGCGGCCGGCTGACCGCCTACGACCTGCAGACCGGCAAGAAGGTGTGGGAGTTCTACGCCACCGGTAGCGACAAGGATGTGGGTCTGACGAAGGACAGCAACAAGGCGCATCCGGAATATGGCACTGCGGGCAAGGATGTTGGCATTTCGAGCTATCCCGGCGATGAGTGGATGCGTGGCGGCGGAGCGCAATGGGGCTTCTACAGCTACGATCCTGACCTGAAGCTGGTCTACACCTCGAGCGGCAATCCCGGCCTGTGGAGCCCGTCGTATCGCTGCAAGTTCAAGACGCACGAAGAGTGCAACAACGGCACGCAGGACAATAAATGGTCGATGACGATCTTCGCGCGCAAGATCGACACCGGTGAGATCGTTTGGGCGTACCAGATGACTCCATTCGACCAGTGGGACTACGACGGCATCAACGAGAACATGCTTGAGGACGCGACCGTCGACGGCAAGATGCGGAAGATCCTGATCCACTTCGATCGTAACGGCTTCGCCTATGTGCTCGATCGTACCGACGGCACGCTGCTGCGCGCCAACAAGTACGTGACCACGAACTGGGCGGAAAAGGTCGACATGAAGACCGGCCGGCCCATCAAGGTGAAGGAGCATTCACCGTTCGCCCCGGGCGGCAACACGCAGGCCTGTCCGTCAGCGATGGGTGGCAAGGATCAGCAGCCCTGTGCGATCGATCCGAGCGAGCCCGGCATGGCGTACTGCCCGACCAACAACTGGTGCATGGAAGATGAGCCGCAAGAGCGCTCACACACCCAGCAGGGCACCGTGTACGTGTTTGCCAACGTCTACATGTACCCGGAGAAGCCGGGCATCACTGGCAAGTTCAAGAAGTTCAACGTCCTGACCGGCGAGACCGTCTGGGAAATCCCGGACGCCTATCCGAATTGGGGCGGTGCGCTGGTGACCGACGGCGGGCTGGCCTTCTACGGCAGCCTGAACGGCGACTTCAGAGCCGTGGACCGCGCCAGCGGCAAGGTACTCTGGCAGCGGCGGCTGGGCTCGGGAATCATCGGAAACCCGATCACCTACAAGGTCGCTGGCAAGCAGTACGTTTCAGTGTGGAGCGGCATCGGCGGCTGGATCGGCCTGCCGGTGACTGCGGGCCTTGATCTGAGCGACAAATTTGGTGCAATCGGCGCCACCGCCATGACCAAGGCGGCTAACCTCGACAAGATCCCGATGGGCGGGACGCTGTACACCTTCCGCGTCGAATAAGGGATAGGATACAGCGAGGTGATTCGGGACGCGCCCGGTGTCTTCACCGGGCGCGTCCTTTTGAGGGTCACGCTCTACAGGTTATGTTTGCAAGGTAATGCGCCGCACAATGGCGTAGCGGGGGCATTGACTTATGTGGAATCGGGCGGGGCCGGCTCTGGCCGGTACGTTGATCATCGGTGCGGCGGCGATCGCCGCGCCCGCAGCGGCTCAAGCCGCTCCTTTCAGGGTGTGTGCCGACCCCGGCAACATGCCTTTCTCCAACGAGGCCCGGGAAGGGTTTGAGAACAAGATCGCGGCTGTACTCGCGCAGGCCTTGGGTACCAAGGCGGAGTACTACTTCCGGCCGGGGATCGAGCGCGGGTTGACGCGCACGACGCTCGACGCGGACGAATGCGACCTGATGCTCGACATGCCGGTCGACTCGGAGCGCGTGCTCACGAGCACGCCGGTGTATCGCACCACCTTTGTCCTGGCGTACCGCAACGATCGCGGCATTTCCATCAAGGATCTCGATGATCCGAAATTGAAGCATCTCAAGGTGGGCGTCTACCAGACTTCGGCGATCCGCGAAGCGCTCGCCGAGCACGACGTCATCACCAATGTTTCCATACACTATCTGAGTCACGATTCCGATATCGTGGCGCAGGATCAGCCGGGCTACCAGGTACAGGAGGTGATCGACGGCAAGCTCGACGTCGCCGCCGCCTGGGGACCTTTTGCCGGCTACTACAAGGCAATGAAGCATGCGCCGCTGACCATCCAGCCGGTCAACCTGATGGAAGACGCGGTGCCGATGGAATTCGACATGGCACTGGCGGTGCGCACCAACGACCGCGATCTGCTGGCGCGGCTCGAGCAGGCACTACACGACCAGCGTGACGCGATTCATTCGATCCTGACCGAGTTTGGCGTACCGCTGGTGCACTGTGACACCTGTCTGATCAGCGGTGATCTGCCGTCGCATGGACCGTACAAGCCGGCGGAATTAGCGCCGGAACCGACCGGGCACGAGAAACAGACCGTCACGATTGCCATGCTGAACGACTGGCTTGCTCATGGCGCCAACGTCAATGTGGAACTCAGCAACGCGGTCCTCGCCGACGACCTGATCCGGGTCACCTACCTGCTGGACAAGAAGCACGCCTCGATTGACGCCCAGGATCTGCTGGGTGAGACGCCGTTGCATCATGCCCTGATACGGCGTTCCGAGCCGATGATCAAATACCTGCTCGACCACGGCGCCAGCGTTGTCGCGACGGATCGCGACGGCTGGTCGCCGCTGATGACCGCCGCGTGGACCGATGATGCTGCAGCCGTTAAGGTGCTGGCGGCCCACAAGGCCGACCCGAATTTCGCCGGCCCCGGCAACCTCACGCCGCTGGCGATCGCACTGGAATATGGCAAAGACGCGGCGGCTGTCGCACTGGTGGAGTCTGGCGCAGACATCACGCATCCGATGGGGGAGGCAGGCTACACTCCATTGATGCTCGCCGTGGCGGGCCGCTCGGAGGGTGCGGCGCAGGCACTGATCAAGAAGGGTGCCGACGTGAACGCGAGCAATGCTGGCGGCGTGACCGCACTGATGATTGCGGCGGCCGACGGCCAGACGAATCTGGTGGCGCTGCTGGTGCGCTCCGGTGCGAACATCGGGGCGCAAAGTGAGCGCGGCGACACCGCGTTGTCGATCGCTCGCGCCAAGGGTCACCAGGCGGTCATCAAACTGCTGGATGAGCCGCAAGGAGCTGCCGCTGCGGCGCCGGGACATCCTGGCGCGTAGAATTGTGTGTGTCGCATCGAGTTGACGCATCAACTTTAAAGAGTAACAGGGGTGAGTAGTGTTCAAGAGCATGTTGTTCGGTTGCCTGGTATTGCTGGCGGTCTCCGCGGTGCACGCGGATCAGGCCGCACCATCGCAGTCGCCCGCGGCCACTTCGGCGGCGCCGGCCGGTGGGGCCACGACACCGGTACAACTCGTCAATGCGACGCCCAAGGGGCAGCTCAAGAACCCGTATAAAGACGACGACGCCGCTGCAGTGGAGGATGGGCGCAAGGCTTACTTTCGCGCCGGCTGCAATGGCTGTCACGGCGGCAACGGCGGCGGCGGCATGTGCCCGCCGCTGACCAACGATACTTGGGTATATGGCGGCGACGACGATACATTGTTCAGGCTGGTTAGCTTGGGTTCGGACGAACTGCAGAGCAAGGGCTACACGCGCACGGGCCACGAGAACGTCGTCGGACCGATGCCGCCGATGGGCGCCATCGTGGCCACGCCTGACACGCTGTGGCACATCCTTGCCTTTGTGCGCTCCAATTACCATGGCGCACCGGAGTGCAAGTTCGGATGTCCGGCCTTAGCGGAGCCAGCGAATCCATAATAGACCCGGGGGGGAATTCATCATGATGCGAGCACGACCGGTCAGCCAGGGGCACGCGGATCCCGCGGGCAACCTCGTCCGAAGACATGGCGCGGGACTGCCAGTCGATGAAGTCGTCCGGGCCTCCTGGAACCGCTGCATCAACACCTACTCCCTCGACCCGCAGGAGACCCGGCGGCCCAACACGGTCGACCACGCCGACCTGCAGGCGCGTCGGGAACGCTTGGGCGTGGTGCTGGCGATTGCCCGCATCGAGATGGAAGGTCTCGGCAAGCTGATGGAGCACTCCGAGTACAGCATCATGCTGACCGACCGCGATGGCGTCATCCTGAGCTATGTCGGCGATCCCGGGTTTTCGGCAACCGCTCGCCGCTGCGGCTTTCGCGAAGGGGTGATGTGGAGCGAGCGCGAGATGGGTACCAACGGCATGGGAACGTGCCTGATGACGCAGCGTTCCGTCCTCATCCACCGCACCGATCATTTCCTGGAGCAAAACACTCAGCTCACATGCTCCGCGGCGCCGATATTCGATATGCGTGGCCAACTGCTCGCCGCTCTCGACATCTCCGGATCCTCGGCGCATACCCAGACCCACACCCTGGCGTTGGTCGACATGGCAGCCCAGAACGTGGAGAACCGCGCTTTTCTGGGGGTGTGCCGCGAGTTCAATGTGCTGCGGTTTCACCGCTGCGCGGAATTCGTCAGCACGCCCGGCGAAGGAGTACTGGCATTCGACGATCAGGGCATCATCAGGGGTGCCAATCGCGGTGCGCTCAAGTTGCTCGGGGTTCGCGACCATGAGTCCTTGTGCGGGCAGCGCGTGGATCGAGTGCTCGATACCAGCCTCGGTGCACTGATGCAGCTGTCCGCGCGGCACGGTTATCGGCCCGAAGCCCTGTCAGCCGCGCCTGGTCCACGGCGATGGTTTGCCACCGTGCACGCGCCGGCGGAGCCCGCGCGCCGCGCCAGCGCGGTCAGTGCGCCGGCGGCACCGGCGGCGGCCGAGCATCGAGGTTCGCTCGACTGCCTGCTTTCAACCGATCCGGCGATGATGCATAACGTCGACATTCTGCGGCGCGTGGTCGATCGCGATATCTCGGTGCTGCTACTCGGTGAAACCGGTACCGGCAAGGGTTACTGCGCGCGCGCCATCCACAATGCCAGCCGCCGCGCGGACAAATCCTTCGTCGCGGTGAACTGCGCGGCCATCCCGGAGAACCTGATAGAGAGCGAACTGTTCGGTCACAAGCCGGGCGCCTTTACCGGTGCGACCCGCGAGGGCAGCATGGGAAGGATCCTGCAGGCCAACGGCGGAACCCTGTTTCTCGACGAGATCGGCGATATGCCGCTGCCGCTGCAGGCGCGCCTGCTCAATGTAATCGAAGACCGTGAAGTCATGCCGCTCGGCGGCACCAAGGTCGTCAGCGTAGACGTGCGCATCCTGAGCGCCACGCAGCGCGACCCGGTCGATCTGATCGCCAAAGGCCTGTTCCGCGAAGATCTGTACTACCGGCTGAATGGCATTACCGTGCGAATGCCGCCGCTGCGCCTGCGCAGCGATCGCGCCGAGCTGATTCGCAAGCTGCTGCAAAGCGAGACCGGTTCGGGTCCGACGGTCGAGATCGATCCGGCGCTGCTCGAGCGGCTCGTCCGCCATTCCTGGCCCGGCAACGTCCGGCAGGTCCGCAATGTGGTGCGCACCATGCTCGCGCTGCGTGGCTCCGATCGCCTGACGCTCGCGGACTTCAGCGAGGACTGGCTGGCCGGCGGCGCGGCGGCGCCGGCGACCAGCCTTGAGGTGCAGCACGCCGAGGTCGACGCGGACGGCGAGAGCGTACTGAGCGGCGCGGAACGCGACGCGTTGCGACGCACGCTTGAGGGATGTCGATGGAATGTCAGCGCCGCTGCGGCGCGTCTGCATATCAGTCGCCGTACGATGTATCGCAAGATGCATCGGCACGGGCTCGTGCGCCACGGTTTCAACGGCGCCCCGGGCGCTCGCGAGCATGTTTGAGAATATGGTCGTCGTGTTTAATTCAGAAGCGAGGCAATAAAATCATGGCTACAGTGGCAATTCACCCGTCCGTTGATAACGGAGTAAAGCACGGCAATCCGAGTTTCGCCGGCGGTACGCTGACCTGCAAGTGCGCGCAGCAACCTGTGACGGTCAAGATCACCGGCAACGTGGCATTCAATCACGCGTGCGGTTGCACCAAGTGCTGGAAGCCCCAGGGCGCGACATTTTCGATCGTCGGCGTGGTGCCGAGGGACAAACTTAGCGTCACGGCCAACGCCCAGAAGCTCAAAGTCGTGGATCCCAGCGCTGCGATTCAGCGCCATGCCTGCACCGGTTGCGGTGTACACATGTATGGCCGCATCGAGAACAAGAATCACCCGCTGTATGGATTTGATTTCATCCATGTCGAGCTGTCCAAGGAAGCCGGGTGGGAGGAACCGAAGTTCGCCGCCTTCGTCTCGTCCATCATCGAGTCGGGAACCAAGCCCGAGCAGATGGGGGCGATCCGTGCGCGGTTGAAGGAACTCGGCCTCGAGCCCTACGATTGCCTGACACCGCAGCTCATGGATCTGATCGCGACCCATACAGCCAAGGCGAAGGGCGTACTGGCAGCCTGAGGTTCGCAGCGGCCACTGGACTCCCCGCATGCGGCGGTGGAGTCCAGGCGGCTGCGCGCGCATCGCCGCACGGGTCCGTGCGCGGGCCACTGCGCCCGCCGTAGGCTCGCCCGCGAGTCACAGCGGTCAACAGGGCCGCGCACCTATTGGCTTGAAAATTGCAAAACTGACTCAATCTCGTCTGCATCAAGGGAACATGTGAGCCATGAAAACACGCGCAGCCATTGCCTACGCGGCCGGTAAGCCGCTCGAAATCGTAACGGTGGATCTCGAGGGCCCGAAGGCCGGCGAGGTTCTGGTCGAACTCAAGGCGACCGGGATATGCCACACGGACGAGTTCACGCGCTCGGGCGGGGACCCCGAAGGCCTGTTCCCATCGATCCTGGGCCACGAAGGCGCCGGGATCGTCGTTGACGTGGGCCCCGGAGTCACCACGGTGAAGAAGGGCGACCACATCATCCCGCTCTATACGCCTGAATGCCGCCAGTGCAAGAGCTGCCTGTCGCGCAAGACCAACCTGTGCACGGCGATCCGCGCCACGCAGGGCAAGGGCGTGATGCCGGACGGTACCAGCCGCTTCTCGATTGGCGGTGAGAAGGTGTACCACTACATGGGCTGCTCGACCTTTTCGAACTTCACCGTGCTGCCGGAGATCGCGGTCGCCAAGATCCGCGAGGACGCGCCGTTCGACAAGGTCTGCTACATCGGCTGTGGCGTGACGACCGGCATCGGCGCCGTGATCAATACGGCCAAGGTCGAGACCGGCGCCAACGTCGTGGTATTCGGCCTGGGCGGCATCGGCCTCAATGTCATCCAGGGCGCCAAGCTGGTGGGTGCCAATAAGATCATCGGCGTCGATCTGAATCCGAAGCGCAAGGCGCTGGCTGAAAAGTTCGGCCTGACGCACTTCGTTAACCCGAAGGAGGTCGAAGGCGACCTGGTGGCACACCTTGTGGCCATCACCGATGGCGGTGCCGACTACAGCTTCGAGTGCGTCGGCAACGTCAAACTGATGCGCCAGGCGCTGGAATGCTGCCACCGCGGCTGGGGCGTATCGGTCGTCGTCGGTGTCGCCGGGGCCGGCCAGGAGATCGCAACGCGGCCGTTCCAGCTCGTGACCGGACGCGTCTGGAAGGGTACCGCCTTCGGCGGCGCGCGCGGGCGCACCGACGTGCCCAAGATCGTCGACTGGTACATGGACGGCAAGATCGCCATCGATCCGTTGATCACGCACGTGATGCCGCTGGACAAGATCAACGATGCCTTCGACCTGATGCACTCCGGCGAGTCGATCCGCAGCGTCGTCACCTACTGACCGCCGGCAGCCGCCGGGCATCGGGGCCGAACTCCAAACCAGCTCGCCTGTCCAACGTGAACCGGCGCCGGCGCAGTGGCCGACGGGCGCCGCTGCGATCGCCACTGTCGTTACAGGAATCTGCATGGGCAACGGTTCTTCAACCGCCCTGCGAGTTTTCGCAGCGGCCCTGACCGCCGCGCTGTCGGGCGTGCTGTGCTCCGGCTGGCCCGCCTGCGCCAGTGACAGCCCGGGTGAGCGCCTGTACGTCTCGGACGAGAGCGGCGGCAATGTCGTGGTGGTGGATCCGGTAGCCGCCAAGGTGGTCGCAACCATACCCGTCGGCAAGCGGCCGCGCGGCATCGCGGTCTCGGCGGACGGCACACGGCTCTACGTCGCCCTGTCGGGCTCCCCCAACGGTGGCCCGAATGTCGACGAATCGAAGCTGCCGCCACCCGATCGGCGCTTCGACGGCATCGGGGTGGTGGACCTGCAATCCCATAGGTTGATTAAAACCTATCCGAGCAACGCGGATCCCGAGACCTTTGCCATCTCGCACGACGGCAAGACCCTGTATGCCTCGAATGAGGATACCGGCATGCTGTCCGCCATCGATCTGGTCAGCGGCACCATACGGGGCGCGGCCACGGTGGGATCGGAGCCGGAGGGCGTCGCGGTGAGCCAGGATGACCGCATTGTTTACACCGCTTGCGAGACTTCGAATGCGGTCTACGTGATCGACACGCGGGCGATGAAGGTGCTGGCCAGCATTCCGACGCTTGCCCGGCCACGCAGCGTGCTGCTGTCACGCAAGACTCACAGCGGCTACGTAACCGACGAGTTCGGCGCGGCGATCACAGTTTTCAGTACCGAGGATTACAAGGTGGTCAAGACCATCCCGCTCGGAGACCCGAAGTCGATGCGCCCCATGGGCGTGGCCGCCTCCGCCGACGGCCGGCTGCTCTACGTGACCACCGGGCGCGCCGGTGCGCTGCTCGAGATCGAGCCCGACTCGGGAAAGATCCTCAGAACCATCGATGGCGTCGGCAAGCGGCCCTGGGGTGTCACCCTGAGTCGCGACGGCCGCAAGGCGTACACCGCGAATGGGCCGGCCGGCGATATCTCGGTGGTGGATCTGGCGTCGGGCCGGGTTGAGACCAGGATTGCCGTAGGCGGAAGCCCCTGGGGCATCGTGGAACATTGATCGCATGCCGATGAAACAGCCGGGCCCCAACCTGGATCGCCGCCGGCTCCTGCGCTACGGGGCGGCCTCCTGCGGCGCCCTCGCAGCGATGATCGCGGGGGAATTTTCCAACGCTGCGGCGCCGGCTGACACGCCGGCGGAAGTGCTGATCGAGAATTTCTCGCCTGCCGGCGCCAGCCTGGGTACCGTCCGGGTACCCAAGGTCAGCCGGAGCGAGGCGCAATGGCGGCAGCAACTGTCGGCGCTGTCGTTCGATGTCACGCGCCGCTCCGGTACCGAACGGCCGTTTACCGGCGTGTCGTGGAATCTGCATGCCGATGGCATCTACCACTGCATCTGCTGTGACACCGCGCTGTTCGACTCGCGCACCAAATTCGAATCCGGCACCGGCTGGCCGAGCTTCTGGCAGCCGATCTCGAAATACAACGTCCTGGAAGGAGTGGACAACACCCTCGGCATGACGCGCAGCGCGGTCTCCTGCCGCCGCTGCGACGCTCACCTGGGCCATGTCTTCGATGACGGTCCGAAGCCCACCGGGCTGCGCTACTGCATGAACTCCGCGGCGCTGCAGTTCGTGGCGCGATCCTGATCGGCCAGCCATGGCGCCGCAAAGGCAATACCACCGCTCGTGCGGCCGGGCTGTGTCGGGGGCGTGGCTCGCGTGCGCTCTCGCGCTGATGCACGCCGGTCTGGCATATGCGGACGCAGCCCCGGTCGCGCTACCCGCCCCGCGGTTAGACAATCCGAAGCTGGCCGGCAATGCGCAGACGGCCGTCCTGGCCGGGGGCTGCTTCTGGGGCATGCAGGGCGTGTTCGAGCACGTCAAGGGCGTTCGAGGCGTGCTCGCCGGCTATTCGGGCGGGGACCAGGCCACGGCTCATTACGTCATGGTGGGCAGCGGCACGACCGGTCACGCCGAGTCCGTTCAGATCAGCTTCGATCCGGCCGTGGTGTCTTACGGCGACATTCTGCGCGTGTATTTTTCGGTCGCTCACGACCCGACCCAGCTGAACCGCCAGGGTCCGGACGAAGGTGCGCGTTACCGTTCGGCAATCTTTTACGCCGATACGCGCCAGCACGCAATTGCGCAGGGCTACATCGCGCAGTTGCAACGAGCGCGTGTGTTCGGCCAGCCGATCGTCACGCGCGTCGATCCGTTGACGGGCTTTTATGCGGCCGAGGACTACCACCAGGACTTTCTGGTGCACAACACCGGCTATGCGTACATCGTGCAGAACGATCTGCCGAAGATCGCGAACCTGAAGCGCCTGTTTCCGCAGATATATCGCGACCGGCCGGTACTGGTGGCGCAGCGCCCGGACTAGCCCATCGCGCTCAGGGCGCCGCCAATCAAGGTAGCGTCAATTCAGATGAATCCGCACGCCGGCCCAGATCGCCCGCGGTGCGCCCGGCACCACGCCGTTCTCATTGGTCCAGTCATTCGGATTGACGCGGAAAGTGCCGTTGGGGTTGTACGCGTCCTGCGTCAGGAATCCGGCAGTGTAGTACTGCTTGTTCAGCGCATTCACGATCCGCGCGAAGATTTCGAAATTTCTGGTGAAGCGATAAGTGCCGTTGAAGTTCAGCAGCGCATAGCTCGGGATCCAGCCCGTCCCGCTGGGAGAGATGTAGGCACCGGACGCCGCATCGGTCGTCCCGGCGACGTTAGCGTTGTTCTCGTTACCGTGCAGGTAGGAGCCGGATACGATGATCAGGTTCGCGCCGAGGTCGACATGCTTGTTGAAATCGTAGTCCAGGACGATCCGTCCGGTGTTCTGTGGCACCAGGGGAAGCCGATCGCCCGGCTGCACGAGGATGTTGCCGTTGGCGTCGGCCACGCTGTTGGACGAGGCGTTGACGGCAAAGGTCGATCGGAATGTCGCATCCACGTAGCTGTAGGCGAGCTTCCAGGTCAAGCCGCCTTGCTTGCCGCCGAAGGCCAGATCGAGTCCCTGGCGGCGCGTGCTGCCGACGTTGTCGAAGTATCCGGCGTTGGTGCTCGTGGCAATGAACTGGATGTCGTCGCTATTGGCAGTGTGGAACAGGTCCGCCGACCAGTTGAAGCGGTGGTCAGCCAGATTGCCGCGCAAGCCCATCTCGAACGTGCGCGCCACCACCTGCTTGAGATCCGGGTCGCTCGCGAAGTCGTTCGGTAGCCCGCAGGGCACGGCCGGGTTCGCGCAGCCGAGTTCGATGACGCTGGGCGCGCGGCTGGCCTCGTTGTAGGTGGCGTAATAGGTCATCGTATTCGTGGGCGTGAACGTGAAGCCGATTGCCGGATTGAAGCGGGCGAAAGAGTGGTCGCCGCCGACCGACGTTGGCGTACCGAACCCGTTGCCATAGTCGCCAGGGTCGGTGTCGACCGAGTAGCCGTTGATCGTCTCGGTGTTGTTGTTGTAGCGCAGCGCCGCGGTGATATGAAACAGATCGCTCGGTGAAATCGTGTCGGTGAAGTAGGCGCCGAAGATCCTGTTGCTGCCGGCGAGCGAGATGACGGTCTGGTTGTTGTCGGGACTGGGCTCGTACACCAGTAAATGGTTGGCGGCGATCCCGCCGAACTGAAATGCCTCGGCGAAGGCATCCTGAGTATTCTGGTAGTCGACACCGACGATGGCCTGGTTTTTCCAGCCGAAGAGATCATCGGAATCCGTCAGCTGCA
>Ga0302325_10019848_pt1 | contig 14118 bp, 10 predicted proteins | sample Palsa_T0_2_FD_201948 | JGI IMG/M metagenome (GOLD analysis project Ga0302325, IMG submission 201948) | Peat permafrost microbial communities from Stordalen Mire near Abisko, Sweden - Palsa_T0_2 | ecosystem: Environmental > Terrestrial > Soil > Palsa > Peat permafrost | place: Sweden: Abisko... | reverse complement strand
GGTCGCAGATGCCGCGCTTTTTTGCCGCGCGGACGAAATCGAAGAATTCGCGGGCGTTTTGGCCCCAGTCGAGTTCCTCGGCGGCGGCAAGGGCCTGGGCAGTGTTGAGGCCGCTCTTGAAGAGGAGCTTGAAGGCATTCATGATTTCCAGGCGCTCGGCGGCGTCGAGGCCGGCGCGACGGAGGCCGACGGTATTGATGCCTGCGACGGCGTTGCGCACGGCGCCAAGGGTGAAGGGGGGGATGTCCTTGCCGAAGGCGCTGGCGCCCTGCGTCATGGCCAGGCGGCCGATGCGCATATGCTGGTGGAAAACGCAACCGCCGCCGATGAAGACGCGGCTGGCGACATGGACGTGGCCGCCGAGGAGGGCGTTATTGGCGATGACGACGTGGTCGCCGAGCTGCACGTCGTGGCCGAGGTGGGTCCCGGCCATGAGGTAATTGTGATCCCCTACGCGCGTGGCGCCTCCCTCGGTGGTCGAGCGGTGGATGGTGCAGAGCTCGCGGATGGTGCTCGAGTTGCCGATGAGGACTTCGCCCGGATGATCCGGGGGAAAGGAGAGGTGCTGCGACGGCGCGCCAACGACGGCGCCGTACCCGATGCGGGTGTCGTTCCCGACGCGGACGCGGCCGGTAAGCACGGCGTGCGCCAGGAGGACGCAACCGGCGCCGATTTCGGCCTGCCCCTCGATGCAGACGTAGGGGCCGATATCGGCATCGGCGGCGATCTGTGCGTCCGGATGGATGAGGGCGGTCGGATGGATGGGCATGGGGGTTATTTTCGATTTTCGATTTTCGAATTTCGATTAGGGGCGGTCCGGCTTGGATCGCTCCTAGAGCACTCCGGCCTCCTTGAAGGAGTAATAGGGCGAACGTCCCTCGGCCGGGGCGCCGATGATGACGTGGTCAAGGAGGCGAATCTGGAGGACCCGGGCAGCATCGGCCATGCGGCGGCTCATCTGGATGTCGGCGGCGCTGGGGCTCGGATCGCCGGAGGGGTGATTGTGGGCCAGGATGACGGCGAAGGCGGAGTGGATGAGTGCGGGACGGAAGACTTCGCGGGGATGAGCGATGCATTCGGAGATGCTGCCGAGGGCGATTTCCTCGACCCGCAGGAGCCTGAGACGGGTATCCAGGAGGACGGCGCGCAGCGATTCTTTCGAGAGCATGCGCATTTCCTGGCCGAGGAGATCGTAAACGAGTTCCGGCGTATCGAGCTTGCCGCGCGCCGGCGATTCCTGGGCGAAGCGTTTGCCGAGCTCGAAGGCGGCGGCGAGCTGGAGCGCCTTGGCGAGGCCGATGCCTTTGGTCTGGGCGAGCTCCCGGGCGCCGCAGCGGGAGAGGGCGGTGAGGGATTGGTGACGGAGGAGGAGTTCGCGGGCGACGTCGATGGCATTGGCGCCGACGGTGCCCGTGCGCAGGAGGATGGCGATCAGCTCGCTCTCGCTCAGCGCCGAGGCGCCCTGCTTCATCAATTTCTCGCGAGGCCTGTCTTCATCGGGCAGCTCCTGGATTTTCAGCGAGGGCATGCTGGGATGATGCGAGGAGCGGATGACCGAGCCAAGTGAAAGATGCAGAGATTGGATGCGCTCACAGGAGGAGGCGTCCGCCTCGGAAACCGAGAAGGCAAAAGGCGTGGCCAGCCTCCCGCCAAATAGCATTGGCGCCGACCGAGCTCGCTAGGCGGGCGTACCCGATTTAAGGAAGAAAACCGTCCGCCAGATTCGGAACATCTCGCCGCGCTCGATAAGTTCGACGGGTTTCATGCCGCCAAATTCCTGGTTCGGAGCGGTGAACCATGCGCCGATGCTTTCCGGCTCCGTCACTTCGGCGAGTTCATCATAGAGTTTTCGCAACTCGTTCAGACGGCTCTTGTAAATGTCCTGGATCGGCCTGCCGGTTTCCCAATTTGCCAACGCGCGCTCTGAGCAGCCCATCAAACGGGCGAAAGGAGGGCGCGGCATTTTCAAGCGAAGGCGCAGTCCCTTGATGGCGGCGGCATCGCTTTGGTGTGGTTCCGCGCCTGGCAGCAGCTTGCTCGCGCGCCGGCGCGAATGGGGTTTGGTCAAGGTTGTCGTAGCCATAAATCTTCTCGCTGAATATACAGCGGCTTGGGATACATGCAACCCTTCATGCACTTATTCATGCAAATACCTTCGCATCACGGCTTCGTTTTCAATGCGAAGAATGCTTCCAGGACGCAGATTATCGGGGAACACGACGAGATTTTTTCCGCCGGCGACCACGGCGGATGTAAACAGTATGCCCTCGATTCCGAGCTGGTGCGCCGCCCGTCCGATAGCCTGGCAGCCCGCTTCCCGGCCTTTGTCCTGAAGCTTTTGCCAATTCTCCTTTTTTGCCTTGGAAAGAAATGGCTCGATAGGGCGGCATTCGACGGGATCGGTGAAATCAAGCACGCCATGAAGTTTGATCGTGAGCGAGACGAGGACGCCGGGGAGCGGCGTGCGCGCCTTCAAACCTGTTTTCCGGAAACGAGTCATCGTTTCTGTCACGGCCGTTTCCGGCAGTAAACTGCAATAAACTGCCGGGAAAGTCCCGGCTGCATTCCACCGCCCGCCGAACCTTTGGCTGCCGCGACCGGATAGAATATTGCTCACACTGGCATGACTCACCGCCGCCAGACGAAACCCAATGCCAGTCCAAGCCCGCGCTTGCTTCTTTACGCCGTCAAGGGTCGCGTGGATTTCGGCGAACTGTTTGTGCGGAGCGATGACCGGCGCGGGTTCTTTCATTCGCATCGTGATTAGTAGGATTTTGAATCTTTCCAAAACCCATCGTCAAATCATGATATGTTAATTTGTTATTGAACGCACCCCTGTTTTGCCCTCTATTCTGTCCATGCCGCTCCCCGCCACCACCCATCCCCTGCGCACGCTCCTTGGCGAGCGCATCGTCATCCTCGATGGCGCGATGGGCACGATGGTGCAGCAATACAAGCTGGCCGAGCAGGATTACCGCGGCGCGCGGTTCGCCAGCCATCCCAGCGATCTCAAGGGGAACAACGACCTGCTCTCCCTGACCAGGCCCGGGGCCATCGAGGAAATTCACGCCCAATACCTGGCCGCGGGCGCGGACATCATCGAGACCAACACTTTCAACGCGCAGTCCATCTCGCAGGCCGATTACGGCCTGGAGCCGGTCGTTCGCGACCTGAACCTGGCTGCCGCCGCCTGCGCCCGCCGGGCGGTGGAAAAATGCGGACGTCCCGCCTTCGTCGCCGGCGCCATCGGGCCGATGAGCAAGACGCTCACCATCTCCCGGGATGTGAACGATCCGGCCCGTCGGGAGGTCACCTTCGTGCAGGTCAAGGAGGCGTACCGCGAGCAGGTGGAAGCCCTCCTGGACGGCTGCGTGGACCTGCTGCTGGTGGAGACGATCTTCGACACCCTCAATGCCAAGGCCGCCCTCTTCGCCATCACCGAGGTCTTCGAGACGCGGCGTGTCCGGATTCCCGTCCTGGTTTCCGGCACCATCACGGACTTGAGCGGACGCACGCTCACGGGCCAGACGGTCGATGCTTTCTGGATCTCCATCTCCCACGCGCCGCTCTTGAGCGTGGGCCTCAATTGCGCCCTCGGCCCGCACGAGATGCGCCCGTACATCGAGGACCTTAGCCGCATCGCTCCCATCTTCGTGAGCGCCTATCCCAATGCGGGCCTCCCCGATCCGCTTTCGCCCACCGGCTTCCCGGAGACCCCGGAGTCCCTCGCCCCGCAAATCCGCGACTGGGCCGAGCAGGGCTGGTTGAACATCGTGGGGGGCTGCTGCGGCACCACGCCCGCGCACATCCGGGCCATTGCCGAAGCCGTGCGCGATTGCGCGCCCCGGCCCCTGCCCGCGCCTGCCGCGGTCCGCGGTCCGCGTCCGCTCTGCCTCAGCGGTCTGGAGCCGCTGCGCATCACGCCCGAGACCGGCTTCGTCGTGATCGGCGAGCGCACCAATATCACCGGCTCGCCCAGGTTCTCGAAACTCATCCTGGCCGGCGATTTCGAGGGGGCGCTCGTCGTTGCCCGCCATCAGGTCGCCGGCGGCGCCAATATCCTCGACGTGAACATGGACGAGGGAATGATCGACTCGGAAGCCGCGATGACCCGCTTCCTCAATCTCATCGCCAGCGAGCCCGACATTTCCCGCATTCCCATCATGATCGACAGCTCGAAGTGGAGCGTCATCGAGGCCGGCCTCAGGTGCGTGCAGGGCAAGTCCGTGGTCAATTCCATCAGCCTCAAGGCGGGTGAGGAGGAATTCCTGCGCCAGGCGCGCCTGGTCCGGCGTTACGGCGCGGCCGTCATCGTCATGGCGTTCGACGAGCGCGGGCAGGCCGATACCTTCGAACGGCGCACGGAGGTTTGCGCCCGGGCGTACCGCATACTCACGGAGCAGGCGGGCTTTCCCCCGGAGGACATCGTTTTCGATCCCAACATCCTCACCGTGGCCACCGGCCTCGAGGAGCACAACAATTACGCCGTCGATTTCATCCGCACCGTCGGCTGGATCAAGGAGCACCTGCCCCATGCCCGCGTCAGCGGCGGCGTCTCGAATATCTCCTTCTCCTTCCGCGGCAACAATGCCGTCCGCGAGGCGATGCACTCCGCGTTTCTTTACCACGCGATCCGGGCCGGCCTGGACATGGGCATCGTCAATGCCGGCCAGCTTGCCGTTTACGAGGAGATTCCCAAGGACCTGCTCGAACTCGTCGAGGACGTGCTCCTCAATCGCCGCCCCGACGCCACGGAGCGCCTGGTCCAGTTCGCCGAAACCTTCAAATCCGGGGAAAGAGCCGCGGTCAAGGACGAGGCCTGGCGCGACGCGCCCGTCGAGGAGCGCCTCTCCCACGCCCTGGTCAAGGGCATTGTCGAGTTCATCGAGGCCGATACCGAGGAAGCGCGCCGCAAGCTTCCGCGGCCTCTCGACGTCATCGAAGGCCCGCTCATGAGCGGCATGGGCGTCGTGGGCGATCTCTTCGGCGCCGGCAAGATGTTTCTCCCCCAGGTGGTGAAGAGCGCCCGCGTGATGAAAAAGGCCGTTGCCTACCTGATGCCTTACATGGAAGCGGAAAAAACCGCCGGCTCCAAACCGCAGGGCCGCATCGTCATGGCGACGGTGAAGGGCGATGTCCACGACATCGGCAAGAACATCGTCGGGGTCGTCCTCCAGTGTAATAACTACGAGGTCATCGACCTGGGCGTCATGGTATCGGCGGAGAAAATTCTCGATACCGCCCGGGACCGCCAGGCCGATTTCATCGGCCTCAGCGGCCTCATTACCCCATCGCTCGACGAGATGGTCCATGTCGCCTGCGAGATGGACCGCCTCGATTTCCACGTCCCGCTTCTCATCGGCGGCGCCACCACCAGCCGCGCCCACACCGCCGTCAAGATCGCTCCCCACTATCGCAACCCCGTCGTCCACGTCGTGGATGCCTCGCGCGCCGTGGGCGTCGTCAGCTCGCTGCTCAGCGATGATCTGCGCCCCGATTTCGAGGCGAAGACCTCGGCCGACTACGAGCGGCTGCGCCAGGAGCACGCCGCCCGCAACAAGGACAACAAGCTCATCCCCATCGCGCAGGCGCGCGCCAATCGCACCCCCATCGACTGGGCCGGCTACGCGCCGCCGCCGCCGCAATTCACCGGCATCCGCGCCGTCGAGCCCTCGCTCGCCACGCTGGTCGATTACATCGACTGGTCGCCCTTCTTTCACACCTGGGAATTGCGCGGACGCTACCCCGCCATCTTCGACGATCCCGGCCACGGCAAGCAGGCGCGCGAACTCTTCGACGACGCCCGCGTCCTGCTCGACCGCATCCTGGGCGAGGAAGCATTCCACGCCCGGGGCGTCTTCGCATTCTGGCCCGCCAACGCCGAGGGCGATGACGTCCGCCTCTTCACCGGCGAGAGGCGCGACTCCGTGCTCGCCACGTTCCATTTCCTGCGCCAGCAGATGCAGAAGCCGCCCGGCCAGCACAATCACGCCCTGTCGGATTACGTCGCGCCCGCCGGCCCCGATCACCTCGGCGGCTTCGCCGTCGGCATCCATGGAGCCGACGAGCTGGCCCGGCGTTTCGAGAAGGAAAACGACGACTACTCCGCCATCATGGCCAAGTCCCTCGCCGACCGCCTGGCCGAGGCTTTCGCCGAGCACCTTCACGAGCAGGCCCGCATCGCATGGGGCTTCGGCGCGGACGAGCAGCTTACCCGGGACCAGCTCCTCCTCGAGCAATACCGCGGCATCCGCCCCGCCGCCGGCTATCCCGCCTGCCCCGATCACACCGAGAAGGCGACGCTTTTCACCCTCCTCGAGGCGGAAGCCCGCGCAGGCGTCCGGCTCACGGAGTCCTTCGCCATGCATCCCGGCTCCGCCGTCAGCGGGCTCTACTTCTCGCATCCCGATTCCAAATACTTCGGTGTCGGAAAGATCAACCGCGACCAGGTGGCCGACTACGCGGCCCGCAAGGGCGTCACCGTCGAGTTCGTCGAGAAGTGGCTCGCGCCCAACCTGGGCTATTGAGTGCTGCTTCCGGGATTGCCCGGCAAAAAAATCCCCACCGTAAACCGCGCCTTGGGGGTCTTCTCCACCGTTTCTTCCGGCTCCGGCTCGTCCATCGGGCTTCCCCCATGGCCCAGGCTTCCGGCCTCCGAGCTCGGGGGCGTGGGCGCGCCCGCCTCCGGCGTCTCGCTCGGTAATGTCCCAAGCGAGTCCTCCCACACAATGAAATCGCCTCCCACCGACGCCGCCCTCTGGCGCGCCATCTCGATGATCTCAGCGGTATTCTTCGCCTTGGAGCGATCCACCAGCACCGTTCCGATGATCATGCCCCGCGGGATCGAATCGAGCACCTGGATGTGCGCCGGATTGGTCGGCGCCAGATTCGCTACCGCGCCATTTGGGATGAAGTCGCGCGGGTGGGAGGCACAGCCGGCGAGCAACAGCAGCGCCAGCACGGCATGAAAAGCGGGTTTTAACGGGTTACGCATGAAATGAATGCGGAGAGCATTAGCCTCACGGGCATACGGGATGCAAGAGCCCTATTCCGCGGCAACGTGGGCGCCTTTTTCGGCGACCGAGCGTCTCATCAGAAAGACGAAAAAGACGAGCACGAACGAAAGTATGCCGAAGAAGGTGAATGTGTCGAAATAGGCAAGCGACGAGGCTTGCTGGTCGCGCAGGTCGCTCAAGGTCTGCAAGGCCATGAGTTTCGCCCCGACGGGATCGGCGGTCTGCTGGAGATAAGCGGGACCGGCGTTCCCAAGGAAGTTGTTAACCGCGGGATTGAAGCGGTCGAGATATTCGCCGAGGCGGAGGGTGTGGAATTGCTCGCGGCGCTCCTGGATGGTTTGCGCGACGGAAGTGCCGACGCTTCCGCCTTCGTTGCGCAGCAGGGCCAGCAAGCCGACGGCCGCGCCGCGCAGCTCCCTGGGGATGTAGAGGAATGCGGCGACGTTGAGCGGCGCAAAGAGCATCGACAGACCGATGATCACCACCACGCGCGGCCACACAACCTGCCACGGGTCGATGTCGAGGTTCATGTACGACATCCAGAGATTTCCCAGCCCCAGGGTGAACAATCCGCAAGCCATGCAGTAGCGGGCATCGACGCCGCGCGAGAGCAGCCTGCCAATGATCAGGAGCACCATCACCGCGAAGATGCCGGCCGGCGAGAGGACCAGGCCCGAGGTGGTCGCGTCGTAGCCGAAGAGGGATTGGAGCAATGCGGGGAGCGTGGTCGTATTGGCGTAGAGCACGCCGAATGCGCAAAAGATGATGATGCAGCAGGTGCGAAAATTCCGGTTGGCCAGCGTGCGGAAATTGATGAGCGGATTGCGGATGCGCATCTCGCGCCAGACGAGGCCGGAGCCGCAGAGCAGGAAGAGGATCAGCAGGGTTTGCACGCGAAGGAACGGATCGCCGAGCCAATCCCACTCCTGCCCCTTGCTGAGCATGACCTCCCAGCAGACCATCGTGACGGCCAGCAGGCAGAGGCCGGGCGTGTCGAAGCGCGCATGGGCGGCGCGCGCCGCGGTCTGCTCGGCCTTGAGATAGGGCGGGTCGAATACGACTGCCCGGCAAAAGGCCAGGGCGACCAGCCCCACAGGCAGGTTGAGGTAAAAGATCCATCGCCAGCCGTAATTGTCCGTGATGTACCCGCCGAGCGTGGGCCCGACGACCGGCGCGAGCAGCGCCGCGACGCTGAACAACGTCATGGCGGCGCCTTGTTTTTCCGGCGGAAAGCTGTCCAGCAGCACCCCCTGGCTCGAGGGTTGCAATCCCCCTCCGGCGAACCCCTGCAGGACGCGGGCGGCGATGAGCATGCCGAGGCTGGTGGCCATTCCGCAAAGGACGGAGGCGAGGGTGAAGATACCGATCGAGAGGAGGAAATAATTGCGGCGCCCCAGCCTGACGGCGATCCAGCCGGAGATGGGCAGGATGATGGCGTTTGCCGCGAGATAGCTTGTGATGACCCATTCGCTATCGGTCACCGGGGCGGAGAGGCCGCCGGCGATGTAGCGCAATGCGACGTTGGCGATGGTGGTGTCGAGCACTTCCATGAACGTGGGGATGACCACGGCGAAGGCGACGATCCATGGATTGAAGGCGCGCGGCCGTGCCATCGCCGCGGGAACCGGGAGGGCGACGGATGCCTCGCTCATTGCGCGGTGGCGGTGGGAAGGCTCATCGATTCCTGGAGGAAGTGGCCTGCGTTGGGACCCGTGGGCGGGCTCTTCAGATCGACCGACGGTTCGACCGACAGTCCGACGAAGAGGGGGATTTTATCGGGATCGTAATTGACCACGTCGATGCGCACGGGCAGCCGCTGGACCACTTTCACGAAATTTCCCGTCGCATTCTGCGCCGGCAGCAGGGCGAGCGTCGAGCCGGTGCCCTCCGTGAAGCCGGAGATGCGGCCCTCGAATTTCTGCTTGCCGCCATACATGTCCACCTCCAGGTCCACGTGCTGGCCGATCCGCAGATTGCGGAGCTGCGTTTCCTTGAAATTCGCATCGACCCAGATGTTGCGCAGGGAGCGCACGGCCATGAGGCTTTCGCCCACCTGCAAGTAATTGCCCGGGTTCACATTGCGGCGGGTCACCACGCCGTCGATTTCCGAGACGATCGTGCAATAGCGCAGGTCCAGATTTGCCTGGTCCAGATCGCGCTGCGCCACCTCGACCGCGGTCTCCGCCTGTTTCACAGCCGGCGCATTTTTGATGATCTTGGCATAAATGCGGTCGACGTCTCCGCCCGGATCGCGCTTGTAGAATTCCTCGACGATCTGCTTGGGCGTCAGATTAAGGGACGAAGAAACCACGCCCAGTTGCGCGGCCCCCTTCATCAATTCCCCAACCGCCTGCCGGACCGAGGAAAAGGTCTGGTCGATGTCCGGCGGCACATCCGTCAGCTGTGCGCCCGCCGGCGGCTCGCGCGGCAACCCGAGCGCCACCCGCGTCTGATAGACATCCTGCAATGCCTGCGCCATCTGCGCCGTCGCCGTATCGATGGCCTCGCGCTTGAGGTCATACTCCTCGCTGCTGATCACCTTGGTTTCAAGAAGGTGCTTCGCCCGTTCGAACTCCGCCTGCGCATAGACGAGCTGCGCCTTCGTCTGTTCCAGCGTGGCCACCCGGGCGCTGAGCAGGGCCACCTGGTTGTCCACGTCCTCGATCGCGCGATCGAGCTGGAAGCGCAGGCTCCGCAACTGCCCGGCCTCGCTTTGCACCGTGGCCTGGGCCACCACAAGGTTTGCCTGCGCGGCATCGACCGCCGCCTGCTTGATGGCCACCTGCACGCGATACGGCTCCGGGTCGAGTTCCACCAGCACATCCCCCTTCTTCACGCGATAATTGTCGTCCACCAGCACGCGCGCCACCTGGCCGGCGACACGCGGCGCGACGAAGGTCACGTAACTGTTCACATATGCGTCGTCGGTGGAAACGGTGTGCAAGGCATGGAGCACCCGCGGGATTCCGAAGAAGATGATCAGCACCGCCACGATCACGATGAGCGCGATGCGCCACGAGCGGCGGCGGTGTGGGGGACCGGGGGCCGGTGTCGCCGGCGCAGCCGGCGGGGCAGCCGGGGCCGCGGGCGGAGCGGGTTGAGATTTCTCAGTGCTCATGAAGTCGATGCCCTGAAGGCGACACCACTGATTAAATGGAAAATTCGAAATGCGGAATCAGAAATTCGAAATCTTCCGTTTCGTTCCCATTCCCTTGCAAACTGCACGACCGGAATCGGGCGCACATTGCAAAACGCGGTGAAAGCGGACGGCTCAAAGACAACGCCTTGATGCGGAAGGCATTGGTGATGAGTTACTTGGCATGGTGCTCAAGGTTCGTGGCACGTTAGCGGCTTAAGGGAGAGTCGTTCTACAAAGCAAATGAATCTCCCCATCCTGATCGTTGACGATGAGCCGCATATTCGGCTGATGTACCGCACCGCGCTCGCGGGCCTCGGTTACGATATTTTCGAGGCCCTTTCCGCCGAGTCGGCACTCGAGCAATTTCGCGTGCGAAAATTCGAAGTCGCAATCCTGGACCTGCGGATGCCCGGGATGGACGGCTTGGAACTGCTCGCCAAGATGCACCTCCTTGGAATCACAACGCCGGTCGCCTTCATCACCGCCTACGGCGATGTCCCGAACGCCGTTCGCGCGATGGAACTCGGGGCAATCGATTTTCTGCCGAAACCGCCGACGCCCGATCAATTACGCTTTGTCGTGCAGGATATTCTCCTTCGCCACTCCGCTCCTTCAAACGTCACGGGACTGCGCGATTTCGATTATTACCTGCGCTCCGCAAAGCGCGCGATCAACCTGCGGGATTTCGGCGCGGCAAACAAGCACCTGATCAAGGCCCTGGACATCAACCCCAGTTCGAGGCAGGCAATCAACCTTGTCGGCGTCATGCTCGAGATGCGCCAGGAACATGAGCGCGCCGCATTGGCCGTGGAAAGTAAGCCGTAATCGCCGCCTACTTCGACACGCTGGGATCGCTTGCGTTTTTGATTACCAGCTTGCGTGTTTTCGCTCCGAGCGACGCGCGGTAGATCGAGGGCTCCTTGTCCCTGGGCCCCTGGCCGGTGAAAAGATATTCCTCCGCTGTGAGCCAGCACGGCTGCGACCAATCGGGCGGGCTCAGCCTCCTGGCCGTTTCGGCTGCGAGGTCCAGGGCCCAGATTGAGGGCGGGGGATAGCCTCCTCCCTCTTTGTCGATACCGGCGTCCGCGGCGATTTCGAGGTCCACAAGGAGCGTCTTGCCATCGGGCGACACATCGAAGCGCATGCTGCTGTCCATGTCGCCTTTTGGGAAAAGCTTTTGCAGGGGCCATTGGTCGATCACCGCGCCGTCGAGCCCGATCTGGCAAAGGTTCTCGAGGTCCTGGCAAAAGAGCGTCTGGCCGTCGGGCATCCAGCAGGCTGAGAAAAACGATGTCCCGTTCGGCCCCGCTTTTTTAAGGATGCGAAAGCCGCTGCCGTCTGCATTGGCAAGACCGATGTCCCAATTCTGATCGAGGATGTAAAAGAGCAATTTCGCGCTGTCGGGCGCCCAGACGGGCCCGAAGCAGTTGTCGGACGGCACATCCTTGAAGACGGTGACCTTGCCCGTGGCGAGGTCGGCCACCGCGATGTGACGCGCGGGGCTGCTTTTGTCCTCGGTATTGAAGGCGAGCTTCGTTCCATCCGGCGAAATGTCGGGGTCCACCCCATGCGCGATTTTTTTCGCGCCGCTGCCGTCGAGGTTCGCGACCCACACCGTATCATCTTCGCGCTGGAATGCGATTTTGCGCGGGGCATCGGCGGCAAAGGCCGTGGAGGCCAGGAGGAGACAAGAGAATAGAAGGATCTTTTTCATTGCAACCCGGCAGAGGGTCTCACGCGAAGGCGCGAAGGCGCAAAGAATTTCAGAATCGCCCGGAGTTTCGTTCTTCGCGCCAGGCGCTTACGACAAGGATGCCGGCGGCGATGCAGATGCAGGAGTCGGCGACGTTGAAGGCGGGCCAGGGATTGGCGAAGGGGACGTGCAGGTTGAACAAAAGAAAGTCCACGACGTGATGGTGGCGGATGCGGTCGGTGAGGTTGCCGAGGACGCCGGCGCTCAGGAGGCAGAGGGCCACGCGCGTGGCGGCCTGCTGAAAAGCGCCCCGGATGGCGAATACGGCGAGCGCGACGAGGGTGATGGCTGAGATGACGATGAAGACGCCGTTTTTTTCGCTGAAGGAACTGAAGGCCGCGCCGGTATTGACCCAATGCACGAGGGTGAAAAAGCCGGGGATGACGGGGCGCTCGCTGTCGAAGGGGAGGGCGCGGATGACAAGCCACTTGGTGGCCTGATCGAGGGCGTAGAGGGAGAGGATCGTTGCGGCCGCGGCGGGGACGCCGAAGCGCGGGCGAGTCTGCGGCATCAGCTTATGGAACCACTTATTAAATGGGAGACGCATTTCATGAGTGGTTCCTGGTTTAGTGTGTTCAAATTGCCTTTTATGCGGCGACGTTCGGAAGCCCGGAGGGCTTGCCCGAAATTAGCCGGGCGGCGTAAGCCCCCGGAAACCCGCCCCGCCCCGATTCGCCCCGGAGGGGCGTCAAGAGATGGAACCTTGAGATGTTCTGCCGCCCCTCCGGGGCTTGGACCCGTGGGCCGATGTACCCCGGGCTCACGCCCGGGGCTAATTTCCGATCGTCCCTTCGGGCCTTTAGCTCGAGGGACGTTAGAGCCGTTATAAAGGAAGCCGGTATGAATGACATTTGCGACACGCTGTACTAGGTCCCGAGGGCGACCACGACGGCCTCGCAACGTTCGCAGAGATCGGGATGCGCGGCGCTTTGGCCTACGTAGGCGCGGTGGCGCCAGCAGCGCTCGCAACGCCGGAACACAGTGCGCGTGAGGGAGGCGGAGGTTTCGGGGCCGGGTTCCAAATGCAGCTCGCTGAGGATGAAGAATTCCTCGAGTTCCGCCTGGAGGCCTTTCAGGTGATCGAGCTGCGCGGGATCGGAAAGGTGCAGGGTGACGCTGGATTCGAGGGCGTTGCCGATGAGTTTCTGCTGGCGGGCGGGCTCGATGGCTTGTGCGATGAGGGCGCGCAGTTTCAACAGGAGATCAACCTCGGCTTCGGCATCGGGGTCGCGGGCGGCCGGCTGCGGGAAGAGTTCGAGGTGGATGGAATGTTCGTGGCCGGCGAATTCCCAGGCCTCGTCGGTGGTGAAGGCGAGGATGGGAGCCAGAAGGGCGCTCAGGCCCTCGAACGCCTCGCGCATGACGGCCTGGGCGGCGCGGCGGCGCGGGGAATCGGCGGCATCGCAGTAGAGGCGGTCCTTCGTGATGTCGATGTAAAGCGCGGAGAGATCGACGGCGCAGAATTGGTTGAGGGTCTGGAAAGCCTTGCGGAAATCGAAGGCGGCATAGGCTTCGCGGCAGGAGGAAATGACTTGTTGCAGCCGGGAGCGCATCCAGCGGTCGATGAAGGTGGCGCCGGCGAAATCGTCCGGGCCGGGCTGGAAACCGCCCGAATTGGCCAGCAGGATGCGCAGGAGGTTGCGGAACTGGCGGTAAGCGTCGGCGAGGAGGGCAAAGGATTCCTCGGAGAAGGGTACCTCGTTGGTAAACTCCACGCTCGCGGCCCAGAGGCGGACGATATCGGCGCCGTATTTTCCCACGAAATGAGCGGCGTCCATGGGCTTGGTGTAGGCGCCTTGGGCGGACTTCGAGACTTTCTTGCGGGTGTCCTTGTCCACGACGAAGCCATGGGTGACGCAGGTCTTGTAAGGGGCGCCGCGATGCAGGGCGACGCTGGTCATGAGCGAGGACTGAAACCAGCCGCGGTGCTGATCGGTGGCCTCGAGGTAAACATCGGCGCGCTCGACGCCGAGGCGCTTGCGGACGACGGCCTGATGGGAGATGCCGGAGTCGATCCAGACATCCAGGGTATCGTTGCGGCGGGAGGAGCCGGCGGGCAGCGCGAGGGCGTCGGACCACCATGCGTCGTCTTTTTCAAACCAAAGGTTGGCGCCGTGCCGCTCGAAGAGATCGGCGACTTTGCGGACGAGCGCGACATCGAGGAGGGGCCGGCCGCCGGCGTCGTAAAAGACCGGGAGCGGGACGCCCCA
>Ga0302325_10019847_pt1 | contig 14118 bp, 10 predicted proteins | sample Palsa_T0_2_FD_201948 | JGI IMG/M metagenome (GOLD analysis project Ga0302325, IMG submission 201948) | Peat permafrost microbial communities from Stordalen Mire near Abisko, Sweden - Palsa_T0_2 | ecosystem: Environmental > Terrestrial > Soil > Palsa > Peat permafrost | place: Sweden: Abisko... | reverse complement strand
CGACGATTTCGCCTTTGAGCTCGTAGAGCTTGTCTACGGAATAATCGGTCAGTTGGACAAAGGGAATTGCTTCGGCAATTGCGATGACGCTTGGCCGGGTGTAGGGGCTGAAACCCTGAAAACCGAAATGATGAGCGGGCGCATAGGTACGCGCATAGGACCGGCTGAGGCCTCCACTATATGTCAACGAGTGTTTGATCTTGCCCACTCCCCAGCCTTCCTGATAGAGCATCGGGTTGTTGATGACGCTGCGAATCGTCAACTCGGGATTCTGCTCGATAGGGTAGTCTTTCAGATTTTCATCGCCGCCATCGCCATCGAGGAGGAATCTCCAATCCGGATAGCGCTCGCGGATTCCACGACAGAGCGCCACGGCCATGGTGGCCGATTCGATATCGAGCGGCTTGTAGTCTTCGACGATGCGAATGGTCTCTTGCACATCAAGGGAGCTGCGATCAGCTTCAATCGGCTCCAGAAATAATCCGAGCCCGAGAGAATCGAGAAACGAACGTGCCTGCTGCACATCGGGGCCATCGCCGAGATCAAGTACGAAGGCCTTCAGTCTTCCCGGATGCATGCCGCGCTTAAGCATTACGTGGTAGGCAGTGAGAAAGACGCTGCCGCTGTCGATGCCGCCGGAGAAGCACACGCCGATGGGCTCTTGCGCAGGCACGGCATCGACCCATTGCGCGATCTCGTCTGCGAGTGCTCCAATGTATCGCGCGCCGATTGCATCAAGGTCGGCTGGAAGATTGCCCATCTCGGGCGTGAAGAAACGCGTGTACACAGGGTCGGGATCGGGGCAGCCGACCAGTTGAATCTCGACGACGTGATGAGCGGGCACCATGCGCGTGTAGCTGGGGTGAAACTGTGAGCCGAGGCCCTGCTTGCAAAGCCACTCATGGATGGTGTCGATCCTTGAAGCGACGATCAAAATCGGTCCGGCTTGCTGCTTGGCCAGAAAGTAGCGCATGGGGCGGTCGAGCGATCGTGCCATTCTCACCGTCTTGCCCTCGTTGGCGACAAGTGCGAAGGATCCGGAGATGCGACCAACTTCATCGGGCCCGCATGCGAACAGGGATCGCCGCGCGCCATCGATCGACTGCCCAAAGATCTGGTTCGCGTCGGAATCAATTAGATCGACGACTCTCTCGACATACTGGTGTCCAGCCACTTCAACCTCGCGAAGAAATCCGAATGGTACTCGATCAACAGACTATACCGGCAAGGTCCGGGAAGCGAGGGGCTCGCCGCTGGCCCTTGTTTGAACGGGAAAACAACTTTGGAATGCGGTGCTAGCAGGTCATCGAAAACGAATCGAATGCGGCCTTCAGGCACGCGGGCGGTAAACAGCGGGGCGAACGGACTATTCCTTCGATTGCGAGCATCTGCATTTTTTGTAGGCGTCGATGCTGTAGGTCGAGACAGCGCAGACATACTGCGGCCAAAACAATCTCAGCTCGAGGGAGTGGTCGCGGACATAGTAGTCGCGCAGGTAGGCTTTGCTCGCCTCGGTCGCCGCGCCCGGATCGGCTTGAAATCCCGTGACGAGCGTGGCCAATGACGCGGCGGAAAAGTCGCTTTGCGCATAGGATTCTCCATAGTCATATTCTTCATTCCAAGTTGCGTCCGCTCCGGTTTGGTTCGACGCGGCGAAGACTTGAAAATCCGCGAGTTTTGCAGTCGGGGAATCGATGAGTGCGACGGTGAAGGAGGGAGTATTTCCGTCGACGGGCGAGATGGAAGGGACCATCTTGACTGCGACGCCGGGCTGCGATTCGCCGGTATCCTGACCATCCGGCTTTAGAAGACGCATTTCGTCCATGTGCGTGTGTGCAAAGATTGCAAGTTGGATGACATCGCCAAATTCGGCCAGCAGGTTTGGCAAGGCATCCGAAGAGAGAAACATCTCAGGAGCCTTACCTCCGCATACATTGCGTAATTTGATCGCGGTCGAAAATGGATCGATCCCGGGAGGAATGTGGCCCATTACCCAGACGCGCTCCTTTCTTTGTCGCGCCTCGGTGAGCTGCTGTTGAAGCCAGTCGATTTGCGCGTCTGCTCCCGCTGCATCAGCTTTTCCAGAGCATGTGGTGTACTTGCGCGACATGAAGAGATCGTCCAGCACGAGTAGCCGAGTGTGTTCCAACGGAGCCGGCAAAGAAACGCTGTAGTAGCCTCCCGCAGCGAATGTAAATTGAGCGCGCGATCGCTCAGACGCCGAAAATCTTGCGGTGACCGAAGCGCCCGTCTCCGCGAGAAAATCGCTGTGCGGGTCAAGCTTGTAGTCATCGCATTCGGAATCGTTGTTGCCCAGCGCTGCATACACGGGCGCGGCAGGAATTGCTACGCGCAATCTGCCGAGGACGAATTCGATGGTCTTCTCTACGAATTGCCGGTATTTCTCTGGGCTGGACTGCGGCATGAGAGTTCTGTATTTGCAGGAGAAGCGATGGGCGATCAGATCGCCGCTGACTGTGATGAATTTCGCATCGCCTGCTGCTGTCTGCATCGCACCGAGGCTCGAACCGAAGAGCCTGTAGGAGGTGTCGATGCCACGGCTATCGCAAGTCTTCTGGAGCGAAGAAAATCGCTGTTCCTGGTCGGTCGAAACCGGAGCCGAAAGGATCGTCTGCCATTGGCTCACCGGCGCACTTACCAGTTGCGGCACTTTGTCCGGGTCCCAGAATGGCTCGAAGTGGATATCGCTGATGAAGAGAGCTCGAACCTGCTGCTGGTTCGAGGATTTGACGCGCGATTTGTGAGTGCCATCGTTGGACTGATTGGCTGAAGAAGATTGAGCGACAATTCGGCCGGCCAAAAGAGCGAGACAACAAGCGACGATGAGAGTTGACACAAGCCGGTGCGATGCGATCAGGATTCCCATCTGTTTCATTCTCCGTGCATTTATGTGGCTCTCGATCGCGAGCAGGCAGTGCAGGTAGCATATCGTGCGCTGGGAGATTTTAAGAAACGCTCACATCGAACGCGTGCCTCCCCTGTGAATCCGGTTCGGCGTTTTGTTATTGGGAGGGGCTTGGCTAACGAAAGAAACAACCACTCACGCATTTATTGTTCAAGGAAGCCAGGCAGGACGAACTCGAAGCCGCCGCCATCCGGACCCCAGCGGACGACCCTCGAATGCACTGTGATGGCGTCCCGGCCACTTTCGCCGCTGGTGCCGACCATCTGCAACGTGACGCGGACAATCGTGCCGGGTAGCCAGCGTTCTTCGGTATGCATGTAGAAACCGGTGACACTGATGTCCTTAATCGGATAGGGCCGCGGAGAGCCGCCGGTAAAGAAATAAGCGACCAATCCCGGCATCGGCAGGCGGACGGCGCGTCGTTGCTCGCTACGCTTCTGTTCCACGTGGTCAAGGTGCAGGTTGGGATAGAGCCAGCACAGAAACTGAAGTTTCCTTGATGGCCCGTCGTCGTCGCTGGGGACCGGTTCCTTTACCTGATCCGCGCGCGGGATGCGAATTTCCGGCGGGCGCGAGGGGTCGAATTCCGGAAACAGTAAATAGAGCAGCCGGATATCCCAAGGTAGTTTCGCCTTGCGCGGATCGGCCGGGTCGTCTTTGGGTTTCGACGGTTGGATCTGTGTCCTTGGGTGGACCGCCGGCTCTTTCGTTATCGGGAGAACAGAGACATTCGCGGTCTGTGGGACTAGAGGCTGCACATTCTTCTTGTGGACGGGCGCAGGATTCGCCGATGGCGACGGTCGTACGCTGGGCATCAGCTTTGCCGGCGCAGGCGAAACGATTGTTGGAAGGGAATTGCGAGCTTCAGCGGGCGATTCTGCTGGTACAGAAGCCGTTGTGGCCGACGCGGCTGCCACAATTGGCATTGCTGGCGGCGGAGCCGCGATCAGTTGGGACGCAGAAAGAGCGGTCTCAGAAATGAACGCATTCGAAGCCGTAATAGGAATGACTGAGCCCAGAATCGGCTCAGGATGCGATTCGGAAGTGCCGGCAGGCTCCGCCTCGGGAACAGTCGGATTTGAATCCCGCTTTTTGAAAAACAAGTTCTCTTGTGGAATCGAGGCACTCGCGAATTGCGTCTCGGGATTCGGAATTTCGGGCTCTGGAATCTCGGGCTCCACGCTGGGGAGCATTTCCGGCGCCAGGTGGACGCTCTTCATCAGTCTGCCCGAGGGAGTCGCATTTAGAGACCGTAGATCTTGCGCATAATCCGACGGGCTGTTGAAGCTCTTCGCTACCGAGGCCTGGACGATGCGAGTTGGGATATTCGCCGCCGGAGCTCGCTCGACGGCTGCAGGTGCGTTGCTGGCTGCGGGCTCGGTCGCGATTACGATCGAGACTTGCGAGCCTTCCAATGCCTCGGCTACGGATTCCACCCCCACGGAAGGTCGAAGGATGGGGGGATTTCCCAGGATGGATTTCGCGCTCTTTGTGAGTCTGCCCGAAGGATTTGCGATGGACACGCGCGGGTTCGGGCCGTCCTCCAGTGCCGTCGCGGTGCCGGCGAGCGGCGCGGCGACTGTTGCGCGCGCGGATCTGGCGCCGAGAAACTGGTCGAGCGGAGATTCGGCTCCCTGAGCCGGAGGGGCAGCAAAGGCCGAATTGAAAAACTGCGCTCTCGTAGGCTGGTCTGGAGGAATTTGCGGGCTAGGCGAAGCTTGCGAAACGGCGGCCGGTTCGGAGCCGGCAGGCCGTGCCGTTGGATCGTCGACGGCCCGGAAAGTAAGCCGGTCTCCTGCACGGATCCTGGATGAAGAAATTGTTTGGGGTGGCAAAACCAACGCGCTCGCCGGCTCGCCCCGGAACGGTTCGTATTCGCCTTCGGTGGAAATCTCCACGCAGTGAACGACGCAGTAATCCTTGTCCAGATAGATAAGGGCAAAAGGGGAGAGAGTGCGCGCAACAGGCACGCCTCTAAAGTTTGTCAGCCACAGCCCTGCTTTGCGGTCGGGGCCAAGTCCTTCCATTAGGACCTTGAGAACCTTTAAGGGTTCAAGCGCCGCGTCAACGATCACGACCCCAGAGCTGAGCAGTTTCTGGCTCTTCTCGTGATATGCATTGATGATCTTCGTGTCCACAATTCCTCATTTACGAAGAAAAGGCTGGCTTGAAAAGCAAAACGGTGAAGGTTAGCTACGAAATGAAAGCCTTCGTAGAGCACGGATTTTCCAGGGCCGATCGTCGATGGTTCTCTCGATGATCTCCTTTAAACCTCAAACCTGCCAACCCGAGGGTTCCGCGAACTCGAATAGCTCAAAGCAGTTCGGTGGAAGGGTAGCCCCCGTCTGGCGCAATCCTAACAACATGAAAAATCGGAAGATGGGGGAGCGAACGCTACACGCTGGCTCGCGCCTGCCACTGGGCGCAGTTTTTCACTGCTCGGGAGTTGAGGTCAAGAAGGAACTTGATGCAAGCATACTCCGAAGTGACGAAGTGGGCCTCCAGCGAAGGGGGTTCGATACGTCCGCCATGTCGCTGACTCTAGGAACTTAACAATCTGATTTCCAGACAACTTAGGGGTGGGATAAAACCGCTTTCCATGCGCGGCAGTCACGTTGAAGGGCTCATCCGGACACAGCAGTCTAGATCCGGCGGCTAGGTCTGACTCAGCTCGAATCGCTCACGGATTTCGTAGCGGGCGCCTGCTGGTCCCAGGAAGCTTTCGAAGAGAAGGAACTCTTCGGCAAGAAAAGGCGAGAATTCTGGGTCTTCCGGCAACATATCGCGAAAAGCGCGGAGCGCCCGACCGCGCACTCTGTCCTTCGCTCGGGCCAGGGTGATATGCGGATGGTAAGGCCGCGTCTCCGGGGCGAATCCAGACTGAGTAGCGGCGTCCGACACCTTTCGCTGGAGTGCGGAGAGTTCTGGGCGCAAAGAAACACCGGCATAGAAGATTCCGGCACGTTCGAAAAAATCAAGTCCATCAGTTTGGATGGGAACGGCTGGACACTGGAGGTCGCGAATTTGGGCCGAGAGGAATTCGCACTTTTCCTGGCTGGTGTTGCCGAGAAACTGCAGTGTGATGTGCCACGACTCTGCGGACGCCCAGCGCCATCCCTTCACCTGGGAAATGGCAGGCGTCAATGCTGAAGTAAGCTCGGCACGAACCTCTGCGTTGAGCGGAATACCGACAAAGAGCCGCATACGAGGAGAGTCTACGGCAGGCCTTGCGCGCTTTGCTTGGCGGTGCCGGCGGCAATCCGGTCAGGTTCCGTGCAATGGTTCGGGCTCGGTATTTACAACCGGCTCACCCAGGGGCGAAGATAATCGGATGAGCCTCTTTTGTGCCGTGGGCGACGCCGATGCCGATCTCTCCGCGGACCAATTGAGCGATCTGCTCATCGAGTCGCTGGCGAAACTCGGTCCGCGCAAGCGCGTTCTCGCGGTTCCGCCTGATATTACACGGTTGCATTCGCAGGCAGGAATGCTTACGCGCTTCGTATGGCAATACTACGGCGATAAGCTCCAGGCAGTGTTGCCCGCCATCGGGACGCACACACCGTTGCAGCCCGCGCAGATCGATCACATGTTCGGCGACATGCCACACGATCTTTTTCGCGTGCACGACTGGCGCACCGATATAGTCACGCTGGGCGAAGTTTCCGCGGAGTTCATTCACGAGCAGTCCGACGGTAAGCTCAACTTTGCATGGCCGGCGCAAGTGAATCGCCTCATTGTCGAGGGCGGATTCGACCTGATTCTTTCCATCGGCCAGGTCGTGCCGCATGAAGTGATCGGCATGGCCAATTACAACAAGAACATACTCATCGGGACGGGCGGCCGCGAGGGAATCAACCGCAGTCACTATCTAGGAGCGGTCTTCGGCATGGAGCGCATCATGGGCCGTGCCGACAATCCCGTGCGCGCCGTGCTCAACTACGCCGCCGACCAATTCCTGGGCGATCTGCCGATTGTTTATGTGCAGACGGTGGTTGGCCGGAAGCCCGATGGCGGCCTAGCTGTCCGCGGCCTTTTTATTGGCGACGATTCTGAGTGCTTTTATAGAGCCGCCGAATTGAGTTTGAAAGTCAATTTTGAGATGGTGGACGAGCCGATTCGCAAAGCCGTCGTCTACCTCGACCCGCACGAATTTCATTCCACATGGATCGGTAACAAGGCTGTGTATCGCACGCGCATGGCTCTTGCAGACGGCGCGGAACTCATCATCCTGGCTCCGGCAGTGAAGGAATTCGGCGAAGACAAGGGCATCGACGGTCTGATTCGGAAATACGGCTATCGCGGAACTCCGGCGACGCTGGCTGCAGTCGATGCTAACCCGGATCTGCGGGCAGAACTTGGCGCTGCGGCGCACCTGATCCATGCTTCGTCCGAGGGCCGTTTCACCATCACCTGGTGCCCTGGGCATTTGACCCGCGAGGAAATTGAAGGCGTGGGTTTCAAGTACGGCGATTTAGCCACGATGCTCAAGCGCTACGATCCTGCCAAATTAACACACGGCTATAACCACGTCGGGAGCGAGGATATTTTCTTCATCGCCAATCCGGGGCTGGGGCTGTGGGCGCATAAGTCGCGGCTTGTCTCGGCGGCTCCTGCGAACTTGGCCGCGGTCGCTCGGTAGTTAAACCAAACCCAACTCGCGCAATAGAAACGCATAGTCGAAGGCAATCTCTTTCAGGTAGTCATACCGTCCGCTGGCGCCTCCGTGCCCGGCCTGCATGTTGGTCACCAGCAGCAGCGCTCGTTCGTCTGTCTTAAGGGTCCGTAGCTTTGCGACATACTTGGCTGGCTCCCAATACATAACCTGGCTGTCATAGAGCGAAGTCTTGACTAACATTGCCGGATAACTCGCCGCCTTCAAGTTATCGTAGGGCGAGTAACTCAGCATGTAATTGAAGTAGGCCTCTTCGTTCGGATTGCCCCACTCCTCATACTCTGGGACTGTCAGCGGCAGAGAATCGTCGAGCATTGTGTTCATCACATCCACAAACGGCACATGCGACAGTACCACCCGAAACAGATCCGGACGCAGATTTACAACAGCGCCCATCAGCAGACCGCCTGCCGACCCGCCCTCGATTGCCACACGCGTTGGATCACCATAGCCCGCCTTCGTCAAATGCTCTACGGTCGCAATAAAGTCGGTGAACGTATTGCGCTTTACCAGCATTTTGCCCGCATCGTGCCAAGGCTTGCCCAGGTCGCCTCCGCCGCGAATGTGCGCGTAGGCCAGGACTAAACCGCGATCCAGCAGACTGAGCCGATTCGAATTGAAGCCGAGTGGGAGTGAGTACCCATACGACCCATAGCCGTAAACATAGAGGGGATTCCATCCCTTTTTGCGTTTGTCCTTGCGATAAACAAGAGATACCGGGACCTCGACTCCATCCTCCGCAGTGGCGTGCACGCGCTCGCTTGCGTAAAGGCTGCGGTCGAAGCCGCCTGGGACTTCCACCTGCTTCAGCAGCGTTGAAATACCGCCCGCAACGTTGTACTCATACACCGAGCTTGGCGTGACCAACGACTGGTAGCCGTACCGGTACGTCGTGGTCTCAAAAATGCGATTGATATGTGGATGCGCGCTGTAGGCAGGCTCAGGAAATGCAATCTCGCTGACCTGTTTTGCTTCCGGTCCGCTGTCCGCAAAGGACCATAGCCGCAATCGAGGCAGGCCATCTTCGCGTTCGCACGCCACGAAGAATCCGGCAAACAAATCCACATCCTCGAGCATCACATCGGCGCGGTGCGGAATGCGCTCCGTCCAGTGTTCGCGAGCGGGCGCGTCGACGGGAGCCGTGACGAGGCGAAAGTTGCGGCCCTGGTCATTGGTGCGAATGAACCAGAGGCCATTGCGATGGTCGATGGAGTATTCGTGCTCATCCTGACGCGGGCAGATCAACGAAAACTCGCCTCCAGGATTTTCGGCGGACAAAAACCAGCATTCGCTCGCCGTGTGACTCGCCGACTCAAGCACCAGAAACTTGCCGTCGCGCGTGCGCCCGGCGCCAATGTTGAAGCGCTCGTCGTCATCCTGATAGACCAGCACGTCGGCGCTGTGTTCCGTGCCGAGCGCGTGGCGATACAACTGGAGTTGGCGTTTTTGTTCCTCGTCTTCGACAGTGTAAAAAAGAGAACGATTGTCGGCTGCCCATGTCACCGACCCTACGCGCTCGACCGTGCCGGGCAGCGTCTCGCCGGTTTCAAGATCCTTAATGTGTAGTGTGTACTGGCGAAAACCCGTAGTGTCGGTGGTGTAAGCCAGCCAGCGGCCGTCGTCGGTGATGTCCGTGGCGCCAATGGCAAAGAATGCGAGTCCTTCCGCCAGTTTGTTCCCGTCGAGAATCACGTCTTCTGCGGCATCAGGCGCTGGCCCGCTAGTGTCGCCTCGTTTCCGGCAATGAATCGAGTACTGCAGCTTCTCCTCGGTCCGCGTGTAATACCACCAGCCGCCATCGCGGAAGGGAACCGAAACGTCGGTTTGCTTGATGTGGCTCAGCATCTCGTTGTAAAGCTGGTCGCGCAGATCGGCGAGCGGAGCCATCACCGCTTCGGCATATGTGTTTTCGGCTTCCAGGTACGCGGTGACCTCTGGATTTTCTTTATCGCGCAACCACGCGTAATCGTCGACAAGCGTGTGGCCGTGTAGCTGGATCTCTGTGTGCTTTGGGCCGGCAATCGGGGGCTGAAGATCGGTCATATCGTTCTCAGTGTAGCGGTTGCGGCAGGTTGATTCCGCGCTCGACCGAGTGCCATGCCCCGACGCGGGAAGCGCTCAGGGAACCTTTCGCGACCCAGACCCGTACAATTAAGTGCGATGACCGCATTTCGCTTCGCACGTGCGCTCACCTGCCGGTTCATGCTGGCGGGATCTCTCATTTCTCTTGTTCCCGCGTTCGTTCCGGCGGCACGAGCCGAGCAAGTCAAAGACCTGCCCAAGCCCACCGATTACGTCAGCGACTTTGCCCATGTTCTTTCTCCGCAGGCTGTGGCACAGCTCGACAGCCTGTGCAGCCAGCTCGACCACTCGAAAGCCAACGCGCAGCTCGCCATTGTCACAATCCACAACCTGGATGGCGATGACGCCGCCGATTGGGCCAATCAGCTGGAAGATAGCTGGAAGATCGGCAAGAAGGGCACGGACCGCGGAGTGCTGGTACTGCTGGCGGTCGACGACCACAAATACAGAATTGATGTGGCGTACGGCCTCGAGGGCATTCTGAACGACGCGAAGGTCGGCGACATGGGCCGAGAGATGGTCCCTTACCTGCGTGCCCGGGACTATGACAGCGCGGTCACTCTGGCGGTGGGCCAGGTGGCGCAGGTCATCGCAGCCGATGCCGGTGTGACCCTCACGGACGAGCCGCAGGAGGCTGTGCAACCCCGCGCCCATCATCACTCGAGTGGATTCCCGGTCATCGTGTTTATCCTTATCTTCCTGTTCTTCGGCGGATTCAGTTTGCTGCGGGTTCTGCTCTTCGCGGGCCTCTTCGGTGGTGGGTTTCGCGGGGGGCCTTGGATGGGCAGTGGGTTTGGCGGTGGCGGTGGTGGCGGCGGCGGAGGATTTGGCGGCTTCGGCGGGGGCAGCTTCGGCGGTGGCGGTGCTGGGGGAGACTGGTGAAGAGCAGGGATTAGGGAGCAGGGAACAGAAAAACCTGAGATTCTCGGCGGAACAATGGAATGTTGTTGACGGGGTTTCCTTAGCTGGAGGCCGGAGGAGAGAAAAGGCGATATGAAGGCACTTTGGGTTGTCCTTGGAATTGTGGGCGTGCTGGTACTGGCGGCTTTGATGGTTTTCGGCAGCTATGTGAGCGCGAAAAACCAGATGGTCTCCTACGATCAGAATGTGAAAGCGAGCTGGTCTGAGGTCGATGTACAACTGGAGCGGCGCGCTGACCTGATTCCGAACCTGGTGGAAACCGTGAAGGGATTCACGAAGGAAGAGAGCACGGTTTTCGGCGACATCGCGAATGCCCGTGCCGGCCTGTTGAACGCGCAGGGTCCAGCGGCCAAGATCGCGGCCAATGGCACGCTGGATTCGGCCTTTGGCCGGCTGCTGGCACTGACAGAAAACTATCCGCAGCTGCGATCGAGCGACCAGTTCATGCGCCTACAGGACGAGCTGGCCGGAACGGAAAACCGCATCAGCGTCGCCCGCAAGCGCTACAACGATGCGCTGCAGACGTACAACACGTTTGTGCTGCAGTTCCCCAACAGCATCTGGGCGGGGATCGCGGGATTCAAGCAGAACTCGGCGTACTTCACGGCAAGTCCGGCGGCCCAGCAGGTCCCGAACGTGAAATTCTAAGAAAAGTTCACAGTTCTTTCTTCGTAGTTCTTAGCGGCAATGCGGGCGCGCAAAAAGGCCATCCCACATACGGGATGGCCTTTTCAATCGGATCGGAGGCCGCGTCGATTCGCCCGCGCGGATTTACTTGAACGATGCGATGGCGCTCGCTTCGTCGTCGTAGATGTCGAAGACTGTATAAAGCTTGGTCAGCTGCAAAACGTCCTTGACCTTCTTGGTCAGGCTCAACAGCTTCAACGCCGCAGCCTGATTCTTCGACGTGGTATAGGCGCTTACCAACTCGCCGAGTCCCGAGCTATCGATGTAGTTCACATCGCCCAGGTTGAGCAGGACCTTTTTTTGCCCTTTGCTGATCAGGTCGCGAATGGCCTCGCGCAACTGCACACTTCCTTCGCCGAGAGTAATCCGCCCGCTTAAGTCCAGAACGGTCACGCCGTCCACTTCACGGGAAGCAATTGTTAGAGCCACGGAAATTCCTCCTTCTTTCGGTGATACGGTTATAGCACTTTTGCGCGGGCTGTGGAGTGGAAGGGCGCGCATCGGAACAGACAGCGGACGGGTTCTTGAATCTCTCCTCAGGGTGTTGGAGCAGGGTGCGTCAGGTGGTCTTTTGCGCCGGTGCCAGATGTTTCACGAGCGTCAACTCGGTGCCAGGATGCAGTTGCCGGAAGTGCACCTCATCCATAAATGACCGGATGAGGAAGATGCCGCGGCCGGTGCCGCGTAACAGGTTATCGGGCGCCAGGGGATCGGGCAGCGTATCCGGGTCCAATCCTTTGCCCTGGTCGCTGATCTTAATCACGAGATCTTTACCGTTGTTTTCAAAGGTCACAGTAATTTGCTTGTCCGGATCGTAGTCGTTTCCGTGCAATACCGCGTTGACCGCGGCTTCCCGTACCGCCATTGTGGTTCGAAACCTCTCATCTTCATCGAGGCCGGCTTCCGCGGCGAACTTTTCCGCGGCGGCTTCCACCTTGCTCACGCTGTCCATTGTGGAGCTCAGGGCGAACCTCAACCGTCCTCCTCGTGGGTTTTCCAAAGGGTTCTCTCCATCCGAGGAACCTTGCTGGAAGTTTCATGGCTGACGCTCCATGTGTCAAGCGCGATGCCTGCTCACACTTAGGACGTCCCGGATCAAGTTACCCATTCAGATTCACATCAGGGATGCGCGGCGGGCGGAAACCGCAGCTCGCGGTCTACACTCCTCTCATGCAGTTCCGCGCCACAAGCCGTGTCAGCCTGACCGCGCTGCTCGGCATCCCGGTAACCGATGCGCAGGGGCAGTTGCGTGGCCGCCTCAAGGACATCGCCGTAGCCACGGGGCCAGAGGCGGGCAGGGTTGCCGGGCTGGTGCTGAAATCCCGCAGCGGTCTCTCGATTGTGCCTTCGCACGAGGTGATTGAAACCCCCGCCGGGACACTCGAGCTTCGTACGGCCAGCGCTTTGGTTCCGCTGAAGGACGAAGGCATTTATCTCTTCCTGCAACGCGACCTGGTCGATCGCCAGATTATCGACATCAATGGACGAAAAGTGGTGCGCGTCAACGATGTCGATCTCGAATGGACAGGGCAGGGAGAAACGCACCTCCTGCGCGTCGTCGAGGTCGAAGTGGGCCTCCGCGGAGCCTTCCGCCGCGTCTTCAAAGGTCTGTTGCCGCGGGCTTCGCTCGAATCGCTCTCGCGCAAATTCCGATATAAGGGAATCCCCTGGCATTTTGTCGATGTCATTGAGGTCGATCCGGCGCGCCGCGTAAAGCTGCGCATCGAGCACGAGCGCCTGGCCGACATGCATCCCTCGGACCTTGCGGAGATTCTGGAAGACCTGGCTCCCGCCGAGCGCGACGCCGTTTTCACGTCACTCGACGAAGAGGTTGCCGCAGAGACCCTGGAAGAAGTCGATCCGAAGCTGCAGAAATCTCTTCTCGAAAAGCTCGACGAGGAGCGCATCGCCGACATTGTCGAAGAGATGGACCCCGGTGCCGCCGCCGACCTGCTCGCCGAACTTCCCGAAGAACAATCCGACGCCATTCTTGAAGAGATGGAGCCGGAAGAGAGGCAGGAAGTTTCCGAACTCCTGGAGTTCGACGAGAAGTCCGCTGCCGGCGCCATGACTACCGACTTTGTCGCCGTCAACGTAAATGCGACCGTGGCCAATGCCGTGCAGGCGTTGCGCAGTTTCGACGGCGACCCCGAGAGCGTGACCGAGATTTACCTGCTGGATGAGAAGAGGGTTCTCCGCGGTGCAATTCCCCTGGCCCGCCTGGTGATGGCGCAACCGGAGACACGGCTTGCGGTGCTTGCGGAACCGCGCGTTCTCTCCTGCCCAGCCGATATGCGCCAGAACGATTTGGCTGAATTCTTCGACAAATACAACCTGCACGCGCTGGCCGTCGTGGACTCGCAGAACCGCATGGTGGGTGTGGTTCAAGCCGATCACGTGATCAGCTTTCTGCGTGAAAAACTGTAGCGCCCGGCCCGAGGGGCTGCTGACAACTGTCTGGTGCCGCCGGGGCAAAATCTCTTCCGATTCGCGCGGTGAATTAAGACATGACAGTCAAGCACGTCACTTGCGCTTGGCGATCAACATCGCGGTGTAATCATCGAGGTCGCCTAGAGCCTCGTCGCTCACCGCCATCATTCGCTCGCGGCGCTTTTGCCGTATCGATGCTTCGCTTGAGCCTAACGCTTCCGCCCGTTCCTTCAAGGGAATGTTGTCTTTGCGGTGCAGGAGTTGCTGGGCGTAGACGCGAGAGGCTGAGGGTTCTTTTGCATTGTTAGCGAAAATCGCAATTGCTGTCCGCCGAGTTGGTCTGTCCGTACCAAAGCAGCAAGAGCAGACTTTTCTGCGCGGTTTGATCCTGGTCGGCTCG
>Ga0302325_10019845_pt1 | contig 14119 bp, 13 predicted proteins | sample Palsa_T0_2_FD_201948 | JGI IMG/M metagenome (GOLD analysis project Ga0302325, IMG submission 201948) | Peat permafrost microbial communities from Stordalen Mire near Abisko, Sweden - Palsa_T0_2 | ecosystem: Environmental > Terrestrial > Soil > Palsa > Peat permafrost | place: Sweden: Abisko... | reverse complement strand
GTGCAAACTACGGCAGCGCCAAAGCCAACATCCGGCTCAAGGTCAACGGAGGCATCGGCGAGATTCGGATTGTAGGAGCGGAATAAGGGCGAGCAGCTCTGAGCTTGCAGCCTGACCGCGTGTTCCAAGAAACATGTCTAGCCGCAGATTAACGCTGATCGAAAACAAATATCTCAATCCGCGCTCATCTGCGTTCATCGGCGGCTGATCACCTACCCCTTCAGCAATTTTTCCGCATACAAGGCCCCGGCTGGTGTTTCCTCGTGCTTGAATAACGCGTACACGCTGCGGCCGCTGTTGCGATGCGCGGCGATCTTCGCTGCCAAGGCCGCTAATTCCTCGGGCGAGTAGTCTTCCTTGCGCAACCGCAGATAAACGAAATCCGCGGTCGCCACATCGGGAGTTTCCAGCTTCTCGCTTTCCGCGTGGCAGAGGGCGACGTTGTGATCGCGCAGCGTCCCGTACGTGGGCTCGTCAAACCAGCTTGCGTGCCGGAACTCGAAAGCATAGCGTTTACTCGCGGGAAGCAAGCGGACAAACTCCTTCAGCCGTTCGGAATCGGCTTTGAAGGTGGGCGCCAATTGGAAGAGAATCGGCGCCAGGCGGCCCGCTTCGCCGAGCGGCTCGAGCGAGTTCAGGAACAGCCGCGTGAATTCCACTGCATTGCTGAGCTTGAGCGAATGCGTGATCTTCATATGGGCTTTGGGCGAGAACTGGAAGCCGGCCGGCGTCGCTTCCACCCATTTCTGAAAGGTCGAAGCCGAGGCAATCCGACGGAAGGTGTAGTTCACTTCCACCAGGTTGAGCCGGCTCGCGTAGTAACTCAGAAACTTCGCGCTGGCCAGCTTTTCGGGATAGAAAGAGGGCTTCCACGATGGGTAAGCGAATCCAGATGTTCCGGCATAGAGCGACCCTATGACTGGGCTGGTTGGGTTTCCACTGGACACGCGTCAGAGTCCTACAAACCAATCGTATCCTCGCTCATACCAGTAGTCGGCCGGGCGTGTGTCCGTGTAGCGAATCAGGCCCAGGCGCTTGATGTTCTTCACGCCGTACTTGACCGGAATCACCAGCCGCAGGGGAGCGCCGTGTTCGTCCTCGAGTGGCTCGCCATTCATTTCATAAGCCAGCAGAGTCTGCGGGTGCAGCGCGCTCTTCGTATCCAGCCCGACGTAATAACCTCCACTTGGCGTCGCCATATACACGAACTCGGGCAGCTTTTGTCCAGGCGGAAAATATTTTCGCGTGAAATCGGCAAACCTCGCGCCAGCCCACCGCGTCACCACGCTCCAGCCTTCAATGCAGCAGAATTTGGTGATCATTTCCACCTTTGGCAGCGCCTGCACGTCATCGAGGGTCAGCGCGAGCGGCGGCATGCCTGCGCCCGTTTCCACATGCAGGCGCCAGTCATCGTCATCCACATCGTCGTCGAGCCCGAACTGCCCGTTCGGCCTCAGCTTGCCCACATCGGCAAGTGAGTACGTCGGCAGCAGCCGCGCGTCGCTCAAATAGGCATGCGCCAATTTCTCGTTTCCACCCAGCACCAGCCGTTGCGGCCACGGCACGCCGCCGATTTGGTCGCGGGTCTTCATCCAGGCATAGGCGCCAATTCCGGCCGCTGCCGCAACACCCCCGGTCAGGAAACTTCGCCTGGTTCGGCGCCGCATCTGCTCTTCGGCCGCCCGGTCGTCCAGAACGATTTCGCGAGGCGCCATCCTCTTATTCATGGGCAACCTCCTTGGCGGGTTCGATGTCATAGCCCATCACCATAGCCCGGAAGTTGCTCCAACCCGCGCGCGCCACCTGCGCTATGTGGACCACGAAGAAACCCACGTAGCCCAGCGTCAGGAGGAAGTGCCAGAGCCGCGCTGCTTCGTATCCGCCCAACAACCACGCCAGCCAATACAGCTGCATCGGCTTGTAAATGGCGAATCCGGTTACCACCGAGCCGATTCCCATGCAGATGATGGCCGTATAAGTGATCTGCTGCGCAGCATTGTATTTGTCCTGGGGCGGTAGTTGCTTTTTCAGGCGCAGATCATACAGAAGTACTCCCCAGGCGTCGCGGAAGGCGCTCCATTTCTGCGGCACCAGGTAACGCCATTCGCCGGAGAACAGCGTGTAGCAGACATACAGTACCCCATTCAGCACGAAGAGCCACATAAAGACGAAATGCAAAGCCATGCCTTCGGCGAGGCGGTGCCCGGAGTGCAGCGCGTTATAGACCCAATCCGGAAAGAAGTGAAACACCTGCAGCGATCCAATGGATACCGCATATTCGTCGTTTGCCCAGTAGATAAGGAAGCCGCTCCAGATCATCAGGAACAAAAGCGGGAAGTTCACCCAGTGAAACCATCGGATTGCCGCCAGGTGTTTCAGCTTCAGAATCTTTGCCACGCCGCCCTCAATCTCAGTATCCTCGCTCTTGTTTTCGCTGTCGCGGGTGGTTTGGATACGGCGGCCGGCAGGTTTCTGAGGAGAATAGGAAGAGAGGGAAGATGACCAAGAGTATCGCCCTAGCCGAAGATCTTTACAATAAGACCGCAGAGCTTGCCGCGAAGGACCATGTCTCGGTTGAGGAGTTCGTTTCGATTCTTCTCGCGAATCGCCTGGCGAGCCGTAAGTTTATCGACTCGCGCGCGAAACTCTTCGATAGGGCGGACCTTGCTCGCGCCCTGGATCAGATCCCGGATATCGAACCCGAGGAACACGATCGCCTCTAAAGAAAGCGGCCTCGACGGCCCGTGCCGAGACTGCAAAGTCAACACGACCGAAAACCATTCGCACCAAACCCATCCCTTGGGGCCAGTCTCCTTACGATTTGGTGTAAGGTGACAGGATAGTCGTTCGTCGATTGCATATGGAAAGTTCGCACCGACCCCTCACTCTGCTTTGCCTCGCGAGTTTTGAGAAAGGACAGCGCTTCCTGTTGGAAGCCAAGCGGCAAGGCTGCCGGGTGTTTCTGCTGACCTCGCTGAGCCTCAAGGAGAAGGCGCATTGGCCTCGGGAAGCGCTCGAGGACGTGTTCTACATGCCGGATGAGGAGCACCAATGGAATCTCCAGCACACTCTTCTCGCCGTCAGCCACCTCTACCGCACGCAGGTGCTCGACCGCATCGTTGCCCTCGACGATTTCGACGTCGAGAAGGCGGCGGCGCTGCGCGAGCATCTCCGCATCCCCGGCATGGGCGAGACGCATACCCGCTTCTTCCGCGACAAGCTCGCCATGCGGATTCACACCGCAGAAAACGGCATCCAGGTGCCGCGCTTTGTCCATGCGCTCAACTACGACACGGTTCGCCGTTTTCTCGAAGCTGTCCCCGGCCCGTGGGTTTTCAAGCCGCGCCTGATGGCGGGAGCGCTGGGCATCAAGAAATGCAATCACGCGCAGGAAGTTTGGGACCACATTCAGCGGGTGGGCGACGAGCAGTCGTTCTTTCTGATTGAGGAGTTCGTCGCGGGCGATGTGCTCCACGTGGATTCCATCTGGTTTCGGGGCGAGATGCGCTATGCGGTTGCCAGCGCGTATGGCCGTCCGCCGCTCGAGGTATCTCAGGGTGGCGGAATCTTTATGACGCACCTGCTCGAGCGCGGCTCACACCTCGAACAGAATTTACTTGCGTTCAATCAGCGGGTACTCGAAACCATGGGCCTCGTCAACGGTGTTTCCCACACCGAGTTCATTCACGCCCATCACAATGGTGAACTCTACTTCCTCGAAACTTCCGCCCGTGTCGGGGGAGCGCATATCTCTGACCTGATCGAACACGCAACCGGAATCAACATGTGGGCCGAGTGGGCCAAGATCGAGGTAGCTTCGGCGCGCGGCGAGGATTATCAAATCGCGCCGGCGCGCGAGGATTATGCTGGTCTGCTGGTTTCACTCGCCCGCCAGGAATGGCCGGACACCTCCAGCTTCATCGATCCCGAGCTGGTCTGGCGCATAGACAAACGGCACCACATTGGGTTCATCGTGAAATCCCACGACCGGCGCCGCGTTGACGAATTGCTGTTTCAATACGCCGAGCGCGTTCGCGCCGATTACCACGCTTCCGCGCCGGCGCTTGAAACGGCGCGAGAAGATTGACAGGCCCGCGGAACGAAGCCGGAATAGCATTTGGCCGCAGATGAACGCCGATCGAGCCCCATGCGGCAGCTTGGGGCTATTTCCTCTGCCCGCAGTAGCCCCAAGCTGACGCATGGGGCTCGATCGGCGTTCATCTGCGATACGCTGGCGGCATGTGGGAGTGGGTTGCTGGCTCGGGGGCGGTGGCCGCGGCGGCGGCTGGCGTTACCGCCTATGGCATCGTCGCCCCCTCCGCCCAAGTGTTCGGCCCGTCGGTTTTGCGCGGCCCTGGACAGCGCCGTTCCATCGCTCTCACGTTTGACGACGGCCCCAGCCCAGCCACACCCGCGCTGCTGCAGTTTCTTGCCCAACAGAATGTTCGCGCCACGTTCTTCCAATGCGGCCGTAACGTGGAACGGCATTCGGAGATCGCGCGCGCAGTGCTTGCCGCCGGCCATGAGCTGGGCAATCACACGGATTCGCATCCCCACCTCTATCTGCGCAGCGCGCGATTCATCGAGGAAGAGTTCAGCCGCGCCCAGCGGATCATCCAGGAAGTCACCGGCGCGACGCCTCGTTTGCTGCGGGCCCCGTATGGGCAACGATGGTTTGGCATGCGCGCTACGCAACGGAAGCTCAACCTGCTGGGCGTGATGTGGACGGTCCTCGGCCGCGACTGGAAATGGCCCGCCGCCCGGGTGGCCGATCTGGTGCTTGACAAAGCTTCTCCCGGCGGGATCGTCTGCCTGCACGACGGCCGCACCATCCGCCCGGTGCCGGATGTTTCGGCAATGCTCGGCGCCGTGAAGCGTATTGTGCCGGCTCTCAAAGATCAGGGCTATTCGTTCGAAACGGTCAGTGATCTGCTGATTGCGTGACGGCTGGGGCAAGGGCCAAAAAGCCGAGACGAATCTCGGCTCTGCAGGCTTGGCAGCCCGCGCCACAAAACCGGCTTCATCCACTGCGGTTACTCTACCGTGACGCTCTTGGCCAGGTTGCGCGGTTGATCGACGTCGCAGCCACGGCGCACGGCGATGTGATAGGCAATCAATTGCAGCGGGACAATCTCGATCAGCGGAAGCAGCAGTTCCCTGGTCGCCGGCACGGGAATGAAGAAATCCGCCATTTTCGCCACGTCTTCATCGCCTTCGCATGCCACCGCCACCACCAGCCCGCTGCGCGCCTTCACTTCCTGAATGTTCGACAACGTTTTTTCATAGTGCACCCGGCTCTCCTCGCTGTCGGGATCGCGCGTCGCCAGCACGACCACCGGAAGATTCTCGTCAATCAGCGCGTTTGGACCGTGCTTCATCTCGCCGGCCGGGTAGCCCTCGGCGTGAATGTAGGAGATCTCCTTCAGTTTCAGGGCGCCTTCGAGCGCCATCGGGAAATGAACGCCGCGCCCCAGGTACAGAAAGTCGTTGGCGCGGAAAAGTTTCTTCTCAATCGCCTGATAAGGCGCCTCGTCGGAAAGGACGTGTTCCAACTTGCCGGGAATCTGCGCCAGCTCCTGCACCAGCGTCCGTGACGCCTCCGCGCTGAGGGTTCCACGCAATTGGCCGAGATACATCGCCAAAATGACCAAAGCCGTGATCTGCGAAGAGAAAGCCTTGGTAGACGCCACGCCAATCTCGGGTCCGGCGTGGGTAATCAGCGTTCCGTCGGCCTCGCGCGTGATCATGGATCCCACCACGTTGCAGATGGCGAGCGTCGTCGAGCCCTTTTGTTTTGCCTCGCGCAAGGCGGCCAGCGTGTCGGCGGTTTCTCCGGACTGCGAAATCACGATTGTCAGCGTGTTGGGCGGAATGATCGGATCGCGGTAGCGGAATTCGCTGCCGTAATCGACCTCCACCGGCAGCCTCGCCAGCCTCTCCATCATGTACTTGCCCGCCAGACCGGCGTGCCAGCTCGTGCCGCAGGCGACGATCTTTACCTGCTGCACCGCCCGGAACTGTTTCTCGCTGATATTGACTTCATCCAGAAAAATGCGTCCGCTCTCGAGGCCGATGCGTCCGAGCATTGTGTCCTTGATGGCGCGCGGCTGCTCGAAGATTTCCTTGAGCATAAAATGCCGGTAACCGCCCTTTTCGGCCATGATCGGATCCCATAGAATGTGTGAGATCTGGCGCTTCATGGTGCGCCCTGCGAGATCCGTGACGCGCACGCCCTCGCGCGTCAAAATCGCCACATCGCCATCGTTCAGGAAGAACATGTCGCGAGTGTAGCTGAGAATCGCCGGCACGTCGGAGGCCACGAAGTATTCGTTGTCGCCAATGCCGATCACCACGGGCGGGCCTTGCCGCGCAGCGACAATCTTGTGTGGATCCGTGGTGGCAATCACGGCGATCGCGTAAACTCCACGCACCTCCTCGAGCGCCTTCCGGACCGCGTCCTCCAAGGTGCCCGTCAGGTGTTTCTCAATGAGGTGGGCAAGAACTTCGGTGTCGGTTTCGGTGGTGAAAATGTGGCCTTCGGCAGCCAGTTGGTGGCGCAAAGCGAGATAGTTTTCAACGATGCCGTTGTGCACCACCACCAGTTGGCCTTTGCAATCGCGGTGCGGATGGGCGTTCTCTTCCGTCGGGCGCCCGTGCGTGGCCCAGCGCGTATGACCGATTCCGTAGTCGCCCGCAATCGGGTTAGCTCGAATCGATTCCTCGAGGTTGCGCAGCTTCCCCGAAGCGCGCCTCAATTCCAGGCAGCCCTCGCCAGTGACCACGGCCACGCCCGCCGAGTCATAGCCGCGGTACTCGAGCTTCCGCAATCCATCTACAATCACGGGCACCGCTTCCCGGTAGCCGACATAACCAACGATTCCGCACATGCAGGTACACTCCGCTCAATCCAGAACTTCGACGCGGTATTCCTCGATCACCGGATTGGCCAACACCTCGTGAGCAATGCTTTCCAGCGCCAAACGCGCTGCTTCCCTGCTCACGCCCTCGGCCAGCCCGATCTCGAAGTACTTGCCTTGCCGGACAGAAGCGATTTCGTGGTGCCCCAGTCCCTGCAGGGCATGGCAGATGGTCTGACCCTGCGGGTCCAGCACCGTGGTTTTCATTGAAACATAGACACGCGCCTTCATGACCTTTCATTGTAGGCGCAAGGGCCAGCTTTCAGCTATCAGCCGTCAGCTTTCAGGGACCGGCCGCTGGTGGATGACAGATGTGGCGCGGGCACTCGTGCCTGCCGCGACTCGTCTCGGCGCTCGCCGCCCTAGCCAGGCGGCGCCTGGCTGATAGCTGATAGCTGAAGGCTGATAGCTGGCAGCTTTGTCGCGCAGCGCTACCATGGAGTCCGCATGACCGCTCCTGAGCTGACCGGGACACTGCGCGTCTTTCATCTTTTTGACATCGCGGAGGCGATTGACCTCGGGCGATTGCATGAAGTCTTCGGGACGCGTCCCAGCCGGCGGGAGCCCGCGTTCCGCCATCCGGCTCCCGAGTATGTCCGCTTCGAGCGCCCGCCGGTGATGGAGCCTCTCGAGGGGACACGCACCAACGACGGCCTTGCCGTATCCCCGCGTGTTCGCTACTTCGAATACGGCGTCGCCAGCGTCGAGCTCCAGCTAAGCTTTATGGGGTCGTGGGAAGCGCTGGTGCTGTTCGCCAATCGCTGGATTTCGTCTTCTGAGCTCGAGGGCCGCGCCCACACCTTGCTCCGGGAGCGGATCGCGTTCGTAATGCCGGCACTCCGCAAGCCCTACGAAGCTTGGATTACGGAAGACTACTACATCGTCCAAATCGACCCCATTCTGCGCGGCGGCACGGACATTTGTCCCGCCGAGGACCTATTGCGCGACTGCGGCGCTGAGATTGCCCAGATTGTCCGCGGCGAATGCAAACCGCTGTCTAAGGCGGAACAGCAAGACGTGTTGCAATCCAGCATGTCCTACTACGCAACAGACCTGATGGTGGCGGGTTGGGTGGCGGCTTTTGTGTATGACACTCCCGCCGGCGCGCTGCCGACGCTCGATCTGCTCGAATACGCCAACACGCAGTTGCTCGAATTTCGCTATTACGACGACGTGTTGACGCGTCTTCTCGCCGACGTCTACCAACGGCTCGAGCGGCGCCGCGGGTTCTGGTCGCGCTGGCGTCTTGCGCGCGAGGCCGAAAACCTCAATACGATCCGCCTCGACATCCGGGAGGTTTCCGAACTCACCGACAACGCCATCAAGTTTCTGAGCGACATGTTCTACGCGCGCGTCTACCGGCTCGCGACTCACCGCATCGGCGTCGTCGACTATCACAATCTGGTGGAGGAGAAGCTGAGGACCGCCAGGGACCTCTATGACTCGATGGTGAATGAATTCCACCAGGCCCGCGCCTTTGTGCTCGAGCTCCTCGTCATCATCATCCTGCTTGTCGAAATCGTGCTGGTCATCGAGTACAAGGGCTGACGCCCGGGGGTCAGTTTCCGTCTGATCCCTGATCCCTGACCCCTGATCCCTGGCTCCCGAGAAACATCACCCGCACATCTTGCCAGTTGTCGACTCTCCGGTAGCGCCTTTCGTTCATGTTGTGCGGCGCGGTGAACAAAATCCCCTCGCCTTGAAACCGCTCAAAGTGCCGGACGTTGTCGTCGATGAGGAAATCGGCGGAGATGATGGTTTTGTCCCCGCAAAACACGATGTGGCTCGCGGAAATGAACGGGAAGTGCTGCTTGAGCCAATAGAATTTCGGCATGAAGGAGACCGGCACCTCCATCGCCGATGTGGTCACGAACACTTCGTAAGTTTCCGCCAGCGCCTTCACCCCTTCCTGGCTGCCGGGCATCGGGTCGATGCTGGAGAAGAACTTCTCATCCTGGAAGTATTGCCGGATTCGAGGAATATCCTCCGGCCGCGCCATTTCCAGCGCATTCCGTCCGTGCAGATCTTCGCGCGTCAGATTCCTCCCAAAGTCGGCGTTGTAAATCTTGAGATAGCTGCCCAGAGTATCGGCGATCACTTCGTCCATGTCAATGGCGATTCGCTGCATCTGCTTTCAGGCTAGCGAAGGCGAGTTGGTGGCTGCTTTGGCAGCAGGTGCGGCGCCCCGGCTCGAAACCGGCTTGGCCTGCGGATGTCCAGCCGGGTTTTATATACTCGCTGTCGACATGAGCCAACGATACCTCGCGCTCGACCTGGGCGCAGAGAGCGGGCGCGCGATGCTTGCCTCGCTCGATTCGCGGAAACTCGAACTTGCCGAGCTGCACCGGTGGCCCAACACCCCGGTCCAGCTTCCCGACGGCTTGTACTGGGACACATTCCGTCTGTTCCATGAAATCTCGGAAGGCATCCGCGCCGCGGGCAAGGCGGTGGCGCACCTGGACGGAATCGCCATCGATACCTGGGGAGTGGACTTCGGGCTGCTTGGCGCGGACGGCGGAATACTTGCCAATCCACGCCACTATCGCGACCCCCGCACCAACGGACTTTCGGCGGAAGTGTTTGCGATCGCCCCGAAGCACGAGGTGTTTCAAACTACGGGCATCCAGGTGATGGAGATCAATTCGCTCTACCAGCTCTTCTCCATCCATCGCGAAAGCCCCGGCCTGCTTGACGCCGCGGCAAAGCTTCTCTTCATGCCGGATTTATTCAACTACTTCCTGACCGGCGTCGAGTGCTCCGAAAGGACCATCGCCAGCACATCGCAGTTTTATAACCCGGTTAGCGGGCGATTCGCCACCGACTTACTCCGCCGCCTCGGCATTACCGCGAGTTTCCTCGCCGAGTTAGTCGACCCCGGAACCCAGCTTGGCGAAATCCTGCCGTACCTGGCCGAGCATTGCGGTCTTAGTCAGAGCCCCAACGTCTTCGCGACGGCTGGTCACGACACCGCTTCCGCCGTAGCGGCGGTGCCGGCGGAGGAGAACTCCCGGTGGTGCTACATCAGCTCCGGAACTTGGTCGTTGATGGGCGTCGAGCTGGATGCCCCGGTGATCAACGAGGCGTGCCAAAACGCCAATTTCACGAATGAAGTGGGTGTGGGCCGGCGCATCCGGCTGCTCAAGAACATCGCGGGGCTATGGCTGTTGCAGGAGTGCCGCCGCGCTTGGGCCAAGGAAGGCAAGGAATACACCTACGACGAACTGATCCAGCAAGCCGAGGCTGCCGGGCCCATCGGATCTGTCATCGACCTGGATGCCTTTGCCTCTCCCGGCCGCCACCCCGAGCGCATTTGCGAGTATTGCCGCCAGACCGGACAGCGCGTTCCCAAAGACGCGGGCGAAACCACGCGCGTGGTTCTTCACAGTCTTGCCGTCCGCTATAAGGAGGTGCTTGAAACGCTTGAAACGCTCACTGGCCGGAAAATTGATGTGATCCACATTGTCGGCGGCGGTTCGCGGAACCGCTTGCTCAATCAACTGGCCGCCGACGTCACTGGCCGCCGCGTCGTGGCCGGCCCTGCGGAAGCGACAGCGGCCGGGAACGCATTGACTCAGGCCATGGGCAACGGAGACGTTTCCTCGCTCGATGAGCTCCGCACCATCATCCGCCATTCCTTCGGCGTCGAAGAGTTCCGGCCACGGGATTAAACAATACTGCCGCCGGACCGGTGGTGTTGGTCGAGCCCCATGCGGCTCAGCGCCGAGCTGCGTCAGCTTGGGGCTAGCGCGGGCCAGGGAACGGCCCCAGCTGACACATGGGGCTGAGGCGGTTTGCTACACTCTCTCGCATCGCTATGTTCCGAACCTGTCTCTGCATCATCCTCGTTGCGGCTTCGTGCTGCTTCGCCCAGACTCCCGCCGCGCCCGGCCGGACTCTGATCCGGGCTGGCCACCTGGTTGACGTCCGCACCGGCCAGGAAGCGGCCGACCAGACCGTCGTCGTCGAAGGCGACAAGATCTCCTCGATCGGCGCCACCAGCGCCACCGCCGCTCAGCCGGGCGATCGTGAAATCGATCTCCGCGGGTACACCGTGCTCCCCGGTTTGATCGATGTGCATACGCACCTCACCATGGAAACCAATTTCGATCCCTACCATGAGCTTTCCACCGACGTCGCCCGCGAGGCACTCAACGGCGCGCGCTTCGCCAAGATCACTCTCGAAGCCGGCTTCACTTCCGCTCGTAACGTCGGGGCCTCCGGATATTCCGATGTCGCTCTCCGCGACTACATCAATGCCGGCCTCCTTCCCGGTCCGCATCTGCTGGTCAGCGGCCCGGCCATCGGCATCACGGGCGGCCATTGCGACGACAATCTGCTGCCGAGTTCGTTCCACGCGGTAGGCGATGGCGTAGCCGATGGCGTCCCCGCCGTCCAGCACAAAGTCCGCGAGAACATCAAGTACGGCGCTGACCTCATCAAGATCTGCGCCACCGGCGGCGTCCTCTCAAAGGGCGACGATCCGCAAGCCAGCCAATTCACTTTCGAGGAGTTGAAGGCGATCGTCACCGACGCTCACCGCCTCGGCCGCAAGGTGGCCGCTCACGCGCACGGGGCGCAGGGCATTCTGTGGGCAACGCAAGCCGGCGTCGATTCCATCGAACACGGCTCCTACATCGATGCCGACGCGATCGGCGCCATGAAAGCCCACGGCACCTATCTTGTGCCCACTTTTTATCTCACACATTGGATGGCCGAAAATGGGCACTTGCCGGTTTTCTATCAGCAGAAAATGCTCGACGTTAGCGCCGTAATGCGCACGAACCAGCGCAATGCCGTGGCCGCCGGCGTCAAAATCGCGCTGGGCACCGACGCCGCCGTCTACCCGCACGGCCTCAATGCGCATGAGCTCGAGGTCTACGTCACCGAGCTCGGAATGTCGCCGCTCGCCGCTTTGCAATCGGCCACCATCAATGCCGCCGATCTCATGGGTTGGAAGGACCGCACAGGCGCGCTCGAGGCCGGCAAGTGGGCAGATCTGATCGCAGTGCAAGGCGATCCTCTGGCCGATGTGCGCATTCTTCAGCACGTGCCTTTCGTCATGAAAGCCGGCGCGGTCGCTAAAGACGAAGTCCACAGCCATTGAAGAGCGTGGTGGCACAGGCTTCAGAGACTGCTGAAAAACTCCCGGATTACGATCTTTAGCCGCCGATGAACGCTGATGAACTTGGGATAAGCCATTTGTTTGCCATCAGCGTTGATCGGCGTTCGTCAGCGGCCATCCCTATTTTGGCCTTTTTCAGCGCCGTCTTCGGCCGTGATTTGCGCGACCCGACTACGCATATACCTTCTTTTCCGTCTGCACTCTACACTACAAGTAGATGAAACTCGGAGTAGACTTCGGTACCACCCGCATCGTCGTGGCGAGTGCCGATCGTGGTAACTTTCCTCTGGTTTCCTTCGAAGCACCTGACGGCTCGACGCCTGACTGGTTTCCGTCGCTGGTTGCCATCCACGGTGCCGAGCGGCGCTATGGCTGGGACGCCTGGAACGCCCAGAGTGACGAAGACTGGACCGTGCTTCGCTCCGTCAAGCGACTTCTCGAAGCCGCGGGCCCGCAAACCGTTATCGAAGTTGGCCAATACCATCTGGTCTTGATGGAGATCCTAGCCGGGCTCGCCAGTTCGCTGAAACGGGCTCTTGCCAGTTCCAACCTCGAGCTCTCTCCCAGCGAGCCGCTCGAGGTGGTGCTCGGCGTCCCTGCCCACGCCAACAGCAACCAGCGCTTCCTGACCGTTGAGGCTTTCCGCCTGGCCGGCTTCGACGTCCTGGGTGTGCTCAACGAGCCCAGCGCCGCCAGCATCGAGTTCGGGCACCGCAAGCGGAGCAGCGCATCCGGCCGCGAAACCATCCTGGTCTACGATCTGGGTGGGGGCACCTTCGACGCGTCCCTGGTAGTGATGGATGACAATGTCCACCACGTCGTCGCTACCGAAGGCATCCCCACGCTCGGCGGCGATGACTTCGATCACCTTCTCGCCGACATGGCGCTCGAGCGCGCCGGCATTGATCTTGCCGGCCGTGACTTCATCGCGGCCGCCGCGTGGTTCCGTCTCCTCGAAGAATGCCGGCTCAAGAAGGAAGCCCTCAACCCCAATTCCCGCCGCATCACGATCGAGATCGAGGGCCTGAACGCCGGCGTCTCCTCCGCCGAAATCCCGGTCGCCGATTTCTACGAAGCGGCTCGGCCCCTCGTCCAGGAAACACTCGCTGCCGCCGAGGATCTCCTCAACCGCCATCCGCAGGATAGCTTCGAGGCGCTCTACCTCACCGGCGGCGGCAGTGAACTTCCCCTCGTCGCCCGCGTGCTCCGCGAGCGTTTCGGCCGCCGCGTCCGCCGTTCGGCGTTTACGCGATCGGCCACTGCCATCGGTCTTGCGATTCAGGCCGACATGCCCGATGCCTATCGCCTCAGCGAGCAGTTATCCCGCTTCTTCGGCGTCTGGCGCGAGGCCGATTGCGGCGCTCGCGTTTCGTTTGACCCTCTCTTCGCCCGCGGCACGCAACTCCCCGTGCCGGGCTGTCCGCCGCTCGAAATCCGCCGCCGCTACACGCCCGTCCATAATGTGGGCCATTTTCGTTTCCTGGAATGCACACATCGATCAGAGGATGGCGCGCCGGATGGCGAAGTCACCATTTGGGATCGCATCTGCTTCCCCTTCGACCCCTCTCTCGCTTCGCGCCACAATCTGGACTCCGAGCAGGTGCTGCATTCTCCTGCCGCGCCGCGTCAGAGCATTGAAGAGCTGTATCAGTGTGACTCGAGCGGCTCGATTGCCGTGAAGATATCCAATCTGACGGCCGGCTATTCCCGGACATATCGTCTGGGCCGCTGGTCGCAGCAGACAAAGCCCGTGAAGCATTCGGCTCGCCGGCGCAAAACCTCCGCGGGGGCGGATAAGTGACTGCTACGTCCTGGGCTTCACTTCCCATAACGCCAGGGTCGCCCCAGTCGGGTCGAGGAAGATGCTGAACCACCCCATTCCCGGGACCTCAGTCTTCTCCCTGATAATCGTCGCGCCAAGCGACTTCGCTCGTTTCGTCTCGGCCGCAACATCCTCAACCAGCACATACGGTATCCATAAGGAAGGAGCGCCGGGCATGGGGTGTTTCAGCATTCCTCCAGCCGAGTTCTCGCCCACCTTGATCAGCGTGTAGATGCTGCCGTCGCCCATCGGAACATC
>Ga0302325_10019844_pt1 | contig 14120 bp, 12 predicted proteins | sample Palsa_T0_2_FD_201948 | JGI IMG/M metagenome (GOLD analysis project Ga0302325, IMG submission 201948) | Peat permafrost microbial communities from Stordalen Mire near Abisko, Sweden - Palsa_T0_2 | ecosystem: Environmental > Terrestrial > Soil > Palsa > Peat permafrost | place: Sweden: Abisko... | reverse complement strand
TGCTTAAGCTCCATACGTTCCTGATCCGTCAGTACGATCGTGTTCTGCATGAACACCATCATACTCCCTTTTCACGTGTTACAGTCCACTAGTCGCTCCAGCGCGCCTCATCGATCAGTCCAGTGCACGTTTGCTCGCGCAGATCCCCTTTGCCGAGTGGCAAAGCGCCATTGCGCTTTGGCAACCATCACCAGCCCACGTAACGTCAGCGGATACGCTCGATCGTTCACCGCTTGTCATCAGGAGCCGTGCGCCTTCCGGTGCTCTGCTGAGGCCTTGCGCGCACCCGCATGCACCCTAGGGCGCACCACGATGCGCGCCATGCGGTAGTCGTATTTGAACTGTTGCATCGACACCATAGTTTCGATGCGGCGTACTCCCTTGAGAGGCAAAATGCTCTGCCGACTTATCTCGTCGACTTCGGTCATCGAACGAAACAGACCGGTGGCGAGTAAATTGAAGCGTCCCAGGAGGACGATGACGCAATTGATCGCGCTCAGTTCCGACAGTTCCGCCGCAAGCTTGGGAACGCGCCCTGGATCGGCATGAATGCCAAACAACACTAGCGTGGGAGAGCCCACCATGCGGAAGTCGGTGAGGGCTGTGAATTGGATCAGGTGCTCGTTCTGCAGGCGCTTGATGCGCGTGCGGATCGTAGCTTCGGCGACTCCGAGACTCGTTGCAATCTGTCGATTCGATATTCGACCGTCCTGCCCGAGTTCTTGAATAAGGCGACGGTCAAGCGCATCAAGCAAAATCCTAGTCATAGACGCACCACATTAAACTCATACTTCACGATGTCTGCTGCTATCCCAGACTGCAGCTCATGAACACCGGGAATCCCTGCAGCATGCTCCGTTAGAAAGACGTTAATCTCGGCGAAGTCATGCAGACCGACGAGCATTTCAAGGTCGTTGGGCCCGGTGGTTGTTTGGATGCTCAGGACCTCGGGAAGCTTCGCCAGATCACGTCCAACTTCGACCGGCGACCTGCCGTATACCTTGACGCCGATTGCGATTAGGACGTTGAAGCCATGCGCCGCAAAGTCGGCAACCGCGATGACGCGCATGGCCTTCGACTCTTCCAGCCGCCGAATGCGAGCAGACACCGTGGCGGCCGACACGGACAGCCGTTTCGCAATCTCCTGATTGGTCGCCCGGCCGTTGGATCGCAATATCTCGATGATGCCCGAGTCGATTTCGTCCAAACCCGGCGCCCTTGTGTCTTCGCTTCTAATTCTCATGTGTTGGCGCGTCGCTATTGTCGGCCGACTATCGCCGATCATCTCGTCGGGTGCAACGAGCCGCCCTAACTGACCTCGGAGAATTTCGCAGCACGCAGCGGCGCGGGCCGTGGTACCTGTGCTCGTACAGCCTTCTCTCGATGGTGCATGCCGGAGGATGTCCTCAGCATCTGTAGTTCACCAAACGTTCGCAAAACTTCTCGAAATCCTCAGGCCCGCTGCAGTACATGCAAGCATATAGCTCGACTGCAGTAGCGCCCGCCTCGACCAGCGCCGGGATCTTGGCCAACGTGGCTTCAAGGTCCGCCTTGCCGTCTGCACGGAACTCAAATTGAGGAACGGCGCGAACCTGCAATTCGCGCGGGTCCCGACCGCGTGCGCGAAACGCGTCCCGCAACGCTGTAACGCCGGTCTTGATCTGCGCCGGGTTCTCCATAAGCGCCACCCAGCCGTCGCCATACTCGGCCATCCGGGCGATGTTCTTTGGGAGCGGCACCAGGCCCAAAAGCACGGGAAGGCGCCTCTGAACCGGGAAGGGTTTACTGTAGATACGATCGAACTGGATAAACTCGCCGCTAAAGCTAACCGGTGTCTGGCTCCAGAGAAGACGGCAGACCCGCAGCTGTTCATCGAGCAGCGAGTAACGTGCCTCGAAAGGAACGCCGCACGCCAGGTACTCTTCACGCTGCCAGCCAACACCGACACCGAGATCGACCCGTCCCCGGGAGAGCACGTCGAGAGTCGCCACTTGCTTGGCGAGCAGGGCGGCAGGCCGCAGCGGCGCGATCAGAATCCCGGTCGCGAGGCGAATGCGCTTAGTCGCGCCCGCGACGGCAGCGAGGAAAGTCAGCGGCTCGAACCAAGGATAGTCCGGAGAGGTGACAAATCTCCCGTATGGATACTTGTCAGTTGCTTCCCCCATGACAACGTGATCCGGAACGTTGATCTGATCGATGCCCTTGCGGTCCGCGAGTGCAACCAGCTCGACCACTGGTGCGAAATCACCGCCGAACCACTCTTGTAGCCCGTAGATGCCCACGCAAATCGTGACCATAAGTGGCTTTTTCCTCAGATGGCGAGCGCCAACTCGGCCGCCGCACGCATAGCGCCCTCGATGTAGCGCACGCCGTTGCAATCCCCGGCTGTGTGGACGATAAGCCCCGCCGCTCGCAGCGCGTCGGCCAGACTTGTGTCGCCCGCGACGCCTTAAGCAATGATCACCTGCGCGGCCGCAAGGGTACGGGACTGGTCGCGGCTATTGAGGTAGGACACTGTGCCGGTGTGGATAGCGATTCGACGCGCCTCAGGCAAGAGCGTCACCCCCAGTGCCCGTAGATCCGACAATACGCGCCAGCGGCGCACCAGCGGTAAACCCCTGCCGAATCGCGCAGATTCATCAATGACTGTCACCGTGTGCCCGCGGCACGCGAAGAACTCCGCGAGCTCTAGCGCGACAAGCTCGCTGCCGATGACCACGAGGGGCTTGCCCGGGTCCGTCGCCGCACCGCTTCGCCAACTGTCATCGGCAGCGGAATAACTTGTACCGTCGCCCAGCACAAGATTGCGTACGTCATCGCTACTTAGCACGTGGTTGCGCTCTGCACCCGGAATAGCCGGCCTGGGCCAGACGGCACCGGTGGCAACGACGACTTCGTCAGGTGCCATATCGCACAGCAAATCAACGGTCGCCGGTGTATTCAGCCGTACCTCAACCGATGAGGTGTTAAGGCAGTTGGTGAGCCAGCCAAAAAGATCCGCGTTGGGCTCGTAGCATCGAGCCGCCAACCGTAATGCACCGCCCAGGCGGTCGGATTGCTCGAACAAAGTTACGAAATGGCTCTTGAGTGCCAGCCGTCGTGCGGTCTCCATGCCCGCCGGGCCTGCGCCCACGACTGCCACACGTTTCTTGCGATCAGCCGGTCGCGGCGCGAAATCCCGCTCGAAGCCCGTTTCGGGATTCACCGCGCACTTGATGCTGCCGCCAACATATATCTGGCTATTGCACGTGTAGCAGTACACGCACGGGCGAACCTCGGTAGCACGGTGGCTCTTCAACTTGCTCGGCAAATAGGGATCCGCGAGGAGCTTGCGTCCCATCGCGAGAAAATCAAAGCGTCCGGCGGCGATGTGCTGGTCAGCCGCTTCCGGCGCGATCCGCCCCACAGCAATTACCGGGATGCCGACTGCTGCTTTGATGGCGGCGGCGTTACCCACCAGCAACTCCGGTTGCTGCGGAGTATGGGCCGAAGAGTGCGCGATCCCCATGCTGGCATCCGCGTACGCGCTCACGTGAATCGCGTCCGCGCCCGCCTTTTCGGCCAACCGCGCCGTCGTCTTGGCATCTTCAAGCGAAATGCCTTCGGGCTGAAAGAACTCCTGCGAATCCAGCCGGCACCACACCGGGTAGTCCCGCGCCACGGTACCGCGGATCGCGGCGATCACTCCCGTCAGGAGGCGCGACCGATTTTCAACCGAACCGCCGTAAGCGTCGGTGCGCCGATTGGTGAAAGGCGACAGAAACTCCGAGATGATGTAACCGTGGCCGGCATGAATCTCCACCCCGTCCACGTGCGCGCACTGCGCACGTCCAGCGGCGGCAGCGAAGTAATTGGCCAGGTCCGTGATATCCGCCGCCGTAAGGACCTTGTAGTCGGGAGCGGCGGTGCCAAGCGGCGCCGACAAGCCGGCGAATTCCTCCTCAAGGATGGCGTCCATCATATCGCCGCCCTTTTTCTTCTCCGGTACCGATGGCGCCCACAGGGGACGGCCCGCACCGGTATCCATGGTCGACATCAGCCCGCCGAAATGCAGTTGCAGCGCGAGCTTGCCGCCACAGTCATGCACCGCATCAGCCACGGCTCTTATGCCGGGGATGTGGCGATCCTCGGAGATGGCGGCTTGGCGCGGAATGACGCCGCTCACGGGCCACGCAATGGAGACCGAACCCAGAATCAGTAAGCCCGCGCCGCCGCGGGCGCGTTCGCGATAATAGGCGCAGGCACGCTCGCCAAAGACTCCGTCGCCTTCTCCGAGATTCGAACCCATCGGCGTCATGATGATTCGGTTGCGTAACGCCAAACTGCCGATCCGGCCCGGAGACAACAGGTGCTGATAGGATCGCTCCATGGGGTCGCCTGGTGCGCTTACAACGTCCAGCGTAACGGCAAGGCATGCAGACCGGCGCCTCCCCACACTCGCTCTGTCACCGTCGCATCCGGCTCGAGTTGAAAATCGGGAATCTGGCGGTGCCATTCTTCAAGGGCGATGCTCATGTCGTGCCGCGCAAGATGCATTCCCACGCAAAAATGGGGGCCGTAGCCAAAGGCCATATGGCTATACGGAGGTCCCTGCAAATGCATCTCGGTCGGATTTGCGTAGGCGCGCGGGTCTCGATTGACTGCGGGCCAATGAACCGAAATGCGGTCGCCGCGCTTCAGCGCGCAGCCATCTACCGTGACGTCGCGGGCTACGAAGCGGAACGACTCCCCGATGGCATAGACGCGCAAGGCTTCCTCGATGAAGCGCCGCATCAGCACGGGATCCGCACGCACGCGACGCCGCTGCTCCGGCCACTGCGCCAGATGAAGCATCATGCGTCCCAAGACCGCCTTGGTCGTATGAACCCCACCGATGCAGGCCAGGGTGCCGTAAGACACGATCTCGTCGTCGGTCAGAGCTCGTCCGTCGATGTCGGCTGCGGCAAGCACACTCAGGAGGGAGTCATCGGGCGCGGCGCGCTTGCGGCGCAGCTGATCACGCACGTAGGCCTTCAGGCCTTCCAGGCCAGATTTGCGCAGACTGCCGTCCGGATCAGCCGCGGGCTGAGTCCAGAATTTCGCGTCCCACGCCGCTAGCGTCTGCAGGTCCTCCAAGGGAAATTTCATCCACTCGAGGAAAACCATTCCTGGATAGGGCGCAGCGAACGCCTCGATGAATTCGCAGTACCCCTTGGGCGCGATTGCATCGATGAGTCCCGCGGCAAAGAAGCGCATGCGAGATTCGAGCGTTCTCGCGGCGCGAGCGCTGAAAGGTGCCTGGATTATCTGCCGGTACTTCTTATGCTCAGGCGGATCCTTGCTGGCCGGCAGTAGCTCTTCTTCGAAGTATCCACTCTCGCCACGGTCGGGGTGATAGGTTTTGAAAGTGTCGGTATCCAGAAGAATCGATCTGGCGGCCGACGCGCGCAGAAACGCGTACCAGCTGCCTTCAGCCGTTTGACATTGAACCACCGGGCTCACTTCGCGCAGCTGATCAAAGAAAGCGTACAGGGAGCGCGTCGGATCGGAGGCGACGTGAGGTACTTCTGCCAAGTCGACCACGGGAATCGGCGCGGAAGAGCTGCAACTCGGCGTCGGCTTTTCGGTCATGCGCCTTTCCCCCAATACGACGATGCAGGCAAACGAAGCCTTGCAGCGCTGCGCCTACTGCGGCCCCTGAATCGGGCTTCCTCCGACAGGAGGTGCGTGACTTTGATGGATAAATCGTACGCATTCCACCTGTAAAAGTGTAGCCGTGCCCGTAGGTCGCGCGACTCCAAAGGGACCTCAGAGCGTAGTGCGACAATCTAGGCGCGGTCTACAGAGATAAGATGCTCTAGCGACTTCAAAACGTATCTATTATGATAGTCACAGGCCTCTTATACACATATCTGCGTAGTTTTTTATCAATTAACGTGCGCAATATCAACTACTGAACGACAGACGAGGCCTTTCCGATCAATGAGCCTTACGAGGGGGACGGCGCAATGGATATGAATGTTCGGCGGAGGTGGATGGTTCTTGCCCTGGCAGCAGCTGGCGTTGTCTTGTATCGCCCGGACAGCTCGCACGGCGCCGACGCTGTAGCTGCGACGGACACGACTGAGGGCCCTCAACGTGGGCAGCTCCAGGAGATTCTGGTCACTGCGCGCAAGGTGCAGGAACAGCTGCAACAGGTGCCGATCTCGATTACGGCGCTGTCAGCCGAGGCGATTAAGCAGCACGACATCGTAACGCTCGACCAAATCCGGGATCTGGTACCAAACCTGGATGTGGGCGTGACGGCCGGAAGTACCACCGCGGCAAACATCTATATCCGCGGCGTCGGGACTTACGATTATCAGATCTACACGGATGCGCCGGTGACTACCTATATCGACGGAGTCCTGAACGCTCGTCCTGACGCAACGCTGTTCGAGGTGGCAGATCTAGAGCGCGTCGAAGTGCTGCGCGGTCCCCAGGGAACGCTTTTCGGCCGGAACACGACCGGAGGGGCGATCTCCTTGATCACCAAGGGCCCGTCCGACCAGGCGGGTGTAGAACAGCGACTCGATTACGGTACCTACAATGACCTCGACAGTCGCACCATCATCAACACGGGCGAACTTGGTGATTCGGGGTTTAAGGCGAAGTTAATGTTCACGCATCATCAGCGCGATGGCTACGTGAGTAATCTGGATGCAGGCGCCGAGGACGGCGATCCTGGTAGTTTGAACAGCAATTCGCTGTGGTTCTCGTTGCACGGTGATCTGAGCTCGAATCTGCATCTCGACTACCGCGCGGATTACACCGATCACGACGCGCAAGAACCGTTCTCGCAAGTGATCGCCGCCGCTCCGGATGTCCTGACTTACTTCAGCAAATCGCCGTCGTACGGCGGTGATCCCTTTAACTACAACCCCTATGTCCGCCTCAGTTCGGCTTACGCTGGCGATCAGCCTGCGGACCACAGCCTCTTCGGCGGACATGCGCTCACGGCGCAATATGACGTCAATCCCGCGCTGAGCTTCAAGGATATCCTGGGATATCGTTCCACTTCGGTGGATGAGTACATCAACATCAGCGGACAAGGCAATCTACGGGGCTTGGTGCTGAATCCCGTGACCGATACCACCAGCGTGGAACCCGTCACGCCCTTCAACCTTCCGGAAAACACCTCAAGAGACCATCAGATCTCCAATGAATTACAGGCCCTCGGCACGGCTGGAGAATTCAAGTACGTCGGCGGACTGTATTTTTTCTATGAAAAGGGAAATCTCTGGAACCCCGATCTGTTTACCTTCGTTCTCCCCGGTGGGGACTTGGGGATCAACGAGGAAACAATCCGCAATGTACCGGCACTAACCACCCACTCCTACGCGGCTTACGCGCAGACCTCTTATCGTCCGGCCGCACTCGGCGATAAACTCGAGCTGACGGTCGGCGGGCGTCTCACGCATGACGAGAAGGAAATCAACGAAGACTCCTCATTCAACGGCGTCCCCACCGACGTGCGCAACCAAAGTCATTCCTGGCACAACGCTTCCGGTCTGTTTTCTGCGAGCTACCAGTGGACCCCGGACGTGATGGGTTACGCCCGGGTCTCGAATGCCTACCGCGCTGGCGGCTTCGTACCCAACACTTACGGGTTCTACGACCCCGAAAAGGACGTCTCCTATGAGGCCGGTCTGAAATCGGACTGGCTGGACAAGCGTTTGCGAGTCAACGCTTCGGTGTTCAAAACCAACTACACAGACTTGCAGGTCCAAAACACGATCAATGGACTGCCGGTCATCACCAACGCGGGCCACGCCACGTACGCCGGTGGTGAACTGGAGATCACCGCTGTCCCGACCGAAAATTTGCAGTTGCTGGCCAATATCGGCTACGTGGATCCCAAATACCAAACTTACATTCTCGTATCCCCGTCAGGGGTCGCAGAGAATGTGGCGAATCAAGCGCAGTTCGCCGGCGTCTCGAAGATTAACGCCAACGTCGGTGCGCAGTACGCAATTGCACGCATGTCGGCAGGCAATCTGTCGGGACGGTTGGACTGTTCCTACCGAAGCCGCAAGGTATGGTTCCCGCTGGATAGTCAGAACCCCTACAACGAGGTCATCGCTGCCAGGCAGCACGAGAATCTCAAAGCGAGGCTGACGCTTGACGACATTCCCACCGGTTCGCGCTTCAAGTTGCGAGCGGAGGTGTACGGGGCCAATCTCCTCAACGAGAAGGTCGTGGCGGCCGGTAACGACTTCGGCTCGCTGGGCTTTGGCACAGTGGTCTATGAAGAAATGCTGACGGTGGGCATCAGTCTCACGGCGGATTTCTAACGCAGCGCTCTCTCATCGTCGGGGTCACCAAAATGAATGCTGACCGTCGGCAGACGTATAAGCACCCGCCGCGCCCTGAGTGGGTCACACGCATTAACGCGGAGGGGCGCGTGTTGGGCACGGGCGTCGTGCCACTTGATTCCGACTCGCTGCTTAATACGGCCTGCGCTAACACCGGACTGAATGACTTCGGAGATAGCGACCCGGACGATCACTGGCGGGCGCACTTCGAGGTGCTCATTGCTACCATCGAGAAGGAGGCCGAGCTGAACCTTCTCGGTCGGCTTCTCACGCGCTCGGATCTGCTGATCTATCTGCAGAACCGGCTGCAGGTTACGGACTGGTATAAGCGGCACCCGGAGATCGCGGACGAGGTCATCGCGCAACCCGTGTTCATCGTAGGACTGCCGCGCTCCGGCACCACGATCCTGCACGAGGTACTTGCTCAGGATAAGCAATTCCGCTTCGTCAAGAAGTGGGAAGCCCTATTCCCCTGTCCGCCGCCCCAGGAGAACTCGTACAACTCCGACTCGCGCATTCAACGCGGTCACGATCTAATTACGATTCAGAACCGAATTTCCCCAGAATGGAAGTCGATGCACGATGTGGGGGGCGAGCTCCCCGTGGAATGCATCGAGTTCACAACGTCCTGCTTTCTGTCGGAGATGTTCACGGCATCATTTCAGATTCCGTCATATCAGGACCATCTTCAGGCAGCAGACGTCAGCGAGATGTACCGCTGGCACCGCAAGATGTTGAAGCTGCTCCAATGGCGCTTCAAGCGACCGCACTGGTTGCTCAAGGGCTGTAACCACGAGCCCTACATTCCGAAACTACTCGAGACCTATCCAGACGCGAAGATCATCCTGACACACCGTGACCCGATTAAGGCGGTATCTTCGGTAGTGAGCGTGCAGGGAACCATCTTCGGTTTCCGCGCCGATGATCCCTTCAGTCGCAATTCCTACGAGAACTGGCTGCGCATGGACTCCGTCGCAGCGATGCTCAATCAGCGTATCGCCTGGATCGAGGACCACACGCTGGCGCCGGGTCAGACGGCGAACATCAGATTTGCGGACTTCTCGGCGGACCCGATTGCGACTCTGCGTAGCTTGTACGACGGGTTGGGACTTGCGTTGACCAGCACCACGGCACAAAGGATGACGGATTATCTGGCCGGAAAGCCGAAGGGCGTGTTTGGCGTTCACGCCTATCAGACTGGGGACCGCAGCCTCACCGAGTCGGAGCGGCCCTTATTCGAGCGCTACCAGCAATACTTTCACGTTCCGAACGAGTAGCCACTGTGTCGGACTACGACCGCCAGCAGCTGGCAGCGCAATCATGGAACGGGTTTTGCGAGCGTCTCAAAGAGGCCGGGGCTCAGCTTCTGCGCGAGGACTTTCCGATCGGGGAAACCGACCTCGCGGAGGGGTTGCGATACCTGGCTCATCTGTTGTTTGCTTCGATCCAGCGCAATCTGGACGGCGCCGACCCGGCCAAACCGTTCCTCTATCTGCTGTGCGACGAAAGAATCAAGAGCGGCGGGGATAACCCGGATAACCGTTACTACGTTGCGGCGGTCAGCGACGCCTACGAGTATCTGGTGACGGCCGATTTCAGCGGCTGCTCGTACTACAGCATTGTGGCACTCGACCGTAGGGAGATGACCACGGGGCTGACTGCTGATGAACGTGCTAAGCGTGCTGCGGCCACGCGAATGGATAGCGACACGCTCGTTTGCGAGCACGATGGAACCGTACAGGTACATTTGTCCAAAGCCAAGGCCGGCCGCAATCACATTCGAATCGACGAGCGCACCAATCTAATCATCATCCGTTGCACCATCGAAAAGCCTGGCCAGGGGCCGGTCGCGGTGTCGCTGCGGCGGATCGATTCGCAGGGCCCGGGTCCGGCCCTCACGCTTGAAGTGGTGGCGCAGAGGTTGAGGTCGGCCGCTGAGCACGTGCTGCAAACGTCATCCTTCTTCGGTGGCTGGACTGCTAACTTCCAGAGCCATGTGAATCAACTTCCGCTTGCCGATCAGGCCTATATTCACTCGACAGGCGGTGATCCCAACATTCTCTATTATCTTTCCGCATGGGCCGTGCGCGAAGGCGAGGCGCTGGTAATCCATCTTCCGGAAGTCCCCCGATGCACCGCCTGGAACTTTCAGCTTTGCAACGTTTGGATGGAATCCTTGGATTACACCGAAGCGCGCATCCATCTAAACGGTATGACAGCGCGATCAGACCGCGACGGTGGCGTAACCATTATCGTCTCAGGTGAGGACCCCAAGCATGCCAACTGGCTGAATACTATGGGTCACGCGACGGGCACGATGTGCATGAGGTTTACCGGTGCTGCGCGGCCTGCTGTCCCGCAAACTTCGCTGACAGGTATCGCCGCGGCTCGAGAATTGGTAGGGCGCCTCAAATGAAGACTGAAATCCTCGATCTGACCATGCAGGCCTACGAAGCCTCGCTGCGCGGATCCTACGAAGACTTTCTCGCCTTGCTCGACGATGACGTGAGGATATCCCTACCAGCCTCAATTCCCCATGGTGGTATCTACCGCGGCAAGGCCGGCGCTCGTCAGCTCAGAGACAGGGTCATTGCGGCCTGGGCCGATTTCCGTGTTGAAATCCTTGAGCATCTGCAGGGCAGCGATTCAGTCATTGTTCTGATCAGACTCAACGCCGTAGCCAAGGCCACCGGCAACAGCGTCGATATGCAAATCGCCGAGTTCTGGCGGTTTCGCGCGCGGAAGGTTGTTGAGATAGCGGCCTACTATTTCGATACCAAGGCAGTGTTTGATGCCTGCTACAAGCGTTAGACCCACAAAGGATGTCGCACCCGGATGATGATCAGTAGGTGTAAGGCGGCTTTGCATTTAGGAGGAAGGACGTCATGGCGAAGTACATCATGTTGGCATTTTCTAACCCAGTACCAGGCCGGGAGGATGAGTACAACGCGTGGTACGACGAGTTTCATGTACCGGAGATGCTGAGCTCGCCCGGCCTAGTAGCGGCTCAGCGTTACCGAGTGGCACCAATTGAGCCGCCCAATTATCCCGGCTATCAGCCGATGCCCTACAGGTACCTGAATCTCATGGAGATGGAAACGGATGACCTCGCCAAGACCAAGGAGATTCTCTGGAGTCCCGCCAATGTTGGGCGCATCAAAAGATCAGACGCTTTTGATTCTTCAAAGGTGGTCTGCAAGATCTATGAACCCTTCCGGCCGCGTGTTACGCGCAAATGATCCCGATCCATCCGAGGTCCCTACATGAACGAAAGGCTCTTCCCCGAGGGTGCGGTCCTCGTCGTTGGTGGCAGCGGAGGTGTCGGTCAGGCGATATGCCTCGAATTTGCGCGCGCCGGCAGCGATGTCGCGCTGACCTATCACAAGAGGAAGGAAGCCGCCGAGGACGTCGTGGCGCGGATCCAGGCGCTCGGGCGCAAGGCTACGCTGCACCAGCTGACGCTCGGGGACGCAGACCAGGTCGACGCTGCCGTGGCGGAGGCAACGCGCGTGCACCGGCGGCTGCATACGGTGGTCGTCGGCGCCGCTACGCTCACAACCCAGGTGCTTATCTCGGAAATGACGCGCGAGCAGTGGCAGACGGTCGTGAACCAGGATCTGAACGGCTTCTACAATGTCGTGCGAGCGACGTTGCCGCGCCTAAAGGAATGGGGCGGCGGGTCATACCTGCACCTGGGCTCGGGTGGACATTTGGCGTGGCCGGATCGCGACGTCATGTCAGTAGCACCGAAGGCGGCGATCGAAGCGCTGATTACCGGTATTGCCAAGGAAGAAGGTCGCCACAAGATCCGCGCGAACACGGTGCTGCTTGGCGTGATCGAGGCCGGCATGTTCCTCGAACTCACAAAACAGGGAGTGTTTGACGCAAATTGGGTCGCCGAAGTACAGAAGAAATTAGCGTTGAAACGGTGGGGGAAGCCCGAAGAGGTTGCCTTCGCGTGTGTGTTTCTTGCGTCGGACAAGGCTGCGTACGTGACCGGACAGCGGATCGCGGTTGCCGGTGGTTATGGACTGTAATTGCGAACGTGCTATCGCCTTCGGAAACGCAAGAAGCCAGTCGTTACGCTGCCGTCACCGTATGTCGTACCAGCTTCACCATTTCTTTATTTTTAAATAATATACAGCTCATAAGTTATGTGATTTCGAGTCAATTCCGACTCGCGCTCGCGCGCGAACTATAGAGGACTCGAGCAGCGAATACGCCGCCATTACGGCAGCAACATCGCCGCACGTCGGTTCTATGTGCGGCGCTTTGCGGGATCGAACAGGTGTTCCATGGCCTGCAGGCCACGCGCAGCGAACTGGCGGACTACTCGCGCGGTCCACTCACAACGTTATAGAACTAAACAATATGACTCCCGATATGACGATCTCGGGAGTCGGAATGAGCCGTGAGCTAAGCTTAAAGTCGATTTTGTCGGCTCAGGGAAACGATTCGCTTGGTTGCCCTAACGATCCTTGCAGTGATGGTCGTAACGAGCGTCGCCGCACTGCTCTCACACCGCTTGCTAGAGCGCGCCGTATTGCGCCCCTATCTCATCGCCAGAGGAAGCGACTACTGGCGGCTACTGACCAGCGGCTTCGTTCACGCCGATATCGCGCATCTGATGGTCAATCTGATCACGTTCTACTCGTTCGCGTTCACGCTCGAGCGTGTCATTGGCACCGCCCGCTTCATCTCGCTCTACTTCTGCGGTCTCCTGGCGAGCGGCATTGGCACCTGCATCAAGCATCGTAACGCGCCGAACTACGCTTCGCTTGGAGCCTCCGGCGCGATCTTGGCGGTGCTGTTCGCCTCGATCGTATATTTCCCGCGCAGCCGCCTCCTCATCCTGCCCCTCCCTGTCCCCATTCCCGCCCCGCTGTTCGCGGTGGTCTATCTGGCGTGGAGCTACTACTCATCGCGGAACTCAAAAGATCGCATCAATCACGACGCACACATTGCCGGAGCCCTGTCTGGGGTCGCGTTCGTGGCGCTGACCGATCCGCGGAACTTTGTGGCTTTACTCAGGCATTTGACGGGATAGACGCCCATCGGCAGGCGCCTGCCGCAACGGCCAAACTCTCAAAAGCGGCCAGATGAGCCTTTGTAGCTTGCTCAAAAAAAACGCACCCAGACGCACGGTAGCGAACCGCGCGGGCGAGTTACTCACCCGCCATCGCTCGAGCGGACGCGGCGCCAAAAGCAGGTAAGATTGGCACCCTATGCCGGCATCGCAATGCAGTGGAACCGCAGCTGAACTCCGATGTGCTGCGGACAAGAAAAGTCGCCAAAGGAAATAGATTGCCTCGCCGTTCCGCTCGTAAGGCCATTTTTGAAGCCGCCATGAAGCAGTTCATCGAGCGAGGCTTCAGCGCGTGCAGTGTCGAGGACATCACCAAGGCGGCCCGCGTTCCCAAGGGGTCCTTTTACAATCACTTCAAGAGTAAGCAATCTTTGGCGGCTGAGATCGTTACCGAATACGGCAAGGGCACGACTGATCGAAGTGTTCTAACCAACCCCGCGATTGCCCCTGTTACTCGCCTCAAGAAGCATTTCGCAGCTCTCAATGCGTATTTTTCTTGCTGCACAGACGGCTGCTTGGTTGGGAAATTCATGGCAGAGGTATCCGTGGATACCCCCCAGATTCGCGAGAGTCTCCGTCGGGTGTTGAACCTCTGGGGAGAGCAGCTTTCTTCTGCCCTCGCCGAAGGGCAACGCCAAGGCTCTATACGCAAGGATCTGCCGGCGGATGACTTAGCTGCATTCCTGATCGACTCCTACGAG
>Ga0302325_10019843_pt1 | contig 14120 bp, 11 predicted proteins | sample Palsa_T0_2_FD_201948 | JGI IMG/M metagenome (GOLD analysis project Ga0302325, IMG submission 201948) | Peat permafrost microbial communities from Stordalen Mire near Abisko, Sweden - Palsa_T0_2 | ecosystem: Environmental > Terrestrial > Soil > Palsa > Peat permafrost | place: Sweden: Abisko... | reverse complement strand
GCTTCAACCAATCCAGCCTGTCCCGTTCCTCTTGGCTCATCGCGATTCGTTCCATCTCCCAGCCTTTCGGCTGTCAAGAGGAACTTTCTACTTTGCCCAATTAGGAACTTCTCACTTTGCCGCGACACGGAAGCCTGAGGCGGACTGCAAGCTCTCGCCGCAGTGATACACTTAACGACCGGCCTTGCGCGGAGGAGGTTCATCATGCGGATCAAGACGCGGATTGGGCAAGATAGCGGCTGGTCTTTGCGGCGCGTACGGCGAGCGGCGCTGATATGGCTCGCGTGCGCGCTGGCTGCGTCCGGGACAGCGCGTGCGGCCACCGAGACCGTCATCCACAGCTTCGGGTTCTTCCCGTACGGCGCAAGCCCCTACGGGCGGCTAACCTATGACGCGAGTGGGGACCTTTACGGAACCACCAATCAAGGGGGCGGGGCAAACCTGGGGTGGTGTATAAGCTGAATAAGTCCGGCGAAACGGTGCTGCACAACTTCGCGGGCGGCTCCGACGGCGCCAGCCCCTACGCCGGAGTAAAGCTGGATTCAGCGGGCAACCTGTACGGCACCACTTACCAGGGCGGCAGCTCCAACGCCGGGGTGGTCTACAAGTTGAGCACAACCGGCCAGGAGACTCTGCTGCACACGTTCACGGGCGGGTCCGATGGCGGCAACCCGTATGCCGGTGTGATTCTCGATTCGGCCGGCAACCTGTATGGGACGGCCTCCAAGGGCGGCACAGCCAACGCGGGCGTGGTGTACAAGCTGGACCCTGCGAACAGGGCAGGAGACGGTGCTGTACAACTTCGCTGGCGGGGCCGATGGGGCTAGCCCGTATGGCGGTGTGATCGGGGATGGGGCCGGCAACTTGTACGGGACCACGCACAGCGGTGGCAGCTTTAAGGTGGGCGTAGTGTACGAGCTAAGCCCGTCGGGTGTGGAAAAGGTTCTGTTTAATTTCGGCACAGCCGGGACCAATGGCAACGGACCGTCAGACGGTGTGGTTCGGGATTCGGCCGGCAACCTGTACGGGACCGCAACGCTTGCGGTGTTCAAGCTGACACCGAGCGGCCAATATACGACGCTGGCCCTCTACGCGTGCCAGTTCGGGGGCGAGTTTTGGGCGGGGGTGGTGCTCGATGCGGCGGGCAACCTGTACGGGACTACCGGTGTCCCAACTCTGGAGCAGTGCGACGGGGACACGCCTGTTCCTTACGGCGCGGTGTATAAGATAAACACCTTCGGCCAGTTGAAGGTACTATATGCCTTTCCAGGGGAGTCGGCGGAACGGGGACAGTCACCCAACGCTGGCGTAATTCTCGATGCAACGGGCCGACTCTACGGTTCTGCCACCAATAGCGGCGCGGGAACGGTGTATGAGATTGACTCGGCCGGTCAGACGACGCTTTACACCTTTCCCGCCGCGCCGGGCGGCACGGCCGATGGCGGCGTGCTGTACAAGGTGAGCGCGGCCGGAAAGGAGACCGCGCTGTACAACTTTACAGGCGGCGTCGAACCATTTGTGGCCCGGGACTCGGCTGGCAACTTCTATGGTGCCGCCGGCAACGGCGCGACGGGCCTCGGCGAGATATACAAGCTGAGTGCTGCCGGCGAGTACTCGGTGCTCTACGGTTTTACGGGCGGCCCGGATGGATCGAGCGGCAGCGGGGTGATCGTTGGCCCCGGGGGCAACCTTTACGGGGTTTCAGGCGGAGCGGTGGTGCCTGGCCTGGTGTTCAAGCTCAGCCCATCCGGTCAGTTCACGGTACTATACGCTTTTAGTGGCGGGGGCGACGGGAGCCTGCCCAATGGCGGGCTCATCCTGGATTCCGCAGGTAATCTTTACGGGACCACGAACGAGGGCGGCTTGGGCGCGGGCGTGATCTACAAGTTGGATCCCTCGGGCCAGGAGACTGTGCTGTATAGTTTTCCCGGTGGGGTATACGGGGCAAACCCCTTTGGCGGTGTGATCCGCGATGCGGCGGGCAATCTGTATGGCACCACCGCCAACGACGGCCAGTTGGCCAACGGCGATCAGGGCGAAGGAGTAGTCTTTGAGCTGGACGCCGCCGGCAATTACACTGTGCTGTACACCTTCACGGGCGGCGCCGATGGAGGCGCACCCGAAGCAGGCGTGGTCCTCGATGCGGCGGGCAACCTCTACGGGACCACCAACGACGGCGGAACGCCGGAGCGAGAAATTGGGTGCGGCACCGGGTGCGGCGTGGTGTACAAGCTGGCTCCCTCCGGCCAGGAGACTGTGCTCCAGAGCTTTAACTGGGCCGACGGTGCCAGCCCCGAGGCGGGTGTAGTCCTCGGCGCCGCGGGCAAGCTGTACGGAACCTGTCCAGACGGCGGGACCGCCGGTGACGGCGTGCTCTACATGGTCGCCCCCCAGTAGATAGCGGGCACGGGGCGCGCAGCCCCCGGCCCGACCCGCCGAGGGACACACAGCTCAGAAAGGCGTCGTCGCGGCCTGTGAGACCTTCCAGGAAGGCGGTTCGCTGACCTGGGTCGTACCCTGGGATTTGTGCGGCGACACTAGAGATCGGCTGGCAGGCAGAACATAAGCCGACCTTCCAGAGCAGTCGCAACCACGCGACGCGACTTCTGAGTCTACGCGCCAGAACGGTCAATACGTCGCGACCGCGCGCCAGAACATTGCCACGCCTGGGCCCAATCTGGAAAGCAGAAGCTGGGTCACTTATGCAAAGCGCCGAAGGGTCACATTCCTGCAAACCACCATGCCGCCGCGAAACCCGCACGACGCCCGCGCCGCGTTCGACATCTCTACAAGAAACCGGAATAGGCGCTCGCCTTCAGCAAGCTGGTCCCACAAAAAAATCCAGCGCTTTGCCGATATAATCCTTCAACTCGCCGCGCTTCACCACCGCGTCCAAAAATCCGTGCTGCAAAAGGAACTCGCTGGTCTGGAATCCCGCGGGAAGTTTTTGCCGGATGGTCTGCTCAATCACCCGCGGCCCCGCAAACCCGATCTGAGCACCCGGTTCGGCGATATTCAAATCCCCCAACATCGCGAAGCTGGCCGTGACGCCGCCCGTGGTCGGGTCCGTCAGAACGCTGATGTACGGCACGCCCGCCTCATCCAGACGCATCAACGCGGCCGATATTTTGGCCATCTGCATCAGGCTGATCGCGCCTTCCTGCATGCGCGCGCCGCCCGACGCCGAAACCACAATCACCGGAACCTTTTGCGCCATGGACCGCTCAATGGCCCGCGTGATCACCTCGCCCACCACCGTCCCCATGCTGCCGCCGACAAACTTCAACTCCATGGCGCAAATGTGGACGCGCCGGCCGTTCAGCTTGCCGCCGCCCGAAATGATGGCGTCGCACAGGTGCGTAGCGGATCGCGATGCCGCCAGCCGATCCAGGTAGCTCTTCGAATCCACGAAATCCAGCGGATCGGTGGATGCCAGGCGCTGGTCGAACACCTCGAATTTTCCCTCGTCGAACAGCATCGTCAGGCGCGCCCGTGCGTCCAGGCGCTCATGATGGCCGCATTTGGGACAAACCTGGTGGTTGTCCTGCAAGGCTTTCCGCCAGACAATCTGCCCGCAATGCCCGCATTTCAGCCACAGCCCTTCGGTACGGACGCGCTTCCCGCCGTCCTCCGGTTTGAGCGAAGGTTTATCTCGAGTGAACCAAGCCATGCAGACTTCCAGTATAAGTGGTGGCTGGGGTTTGACTTCCGGGCGCTACTTCGGGTATGGGTGCCCCCGCAGCAGCGTGAACGCCCGATAAAGCTGTTCGGCTAGCACCACGCGCGCCAGTTCGTGCGGTAGAGTCAGCTTGGAAAGCGACAAAAGCAGCGCGTTTTTGCGCCGGTCCGCTTCTTTCCAAGCCTGTGGCAGCCCCGTCGCGCCTCCAATCAGAAACACCAGATCGCGCGCCTCCAGCTCCGCCTGCGACACCAGTTTGGCGAATCGAGGCGAATCCATCTCCTGGCCGCCCGGATCCAGCAGAACTTTCGTCGCACTCGGGTGCTTCGCCCACGGATCGAAGCGCGCCGGAACAATCTCGCGCAGCTCGCAGCGGGCATAGCGCGTGGAGCGCTGGATAAACTCCTCGGCCATCCCGTTGGCGTGCGGATCGCGCGGTTTGCCGACATAGTAGACGAAGATCTTCATCGAATTCAGGCGCCTCCAGCTCCGCCTTCGACACCACTTTGGCGAACCGCGGCGAATCGCGTCGCGCTCGGATGCTTCCCCCACGGATCGAAGCGCGCCAGAACAATCTCGCGCATCTCGCACCGCGCATAGCGCGTGGAGGTTTGGATAAACTCCTCGGCCATCCCGTTGGCGCGCGGATCGCGCGGTTTGCCGACATAGTAGACGAAGATCTTCATCGATTTAAGTTACTCTAGTTGCATATGGCTGGCGTAGCAGCCAAATTCATACCGAGAGAACTGCTGATCCACACCCCGGACGGGCAAACGCGGCCGCTCGCCCTGGATCGCGAGAGTTTTACGCTCGGCCGGTCCAGCGCCAACGAACTCTGCTACCCCGAAGACGCCGGGCTTTCCCGCCAGCACCTGGCGCTGGAGAAAAAGGGCGACAACTGGGTGGTGCGTGACTTAAACAGCAAGAACGGAACCTTCGTCAACGGCCTCCGGATCAGCAGCCCCGTTCCGCTCGGCAAAAATGATCGCGTGACGGCCGGGCACATCGCGCTGGATTTCGGCGAGAATTCGCTGCCTCCGCCCAGCGACCATACGGTGATCTTCATCGAAGGCCAAACTCCAGCCACCGCGGTTTCCACCACCGTCGCCACCAGCCTGAAAGGCGTGCTCAGCCAGGATAAGGAGATCGAAGGCGGCCCGCAAATGCGCGCGCTCATCCGGGCCGGACGCGAGTTGGCGGGAAACATGCCGCTGGCGGAGCTTTTCAAGCTGATTATGAATCTCTCGATGGACGCCGTGGGCGCCACGCGCGGCCTGCTGATGACGCTGGAGGGCAAGGAACTGGTGGTGCAAGCGGCGCTGGGCGAAGGGTTCCGCATCAGCAGCACAGTGCGCGACCGCGTCATCAAGGAAAAAACTTCGCTGCTGGTGCGCGATGCCCGCCTGGACGAGGCGTTTGCCGATCGCATGAGCATCGTGCAGCAGCAGATTCGCAGCATACTGGCAGTCCCGCTCCAAACCGACGATCGCGTCATCGGCCTCATCTACCTGGACTCGTCGCACTTCATCAAGGAATTTACCGAGGACGATCTGAGCCTGCTCACCGTCATGGCGAACGTAGCCGCCATACGCATCGAGCACACCCGCCTGGCCGAAGTGGAGCACGCCGAACGGCTGCACGCCAAACAACTCGAACAGGCCGCCGAGATCCAGCGTGGCTTGCTCCCGGTGCAAGCTCCCACCGTGTCTGGAGTGGACTTGGCCGGGTACAACGCCGCATGCCACACCGTGGGCGGGGACTATTACGACTTCTTGCCCTATCCCGACGGCCGCGTTGGATTGCTGGTGGGCGACGTGGCGGGGAAGGGCATGCCCGCGGCGCTGCTGATGTCCAGTTTGCAGGCGCGCGTGCAGGTGCTGTTCGACGATCCGTCCAATCTGGCCACGCTCGTCACACGGCTCAACCGGATCATCTCGTCGAACTGCCCTTCCAACCGCTTTATTACGTTTTTCATCGGTGTCCTGGATCCAAAAACAGGGGAATTGACCTACGTGAATGCCGGACACAATCCTCCGATCGTCGCGCACGCCGACGGGACGGTGGAGAAACTGGAAGGCACCGGCGTGATCCTGGGAATTTTGCCCATGGCCACTTATCAGCAGAAAGTCTGCCATCTGGAGCCGGGCGACGCGGTGCTGCTCTTTAGCGACGGGGTCACCGAAGCCGTCCGTCCCGATGCCGACGAAGAATTCGGCGAAGAGCGCCTGGGACAACTCCTGGCTGGGCTGCGGGATCAGAACGCGGATTCGATCATCGCATCCATCAACCAGATGGTTGACGATTTCACCTGCGGCGCGCCGCCGGCCGACGACATCACCCTGGTAGTGGCCAAACGCGTTGGGATTTAGGGCTTGTCGAGAAATAGCCATGCCGTATCAGGCTGTGTCGAAACCGGCTTCCTTACGGTCGCGGCTCTGTAACCCGCGCTGCCATACCCCTCGCATCCTGATGTGGCGCACGCACAACTACCTGCCGGACCGAGACCTATCTCGACATGTTTGCGCCGGCAGCCACTGACAGGCGATTGGTTTAGTTCCCCATTTTCCGCTTCTTCAACCATTGAAAGATCTGCGGCCACAGTTGACCCATCTCGTCGGACGTGAATCCATGCCCGCCTCCCGGCACTGTGATCAATTGGGCGTCATTGGCGGCATTTTTCAAAGCTTTCACCAGCGCCACGCTCTGTTGGTATGGCACTACACTGTCCGCGTCGCCATGTAAAACAAGAACCGGAGGCAATCCCTTGCGCACGTAACTGATCGGCGAGAGCCGCCGCGCCAGTTCCATCCGGTCGGGCTGCTCCGGAATCCATTCTTCGGCGTACGGCCGCTGATTGGGTCCGCTAAGCTGGCCGGCGACGTCGGCCACGCCGAAAAAATCGATCACGCCCGCGATCTTGATCGTGGGTCCCAGATCGGCCGATGCGGGCGTTATCGCGGTCATCAGCGCCAGGTGCCCGCCCGCCGATTCGCCCATCGCGAGAATCCGGCTGCGGTCCACTTTGTATTGTGCGGCGTGCTCCTGAAACCATTGCGCCGCTTTCAGAACATCGTTCACCGCCGCAGGCGCAGGGGCGGACCCGGCCAGCCGGTACTCCACATTTGCCACCACCATACCTCGCCGTACAAACTGCAAGCATTGCAGGAGCATGTGCTCTTTGTCGCCTTGCACCCAGCCGCCGCCATGCATGGCGATCACGCCCGGCCGGTCGGCCAGCGACGGCGCGCTGGGCTGCAGAATATCCAGCACGGTCTCCGGATAATGGTCGTAATGAATGTTCCCTTGAATCTGATAATCCACGGCGGATGCAGCGGAACCGAAGGCGAGCAATAATGAAGCGGAAGCACAAATGAAACGGCGGCTCACACTCCTCAGTTTACTCTGCACCCTGATCTGCACCCCGATCTGCACACAGGTTGCGGTCGCGGGCGATTTCGGCCCTCCCGTCGGCAGCCGATTTCCTGTCGCCACTCTGCCGGACGGGCGCAACTCGCTCGGGCCGAAAGGCGCGGCCATTCTGTTGTATCCATCGGACGGTTGTCCGTTCTGCCCAGCGCAGCTCCAGGAATTGGACCGGCAGCGCGAGGCGTTTCACAAACTGGGCTTGGGCGTTGCCGCTGTCAAAGACTCCTCCGCCGCGGCGCGTCCCGGCTGGGTGATCCTGGACGCGCGAGGCGTCGTCACCAAGAAGTATTTCGAAGACAATCCGGATCAATGCTACACGTCGGCCGCCATCCTGCTCCGCCAATTCGGATGGATTCCAGCGGAACCACCGCGCGAAGTGGAAGGCAAGCAGCTCTCGGCCAATTTGGGTGCGAGCAACGCCAGTGCCGCGCCCGGCCAGCGCATCACGCTGACGCTCGATATCGACCTTCAACCCAACATGCACGTCTACGCGCCGGGCGTGGAAGGCTACATCCCCATCGATTGGAAAATGGAGGATTCGGCCACAGCCCAGGTGCATGCACCCACCTTTCCCCGCCCCGAGAAACTGTATCTGAAGGCCATCGCCGAAACCGTTCCCGCTTACAGAAACCATTTCCGCCTAACCCGCGATATCACAATAAATCCCGCAGCCGGCGTTGCGGGGCACATCGCCGTGAGCGGCTCCCTACGCTATCAAGCCTGTGACGATCGCCTCTGTTACATCCCACAGACGCTGCGTCTGGAATGGACCCTCGAGCAGGCCAAGACGCCCTAATCGCCTATTGGCGGCCCCACCGCTCCCTCACGGTCACGGCTCTGTAAACGCGCGCAATCTACGGAGCCGCGCGCCAGCAGCACACCCGGAGACGACCCGATGTCGTGCACTGGAGAACATCGACTCGAAGAATACCGGAAGGGTGGCGCGTAAGCGAGCGGTCTTTTCGGACTTTCGACACAGCCCGCCAGCGGATTCCAGCGTCGATCCCGTGGGCCGTCGATATTGATAAAGTACGAATGTGCGAGGGTGAGCCGGAAACGCGTCGGTGCGTTGTTCTTCAAGGGGAGCGCCGTCTTCGCCATTTCACACGGGTAAAATTCATTCCGAGAAATAGAAATTGGTCCGAAACGGTCTTTCTCTATTTCCAGGCGACCGCCATCGAACAGGGCACAATATTCAGCGCGAAAAACCTTAGGCTATGCGCTCCGGTACCTTAGATACCCAAAACGGTACTATAAGTAACTGGCTGGCCAGAACGCGCTTTGTTACGTTAGTGAAGGAGATCAAACAGAAATGAAAGTATCTATTATCGGAACGGGCTACGTGGGATTAACCACCGGCGTCTGTCTCGGATATTTGGGGCACAAAGTGACTTGCATCGATTCCGATCACAAAAAAATTGGAATGCTGCAGGCCGGAAAGACGCCGATCTACGAGCCTTTTCTGACAGAACTGATGGCGGCGGCCGAGCCCAACCTCCAGTTCTGTACCGACTACGCGGGTGCGGTGAAGGACGCCGACGTGATATTTATCGCCGTCGGCACGCCCCCTTCCCCCGACGGCAGTCCCGATCTCAAGTATTTGCGGGCCGCCGCGCAGGGAATCGGACAGCACTACGACGGTGATTTTCTGGTGGTGGTGAACAAATCCACGGTGCCCATCGGCAGCGGAAACTGGGTCGGTTCTATAGTGCGCGAATCCTACGAGCAGCATCACGGGCGCAAAGCCAACGGACATTTCTCGGTGGCGTCCAATCCGGAATTCCTGCGCGAAGGAACGGCGCTGCACGACAGCCTGTATGCCGATCGCGTAGTCATTGGCTCGGATAACGACCGTGCCTTGGAAGTGTTGTACTCGCTGTACCGTCCCGTCCTCGATCAAACCTTCGCGGCGCCCCCGTATCTCCCGCGTCCCGAAGAGTTGGGCGCGGTGCCGTTGATTTCAACCGATCTCGCTTCGGCCGAGCTTATCAAATATGCCGCCAACGCGTTCCTTGCCACCAAAATTTCCTACATCAACGAAATTGGAGTGCTGGCGGAGAAAGTCGGCGCGGATATTTCCCAGGTCGCTAAGGGCATCGGCCTGGACGCCCGCATCGGAACGCGCTTCCTGCAAGCCGGAATCGGCTGGGGCGGTTCCTGCTTCGGCAAGGATACTTCGGCTCTGGTTGCCACGGCCAAGGAATACAACATCGGCATGCCCATCGTGGAAGCCGCTCGCGAAATCAATCGCCGCCAGCGCGAGCGCGTGGTGGACAAACTGCTGGGCGAATTGAAAATCCTGAAAGGCCGCACCATCGGTTTGCTGGGTCTGGCGTTCAAGCCCAACACCGACGATCTGCGTGAAGCCCCAGCCATCGATATCGCCCGCAAACTGGTGGAGCGCGGCTGCAAGGTCAAAGTGCACGATCCGGTGGCGTTGCATAAATTTGAGCTGGAGTATCCCGATATCGGCGTCATCTGCTGCCAATCGGCCGAAGAAGTGGCCGACGATGTGGACGCACTGGTGCTGGTCACCGAGTGGCAGGACTATCGCGAGCTGAACTGGGAATCGCTGGTCGGCCGGATGCGCGTGCCGCTGGTGCTGGACGGGCGCAATGCGCTGGATCGGGTAAGGCTGGAACGCTTCGGCTTCCGCTACATCGGCATCATGGGCTAACGCTCGCTCAGGCGCGCGTTACAGCAGATTCCGCGCGCGTAAGTGGCACACGCACTCGTGCGGCCGCACTCGTGCGTGCCGAGTTGGCACTCCTGCGAACACCGTTGATCGGGTCAATACGAGGGCGTTCACACGAGTGTGAACGCGGCACGCAGGAGTGCGTGCGCCACAAGTGCACCAGTCACCGTACTTGCGAACGTGAGTACTCAAGCAATCAACTGCTCGGCCGTCATTTCCTGCAGTTGTTCGTCGTGCCGGGTCAGGCTGGCCGGGCGGCCCAGCAGGAAGCCTTGTACCTCGTCGCAATGCAGATCGCGCAAAATCTCCAACTGCGCCGCGGTTTCCACGCCCTCCACGATCACGCGCTTTCCCAAACTGTGCGCCAGCGAAATCATGCCGTGAATCAGCGCCACCGCGGCGTCATTCTCGCCGATTTGCGCGACAAAACAGCGATCGATTTTAAGGATGTCGATGTGCAGTTTGGAAAGGTAACCCAGCGATGAGTAGCCGGTGCCGAAGTCGTCCATCGAGATGCGGATGCCGTGCTTCCGCAACTCGGCTATATTCTGGATCGCGTTGTCGATATCGCGCATCATGATGGACTCGGTGAGTTCCAAATCCAGCAAATTACCGCTCAGTCCAGCCTCCAGCAGCACGCCCAGCACGGTCTCGACAAAGTCCGGGCGCGCGAACTGCAACGGAGAAACGTTGACAGCCACTCGCACCTGGGGCTTTCCCCGGTCCTGCCACCAGCGGCATTGAAGGCAGGCCTCCCGGAGCACCCATTCGCCCAACCGAAAGATGAGTCCGGTCTCCTCGGCCAGCGGGATGAACCGATTGGGAGGCACGAAACCCAACTCGGGATGCAGCCAGCGCACCAGAGCTTCATAAGCGGTCTGGCGGTTGTTTCCCGCGTTGAAAATGGGCTGGTAATACACACGCAACTGGTCCCGCTCCAGAGCGTGGCGCAGATCCGTCTCCAGTGCCATGCGCGCTTGGACGGCGGCGCCCAGCGCGGGGGTATAGAAGTGCACCCGATCCTTGCCCGCCTGCTTGGCTTTGTACATGGCGGTGTCGGCGTTGCGCCGCAACGAGCTTACGTCCTTGCCGTCCCGGGGGTACATACTGATTCCCATGCTCGCCGTGATCACCAGTTCGTGCTGGGCCACCGCGAAGGGACCCCGCAGCGCGTCGCTCAGGCGTTCCGCCACGCTCTGAGCCACGCGATCGTCGGTCACCCCGTTCACCACCACCATAAACTCGTCGCCGCCCATGCGCGCCAGCAGATCTCCGTAACGGACGGAGGCTTTCAAGCGCTGCGAAACCTGCTGCAGAAGAATATCGCCGGCCTCGTGCCCCAGCGTGTCGTTGACGAACTTGAAGCCGTCCAGGTCCACGAAGATGACGGCCATCCCGGAAACGTCCAGATCGGCGTTCGCGATGCTCTCGGCCAATCCGTCGGCCAGCCACAGGCCGTTGGGCAGCCCGGTCAGTTGGTCGTGCAGGGCCTGGTGTGCCATTTCTCTTTCGGCCTGTTTGCGGGCGCTGATGTCGCGCGCGATGATGGCCGATCCGCTCAGTTGCGCGTCGGATTTGCGAATGGGCGAGACGCTGAGCAGAACGGGAATCTGGCTGCCGTCTTGGCGAACCAATAGCGCTTCGTCCAGCCGCGAGGACTGCCCTTGATGAACCTGTGAGAGGATCTCCCCGGCTAGCTCGGCCGAGAAAAACAGTTGAGCGATGGACAGGCCGCGCGCCTCCGCGGCCCGGTAGCCTAAGAGCTGCTGCGCGCCGGCATTCCAAGTGGTGATGGCGCCCGTTGTGTCGGTCGCCAGGATGGCGTCTCCCGAGCACTGCACGATGGCCGCGAGCTGCGCCATCGCCTCCTCGGCCAGCTTCCTTTCCGTAACATTGGTGAGCAAGCCAATACATTTGACGGGCTTTCCGGCGCTATTCAGAATGGCCTGCCCGCGATTGGAATAATGATAGATTTTTCCGCTCCGGCCCAGCACCCGATACTCATCGCTATAACGTTCGCCGCTTTCGAGGTGTCCCGCGGCGGCCGCCTGGATTCGTGCCAAGTCCTCCGGGTACACCAGGCGCTTCCACTCTTCGTGGGTTGCAGGCAGCGGCCAATCGCCCAAGCGTTGCGGCGACGGACAAAACACCTCCACTTGGCCGCTCGCAAGGTCCCATTCGTAGATCAGGTCGCTCGCGTTTTCCGCGGCGATGCGGAAGCGCTCTTCCGACGCCCGCAGTGCGTCCTCGGCCTGTTTTCGCTCCGTGATGTCTTCCACCAAAGCGATCAACTGGAGCGGGCCGGATGGCTCGCGGGGAACCGTCACGCTCACTCGCGCCCATCGAATACTTCCATCTTTTGTCAGCAGCCGCCGCTCGTTCACGTAGCTTCCCACCTGGCCGGCCAGGATCTTCTGGAACAGGTTTTTCCGCAAGGCGCGGTCGTCCGGATGCAGCGCTGCGGAGAAGTTCAGACCAGATAATTCGCCTTCCCGATACCCGGTCATGCGGCAGAGTGCTTCGTTCGCGTAAATGAATACGCCGCGGGCGTCGATGATCGCCATGCCAATCGCGGCGCGGGCAAATGCCGACCGGAAAAGCTGTTCGCACTCCGGCAGCACTCTGCTGGTTGACGGCTCCACGTTGGTACTTATCGGCAGCTAACTCCCAGGCTTGAGCCGCGCCCACACCAACTGACCTTCCAGGTACACCGCCTGCACCAGCGGCGCGCCGAAAAAGTATGCCATCTCGCGATAGTCGCCACAATCGTGTATCGCAAAATCGGCGCGTTTTCCCGCTTCGAGCGAGCCAATTTCCGCTCCGCGCCCCAAACTGTAAGCGGCGTTGAGGGTCGCCGCCGTAATCGCCTCCGCCGGCGTCATCTTCATCTGGGTGCAGGCCAGCGACAGGATCATCGGCATGCTGGGCGTCGGTGAGGACCCGGGGTTAAAATCGGTCGCCAGCACCACGGCCAGCCCCGCTTGGGTCATGTCGCGCGCGTTCGGGTAACGGGTGGAGCCCAGCGCGTAAACGGATCCCGGAAGCAGCACCGGTTGCACGCCCGCCGCCGCCAGCGCCAGGATGCCGCGCGCGCTGGTGTGTTCCAGGTGATCGGCCGTAGCCGCATTCAATTCCGCCGCCAGCGCAGCGCCGCCGGAATCGGAAAGCTGATCCACATGCATTCTCAGCCCTAATCCCAGCGCGCGCGCCGCCGAGAGCACTCGCCGGCTTTCTTCAATCGAGAAGATCCCCGGCTCGCAAAAGACGTCGCAGTATTCGGCCAGACGGCCCGCCGCCGGCAGCATTTCGTGAATCACCACATCCCCGTAGGCCGCCGGCCGCCCGCGATACTCATCGGGAATCTCATGCGCCCCCAGAAAGGTCGGAACGGCGCGAATATTCTTGATCCGCCCGATCGCCCGCAGCAGTTTGCACTCGTCTTCCAGCGTCAGTCCGTAGCCGGACTTGGCTTCAATCGTGGTGGTTCCTCCGGCGTGAAACCAAGAAACGTAGCGCTGCGCCGCGGCGACTAGTTGGTCTTCCGTTGCGGCCCTGGTTTCCCGCACGGTGGACCGTATGCCTCCGCCCGCGGCCGCGATATCGGCGTAGCTCGCGCCTTCAATACGCCGCTCGAACTCAGCCGCGCGGTTCCCCGCAAATACCGGATGCGTGTGCGCGTCCACGAATCCCGGCGTCACCACTCGCCGCCCCGCGTCAATCACCGAATCTTGAGATGTTATCCGCGGCTCGATTTCCGCGCGCGCGCCGGCGTGAACGATGCGGCCATCTTCTATCAGCATGGCGCCGTCGGCCACGATTCCCAGTTCACGCATGGCGCGTCCCGTGCGCGGACCGGCGGGTCCCGCGAGCGTCACCAATTGCGCGCAGTTGGTGACTACGGTCCTCACAAAGTTGGATCCATCGGTATCGGGATGCCTCGCTCGTGCGCGAAATCGATGGCCTCGGGATACCCGGCATCCACGTGCCGGATCACGCCCATTCCCGGATCGGTTGTCAGCACGCGCTCCAGCCGCCGGTCGGCCGCTTCCGTGCCGTCCGCCACCACCACCATCCCCGCGTGCTGCGCGTAGCCGATGCCAACTCCGCCGCCGTTATGAATGGAAACCCAGGACGCGCCGGCCGCGGTGTTGAGCAGCGCATTGAGCAGCGGCCAATCCGCAATGGCGTCGGACCCGTCGCGCATGGCCTCCGTTTCGCGATAGGGCGACGCCACCGATCCGGCGTCCAGATGATCGCGCCCGATGACGATGGGCGCTTCGATTTTTCCGTGCCGCACGGCATGGTTGAGCGCCAGGCCGA
>Ga0302325_10019841_pt1 | contig 14122 bp, 13 predicted proteins | sample Palsa_T0_2_FD_201948 | JGI IMG/M metagenome (GOLD analysis project Ga0302325, IMG submission 201948) | Peat permafrost microbial communities from Stordalen Mire near Abisko, Sweden - Palsa_T0_2 | ecosystem: Environmental > Terrestrial > Soil > Palsa > Peat permafrost | place: Sweden: Abisko... | reverse complement strand
CCGAGGGACCGGAAACAAGGGATTTTCATTTTGAACGAATTTTCAGCATTACCCATTTCGGCGACGCTCAAGCAGCGTCTTGCCAAAGCAAACTTTATTACGCTCACCCCGGTACAGGTGGGAGCGATTCCTCCGGCCCTCGAGGGCAAAGACGTCCTGGCCACCGCCCAGACAGGCACCGGCAAGACGCTCAGCTTCCTCATCCCCATCATCGAGAAGCTGCAGAAGACGCAAGCCAAGGTGGCCAGTGCTCTGATCCTGCTCCCGACGAGAGAACTTGCGATGCAGGTTCAACAGGCCTGTGCGCAACTGATCAGCTTTCCCACCGCTTTGGTGGTCGGTGGCATGGCGGAGGGTCCGCAACTGGACGCTATCCGTCGCGGCGCGCGCCTCATCGTAGCGACTCCGGGCCGCCTGGAAGATTTTCTGGGCCGCAAGCTGGTCAAGCTCAACCAGGTGGAGATCCTCGTCCTGGACGAGGTTGATCGCATGCTCGACATGGGCTTCAAGCCGGCCATTCGCCGCATCGTCGCAGCCATCCCGCCCGTCCATCAGACGCTCTGCTACTCCGCTACCCTCGAAGGCGCCGTACGGGAAGTAGCCGGCGACTACCTCAAGAACCCGGTGAGGATCGAGATCGGTTCCGTGCTCAAGCCGGCAGAAAACGTCAAGCTGCAAACCTTTGAAGTCAGCGCGGATCGCAAGTTGCCCTTGTTGGAACACCTGCTCCGTTCTGAAGCTGGAAGCTTTCTGGTCTTTGTTCGCACCAAGCATGGCGCGGAGCGCGTAGCCAAGAAACTGGCCCACGCCGGTTGGAAGGCCACCAGCATTCACGGCGACCGCAGCCAATCGCAGCGCAACGCCGCACTCCGCAGCTTTGCCCAGGGGGGTCATCGCGTCCTGGTAGCCACTGATGTGGCTGCCCGCGGAATCGACGTGGATCACGTGGCGCACGTGGTGAACTACGACATGCCCAAGGTCGCGGAAGACTTTGTGCACCGTGTCGGCCGCACTGGCCGCGCTTCCCGCAGCGGCGTAGCCTCAACCTTCGCCTCGCCTGAAGAGAAAGGCGATCTGCGAAAGATCGAGCGTGCGTTGCGCATCAATATGCAGCGCTTTCGGGTAAAGGACGCCTTACCGCTAGCCGTCTGAAGGGTAGCAACAACCAAAAAAGGGAAGCCCAGCGGGCTTCCCTTTTCTCCGCAACGAATACTCAGGTTGCAAGCCCTTTACTTTTTCGTCTGAGTAGCGATGATCAAACCACGAATCTTGGTATACGTCGCAGAAGGAATAACCTTCTTCGTCACCAGGTCCGTCTTCGTCTTGTAAGGCCTGCCATCGATGATCTTCTGCGAATAAGCATCGCCGATTCCGGGCAGCGCGCTCAGTTGGGCTTTGGTGGCGGAATTGATATCCACCAGGCTGGAGGCGGCAGGAGGCGTGGTCTGCGCCATCATCGCGTGGGCGACCGAAGGCTTGGCCCCCAACTGCGCTGCGGCTGCCCCGCCCAGAAGACCCAACGTCAGCAGGATGGTCAAGCTCTTTTGTGACAAGCCCCTCAACTTCGTGGTCAGCATCATCGTTCTCCTTCTCCTCATCTCGAATCTTGGTTGCAGCGAAATGCTACACCAGCGGAAGGCCGTTGCGTCAATCTGAGGACAAAGCTTACATGATCCGCGTTGACTGGCCGGAGGAACTGGAGCGTGGCGGACAGATCGCCTTACGCCGGTCGAGTTCCCCCCGCACCATATTCAATCCATAAATGCAGGCCTCGAAGGATCCCGAAAGACGCGCGAAGAAGGGCGCCTCCTGCGCGTACTCAAAGACGTCGAATTGCGAAACGATGTAGTAGCTCTCTTTGCCCGCTTGAACCATCTGCAGAAAACTATCGCGCTGCCGCTCTCCCCAGCAATCCATCGCTTCCGGATACATGCCGGTAAAGAAGAGGGTGTAGTCCCCGATGTGTTTCCGGCGCTCTCGCTCTTCCACAAAAGACGAAGCAGTGCCGTGTACAGGATCAGAAGCACGCAGCATCTCACCCACTTCACGCAAGGGATTCCCCGCGGCATCGCGGATGCGATAGATGTTGTCAGTCCGGCAGAATTCGGTGAGCAAATCGGCGACGTAGCTTGAGATCTCCGCATCGCGCAAACCCAGGCGTGAGTCGTAGCATTCGGAGACAACTTCGTGGAAGAGCTGGCGTAAGGAGTGCTCTAGCGGGATCAAAATCCACCTCCAATGAAGGCTGGGTCTGTTCCTTGCTAAGGCTGCGGAGCTCGCTCGAACTCTCCGAAGCCGCTTCTATGCTTACGTATGACACGAAGACTAAGCGATTTGTCGCGGATTACAAAGTGATGAATGTGGTGTTACGGGATTTTTTTGGCAGTCTCGATGAGCAAGTGCGAAATGGAACCTCTTGTGGTAACACCCATGGGTGTTACCGATCGGCCCTTACCGGGTGATCTGAGATGACGATTCTGAATTTGTAACGGAGTTAGTACCAGAAACTCGAACGCGGCCGGCTATCAAATAGCCAGCCGCGTTCGATGTGTGTTGCGGGTTATCGAGCAGCGACTGCTTCCTGTTTGCCGGCGCCCATTTTGGCCAGCCGGTCGGCTAATAGTTTTTCCAGCTTCTCGAGGGCTGCGCTGAAGCCTTCAATACCTTCCTTCAGCTTGTCGTGTGCCATCCGATCCTCCGCGTGCATCTTTTCAAAGATCGCCTCGTTCATCGGGATCTTCTCAATCTGCATGTTCGGAGCATTCTTAGGATCGAGCTTGCGCGGCAGATCGCTTTGCGTCTCCTGCAGCTCTTCCAACAGCTTCGGAGCGATGGTGAGCAGATCGCATCCGGCCAGCTCGCGAATCTCCCCAATATTGCGGAAGCTTGCCCCCATCACCACTGTCTTGTAGCCGAACTTTTTAAAGTAGTTGTAAATCTTGGTCACCGATTGCACGCCCGGATCGTCCGCACCCTGGTAGTCCTTACCGGTGTCGTGCTTATACCAATCGAGGATGCGGCCCACGAAGGGCGAGATCAAGGTCACCTTACCCTCGGCGCAGGCGACGGCTTGATGCATGCCAAACAGCAGCGTCAGGTTGCAGTGAATGCCTTCCTTCTCCAATTGCTCCGCGGCTTTAATGCCCGGCCACGTGGAAGCGATCTTAATCAACACACGCTCGCGTGAGATGCCCGCCTGGTCGTACTGCTGGATAATTTCACGCGCCTGCTTCATCGTCGCTTCGGTGTCGAAGGACAACCGCGCGTCGACTTCCGTCGAAACCCGGCCGGGAACGATGGCCAGAATCTTCTTTCCAAAAGCGACGGCCAGGTGACGGAAGGCGAGGTTCGCTACGTCATTGTCTTTGGCCTGGGGACCTAGCTGTTTTTTCGCATCGAGGAGCACTTCATCCACAAGGGGCTGATACTGTGGCATCGAGGCGGCTGCGGTGAGAAGGGAGGGATTAGTCGTGGTGTCCTGGGGCTTGAATTTTTCAATGGATTCAAAATCCCCGGTATCGGCAACGACCACCGTCATTTCCTTAAGCTGTTCGAGTAGTGACTTGGCCATATCAAATCTCCTTGCGTACACCTTCCAGTGTAAAGCTTCATACTGTTGAGATTCTTAAAATTGCGATTTGGGTTCATCCGGCCACGGGATTACTCAATATCCCCAGGCCTTCCACGATAACCGCCACCTGGTCGCCCGGCTGCATCGGAGCCACTCCCGCCGGTGTTCCGGTCAGTATCAAATCCCCTGGAAACAGTGTCATGGCAGCCGTGATATAGCGCAGCAGATGGTCGATGGAAAAGATAAAGTCGCGCGTGTTGCCATCCTGACGCAATTCCCCATTGAGGCGGGTGGTAATGCTTATGCCCGCTGCCGGATCGACTTCATCGGTGACCAGCGGCCCCACGGGACAGAAAGTGTCGAAACCCTTGGCACGCGACCATTGGCCATCCTTTTTCTGCAGGTCTCTGGCGGTCACGTCATTGGCAATGGTGTAGCCGCGAATATAGTCGCGAGGGTCTTCGTCGGGAGCGATCTTGCTGCACCGCTCGCCAATCACGATCGCAATCTCCCCCTCGAAATCAACCCGTTTTGAAAGCTCGGGGATGCGGATCGCCTCCCCCGGGGAGATCAGCGAGGACGGGGCCTTCAGGAAGAGAAGCGGTTCGGCCGGGACTTCATTGCCTAACTCGGCCGCGTGCTCCCGATAGTTCCGCCCCACACAGACAATTTTGGACGGCGCGACGGGCGCCAGAAGGTTCGCCTCATCGAGCGGCAGGGGAACAAAGGGAGCCCCGGTTGGGTCGACAAAATCGCTGACCGGGCCTTCCTCGAAAGGTGGAATCAGGCGCTCGATCCAAGGCCGGTCACCGCGGTCAACAACCTCAGCGTATTGCGCTCCGTGCCTGGTTTGCAGTCGGCAGTATTTCACGAATAACACTCCTCTCTGGGTTAGGGACGGGGTAAGGTTTCCTCGACTTCAGGGGACCGTTTGCTCTCATTCCCGCTTTGATCGACCGCCGACACGGAATAAGCGTAGGTATGTTCCGCCTGCACTGCGGTGTCTCTGAATGACGTCTCAACCCCTACCGAAGCGACGCGTTGGGCGGGCAAGCCTCCCTGTACATCGCGGCGATAGACACGATAAGCAGCCAGATCGCCATCGCTGTCAGGCGTCCAGGAAAGATCGATGGCGCCGGCAGCCGCATCCGCCACGGCGACCAGCCCCTGGGGGACAGCTGGTGGGAAAACGTCGGTGGTGGTCACCTCGATGGCCTCGCTTGGCAGCCCCTGGATCTCTACCGATCGTCCGGAAAAGTCGAGCGACGCGACTCGTTTCACTTCGTAGCGATAGCGCTGATTGAAAAGCGCGGAGCTATCGATCGCATGGCCCGGGTCTTCCCCGTCCCGTCCGTGGACGGCGAGGGTCTGCGTCGAGGACGGTTCGGAGGGCGCGAGGGGAGAGCTACGAGCCTCTTGGGGCGCCGGGACCGACAATTGCAGGCGCTCGATGCGGAAGAGTATGGAGCGTCCGGGGTCGGGGACCGGCTTCCAACTAAGCAGGACGCCATCATGCCTCACCTGGCCGCTCAACCCGGTGACGGTGGCCGGACTGGTCCCGGCAGCGCTGTACGCAGGGTTGGAAGGGCCCGCGGACTTGCCCGCATGGTTCTGCAAGGCTACTTCGTAACGCAGCAGGCGTTCGGGCTTGTGGCCGAGATCGGAGGGCAACACGTCCGTGTAAGTCCCGGCAGCCCCGGGCGCCAGGCTGAGGGTGCCAACGTTTGTGCAAGCGTCGCCATCAACCCCGCGGCAAATCCGGGTCGTGACCGGATGCCGAAGGGGGAGGTGGTCGGTGGTCCTCCTCGGCATCGTCCAGGCCAGGTGAATGGAGTCGCCGATCCGCCCCGCGGACAGATTCGCGACCGGCGTGGGCAGGTTGAGACTCGGGGGCGCCGGTGCTGCGGGTGCTCCGCAGCCAACCATGGTGCCCACCATTGTGCACGCCATGCCCAGCGGGAGAGCGAAAACCAGAAGCTTGCGATTCATGCTCTTCAAACGTAAATCATTCTTTTCATGGCGGCAGAATCGCCCGTAAGGCGGCGTCAAGCTCAGGATATTCGAAGTCGAAACCCGCAGCGCTCAGGCGGGCCGGTACTACGCGCTCACTCCGCAGGATCGTGGCCTCCGCCATTTCGCCGAACGCTAGTCGCAGCGCGAACGCAGGAACGGGCAGCGCCGCCGGGCGACGAAGGGCGCCGGCCAGCGACCGGGTGAACTCCAGGTTGGTTACCGGGTTGGGCGCAACTAGATTGACCGGTCCGGAAATATTCCCGCTCCGGAGCACAAACTCAATCACCCGAATCACATCCGGGAGCGCGATCCAGCTAATCCACTGGCGGCCGCTGCCCAGCCGCCCGCCCAACCCTGCCCGGAAGACCGGCAGCATCTGCTTCAAGGCGCCACCCTGGGGAGAAAGCACCACGCCAAAACGGAGATGCACTACGCGGATCCCAGCGTCCTTTGCCGGCCGGGCTGCTTCTTCCCAGGCGAGGCATAAGTCGGGCAGAAATCCACTTCCCGGCGGCGAGGCCTCACTCAGCTCTTCGTCCCCTCCATCGCCGTAAATGCCAATAGCCGAGGCGCAGACCAGCACTTCAGGCTTTGATCGTAGGCCAGCCAGGAGATTCGCGAGCGCATGGGTGGGCGTCAACCGGCTCGCGGAGATCTCCCCTTTGTAAGCGGGGGTCCATCGCCGGGCTGCCAGGTTGGCGCCCGAGAGGTGCACCGCTCCAGTAATCCCTTCGAGCGCCTCCGGACGGCTGACCGGTGTCGCCGCATAGGGATCCCACAACTCCGCGGCTTCTGTTCGTTGGGCTGATGCTCGCCGATGCAAGGCAATCGTGGAAATCCGATTTTGCATCAGGCTTCGTACTAGAGAAGTACCGATAAATCCCGATGACCCAGTCAACAAAATTCGTTCCACGCTCATCCCACTAATTCTCTGGGAGATGCCAGTTAGCCCGCACAATGTTGCATTAACATTGACAGAAGAAAAAACTGTTTTGTTCTTGGCAACATTTTGGCCGCGAATCTCATCAGATTTTTAGGACAAATCAACGCAGGAGCTGTGCCGTGGAGACCAAAGACACCGCCGCTACAAGTTCTCAAATCGACCCCGCCAGCGCCGAAAGTTTCATTGCCGAGAAGCGTATTGGCGAACGCATCAAGCGCCTGCGTCTGAAGAAATCGATGGGGTTAGTCGAACTCGGCCGCCATACCGGCCTGTCGGCCAGCTTCCTCTCACAGCTGGAGACTGGGCGCGTAGTCCCCACATTGCGCAACCTGGCCCGGGTGGCCATGGTTTTCAGCAAAGATCTGTCTTACTTCTTTGAAACCGAGCCGCACACGCTCTTCCGCATCCATCGCAAAAAAGAGCGCGTTCGTCTGCCCCAGACTGGAGTCGACGATCCGACCTACTACTTCGAGAGCCTGGGATACATGGTTCCCGATCGCCAGTTGGATCCTTACTTCGCCGAATTTGTCCCGCTGAAGAAGAACATCGAGATCCGCCCGCATGTGCATCCCGGATACGAATTCCTTTACATCCTGGAGGGCGAGTTGGAGATCCGGCACGCCGATAAGAGCCACGTTCTTACCCCCGGCGACGGCGTCTATTTCGATGCCAGTACGCCTCACGGGTACCGCTGTGCGGGCAAGTCAGCGGCGCACGCCATCATCGTGACCATGCATCAGCTGCAATCCCCGCAACCCGCAATGAATCTGCGCCCTTTAGGAGGGGCGATGACAGCCAAGGGTACAAGCGTGAACACTCCTGACGGCAAGCCCTCGCCCACTCTTCCGACGCCAACCCGCGCCAAAGAGAACGCCCCGGCTCAGCAGTAAGGCATTTCAAACAGAGTGGATAGAGTCAAACCTGCGGTCTGCGTGAAGTTTTTGGGATGCTTTGTATCAGGCACGATTTTAGTCGGGCCGTAAAAGCTCAACCAAATCTCTGGGCTTTAGCCCCTGCGCTTCTTGGTCGACAGTAAAAACCTCTTAACAAGACGGGGGGTGCCCCAGGTCTCGCTTTTGAGACCTGGGATCTTCCTAGTAGAGGCCAGTCTCATCCCCTGTAATGTCTCCAGGTAAACCGGGGAGCTGCCTTGGCCCCGTTTTGGGGCATAAAGTCCAAAAGAGCCTGCCCTGAGCTTGTCGAACGGGGACGGCTGTGATTCGCCCAGGACGCCAGTCCTGGGTACAAACCAGCAGGCTTGAGTTTGCAAGTCCTAGGCCTTACCCACAGGCAAAAAGAAATCCTCCACCTCGCGCCAGCTGGCCACACGGTGAAATCCCGTGACCGTCGCATTATGCGGAGCGGAAAAGAGAATCCCCTTTCCTCTAAACCGCTTAAAATGCCGGTAAGTATCGTCAATCAGGTAATCGGCCAGCAAAATACCTTTATCTCCACAAAAGACAAAGTTCGACGGCGGAATGAAGGGAAAATGCCGCCGCAACCAGCGATACTTCGGGCCAAAGGAGTTGGGGAACTCCATCGCAGCTGTGGCGATAAAAATCTCGTAGTGCTCGATCAACTTTTCAAGCACTTCCTGACTGTCCTCGACAACCGGCAGGTTCTCGAAGAAATCCTCACTGCGGAGATAGCTCTCCAACCGCTCATGGCGATCTTCGGAGACGATATTCCACAACCACTTACCATGCAGCTGGCCCTTGGTGATGGCTTCCCCGTGGTCACGATTGTAGCGAGTGAGGTGTTCGCTGAGCGCGTCTGCCAGCACCTCATCCATGTCAACAGCAATTCGTTTCATTCCCAAATGTTAAGGCCTGACTCCGTTTTGGGACGTCCGTCGCTACGCGCCGGCGGAGGAAGACGAGGAAACGTTGACCTGGCTGGGATCGAAGTACAGCAACCGTCCACAACTCTCGCAATTCAACAGTGTGCCTTCGCGCACCTGGTTCCAGAACTGCGGACGCAACGACATTTGGCAGGAGAGACACCGTTGCCCGGCGGCCCGCGCCAGCGCAGTCTTACGTGACGAGGAAGCGATGCGGTCGTATTGGGCAAGCAACGGCTCGTTCACTTCTTTTCGGATCTTCGCCCGTTCCTTCTGTAGAACATCGAGCTCTTTTTGATAGCCCTGGGTGGCCACGCGAGCCCGCTCCTTTTCCTCATCGACCAATTTTGTCTGCGCGGCCGATGCCTTACGAGCCTCCGCACGCTGGCTCTCCAACGACTCACTCTTGATCATGCTGCTGAGTTCCTCGTCTTCAATGCGGCGAATTTCTGCTTCCACAAATCCAATCTCATGCTGCAACGCATGGAATTGCTCGTTGGTTTTCACGCTGCTCGACTGGTCGCGGTATTTGATCAGCTTTTGCTGCTGATCCTTACGATCGCTTTCCAGCCTCCTGCGCCGTGCCTCTTCCGCCGGAACAGCCTTATCAACCTGTTCCAGAGCCACCTTCTGCTGCTGCAGTTTTTCTTCCAGGGAGCGGAGATTGTGAGGTAACGCAGAGATAGTTTCCAGCAGTTGGGTGATCTTGATATCGACCTGCTGCAAGCGAATCAACAACTCCAATTGAACATCCATGTCGTGGTCTGGAGTCTAGCACGCCGGCCCCGAGCTAGTCGCTCTATGCAGTCAATAACCGACCCATTCTGCACCATCGACGTGCGATACACTGCAGGCTCAAAGCTCTCCCCGCCCGGAGCCAATCTTTGGAGCCATTTTTGAGACTGATTCGAATTGCCCTGGTGCTTGCGTTCTGTCAGCATTTTCTGGCCTTGGCAGCCGACCTGCCCAAACCAGTAACTGCGGAACAGATCTACCGCCAGGAGCAGGCAACCCGTCCGCCGGACGGCATGGCGTGGAGTCCGGACGGAACTCGGTTCAGCTACATCGACGAGAATGGCGATCTAGTGGCTGTCGAAGGCGCGAGCGGCGCCTCGCAAGTCCTGGTCGACCGCGACAAGATGAAAGCCCTCGCGGCGCCGGTCACTTCCGAGCACGACCTCAACAATCGCACTCGCTATAAAGAGGCCAGCTACATCTGGGTGCCCGACTCGAAGCATCTCCTGTTCGATTCCAGCGGGCAGTTGTGGTTTTTCGATCTGGGAACCAAGACCGGCGTGCAAATGGCCTCCACCGGCGCCGGCAGTGGGGATGATCCCAAGTTCTCTCCCGACGGAGCCTACCTCTCCTACGTGCGCGGTCACAACATCTATGTCAATAAACTGAAAGACAACAATGCGGCGGCGCGCCTGACAGATTCGCAGACAGACGCCACCCTCGACGGCGAGGTCGACTGGGTCTACGAAGAAGAGCTCGACGTGCGCAGCAATTACTTCTGGTCGCCAGACTCACGCCGGATCGCGTACCTGCAGATGAACGAAACCCCGGTTCCTGAATACCCGATCGAAGATTGGATCCCCTCCCATGCGACGGTCGAGCGCCAGCGGTATCCCCAGCCCGGCGATCCCAATCCGGTGGTGCGTGTCGGCGTGGTGGGCGCGAACGGCGGAAGGACCAAGTGGATCAACCTGCCCATCGATAGCGGAAGCGATTACATCCCCCGCTTCGGCTGGCTCAACCCCAGGACTCTGTGGATTGAGACCCTGAAGCGCGATCACAAGACAATGACGCTCTATTTCGCCGATGTTTCCGGTGACGAGTTGAAGCCGGTGTTGACCACAAAGGACGAGAAATTCCTGGACGACTCCTATGATCTGACCTTCTTCGCCTCCAACTTCATGCTTACCAGCTGGCGGGACGGGCACAACCATATCTATCTCTATGGCTTCGATGGAGGCAATCCGCTGGCCTCGCAGGCCACCCTGATCAAACAGCTCACGGCCGGCAATTATGAGGTCGCAGATATCCTGGGCGTGAACCAGGTCGCGCACACGGTCTACTACCTTTCCAACGAAGGGGATCCACGGCAGCAGCAAATCTGGGCCGTTGGTTTGGACGGACAGGATCAACACCAGGTAAGCCGCTCCGGCGAGTGGCACGAGCCGGTCTTCTCGCCCAACACAAACTTCTTTGCCGATACGGTTTCTTCCCCCATGACTCCACCGGTGGTGGATTTGTGCCGCCACGAGCGAGACTGTAAGACCATCTGGAAAGCGCCACCGCTCGATGCAGTCTTAATCGCGCCGGTCCCCGTCGAGCTGAAGGCTGCCGACGGCGCGACCACGCTGTATGGTCAGCTGGTGTTGCCCCCGGGAAACACGGCAACTGCCGGCGTGCCACTCATCGTCAACCCGTATGGCGGCCCGCATGTGCAGATGGTCAGTGGAAAATGGTCGGCCCGAGAGCGTCTCTTTGATCAGCTGCTGGTACAGAACGGTTTCGCCGTGCTGCATGTCGACAACCGCGGCATGGGGGGCAGAGGCCGCGATTTTGCCCAGGCCGCCTACCATGACTTCGGACCCGTGCAACTGGGCGATCAGATCGCAGCGGTTGACCAAACCCTGCATGCGTATCCTCAACTCGACCCCAGGCGGCTCGGCTGGTGGGGCTGGAGTTGGGGTGGCAGCTTTACCCTATATGCCATGACCCACAACGATCGCTTTCGCGCCGGCGTGGCCGTGGCTCCAGTGAGCGACTGGCAGGACTATGACTCCATCTACACCGAGCGCTATCTCGGATCGCCCGCATTGAATGACGACGTATATCGTGACGACTCAGTCGTGAACAGCGCGGCCAACCTGAAGGGACGGCTCCTGCTGGTTCAGGGCACCGGCGATGACAATGTGCACCTTGAAAATTCAATCCAATTTATTCAGAAATTGATCGATGCCGATCTGCCCTACGACTTGCAGCTCTACCCGCGCAAGACCCACGGTATCGATGGCGCCGAAGCCATGACTCATTTGTTCACGCGCGTCCTGGCGCATTTTCAAACCTACCTGGCGAGCCAGCCGTGACCAGCGAACTGATACGCGCCCAGACCACGGTGGGTGATTTTGAGCTGGCCATACTCACCGACGGCCCCTATCTCCTGGATGGTGGCGCCATGTTCGGCGTGGTCCCCAAAACTTTGTGGGAAAAGCGCGCGCCCGCCAATGAGCGCAACCAGATTCTGTTGGGCACGAACACCGTCGTTGTCCGCACCGGCAAGCATACGGTAGTGATCGAGACCGGAATCGGCAACAAGCTGCCGGAAAAGCAGCGGAGCATCTTTGCAGCCAGGCAGCTGTTGCCGCAAAGCTTTCAAGCCGCGGCGATACGGCCAGAGGAAGTGGACGTGGTGATCAACACTCACCTGCACTTCGACCACTGTGGATGGAATACGACCCGGAAAGAAGACGGCAGCATCGTGCCTACCTTCCCCAACGCCCGCTACATCGTGCACCGCGGAGAAGTGGAGCACGGCCATCTGCAGTTAGAGCGTGACGCCGTCAGCTACCTCAGCGAGAACTACGACCCCCTCATCGCCAGCGGGCAGATGACCCTGATTGATCCGCCAAGCGGAGCACAGCTGGAGATTGTTCCCGGCGTTTCCGTCGAGGTATTTCCCGGGCACACGGCGCAGATGATGGCGGTGATGCTCGATTCCGGCGGCCGCCGCGCCTGCTACATCTCCGACCTGATCCCCACCAGCGCCCACCTGGACGTGACCTGGGTGATGGGCTACGACCTGTATCCCCTCACCTGCATTGAGCAGCGTAAGCGCTTCCTGAGCCGGGCCATCCCGGAGCAGTGGCTGGTTCTCTTTACCCACGACCACCACCGTCCGATGGGGTACGTGGAATGGGGACCAAAGGGCAAGCCTCAGCTGAAGCTCTGACCTCTCAAGAGCAATTTGTCGTCAGTTCAGTCCTACCGGGTGGAAACCTCCCGCACCGGAAAGCGCCATCCGGATGGGCCGCGGCGGGCCACTTTGAGGAAGCGTGACTTCCACCCACAATTCCTGACCTGCCCGGAGAGGAAAAGGAAGCTGAGCCCGGTCGGGAACAAAAAGCATGACTTGATTGCTCAGAGTCGCCTGATCGCAAGGTCTGTCTGCGAAAAGCGTCAGCGTTCCCCCGACCCGGGGTGACCACGACTTCTCCAACCGCGGCACCAGCTTCCCGTTTGCGGCGGTGAGCGATACCTGCCACTGCCAGAACGGATGACTTCCGGAATACCCGGGAATCGTATGCTCCGCATCGCGTGGAAGACCGCAGGCGTCCAACATCAATTGCAACGCCACATACCGCCCGCGCAGGGGAAGTGCGGGATCGAACTGGGTGGCTCGAGTCCACACCCGTGGCCGGGTCTGTCGCTCGTAGAGATATTTACCCGCCACGCTCAGGACGAGAACAACCTGCACCAGAACGAGAAGCAGTCCAGACCGAATGGCCCTCACGCCGCAACTCCCGTCTCCATGCCGGCGACAATCCGGCGCCGCGTATATTCAAGTGCCCAGCCACCAGCGAGAAAGAGTATGCCGAGACCGATGAGCCCGAGAGATCGATCGAGCTTGTCCATGACGCTCGCGAAGTAGAACCACATGACGATCAGGGCAAAGGCGGCCATTCCATAGTTGACGACTGGCTTGGCGAGGTTGCGGATACCCCACCACACCAGGAAGACAGCCGCGGCGGCGGGCAAAGCGTAAGCCAACACATTGGGTTCGCTGTGGCTCCAGGTCCGGCCTGCCGTCTTTTCCACGAAATCGGTTTGGGCCCAGGGAAGAGCCCAGGTCATTGCAGCAACCACGAGAACAGGAGCCCAGCTCTTACGATCAAGGAACCAGCCGGCGGCAATTGCCAGCAACTCCAATCCAACTGCCCACAGCCGGTAGCTCAGAGGCAGGAAGTCCGGCTGCTGCCTTCCAAAACCCGCGATGCTCCATCCCCTGGAAAGGACGATAATGGCGAACGGTAACAGCAGCGCTCCAGCAGCAAACAGGATGGAGAAGACGGCGCGTCGGCGACTGCGCAAAAATCCTGTGAGGTACACGGCGCCAACGACTGCGAGTATGCGCGCCATGTAGGTGCCCACGCCCCCGTAGTCATTCCCTCGATCTATCCACTCAGACATGATCCACGCGGGCACCAGCAGCAGGGTCAATGTCTGCTGGAACTGATCGCGCAGCAAAGCCCACCCGAACGCAGCGCACAGAGCCCACAACATGACGGCCGAAGGCCAATGCTCCTGCATGTTGAAGATCTGGCCCACCAGCGCAATGGCCGCCCCGGCGGATAAGGTGCCCACCCCGTGCATGGCGGTGGCAAAGCCGGCGAAACGGCTTCGGGAAAGCATCCCAAGGCCGTGGAAAAACACCAGCATCGCCAGCACCAGCAACATGCGGCCCGGCGGAGACAAACGATCCCAATGTGCGGCGACGAAGAGGAGCACCCCGGCGCCGAGGAGGATGGCGCCAAAGATCAGGCTGACCAGCACTTGCCATCGGCGGCTGCTGGGCTTCGCATGGGACTCTTCATAGGCGCGGATAGCGGCCGCAGTCGCGTCATCGAGCAGCCCCGCGGCTCGCCAGCGCGCCAACCAAGTTTCTGAGTCCTGCATGGGGTGCAGTAAAGCAGACGCAGGGCAGAGCGGCAAGCAGAATTTCTTTGCATCACAGCATTTTTAAGACAAT
>Ga0302325_10019837_pt1 | contig 14122 bp, 12 predicted proteins | sample Palsa_T0_2_FD_201948 | JGI IMG/M metagenome (GOLD analysis project Ga0302325, IMG submission 201948) | Peat permafrost microbial communities from Stordalen Mire near Abisko, Sweden - Palsa_T0_2 | ecosystem: Environmental > Terrestrial > Soil > Palsa > Peat permafrost | place: Sweden: Abisko... | reverse complement strand
CCGCACGTGGGCTTCGGCGCCGCCGGACCGCACTTCTGCCTGGGGGCCCACCTAGCCCGCCGCGAGATCACCGTCATGCTGCGCGAACTGCTGACCCGTGTCCCGGACATCACCGCGGGCGAGCCGGACCGGCTGCTGTCCAGCTTCGTCAACGGCATCAAGCGCCTGCCCTGCCAATTCGGCGGCTGAGGCACCTCGGCAGCCGACTGGCCAAATTGCCGCAAACCGCCCATCCGGCGGGTCTAAGGTAATCCGTCATGGCCACGGACCCGCCCCACCCGGCACCCGGCACGCTCTCCGGCGGCGCGGACTCCGGCGGCACGCTCTCCGGCAGCGCGGCGGACGCCGGCTTCGCGGCGGACGCCAGCTTCAGGGCGGCCTTCGAGCTGCCCGGCCGGCTGCCCGCGATCCGGCTGCCGGCCGAAGCCGAGCTCGCCGCCATGGCCCGGCGGGCGCCGCTGCTGACCAGCGCCGGCCGGCTCGCCGAGTGGGCAGGTCCGGCCCGTACCGTGGACGCCGGCGATGCGCTGACGGCGGCGGACGCGATGGCGGCCGCCAGGGAACTCGGCCTGCCCGCCGGACCGGACGTCACCAGCATGCAGGACGTGCCGGAGCTGGTCCAGCTGTGGAAGCTCGCCATCGGCGCCGGGTTCCTCGAAGCCGCCGATCACGGCGAAACGTTCGGAACCGGGGCGGCCGCGGGCCGATGGCACGACGGAACCGACGCGGAAGCGCTGGCGATCTGGTCCGCCGCGCTGATGTTCACGGTGACGTACCGGCTGGACATTGAGGCCGGCCTCGACCTGCGGCGGGGCAGGAAGCTCGATTTCTACGGCACCGGGATGGGCGTGCTGGCCCTGCTCTTCCTGGCGCGACGCGCCGGACTGCGCGTCGCCGACGCCGACGCCATGATCCGTGACGCCGCGACGAGCGAGCTGTCGCCTGTCCAGGCCGTGAGAACATGGACGTCGTGGGCGCGGGCGCACGGCGAATCAGGCGACGTGCTGCTGCATCGCCTGGCGGAACTCGGTGCCGTGACCGTTGACGGGGGAGCCGGGGGACCCGGAGGTGCTGTCGCCCGTCTGACACCGCTCGGCTCGTGGGCCGTCCGCGAGCAGCTGGCCGGTGCCGGCGTGCAGATTCCGCTGCTGCCACCGCCCGCCGAGATGACGGCTGCGGACCTGGTCGCCGCGGCGGAGGGCGCGGATTCCGCTGAGATCGGGGCCGAGGCCGACGCGTGGCTGGCGCAGCGCGATCCAGACGAGGCGGCCCATGAGCTGCTTGATTTCGCGGCAGCGGGTGATCCCGTGGAGCGGATGGTCGCGATCTCGGCCGCGCAGCGCATCGGCCCCCTGGCCGTCCCGAGGTGGCGAGACGCGCTGGCGGTACGGGCCGTCCGCCCGTACGCGAAGATCGCGCTGACCGAGATCGCCGTCGGGGCGCCTGGGGTGGCGACGCTGCCGGGAACCCGGCCCGAGGCCGACGACGTGGCCTGGCTGGTCACGGATCTGCTGGCCGCCGCCACGAAGGCTCTCGAGCCGGCCGACCTGGCGATCCAGCTGGGGGAGGCGGTACCGAAGGGGGCGGAGGAGATGATGTTCGGGGTGATGTCGCGGCTGCCTCATCCCGACGCCGCGCGCGTGCTGACCATGATCGGTCAGCACCACCCCGATGAGAACGTGGCCAGGGCAGCTCGCCTGGCCGCCCATCAGGTCAGCGAATCCATCCCCTGACTAGGGCCGCCAGACCCGAGGGCCAGATCACCTCATCGGTGGTGTCCATCTCCGCCAGCGTCCACCAGCGCCAGGCCGCGATCCCGTCGCTGGCGTGCATGGCCGCCACCTCGCCGAATCGGCGCCGTGGCATCTCGACCCGGGCCAGGAAGAACCGCTCGTGCTGCTCGACGATCGCGTCACCGTGCTGCATGGTCAGGACTCGCTGATGCACTTCCGCGCCGAGCGGCACATCCGTCCAGCCGGTCTCCTCGGCCAGCTCCCGGCGCGCTCCGGCCAGGTAATCCTCTCCGTCGTTCAGCCCGCCGCCCGGCGTGCACCAGTGCCGCCCGTTCGGCGGTCCGTCGTCGTACCGGAACAGCAGCACCCGGTCACCGGGGTCAAGCACGATCACCCGCCCGGCCAGCCGTACCCGTACACCATCGCTTGCCACGTGACCATTGTCTCAAGTCTGCGAGCCACGTCACCGGGCATAGGGCGTCCAGGAGTGCATGTCAGGAGCGGCGTGAGCTCAGGGTCCCGGCCGGTGAGTGGCCACGGCCCCTGCTAGCACTGTCGCGGTTGCGCCGCAGCAACCAGATCAGGCCCACGATCACGAGGACCCCGAGCACGATGAACATCGCGTACCTTCCCGCCCAGTCGCTTAACTCTATATATATCGAGTTAAGCGACGCAAGAGGTAGGGCCGGTCAGTGCCTGCGGGATAGGCGCCGGCGGCGCCAGGCCAGGTCCGCCTCTTGGGCCACGATGGCGCCTAGGGGGGCGAGGACCGCTCCCATGACGGTCATGAGGATGGCCACGCCGAGCGCGGCCGCCCTGAGCTGGCCGTTGATGTAGGCCCGCGTCGAGGTCATGCCGCTTCCCCGGAAGCCGTCGATCTTGCCCTGCTGGTGCATCACGATCGGCAGGAAGGCGTTGTCGATGACCGTGAAGGTCGCCATTCCGAGGACGGCAAAGACCAGGCCCGCCGCCATGCCCGCGAGGACGGGCGCGGCGAGCCCCGGCCGGGCGTACCGGGCCAGCGCCCCCGCCCCCATCAGCGCGGCCAACAGGTAGGCGTTCCCGGCGAGTACCCACGCGGTGCTGTCCTGCGAGGACGGGAAGACCACATTGGACGCGTAGTCCGCCAGGCCAAGCGGGACGCATGCGATCACGGCAAGGGCAGCGGCCCTGGCCGCGGTCCGCCCGTATCCCGCGTCCCCGGGCGGCGGCAGCAGGGCTACGCGCATCACGCCGACCACGAGCCGCGCCCGCTCACCGGTGGAGCCGGCGTAGGCCAGTTCGGCGGACATGGCCCTGCCCCAGTCGCGGCGAGACGGCGGCATCGCGGCAGTCGCCAGCACCAGCAGACGGCGGGCAATGCGTGCCGACACGTCGCCTGCCATCACGCACCGTCCGGCTGGGTAGTCACGCGCCTGGCCCGTGCCCGGCGCAGGGGGGCGTCGGGAACCGGCACGACGGCGGGAGCGGCGCCGGCCGCCAGTTCCCGTCCCTGCGGGGTGAGCCGGTACAGGTGCCGCGCGGGCCGCCCGGGCGGCGGGGACTCCTCCCAGGTAGCCTCGAGGAGCCCCCGGTCGGCCAGCCTGACCAGGATCGGGTAGAGCGATCCGGCTTTGAGGCCGGTCTCCGTGCCGAGGTCATACCCATAGCGCCAGCGGGCGGGAGCGGCGGCGAGGGCTCGGAGCACCTGCAATGTCTGCGGGGACGGTGCCCGGTTCCGTGGCATGCCCCCAGGGTAACCTCGCGGCAGCTATAACTCTACCTATACAGAGTTAATATCGCGGCTCGTCGGCCGGTCACATCCGGCCGGACTCGATCCGTCATGCAGCTATGAAGATCACTATTTTCGCCGCCACCGGCGGCATCGGGCGGCAAGCCCTCGACCAGGCCATCGCCGCGGGCCACGACGTAACCGCCGTCGTCCGCAACCCCCGGAACCTGTCGGCCACGCCAGCCCGGATCGTCACCGCCGACCTGGCCGACGCCGACCCGGCGGCGCTTGACCCGGCGCTGGCCTCGGCGGTGGCCGGAGCGGACGCGGTCCTGTCCTGCCTGGGCGCCCGGTCCAGAGCCGACGCCGCGGCCGGCCTCGTCCGGCACGGCACGCTGGCCATCACCGCGGCCATGCGGGCGGCCGGAGTCCGGCGCATCGTCGTGGTCAGCGCGGCGCCGGTGGGCACGGTGCCGTCGCCCGGGCGCCCCGCGCCGCCCAGGTACGACCCGGGCGACGGATTCCTGATGCGGCACCTGCTGAACCCGATCGTGAAGGCGGCGCTGCGCGTCAGCTACGCTGACCTGGCCCAGATGGAGGACGTGCTGCGCGCCAGCGACCTGGACTGGACGGTGGTGCGGCCGCCGCGGCTGACCAACAAGCCGCTGACCGGCAAGCCGCTGACCGGCACCTACCGGATCGCCTACGACCAGAACGTGCGCCGCGGCCTGTCCATCTCGCGCGCCGACGTCGCCCACGTCATGCTCCGGGTGCTGGCCGAGCCAGGGACGTTCCGGCGGACCGTCAGCGCGGCGCGCTGAGTAGGTTGGTACCTGAGCGGCGCGTCGACTCGGGAGCCGGGACATGAACGTCAGCCTTGACGAGCACAGGCTAGGCGGATTGCGCTGGATCGTGCTGCGCGGCCCCGGCCGCGAGGCGTTCCGGGCTCTCGGTGAGCACACCCGGACCGATCTCGCCGCGCTCGCGCAGGAGTGGCCGCTGCTGCCGCGGCTGCGCGCTCACACCGCCAGACGGCCGGGAAGCGACCGGCTGGCGGCCGTCCGCCAGGCCTCCGCCGAGCGTTTCCCCGAGGTCTGGGCCGAGCTGTCGGCGTTCGCCGACGGGGCGGCGATGCCGCTCGACGATGCCGCGCTGCTGAACGTTCGCGGCGACCTCGGCGCCGTGCCCGGCGGCATCGGGTGCAGCGACCTGGCCTGGCGGCGGGAGCGGTCGGTCATCGGTCACAACGAGGACGGCGTGCCGGCGAACGTCGGGACGTGCGCCCTGCTCACGCTGATTCTTGACGGCCTGCCGCCGGTTACGGCCTTCTGGTATCCCGGCTTCCTGCCGAGCAACGCGTTCACCGTGACCGGCGACGGCCTGGTGTGGACCATCGATCACCTGCCGGTCGCCGCGCCCGGCGGCGGCGCGGCCCGCCATGTCGTCGGCCGCGGCCTGCAGCGGTCGGCCCGGACGCTGGCCGGAGCGGCCGACTACCTGCGCACCCACCCCTCGGCCGGCGGGTTCGCCTACACGATCGGTGACCGGGCGGGCCGTATCGTCGGCGTCGAGGCCGCGGCCGGACGGTACGCCGTGACTGAAGCTGGGCCGCTGCTCTGGCATACCAACCACGGGCGTTACCTGCCGGGCGCCGAGCCGTCGGCCGGCGGAACCAGCGCGGCCCGCGGGCAGACGCTGGCGGCTCTCGGCGTCCCGGCGGGGGAGCCAGGAGTGGACTGGTTCCTGCACGTGCTGGCTGGCGAGCCGTTCCCGGACGGTGTCAGGTGCGATCCCGGGACGGGGCGCGGGGCCGTCACGCTGTGCACGTTCGTCGCCGACCTCACCGCGGGCGAGGCGGTCATCGCCGTCCGGGACGATCACCCGGTCGCGATCCCGCTGCGGGATCTAGCCGAAGGACATCCGCACGCCCAGCGCTCGTTCACCAGTTAGGCGGACCGATGCGCCAACGCCGGGACCATCGGGGGCACTGGATGAGCACGCCGCGCTTGCTGCTGCGCACCCGCCGGGCCAGGCGGGCCGCCGATGCGGGCGCCGTGCTGCGGGCGGTCGCGCGCGGCGCGGATACTGCCGTCGGCGGGCGGATCCGGGGGCAGCGGTTCCTGCTGCTGCTCGACCCGGCGCTGGCCGGCCGGCTGCTGGCCGACCTCGCGGCAGGCACCACCAAGAGCCCGGGCCTGCAGCGGACCAGGGTCCTGCTCGGTGACGGCCTGCTGACCAGCGAGGGTGACGCGCACCGGCGGGCCAGGCGGCTGGTCGCCCCCGCTTTCTCACCGCGTCGGCTGGCGGCCTACACGGAGGGATTTTCCGAACGGACTGAGGCTCATGTCGGCCAGTGGAGCGATGGCGCCGTCCTGGAGATGCGCCAGCAGCTGGCCCGCCTCACCCTGGACATCGTCGGCTCGACGCTGCTGGGCATGGACCTGCGCCAAGACGCCGACGACGTGCGGTCCGCGCTGGAATCGGCGCTTGAGACCTTCGCCGGCGGCGCGCCCGCCCTGGCCATGCGCCGCCGGCGCGGCCCCCGTACGCCCGCCCGGCAGGCCGCCGCAGCCGGCGCCCAGCGCGGAGCCGAACAGCGCGGCGGCGCCCAGCGCGGAGCCGAACAGCGTGGCGGCGCCCAGCGCGGAGCCGAACAGCGCGGTACCGGCCTGCGCACCCGGCTCGACGCGATCGTGACCACGATCATCGAGGCGCGCCGCGACGAGCCGTCGGCCGACCGCGGTGACGTCGTGTCGGCACTGCTGGCCGCCGCGGCCGGGCCGGACGGGCTGACGCCCGCCGAAGTGCACGACCACGTGATCACCCTGATCATGGCCGGGCACGAGACCACGGCTAACGCGCTGAGCTGGACGCTGTACCTGCTCAGCAGCCACCCCGAGGCCGAGCAGGCGCTGCACGCCGAGCTCGCCCGGCTGGACGGCAGGCGCCCCGGTTTCGAGGATCTCGCCGGGCTTACCTACACCCGTGCGGTGATCGCCGAGTCGATGCGGCTGTTCCCGCCCGCCTGGATCTTGTCCCGGACGCTGACCGCCGACGCCGACTTCGGCGGCTGGCACGCCCCGGCCGGGACGATCGTGGCGGTCAGCCCGCTGCTGCTGCACCATGACGCGCGCTGGTTCCCCGACCCGGAACGGTTCGATCCGTCCCGCTGGCTCGACGGACGGCGTGATGTTGTCCCGCGGCACGCATACATCCCGTTCGGAACCGGACCGAGATCGTGCATCGGCGAGCAGTTCGCCTGGGCCGAGGCGACCACCGCGCTGGCCGTCATCTGCTCCCGCTGGACCGCCCGGACGATGTCCGGTACCACGGTCACCCCGCAGTACCGGGTGACCATGCGCCCGTCCCCGGGCTTGCCCATGCAGATCACTGCGCGGTAGGGAGGCGGCGATGAGAGCGGCGCACGGTGCACCGAGTGATGTCCGGCTGCCCGATAACGGGGTGCGGGCGCTGTTCACCGCGGACGCCCGCCGTCAGCGGTACCTCGACGTCGAGGCGGCGCTGGCCGCGGCCCAGGCCGAGTGCGGCCTCATCCCGGCGGACGCGGCGGCTGCGATCACGTCGAGCGCGCAGCTGGAACGGCTTGATCCTGCCCGGCTGGCGGCCGAGCAGGCCAGGACGGGGCATTTCATGATGGCGATCATCAGCGAGCTCTCGCGGGTGACCGGCGACGAGCACGGCGGCTGGGTGCACTGGGGCGCGACCACCCAGAACATCCAGCAGACCGGCGACGTGCTCGGCATCCGCACCGCGCACCGCATCATCACCGGCCTGCTGACCGACGTGCTGGGCACGCTGGCTGACCTGGCCGATACGCACGCGGACACGCTGATGGCAGGCCGGACTCACGCCCAGCAGGCCGTTCCCATCACCTTCGGCTTCAAGGTCGCCGCCTGGGCCGACGCGATGGCGCGCAGCCTGGAACGCCTCGACCAGCTGACCGGCCGGCTGTTCATCGCGATGGCCGGGGGAGCGACCGGCACGTTCGCGGCGATGGGCCCGCTCGGCCCGCGGATCCAGGACGTGCTCGCGCGCCGTCTGCGCCTGCACTCCATGCCGGTGCCCGCACGGAGCATCGCCGACCCGTTCGCCGAACTGGTCGCCGCGCTGGCCCTGATGTCGGCGACCGAGTCCGCCATGGCGGAGGAGATAGCCCGGCTCGCCGCGGTGGAGTTCGGTGAGCTCGCCGAGACGCTGCCGCCCGGCGATGTCGGCAGCTCCACCATGCCGCAGAAACGCAACGCCAAGCTCTGCGGCGAGATTGTCACCATCGGCGCCCAGGCCAGGGCGCTGGTGCCGCTCGCCCTCGAGGCCGTGATTCACTCCCACGAGGTTGACGGGGCACGTTCGGCGATGATGGACGAAGCCGTCGAGCAGGCGCTGATCCTGGCGGCTGACGCGCTGATCCGGCTGCGGGACGTGCTGGGCGGCCTGCAGGTATTCAGCGACCGGATGCGGCGCAACCTCGAGCTCACCGGGGGAGCCGTGATGGCCGAGGCGGCGATGATGGCCCTCGCCGGTTCACTGGGACGCCAGCACGCCCACGACGTCGTCCATCACGCCGCAGGCGTCGCGGCCAGCACCGGCCGCGACTTCGCCGGGGTCCTGGCCCAGGACCCCGCAGTGACCAGCCGGCTCACCGCGGCCCAGGTGACGGCGCTGCTGGACCCGGCCACGCACACCGGCTGCAGCGCGCAGATCGCCCGGCAGGCCGCCGCGCGGACCCGCGACATCATCAGCGCACGCGAGCTGGCCTAGCCGGCGCCCGGCAGCAGGATCCGGGTGACGTGCTCGGCGCATCCCCAGGCCAGGGTGATGCCCGCGCCGCCGTGCCCGTAGTTGTGCACGACCCGGACGCCCGCCTCGTCCGCCGGGCCTTCTTCCAGCCGGACCTCCGGGCGCCCGGGGCGCAGCCCGACGATGTGCTCGAGGATCTCGGCGGCGGCCAGGCCAGGGACGATCTCGGTGCACCGGGCGATGATCGCCTCGGCGGTGGCCGGGTCGGCCTCGGTGTCCCAGTTATGCTCCTGCAGGGTCCCGCCCAGGATGCAGTCGCTGGTCCGCGGGTGCACGTAGGCCCGGCCCGCCGGATGGTACTCATCGCGCACCGACATGGTCAGCCCCGGATTGCTGACGCGGACGATCTGGCCCCGCACCGGGTACACCGACAGGTCGCCGACGAGTTCTCGCGCCCCCAGGCCCGGGCAGTTGACCACCGCGTCCGGCCAGCCGCCGGACAGTTCGTCCAGCGAGCTCACCCGCCGCAGGCTGATGTCGCCGCCCCGCCACCTGACCTGGTCCGTCAGCCATGGCAGGTAGACCGGCATCTCCACCAGCGGTACCGCGAACCGAAGCCCGTGCGGGTAGCCGGCCGGCAGTTCCGCCGCGGTGGCCGCGCGGATCTGGCCGACCGCCGCCGTCCAGTCAGGCCGGCCCGGCGGCTGCCGGTACAGCGCGAGCGACTCCCGCATCATGACGCCGGGCACGCTATCCCGGGCCTGGGCCGCCAGTACCTCCAGGGTGCGCCGCCCCCAGCTGGCCACCCGGTCCGGCGGTCCGACATGAGTCGGGAACCAGACCGCGGCGGCCACCCATGACGTCGTCGCCTCGGCCGGCGCCGCCGTCACCACCCGCACCTCGCAGCCGGCCTCCAGCAGCCTGACCGCAGTCGTCAGCCCGACCACGCCCGCACCCAGCACCGTCACCCGCATCACACCATGATCCCCCGTCGCCCCGCGTGCTGCCGGCAGGCAACTTACAAGGCGTGCCTTTGCGGCGGATGGCCAGGTACGCGACAGTGGATACCATGAGCGCCGAACGCGCGGAGACCTTCCTGCGGAGCCTGGCCGAGACCAGGGCACTGCCTACCAGTTGTCGTACAACGGCTCGGGCACGCCGCCGCAGTCGGCCGGCTTGTACGAGCTTCACCCGGTGCCGCCGGAAGGTGCTAAATGGCTGGACGTTACGGCCGGCTCGAGCTCGTCGGCTGTCCGGATCGGTCTCACCGCGCCGCCGGAACCGGCCCGGGCCACGACCGCAGCCGCGTCAGCCAGCCCAGCCGAGCTGACGCTGTACCGGGTGGCGGGCGGCCTGCTCGCCTACTGGGAACCCGACAGGCAGATCGTCAGCTCCCGGGTGACCGGGCTCGGCGACGTGGTGGCAGCGCTCGAGGCGGCCGGCGCGCTGCCTGCCGGGAGCCCGGTGCCAGGCCAGCTAGCCGCCCTGTGCGAGCAGCTCGGCGTGACCGGCCACGGCATTGTCGCGGCGCCGCGGCCGGATCTGCCTGACACCTGGTCGAGCGTGCTGGCGTATCATCTGCGCGGGGATCCAGGCCCGGCCTCCGGCGCCGGTGCGGCACACGCCGCGTTCGCCGCGGCCTTGCCGGAACTGGGCGGCGTGCATTATGCGGTGGCGGGACTGCATACCGGTTATGGCCAGACCTTGCTCCACGTCGCGGCCGACGGCCTGGCCGCGAACCGCAGCGCCCGGTCGCCCGCCTCATGGTGGCTCAGGGACGAGGTCGGCCAGTGGCACGTGACCGCCCTGTTGTCCGCCGACGATAGATACCTGCTCATGCACGTCGTCCCCGCCATCAACCCGGACACCGCCACCAGTGTGCAGCTACTGGTCGACGGCCAGGCGGCACGGATCCGCGCCCGCCTGCCCGTTACCTGGTGGTCCCCATGAAGGCGCCTGACCGGGCCGCGATTCACCCATCGCTGCGATCTGGGCGGTCCAGGTCGGACAAGAGGAGATCCAGGTCCTGCTCTTCGTACCGCGGACTCGGGGCGGGCTCCAGGCAGTAGCGCCACAAGCGCATTCCCGGGATCACGGCCTGCAGCCCGGCCACGATTTCGCGGCCCGCGGTGTCAGCGTCGGCGCGGACGTGCAGGACGGTACCGCTGGCCGCCAGGTGAGTGAGCAGGCGACGTGCGGCTGCCGACGGCCGGCCGTTCACGCATACCAGCGGGCGGGAGCGCGACCCGAGCTGGTCGGCGGCGGCGATGAGCACCGACGGGTTCTCACACACGTAGACGTCCGGGGCATCGCAGCCGAACGTGCCGGTCAGCGCTCGCCAGGTCAGCCAGAGCGGTTCCGCGGCCGCCGCGCTGGTCAGCCGGCTGGCCGCCGCGTCTCCGGGCAAGACCAGGTTGAGGACGAGGACCCGGGAGGAGACCGGGTCGCAGACCACGCCGATCTCATCCCAGGCGGCCCGCCAGGACTCGGCGGTGGCAGGCATGTCGTAACCCAGCAGCCGCAGCAGGCCGGCCGCGACGGCGCTTCCCCGGTCCAGGGCATGCGGGTCATCGAGCGCTTCAGCCGCGAGCACCGTGAGCAGTACGGTGGAGCCGGCCGTGGCGGGGAGTCTGCGCCACACCCGGGCGCATCGCTGCGCCAGGACGAGCAGTTGCCCGGTCCCGGCGCGCGGAAGTCCGCGCCTGACCACCCAGGCTGCGGCCGACCCGGGCGGCACGCCTGCGATGGTGAGGACATCGGCGGCCCGTTTCCGTTCATTGTCGGCGTCGCGGATGGAGGTGGCTTTCTCCGCGGGCCGGTTCCTGAGCGGATCGCCCGTCGAGATCAGCAGGGTTTCCACGTCGGTCCCGAGGCTCCGGATCCCTTCGGCGAGCGCTCTCGCCCCGACCGGCCGTCCGGACAGCACCCATGTCGTGCCGAGCAGCTTGCCGACCTGATCGCGTTCGTCCGCCGTCAGTGATACCCGCAGCGGGCGGCCGGCCAGGCCGTGCCCGGCTTCGAGGCGCTGCCGGGCGGCCGCGAGTACCTTCGCCGGCCCGGGCGTGCTGGCCCATTCCAGCAGCTGCGGGTCGATCACAGGGCCGAGAAGAGGTCGTCGGCGGGGGCGGCACCGGCGGGTCCGTCGGTCGCGAAGTCCGGCAGATCCGCAGGGTCCGGGGTGGGGATGTGGGTGAGCTCATTCCCGGTCCAAAGCGCCAGCTCAAGTGAAACCCCGGGTAGCGGCTGGGGCGCGCGGCGCACCTCGTAAATCGAGGCCAGCGGAACGGTCGAGGAGTTCGCGATGATGGCGGGGCCGGCGATCAGCCAGTCCAGGTCGCACGATGTCAGCAGCCGGAACATGGCCGCCTTGTTCGCGGAGTCCACGCCGCCGAACGCCTCGTCTAGCCAGATCATGCGCGGTCCGATGCCTGACTGGTCGTACATGGCGTGCAGTGCGGCGATGAAGGGCTGCATCAGGGTGACGACCTTGGCCCCGCCCGACAGCAGTCCGTGATCTCCGCGGTCCAGTGCGCGCCAGCCGCCGGCCGATCCTGCCGTCATGCCTGAGCGCGGCGTGCGGTATTCCATCCGCAGTTCGAACCAGCGGCGGTAATCAAGTATCTCCGCGAGCCTGGATCGCCAGTCGGGATCCCCGGCGGCCCGGGCCCTCTCCTGCGCATCGCTGACCCGGCCGGCCAGGAAGCTTCGCAGCTGCTCTCGGGTTGCTTCAGGCAGCAGGCTGAAATCGCGTTCCAGCGCGGCTAGCACGTCGTTGGCGGTGCGTTCGGTTGACACGGGCACCCGTACGAGCCTGAGCGTGAGGCCCGAGACCGACGTAGGGTTCTGGGCGAGCTTCGTGTTGATGTCCGATCGCAGCCGCTCCGCCTCGGCGAGCCGGTCACGCAGGTGCTCGATAAAGGTGCTGCCGAGCAGTTCGTTGATCGTCTTGGTAAGTTCCTCGTCGTAATCCGTCTGCAGCCGCAGCAGCAGCGTCGACAATGTCTCCACCGCAGTGGGCGGGGCCAGGGCGGCCCCGGTGGCGTCGACCACTACTTCGACGGCGCCGGGGAAATCCTCGTCGCCGTCACCTGGAGTAACAGTGCGTACCGACCGGCCGGCCAGCGTCTCCAGCCGGGAACGGAGCATCGCCACCGCTTCGGTCATCCGCACCCACTGGCCCTGGACCCGGTGAGCCGCGGCTTCCGGATCATCTGGCCAGTCGCGGATACTGATCTTGGCGCGGGCTGCCCTGACCGATTCGAGCGCGGCCGTGACGTGCCGTGCCGCCGGATCATCGAGCCCGCGTAGCCGGGGTAGGCCCGAGTCCACGCAGCCGAGCCACCGGTCCACGGACCGCTTGCGATCCGCCTCGGCCTGCTCGCGCCGCTCCTCGACCTGTTCCAGGATCATCTCCGCCTTGGTCTTGCGTCCGGTCAGCTCCGTATGGTCCCTGGCCAGCCCCTTCAGCGCCTGCTCGGCGTCGCGAATCCGGCGGCCAAGGCGCCCCACCTCTTCAAGGATCTCCTGCGCCTGCTTGGTGAGCGCGGCCAGCGCAGCGTCCGCCTTCGCGCGCAGGCCGAGGGCCGTCTCGTCGTCGCTTGCCGCGTCTTGCCAGGCCCGTTCATGGGTGGCGCGGTATTGCCCGACCACCTCCGCCGCCTGCTCAGCGGCCGTTCGCAGCGGCTGGATCACATTCATGGCGCTGACCAGGCCGCTGATCGCGGACTGGTAACCGGCGAGCGCTCGCAGCACTGCCTCGACTTCCGCGAGGGCGCGCGGCAGCTCGTGCTCGGCGCAGTGACGGGCTACCTCCGCGGCGGCGGTGTTCGCGGCGTCTGCGGCCGTGCGCTCGGCCTCGTCGGCGCCTTCGGCCTGTCCGGTGGCCTCCTCGGCGGCCTGGGTGGCGTCCCGGGCCCGGAGAACTGCGGATACCACCTCGGAGTCGCTGGGAAGACGTTCCGAGGCCGCGTCGAGCGCGCCGAGCAGCTCGTCGAGCCCAGCCAGCTCCGACGTGAGATGCTCGCGCTCGGCGGCCAGTCCGCCGAGACGAGTCCGCAGGTCCGCGATACGGCGAGCCCGGTCCGCCGCCCGTGCCGCCGCGCCGAGCAGGCGTGTCCCCGCTGACCGCGGTGCGGCCTGCCCGGTGAGCCCGCCGTGGCGCCACCGGCCGTCCGTGCTGATCGCCGTTCCCCCGGCGGCGAGGTCGTCGCCGTAGCCCACCGACCCGAGAAGTCCGGCCACGACTCCGGCGAGCATTCCCGCGTCATCGGCGGGCCGCAGGACGGCACCAAGCGACCGGGGCCCCAGGACCGCGGCGCCTGGCGCACCGGAGCCTGACGGGGCGATCCAGATGACATCGCTGCCGTCGCGTCCCGCAACATAGGCTCCGTCCGGGGTGATCCAGGCCTGCAGCAGGCCAGCGGCGTCCATCGCCGCCTCGAGCTGAGCGACCGGCGCATCAGGCTCAACCTTCTCGACCAGGCGCCACAGCGGCGCGCCGTCCGCGCTAATCCCGTCGGCCCGCTCCCGCCGCGCCCAGAATTCCGGGTCGCGGGGCCGGGGATCGCGTTCAGCCTCGACCGCGGCGAGCTCCGCCTCGGCGTCCCCGTATGCCGTCGCGTTGTCCCGCTTGGCACGGTCCAGCTCGGCACGCCGCTGGTCGAAGGGACGCCGGACCGGGCGCAGGTAATCGCGGCCCACCGCCGCCGCGAGCATTGGTGCCGGCCTATCGGCGGCGGTCAGGCCGGACACGCCCCGGATCCAGCCTTCGAGGAGCTCGGCGGCCGGGCGTATCCGCTCGTCGAGGGGCCGGGCCCAGTCGGTAAGCAGCTCCGCCACCGCCGTGATGGCGCCCTCCACGGCACGCGCGCGCTCCTCGGCGACGTGCTCAGCCTTGACTGCCAGATCACGGACCTGGCGC
>Ga0302325_10019834_pt1 | contig 14124 bp, 14 predicted proteins | sample Palsa_T0_2_FD_201948 | JGI IMG/M metagenome (GOLD analysis project Ga0302325, IMG submission 201948) | Peat permafrost microbial communities from Stordalen Mire near Abisko, Sweden - Palsa_T0_2 | ecosystem: Environmental > Terrestrial > Soil > Palsa > Peat permafrost | place: Sweden: Abisko... | reverse complement strand
GATGTGGGAGGACCAGCGGATCGTCGCCCGCCCGCGTTACCGTGACCTGATCTCGGCGCTGCGCTTCGTCGCTCGCCAGGAGCTGATCTTCGGCATGCACGTGCACGTCGGCGTCGACGACCCCGACAAGGCGATCCACGTCGCCAACGGGATGCGAGTCCACTTGCCGGTGCTGTTGGGGCTGTCGGCCAACTCGCCGTTCTGGCGCGCCACCGCCAGCGGTCTGGCGTCGACGCGGACGCCGATCTTCCGCGCGTTCCCGCGCGTCGGGATCCCGCCGACCTACGCCGACTGGGACGATTACGCGCGACAGATCGAGTTCATGATCCGCGCCGGCGTGATCCAGGACTACACGTACCTGTGGCACGATGTCCGACCCCACCCGCAGTTCGGCACGGTCGAGATCCGGGTGATGGATTCCCAGACCCACATCGAGCACGCGCTCGGTCTGGCCGCGCTCGTGCAGGCGATGGTCAAAGAGCTGGCCGAGCACTTCGACGACGGCCAGCAGCTGTCGAATTACCCGTGGGAGATGCTTGACGAGAACAAGTGGCTGGCTGCCCGCCACGGCTTGGAGGGCGAGCTCGTTGACCTGCCCAGCTCGGATCGGATCGCGACCCGGGTGCTGGCGCGGCGGATCCTCGAGCGGATGCGGGAGCACTGCCAGGACCTCGGTTCAGAGGGCGAGCTCGATGCGATCGAGGACCTGCTGACCCGCGGTAACGGCGCCGCGCGGCAGGTCGTCGTCTACGAGGCCAACCACGATCTGCGCGAGGTCGTGGCCGAGATCGTCGAGGCCACCAAGGCCTGACCGAGCGCGCGGACGTCCGCCCGCCGGCCCCGCGCGTGCCGCCCGCGACCGCGAGCGCCGAAATCGGCTCTCCCGGCCTGCCGGCCGGTTCTACAATCGCTTCGTGAGCACCGGCGGCCAAGACCTGTTCGTGGTCTGCAAGAACTGCGGGTCGGAGGTCAGCCCGTACATCACCGAGTGCCCCTATTGCGGCAATCGGTTGCGCAAGCGGGCCCCGAAGCTCGACCGTGACCAGCGCCCGGCCGAGCCCAAGCCGCGCCGCACCCCGACCCCGCTGCTCGGCCGCCTGCGCCGCAACGAGATCCCGGGGATCGCCCCGGATCGCCGTCCGTACGCCTCCGCCGTGCTGGTGGTGCTGGGGATGGTCGGCTGCGTGCTGTGGCGCACCGGCGTCGGTGGCATGGCCTCGGACCTGGTGATCGTCGGCAAGCCGGGCACCCAGTGGTGGCGCCTGTTCACCGCGGCATTCAGCTACGACAACACGGGCTATGCGTTCGTGTCGCTGTTCGCGATCGGCCTCTTCGGCTGGCTGCTGGAACGCCGGCACGGACCGCTGGTGGTGCTGGTCCTGTTCCTGCTCGGCGGCATCGGCGGGCTGGCCGCGACCGCCGGCGTGTACGCGGTCCCGGTCGTGCTCGGGGCCCCGGGCGCCGGGCTCGCGATGATCTGCGCGTGGGCGGTGCCCGACCTGCTCTCGCTGACCGAGCGCCGCGAGATCGACGGCGACCTGATCGGCACCGCCGCCGTCGCGCTGGCGGTCGCGCTGATGCCGCTGGCGGCGCCGCACGCCAGCTGGGTCGCGGACATCGTCGGCGTGATCGTCGGGTTCGGCGCCGGGCTTCCGCTGGCGCGTTCGGTCCCGCGCTGACGCGCCGACGCGACGTATAGTCAGGCCCGCCCGTGCCGCCGCGTTCCTACACAGACGAGGAGCTGAACGCGACGATCGAGCAGCTGACCGAACCGTCGGCTCTGCGCGCCGGCCAGGACGTCGTGATGCGCGCGGCGCCGTCGCTGCAACGCGTGCTGGCGGCGGCGATGGCTGACGGCGGCTATTTCGATTCCGCCCACCAGCAGGCGGCCCGCGAAGTCGCCTCAGACCCAGACCCCGAGGCCCGGATGCGGGCACTTGAGACGATGCTCGCCGAGGAGACGCGGCTCGGGATGCTCGTCGGTGTCGCCGTCGGCTTCGAGCTGGCGCGCAGGCTCGACGGAACCGCCGCAGACCCAGACCCATCACAGGAGGACTGAAACCGATGGACGTACGCTTTCTCGGACACGCCTGCTTCGAGCTGTCAGACGGTGATACGCGGGTCCTGATCGATCCGTTCCTGACCGGCAACCCGAAGGCCGCCGTGTCCGCCGACGAGCTTGACCCGACCACGATCCTGCTCACGCACGGCCACGCTGACCACATCGGCGACACCGTCTCGATCGCCAAGCGCAGCGGCGCCAAGACGGTCGCGATCGTCGAGATCGCCGGCGAGCTCGGCGAGGAAGGGCTCGACGTCGTCGATCCGAACCTCGGCGGCACGGTGCAGTTCGACTGGGGCTCGGTCAAGCTCGTGCCCGCCTGGCATACGTCGACCACGCCGAAGGGCACGGTCAACACCCCCGCCGGGCTCGTGATCGACTTCAAGGGCACGGTCGTCTACCACCTCGGCGACACCGCCGTGTTCTCGGACCTGCAGCTGGTCGGCAAGCGCCGGGCGGTCGACATCGCGCTGATCTGCATCGGCGGCCACTACACGATGGATCGCCACGACGCGGTCGATGCGGCCGACCTCGTCGGTGCCAAGACGATCATCCCGTGCCACTACGACACGTTCCCGCCGATCGAGACCGACGCCGGCGCCTTCCAGACCGACATCGAGAAGCAGCTTGACGCCACCTGCGTCGTGCTCGAGCCCGGGGCGGTCCATCAGACATGACCCACGCGATCGTCCTGATCCAGGCCGAGGGGTCAAGGCTCACGACGCTCGGCGGCGATCTCGCCGGCATCGAGGGCGTCGCCGAGGCCTACTCGGTCACCGGCGAGTGGGACTTCGTCGCGATCCTGCGCCTCCGTGAGCAGGACCAGCTGGCGCAGGTCGTCACAGGCCGGCTGTCGCAGCTGGAGGGCGTGCGCCGCACGCAGACGATGGTCGCCTTCGAGGCCTACTCGCGCCACGACCTCGAGGCGCTGTTCTCGGTCGGGCAGTGACCGCGATCGGTGCGGCGCTGCCGCGCGTGCCGCACCGAGAGCTGGTCGCGTACGGACGCGAGCTTGACGCGCTCGGGTTCGGCGAGCTGTGGCTGGTCGAGGACTGCTTTCGGTACGGCGGCGTCTCCAGCGCCGCCGCGATCCTCGCCTCGACCGAGCGGATCGGCGTCGGCGTCGGGCTGTTCCCGGTGGCGGTGCGCAACCCGGCGATCCTCGCGATGGAGCTGGCCACGATCGCCGAGCTGTATCCCGGCCGGATGACCGCTGGCGTCGGCCACGGCGTCGAGGAGTGGATGCGCCAGATCGACGCGAGGCCGCCGAACCGGCTCGTCGCGCTGCAGGAGCTGCTGATCGCGGTCCGGCGTCTGCTGGCGGGCGAGAGGGTCACGTTCGAGGGACGGTGGATCCACCTCGACGACGTCGTGCTCGACCAGCCCCCCGTCGTCCCGCCGCCGGTCGTCGTCGGCACCACCGGCGAGCGCGGGATCGCGATCGCCGCTGCGCTCGCCGACGGGCTGCTGCTGTGCGAGGGCTCGGGCGTCGCCGCCGTGCGGTGGGCAGCCGAGCTGCTCGGTCCCGGGCGCCGGCTCGTCGTCTACACGTGGATGCGGATCGAGGACTCCGAAGAGCAGGCGCTCAAGAAGCTGACGCCGTGGATCGACCGCTGGGAGCAGGCAGGACGCTACCCGCGGCTGCTGGAGCTCGTGCGGGGCGAGCCCGGCCACGACGGTTCACTGGCCCCGGTCGTGTCGCTGGCCGGCCCGGCGCAGGCGTGCGCGGCGGGGGTGCGGCGCCTCGTCGAGGCCGGCGCCAACGCGGTCGTCGTCAGCCCCGTCGGCAACGACCCGCTCGACCAGCTGCAGCGGTTCGCCGCCGAGGCGCTGCCGCTGCTGTGAGTCCGCCTAGGCTCGCAGCGCGGACGCCGCAGCGGATCGAGCGCGGGCTCAGACGATCTTGCCCGGGTTCAGGTGGCCGCCGGGATCGGTGCCGTCGAACAGCGCCTTGAGCATCGCCACGCCCGGGGCCGAGATGTCCTGCTGCAGCCAGCGCGCGTGCTCGGTCCCGACCGCGTGGTGATGCGACAGCGTGGCGCCGTTGTCGACGAACGCCTGCTGGATCGCGGACTTCACGACGTCGTAGGAGGCGAGGATGTCCGCGCCCGGCGCCGGGACGAAGGCGAACGTGAAGTACAGGCAGGCGCCGACCTGGTAGCTGTGGGACAGGTGGCACATCAGGTACCCCTGGACCCGGACCTCGGCGAAGGCCGCCTGCGCCGCCGTGGAGACCGCGTCGTAGACGGGCTCCAGGCGGCTCCACGGCATCGCCGTCTCGGACACGTCCCCCGCCGCTCCGCGGTCGAGCAGGAAGTCGCGGATGTAGGGGGTGTCGAACTTCTTCTGGTCATACAGCGCGCCCGGGCCGGAGCCGATGCACAGGCCGCCGTGACGCTTGACGATCCTGCCGACCGCGCGGCGCTGGGCGTTGACGTGGCGGGCGCTGCCCTCGTAGCCGATGAACGACAGCGCCATCCGGCTCACGTCGTAGCCCAGACGCCGGCGCAGGAACGTCCGCAGCGCCCGCGACTGGAGCTTGTCGACGAGGGTGGGACGCGACCGCGTCGCGAATGAGAAGCTCGTCTCATTCGCATCGGAGACGCGTGTGACCGACACCGAGCACTCGCTCTCGGCAATCTCGCGCATCGCCGCCACGCCGTCGAAGAAGGTCGGGAACAGATAGCCCAGGGTCGTGCGCTGGGCGGGGAGGCGCCGCACCTGCATGGTCGCCTGGGTGATGATCCCGAGCCGGCCTTCGCTGCCGAGCACCATCTGCCGGATGCTCGGCCCGGTCGAGGCGGCCGGTACCGGCTGCGCGACGAGCGTCCCAGACGGCGTCACCACCCGCAATCCCTTGGTCAGGTCGGCGATGTCGCCATACCGGTCCGATTGCATCCCCGACGATCGGGTCGCGATCCAGCCGCCGAGCGTGGAGTGCGTGAACGAGTCCGGAAGGTGGCCCAGCGTGTAGCCGCGCCGGGCGAGCTGCTCCTCCAGGTGCGGGCCGAAGACCCCCGCCTGCACCCGCGCCAGCCCGGAGCCGGCGTCGAGCTCCAGCAGTTGGTCCATGCGCGCGAGGTCCAGCGAGATGACCGGACGGCTCTCGCCCGCGGGGGCTTCGAGGGAGCCCGAGATCGATGAGCCCCCGCCGAACGCGATCACCACGGCGTCGGCCGCGATCGCCGCTCGCAGAACCTCGGCCACCTCGTCCTCGCTCCTGGGCCGCACCACCACATCAGGGATCCGGACGAACTCGCCGCGGCGCTGCCGGATCAGGTCGCGCAGTGATTTGCCGCGGGCGTGAACGACGCGATCCAGCGCATCGACCGAAACGTGGGCCGCGCCGCACGCCTGCACCAGTGCGGTGCGGAGCCGCTCGGGCAGGGTGGACGGGGGCACCGGCAGCTCCGCCAGGCGTGGCGGCGCCGCGGTCACCGGACCGACCTTCAGGCCCAGCACCCGCTCGATGAACGGCGCCAGCTCGGGCTTGTCCGCGTGCGTGAACTCCACGCCCTCCAGACCCCAGCCCCACCATTTCATCGCGGCCATCGTGCGCCGTCGATCATCGCAGACGCGGCCGCGGGGTCGTCGCACGGCCGACTCCTAGACTCGGCCGGGACCCACCGTTCCGTATTCCGACCCCGCGCTGAAGGAGCCTCGATGTCGACGCCACTGCCGCCGGATTTCAATGCCCAGATCATCGAGGAGTTCCGCGGCAACGAGGGACGCGTCGGCGGCATGTTCGACGGAATCACGCTGCTGCTCCTGCACGACACGGGCGCGAAGTCGGGCAAGAGCCACACCCACCCGCTTGCCTATCACGGAGACGATGGACGCTACGTCATCTTCGCCTCCAAGGGCGGGGCCCCGACGAATCCGGCCTGGTATCACAACCTCAAGGCGCACCCGGATGCGAGCATCGAGGTCGGGACCGAGACGATCGACGTCACCGCGAGCGAGCTGACCGGCGAGGAGCGCAATCGGATCTTCCGCGCGCAGGCAGAGCGTGTCCCGCAGTTCGCCGGCTACGAGAAGAACACCGACCGTACGATCCCCGTGATCGCCCTGACCCCAAAGCAGGCGAGCTAGCCGGTCGGCCGGAGCCGGCCACCACGACTCGCTCGCGGCGCTTTTCGTGGTTATGCGCCCTATAGCCGGAATAACGTCGAATACCGGCCGCCACGGGCGGGTGTATCGCTCGCGGGGCCGCTCGAATGATGGATGTGGGCCGTCATCGGCGGTCAGCGCACCCCCGCTGCGGCCAGCGCGGCGGCGACCCCGGCGGCCATCGCCTCGTAGGTGAACGGCTGGACGGCGGCGCGGGCGGCCTCCCCGAGCCGGGCTGCCAGCGCGTCGTCGCCGAGCAGCCGGTCGATCGCCTCGGCGAGCTGCTGCGGGTCGTCCGGGGCGATCACGAGCCCGGTCACCCGGTCGCGAACGAGACCGCCTGCAGCCGCGCCGACCGCGGTCGTCGCGACCACGGTCCGGCCCTGCTCGAACGCCTCGTTGCAGACCAGGCCCCAGGGCTCCTTGAAGCGCGGTGTCGGGACGGAGGGCACGACCGTGAACTGCGCGGCGGCGTAGGCGACCGGTAATTCCGCGCGCGCGACGGGGCCGAGCAGCCGCGCCCCGGGCACGCCTCGGATCCGCTCGGCGAGCGGGCCGTCGCCGGCGAGCACGAGCGTCGCGGGCGCGGTCACCCGCGGCCATGCGTCGGCCAGCACCTCGATCCCCTTCTCGGCGACGAGCCGGCCGGTGTAGAGCACGAGCGGGCCGTCGCCGAGCTCGTGCCGGGCGCGGAACGCCGCGATCTCGGCGTCGTCGACCCGGCGGCCGAACAGCTCACGCTCGACCGCCTGGGGCGCGACGAAGATGTCGTCGTCACGGCCCCGGATCCGGGCCGCGAACCGCCGCACGTGCTCACCGTAGGCGATCACCGCATCGGCGTGGCGGTAGATGTGGCGCGTGACCGCCAGCGCCAGCGCATGTGTGACCGAGCGGGGCTGGTGCCAGACCGACGCCCACAGCACGAAGGGCGTGCCATAGCGCTTCGCGCCCGCATATGCCGCCGGCAGCATCGAGCCGCCGGCGAACGGCGCGATCACCGCGTCGTACTCGCGTCCCAGCGACAGCGCCGCGCGCGGGCCGTCGATCCGGCGTGCGGGGAAGTCGGCGGCCGCCAGCTGCGCGTCGAGATCGGCCGACCAGGCCGGCGCGTAGCGGGCGCCGCGGCCGTAGCAGAGCACCTCGAGGCCGTGGCTCGAGGCCAGCAGCCGGTACAGCGACAGCCGGTAATCGCTTGGATAGGTGGTGACGAGCGCGGTGCGCATCGACCGAGATGATGCCCGCCCGGGCGCCGCTTATGCTGGGGCCCATGCTGAGACGGATCTGCGCGGGGCTCGCGCTCGTGCTGCTCGTCGCGGCGTGCGGCTCGAGCGGCCACTCGAGCTCGACGTCCTCGGCGGCCGCCGCGGCGCGCTCGAGGTCCGCGTCGGCGAGCACGTCCACGTCGGCGTCCACATCCACCTCGAGCGCCCCCACCAGCTCGGCGTCCGCCCCGCCGGTGACCGGTTCGTCGAGCACCACGTCGACGAGCTCCAGCACCGGTCACACCCACACCCCGCCGCCCAACTCGACCCCGCGCTTCGTCGTCGAGCTGAAGGTCGGCAAGGGCGACTCGCTGACGCCGCCGGGCGTCGCGATCGGCGGCCACACGCTCGTCGACCTGTCGGTCGCCAACGACTCGGGCTCGATCGTCAAGCTGGAGATCGCACATGGCTCAAAGCCCGTGTTCAGCCGGTCGCTGCCGACGGGATCGACCACCACGAAGCTCCCCGCGCTCGCCAACGCGACGTACACGCTGCTGCTCGACGGCACGCCGCGCGGCACGCTGACGATCGGCGCCGCGGCCGGCCCGTAGCGCTCGGCCGCGGCCGGCTCGTCGCGCTCAGCCGATCCTGGAACCGGGCTCGGCGCCGCGGTCGGGACGCAGCAGCACCACGCCCAGCTGCTCGTCGAGCGCGCCGAGCACGAGCACCTCGGACATGAACGGCCCGATCTGCCGCGTCGGGAAGTTGACGACGGCCACCACCAGCGTGTCGAGCAGCTCCTGGGGTGAGTAATGAGTGATCTGCGCCGACGAGCGCTTGACGCCGACCGTTGGGCCGAAGTCGATCGTCAGCTTCCAGGCGGGCTTGCGAGCCTCGGGGAACGGATCGACGGCGGTCACGCGGCCGACCCGCATGTCGACGGCGAGGAACTGGTCGAAGTCGATCAACGAGGGTCCGGCCGTTACGGTGACAGCGGGGTCGTGATCGGCGGCGACCTCGTGATCGTGCCCGTGGCAGGTGCCGGCGGCGGCTGCGTGGCGGTCGGCGTGGACACAGTCGGCGTGGACCCGGTAGGCGTGGACCCAGTCGGGGTCGTGATCGGTGCCGTCGGGGCGGTCGGCGGCGCGGTGGTCGTCGTCGTCACGACCGTCGTCGTGGTCGGCTCCGGGGTCGGTGCCGTCGGCTCGGTCGTCGTCGTGATCGTCGTCGGCGTCGTGGTCGTCGGCGGCAGGATCACCGGCGGCGGGGTCGTCGCCGCGGTCGTCGTCGCCGGCTCGGACGGCGAGGTCTGCGTCACGGTCCGTCCGGGAGCGGGCGTCGTGCGGACGGGGGTCGTCGGCGGGGGCGCGATCGTCGCGGTCGGACCGACCGCGGTTGACGTGGTCGGGGCGCTCACCGTCGTCGTCGGCCCGGTGGTCGAGGTCAGCTTGGTCTTGGCGTCGAGCGTGCCGGCGGCGGCCGTGGAGGAATGGGCCTGGCGGGCGGGCACGACCGTCGAGGGCGACTCCGAGTAGGGGACGGTCGGCGCGGCGGCGGCAGACGTCCCGGCCGACGATGCCGATGTCGCGACCTCGGGGGTGACCTGCGCGACCGCGCTCGATGTGGGCCGTGCGTGATGATGATGATGGGCGCCGCCGGAGTTGTTGACCGCGACCGCTCCCGCGGTGACGAGCGCCGCCGCCGCGAGGCCGGCCACCGCCTTGGTGGCGACCGCGCCGATCCCGGCGCCGATGAACCCGCCGCCGCCCGAGAACGCGCCCGCTCCCGCCACGGCTCCTGCTCCGGCGCTGCTCGCAGCGGTGGCGCCGCCGGCCGCGGTGGCGCTCGAGCCGCCCGCGGTCGTCGCGGAGTGGCCGAAGTGGATCAACGCGAACTTCTTGGCGACGACCAACGGCCCGACCGGCAGCAGCGCCGCCAGCGCCTTGTTCGTGTGCTTGAGCTGCGCCCGGAACGCGCTGCAGCGCTCGCAACCTTTCAGATGGCGCTTGACCAGCGGGCTGGGGCGCTTGAGCAGTCCCTCGGCGATCTCGGCCAGCTCGATCCGGACCTCCTCGCACGACAGGGCCCGCGCCTCCGCGGCCTCGGCCAGCGACAGCCGCGCGCGCACCAGGAGCGACTTGACGCTCGAGACGGTCGTCTCCATCGCCTCGGCGATCTGCCCGTAGGACATCGCGTCCATCTCACGCAGCACGAGCGCTGTCTTCTGGGTCTCGGGCAACTCCTGGATGTCGCCGACCAACACCCGGAACTCCTCGCGCTCATGGACCTTGTCGGCGGTCGTCGCGCCGTGCTCGGACAGTCGGTAGTCCATCGTGTCGACGGCGATCGCCTGGGTCCGGCGCAGATGGTTGAGGCTCCGGTTGCGCGCGATCCGGTACAGCCACGGCCGCACGTTGATCGGCCGCTCGTCGGCGACGATCGCGTGGAACGCGGCCGTCATCACCTCCTGCAGCACGTCCTCGGCGTCCTCACGGGAACCGAGCAGGTGCCGGCAGAACGTGAGCAGCCGGCTCTCGTAACGTGCGACCAGCACCTCGAACGCGGCCGTGTTGCCGCGCCGCAGCAGCATGATCAGCCGCTCGTCCGATTGGAGGCGCAGCAGCGGTGAGCGGCCGTGCAGGCCGATCCCCCCGTGGCCCTGGTATTTGAGGGCAGAGACTTCCATCTGGTCCGGATCCGACGGTCCTGCTCAGTGCTCGTCGACTACCGGTTTGGACACCGTAGCAGCGGGAAAGTTGCGGTTTTTCTCGCTGCGGAAGGGCCGGCGGAAGGCATTCATACCCGGGGAGGGACTCGAACCCTCATGCCCCGTAAGGGCAGCCGCTCTTAAGGCGGCCGTGTCTGACCAGTTTCACCACCCGGGCGCTGGTGGCACAAAACGCTACCGGCTCACTGAGGGCGCTCTGGGAGTGCGCGTTCAGGAAATGGCCGACGCGACGGCCACGACGTCCGCGTGCAGCTCCACCGGCGACAGGGTGTCGAGCAGCAGCGACACGAGCTCCCGGCTGCCCGAAACCTCGAGGCCGTCGAGCTCGGGCTCGGGTCCAAGCGCCCGCACCCAGCCGGAGGCGGTGCCGCGAACGGTGACGTCGGCGGCGCCGATGGGTAGCTCATGGTCGGGACCGTGCTCGGTCAACTGCAGGCCGCGGTCGGATACGGCGACCGAGTAGACCATCGTCTCGTCGCCGTCGCGACCGTCGACCACCGTCAGATCGATCCGGCCGGTGACCTCGGCGCCGGTGGGGAGCAGGCCCGGCAACAGGCGGAAGATCGCGCCGATGTCGACGGCCTCCATCGGCCGCGGGGTACCCCAGGCCCAGTCGTAGCCCCAGCGCGCCAACTCGCCGAGCACCGGTGCGAGCGCGCTCGCTCGTTCGGTCAGCTCGTAGTCGACGCGCGGCGGCACCTCGCGGTAGCGCTTGCGGGTCAGCATGCCGTCGGCGACCATCCGATTCAGCCGCGAGCGCAGCTGCTCGGTGGAGATTCCCGGCAACACGCGTTGCAGTTCGACGAACCGCCGCGGACCCGAGATCAGGTCACGGACGATGAGCAGCGTCCACTTGTCTCCGACGAGATCGAGTGCGCGCGCGTCCGGCGACCACTGGTCGTACGGGTGACGCTTAGCTGGCGGAATATGCGGCATGAAACTCTCCTCCTATGGCCGGTGGAACGGGGGGGGACGCCACCTACCGAGAATCAGCATAACGGAACGTTCGGCGAGTCTGGACGAATTAGCGCAAGTTTCCGCCGCACCCATCGTTCTAGAGGTCATGAACCACACTGATCTACCTGAGGGCGCACCGCGTACTAATGGCCATGGGTGACGTGATTGATCTCCAGCTTCGTAGGACGCGCCGGGCCCAGAGCGCCCCGGCCGAGCCGGTGTACTACTTCGATGTGACCTGTCCGATGTCCTATCTGGCCACCGAGCGGGTCGAGCGATCTCTCGGGCAGATCGAGTGGGTGGCGGTCGACGGATCGGCGATGCGCGGCGACGCGCCGGCTGCCGACCCCGCGACGATTCGCGCCCGGGCCGAGATGCATGCCCGCGCGCTGGGGCTGCCGGTGATCTGGCCCGACCGCTTCGCTGACGGTGGCCTCCGCGCCCGCCGCGCCGCCTCGTTCGCGTGCGAGCTCGGGGCCGGTGCCGCGTTCGCGCTCGCCGCTGGCCGGCTGGCCTACTGCGGCGGCTTCGACCTCGATGATCCCGAGACGCTGGCCGAGGCGGCCGCCGCCGCAGGGGTGCCGCTGGCGCCGTGCCTGGAGGCCGCGGGCGAGAGCTGGCGTGACGAGGAGCTGCGTGAGCTCGGCCGCACGCTGTGCGCCCAGGGTCTCACGGAGCCGCCGGTGATCTCGGCCGGCGAGCACTGGTTCGGCGGCATCACAGACCTGATGGCCGCCGGCGCGCAGTTGAGCGACGCGGTCAGCGCGAAGCGACCCCTGGCGCCAGTCGGCTGAAGCCGCGCCCGCGAGCGCGGGCAGACGCCTGGCTGGGGGCCACGGCGAGTCGGCGCGATAGGTCGGGGGACCGGCCGCGCTGGCGCGAGTCGGCGCGGTCGGTCGGGGGACCGGCCGCGCTGACAGACTTGCGGGCATGAGCGATCGGTCGCCCGGACGATCCATAGGGCGTTGAGGCGGGTCGTCCCACGGCCGGTCCGGCGATTCTGGCGCGTCGCCTGGGACGCCAACATCACCGGCATGTCGTCGATGTTGGCGTACAACCTGCTCTACGGGGTGATCCCGGTGGCGCTGCTGGGGCTGTTCATCGGCGGCCACGTGCTTGCGTCCAACGCGATCCAGCAGAGTGTCCTGCGCGATCTGCAGGAGATCTTCCCCGGCACCGCCAAGGGCACGCTCGACACACTGCTCGACCACGTCCGTGGGTCGACCACCGGTACCGGGATCCTTGCGCTGGTGGGATCGCTCTGGCTCGGCTCGATGTTCTGGGGGTCGCTCGACACGGCCTTCAGCCGGATCTACGGCTGCGCCTCACGGCCGTGGCTCAAGCAGAAGCGGTTCGGGCTGGGGATGGTGTTCGTCGTCGTCCTGTTCATGGTCGCGACTGTCGCGGTACCGACCGCCCAGAGCATCCTGCGCAACGGAGTCAAGCACCTGCCGTTTGATCTCGAGCACGTCGCGATCGTCGTCTACGCCGGCTCGCTCGCGCTTGGCCTCGCGCTGCTGTTCCTCTGCCTGGTGCTGATCTACTACCGGGTGCCGAACTTCCGCGTGCCGTGGCGCGCGGTCTGGCCGGGGGCGCTTGGCGCGACGGTCGCGATCGGCGTGATCGACTACGGCTTTCCGGTCTACATCCAGCACTTCAACGCGATCGCGAGCTTCGGCACCGTGATCGTGGTGATCGTGGTGATCCTCATCTGGTTCTACGTGCTGGCGCTGATCATCCTGTCGGGCGCCGTCGTCAACGCGCTGCGGATGCGTCCGCACGAGCCGGGGGATTGACCGGTGGCCGCGCCCTCTGACGAGCACCTGCACGGCGGGCGGCTGGTCGCGCGGACGCTGCGCGCCCACGGCGTCTCGACGCTGTTCACGCTGTCGGGCGGGCATCTGTTCTCGATCTACGACGGCTGCCGGGCCGAGGGAATCGACCTGGTCGACGTGCGCCACGAGCAGACCGCGGCGTTCGCGGCCGAGGGGTGGGCGAAGGTGACCCGCTCGCCGGGCGTCTGCGCGTTGACGGCGGGGCCGGGGGTGACCAACGGGATGAGCGCGATCGCGTCCGCGTCGCAGAACGAGTCGCCGCTGCTGGTGCTGGGTGGCCGCGCGCCGGCGTTCCGCTGGGGGCAGGGGTCGCTGCAGGAGATCGACCACGTGCCGTTCGTCGCGCCGCTGACCAGGTTCGCTGCGACCGCTTCGTCGACCGCGGCGGTCCCCGGGTTGGTCCGCGATGCATTGTCCGCCGCCGTCTCGCCCCGGTCAGGGCCGGCGTTCGTCGACTTTCCCTTGGACATCGTGTTCTCGCTGGCGGCCGATGACGGGGCGGGCGCTGGGCCGCTGCCCTCGCCGTGGCTGGGGCCGGGTGCGGATTTTGGCGGCGTGGAGCGCGCGGCGGCGCTGCTGCGCCGTGCGGAGCGGCCGGTGATCATGGCCGGGACCGGGCTCTACTGGGGCCGCGGCGAGCGGGAGCTGGGTGAGTTGGCGCGGGTGCACGGGATTCCCGTGTTCCTGAACGGGCTGGCGCGGGGCTGTCTGCCCGCCGACGACCCGCTCGCGTTCTCACGCACGCGCGGGCAGGCGCTTGGCGGGTGCGACCTCGCGCTCGTGATCGGGGTGCCGATGGACTTCAGGCTCGGGTTCGGGGACGCGATCGCGTCGGACGCGTCGGTCGTCGCGATCGATGTCGCGCCGCCGCGGCGGCCGCATCCCCGGCCGGTCGCGTGTGAGCTGTACGGGGCGCTGCCGGCGACGCTGTCGGGGCTGCTCTCGGCATCTGAGGGCGTCGGCGGCGTGCGTGCCGGATGGGTGTCGTCGCTGCGGGAGGCCGAGCGTGAGCGGCGCGCCGCCGAGGCGGCCGAGCTGGCCGACCCGCGGGCGCCGCTGCATCCGATGCGCATCTACGGCGAGCTCGCGCACCTGCTTGACCGTGACGCGATCGTGATCGGCGACGGCGGCGACTTCGTCTCGTTCGCCGGCCGTGTGCTCGACTCGTTTGCGCCGGGGTGCTGGGTCGACCCCGGCCCCTACGGATGCCTGGGCTCAGGCCCGGGGTAC
>Ga0302325_10019833_pt1 | contig 14124 bp, 17 predicted proteins | sample Palsa_T0_2_FD_201948 | JGI IMG/M metagenome (GOLD analysis project Ga0302325, IMG submission 201948) | Peat permafrost microbial communities from Stordalen Mire near Abisko, Sweden - Palsa_T0_2 | ecosystem: Environmental > Terrestrial > Soil > Palsa > Peat permafrost | place: Sweden: Abisko... | reverse complement strand
CAGTGTCTCGGTGGCTGCGACCTGGAGGATCGTCCGCGCTGACTGCTCGGGCGCCAGTACCGCCGCGGCACGTTTGAGAACCTGGTTTGCCCATGCCGACTCGCCGGCTCGCGTCGCGAGACCCGCGAGCACCGCCAGCACCGCCAGCACCGCCAGGGCGGCCACGGTCAGGGCGAGCCCGGAGCGCACCGCCACCCGCACGCGCGTGCTCCTCGGCTGCACTATCGGCGCGGATTCGGCGAGCTCGCGCCGGATCGCCTGCTCGAGCTCGTCGCCGAAGCGGGTCAGGCTGCGTGGTAGGTCCGTGTTCATGGTTCCTCCTTGGGAACGGACTGGGCCAGCCGGCGAAGCGCGCGCGAGACACGCAGTCGAGCGGCGGCGGGACGGATCGCGAGGCGCTCGGCGACCTCGGCATAAGGAAGCTCGTCGACGATGCGCAGCTCGAGTGCCTCGCGGTCATCAAATGCCAGTGCTTGCAGATCGCGGGCCAACGCCAGCCGAGGCGATAGACGGTCCTCGACCTCGCTGTAGCAGTCGTCGCTGGCCAGATCCAAAGGCAGCCCGAGTCGCTCGCGCGCGCGTGTTTCGATCCGGTCGTGCCTGGCCGCGTCCGCGAGCAGGTTCGACGCGATCCCGAGCAGCCACGGCAGCACCGAGCCGTCCCGCTGATCGCGGAAGCGGTGGCGGATCAGCCACGCTCGAGCGAAAGTCTCGGCGGTCAGATCGCTCGCCGCCCACTCGATCCGCCGGGCAAGCCAGGCATACACCGCGTCGACATGGCGGGCGTAGATCTCCGAGAACGCCGCCGGGTCCTTCCCGGCGTCGCGCAGCAACGCAGCGTCGCTGAGTTCGTGACGTGGACGGGCTGAGCGGGGCATCTGTCTACTCATCGCACAAGCTCGTGCATTTGTATCCGAGCAGCTCTCACACGTAACGCGCCGACGGGTGCGTACGCCGCCGCGTCGTGGGACACTGCCCCGGTCAGCATCCGTCAAAGGAGACCGACGTGGGCTATCGAGTGCTGAGCGCGGAGGACGCCTACTGGCGGCCTTCGAATCAGATGAGCGTGCAGAACACGGATCTCGGCAAGCAGCTTGATTCACCGACGCTCGGGGCGCGATTCTGGCGGCTGGCGCCCGGGCAGGCGTCGACCCGGCATCGTCACCGGCAGACAACCGAGCTGTATGTGCTGCTCGAGGGCACCGGACGGGTTCGTCTGGGAGCTCGAATCCACGTCGTCTGAGAGCTAGTGCAACCCGAGCCAGATGTAGTACCCGACGACAACCGTGAACATCGCGGCGTCGAGCCGGTCCAGCGCGCCCCCGTGGGCGCCGAATAGCGTTCCCGTGTCCTTGGCTCCGGCGTCGCGCTTGATCAGCGACTCGAACAGGTCTCCGATCGGTGCGGCGACCGCGACGCCGAGGCCCAGCATCAGCGCATGCTGCGTGGTCAGCCACTCCTGGAAGATGCCCGCGACCAGAACGGAGAAGAAGGCGATCAGCATCCCGCAGAAGAGACCTTCGACAGTCTTGTGGGGGGAGATCGCCGGCGCCAGGGGCCGCCGGCCGAACGCCCGGCCGCCGAGATAAGCCGCCGTATCGCCGAGGAAAGTCCCGACCAGGACGTCGATCAAGATCGAACCCCCGTGGGGCAGCTGGCGTAGCAGCTCGGCGTGCGCGAACGCGAGCCCGATCCAATAGATGCCGAGCAGCGTGCCCGCGATCGACACCGTCGCGTTCCCACGCTCGCCCCGCAGCACGACGAGCACGAAGACCGCGGGCACGGCGGCGACGAGGATCAGGAGCACCTGAACCTGGCTGCCGAAGCGCGCAGCGATCACCATACCCGCGAGCGCCGCCAAACCGGCGGCGGTGGTCGGTCTCCAGCGGTCGAGCATCCGGTAGAGCTCGTCCATGCACGCCCAGCCGAGCAGAATCATCAACGCGGCGAACGCAGTACCGCCAAGATCGACGAAGACGATCGCGATCACGGCAGCCGGGATCGCAACGAGAACCCGCGACCACAGCTCCGATCGCGGACGACCGCCCCGGCTGCGGCTGGAGCTGCGGCGCTCCCGGGAGTTCGCAGCCAGCTGGTCGCGCCGCCCGTCAGCCTCGCGCCGGCGCGTATTCGCGGCGCGCCGCGGGCTCGGCTCACGCTGCTCCGGGCTCGGCTCACGCCGCTGCGGGCCGCGCTCACCGCGCTGCCCGCCACCGCCGTTCTCGGGCCGCCGCCGGCGGCGCGGCTCGTCAGCCATCACCGACCTCCGAACCGCCGCCGCCTGGCGGCGAAATCGCTCAGGCTCTGCTCGAACGCCTCACGCGAGAAGTCCGGCCAGAGCTCGTCCCGGAAAACCAGCTCGGAGTACGCGCCCTGCCACAGAAGGTAATTAGAGATCCGTATCTCGCCGCTGGTGCGGATGATCAGGTCGGGGTCGTGCATCTCGGGCGCGTACATGTGGGCGCGGAACTCCTCCTCGGTGCCGCCGCTAAAAGTTCGCGCTGCATCCACGATCTCCGCCCGCCCGCCGTAGTTGAAAGCCACGTAGAGCGTGATCCGGGTGTTCTCGCGCGTCAGGTTCTCGGCCCACTCCATCCGCCTGACCAGGTCGGGCGAGACGGGCGGCGTTCGGCGCCCGATGAAGCGCATGCGGACGCCCTCGGCATGCAGCTCGGGCGTCTCGCCTTCGATCCGCCTCGCGAACATGTCCATGATCCCCGCCACCTCGTTCTCTGACCGGTTCCAGTTCTCAGTCGAGAAGGAGTAGACGGTCAGCTCCTCGATGCCGAGGCTGACGGCGTCGCGCAAGCGCGCCTTGACGGTATCCGCGCCCGCTTCGTGCCCTGCCAGCACAGGCAGTCCGCGGCGCTTCGCCCAGCGTCCGTTACCGTCCGTAATGATCGCGACGTAACGGGCACGCATGGCATCCGCGCCACCGGGCGCCCCCTCGCCCGCGCTCCGCGTCCCTTCTGCAGTGCGACCGCTCCGAGCGTCGGCCACCTCAGACCTCGAGGATCTCTGCTTCCTTGTGCCCCAGCAGCTCGTCGAGCTCGGCGATCTTGGCATCGGTGAGCTTCTGCAGCTCTGCCTCGGCCCGGTGCTCTTCGTCGGAACCTGTGTCCCCAGCGTCGCGGAGCTCCCGCAGGTCGTGCATCACGTCGCGCCGGACGTTGCGGATCGCCACGCGTCCCTCCTCGGCAATATGGCGGACCACCTTGACCAGCTGGCGGCGTCGCTCCTCGGTCAGCTCAGGGATAGCCAGCCGAATGACGTTGCCGTCATTGGAAGGCGTCAGACCCACATCGGACTCGAGAATCGCGCGCTCGATCGCCTTGATCGAGGTCTTGTCATAAGGCTGGATCGAGAGCAGGCGGGCCTCCGGAGCGGAGATCGTCGATAGCTGCTTGAGCGGCGTCGAGCTGCCGTAATAATCGACGGTGATGCGGTCCAGCAGAGCCGGGCTGGCACGCCCAGTCCTGACCGAGCCGAACTCGTGCTTGGTCGCTTCGACCGACTTGGCCATCCGGTCACGGCCGTCCTCTAGCAGTTCGTCAATCATGTTTGCACCAGCGTTCCCACGCGTTCGCCGGACACTATCTTGCCGATGCTGGTCTCGTCACCCATGTTGAAGACGACGATCGGCAGGTTGTTGTCCATGCACAGGGCAAGCGCTGTCGAGTCCATCACCTGGAGTCCCCTTGTGAGCGCATCTTTGTGCGTGATTTCCGGAATGAACTCTGCCGTCGGATCAACCGCCGGATCCGCCGTGTAGACGCCCTCGACGCCCTTCTTCGCCATCAGGATCACCTCGGCTCGGATCTCGACCGCCCGCAGCGCGGCCGCCGTGTCAGTGGTGAAGAAGGGGTTGCCCGTGCCGGCCGCGAAGATGACGATCCTGCCCTTCTCGAGGTGGCGCATCGCGCGCCGGCGAATGTAGGGCTCCGCCACCTCCGAGATCGTGATCGCCGACTGGACCCGCGTCGCGACGTCCTGCCGCTCGAGGGCATCTTGTAACGCGAGCGCGTTCAACACGGTCGCGAGCATGCCCATGTAGTCACCGGTGGCCCGGTCCATGCCGGCGGCTGCCGCGGCCAGGCCGCGGTAGATGTTGCCGCCACCGACGACGATCGCTACCTCGACTCCGCGGCGCTGAACCGCTGCCACCTGCTCGGCGACCGCGCGCACGCGATCCGGGTCCGTCCCGTAGTCGAGATTCCCCATCAGCGCCTCACCCGAGAGCTTGATCAGGACGCGCTCGAACGCGGCTGCAGGGACCACGCTCTCAGCCGCCGATGGCAAAGCGCGCAAATCGGCGGATGACGATGTTCTCCTTCATCTCGGAGGCGACCTTGGCGCGGATCTCCTCGATCGTCTTGCCGCCGTATTTCTCCTCGTTGACGTGCTTCTGTCGCAGCAGGACTACATCGGCCAGCCACTTGTCTACCTTGCCTGAAACCATGCGCTCGCGCACGTTCTCGGGCCGGTCCGCCGCCTGCTCGACCGCGATGCGCTGCTCGCGTTCACGATCCTCGGCCGGAATGTCGTCGTCGGAGACGCCGATCGGCGCGGCGGCGGCAATGTGAAGCGCCAGGTCGTGGACGAACGACCTGAAGTCCTCGTTGCGGGCGACGAAGTCGGTCTCGCAGTTCACCTCGACGAGCACGCCGAGCTGGCCGCCCGAATGGATGTAGCTGTCGACCATTCCTTCACGGGCCTCCTGGCCGGCGCGCTTGGCGGCCTGAGCCTCGCCGCTCACGCGCAGGATCTCGACCGCCTGCTCAATGTCGCCTCCGGACTCGCCGAGTGCGTTCTTGCACGCCATCATCGGAGCTCCGGTCTGGTCGCGCAGGGCCTTGACCTGCGCCGCAGTGATGCCCGCCATCACGCGTCCTCCTTTTCAGTTTCTGGTTCTCCGGCGGCGCCGGCCTCGGCCGTCGTTGCGGGCTCGGACGCGGCGGCCGCCGCGGGCGGCGCGGGCGTGGCGACAGGCTCGGGCGCAGCGGTAGGTGCGGGTGTGGCGACAGGCTCGGGCGCAGCGGTAGGTGCGGGTGTGGCCACGGGCTCGGGCGGGGCGGTAGGTGCAGATGTGCCCACGGGCTCAGGCGGGGCGGGCGCCTCGGGTGGCGCGGCGGCGGCCTGCGGCGCCGGTGGCGCGGGCTGCGGCTCCGCTGCTCGTGCGGCCTCGGCCGCCGCGGCGGCCTCTTCAGCGTCCCGCGCCGCCTGCGCCGCGGCCTCCTCGGCCTCGCGACGCGCCTGCTCCTCGGCCTCCCGGCGCGCCTGCTCCTCGGCCTCGCGGCGCGCCTGCTCCTCGGCCTCGCGGCGCGCCTGCTCCTCGGCCTCGCGCCGGGCGCGCTCCTCCTCCGCACGGAAGACGTTGTGCCCCTCGGACACGACGTCGCCGATCGCCTTCGTGATCGCCGCGCACGAACGGATAGCGTCATCGTTGCCCGGGATCACGTAGTCGATTCCGTCGGGATCGCAGTTCGTGTCGACGAGCCCGATGATCGGGATCCTGAGACGGTGCGCTTCCCGCACTGCGATCGCCTCCGACTTCAGGTCGATCACGAACATCGCATCGGGGACGCGCTGCATGTTCTTGACTCCGCCGAGGTTGGCACGGAGCTTCTCGAGGTCAGCCTGGGCGTTCATCCGTTCGCGCGTGGGCAGCAGCTGCAACTGCCCCTCGGTCTCGTATCGCTCGAGGTCGTGCAGCCGCTTGATCCGTAGCGAGATCGTCTGGAAGTTCGTCAGCAGACCGCCGAGCCAGCGATGATTAACGTACGGCATGTCCGAAGCCTCGGCGATGTCCTTGATCGCATCCCGAGCCTGCTTCTTGGTGCCAACGAACAGAACGACCCCGCCGCGGTGCGACAGGTCTGAGGCGAACTTGCGAGCCTCCTCCAGCAATGCCTGTGTCTGGAGAAGGTCGATGATGTAGATGCCGTCCCGCTCACCGAAGATGAAGCGGCGCATCTTGGGGTTCCACCGTCGCGTCTGGTGGCCGAAATGCACGCCGGCCTCCAGCAGCTCTTTTATTCCTACACGAGCCACGTTCTTGCTCCCTTTGATTGATGTGCTGCAACCCGCCGCCGTAGCTCGCGAACCTCTCGTTCCGACACCGTGAGACGGTTCGGACCGGAGGCCAGGGCGCGACCCGTACGGCCGGTCGATCGATTTAAGTGTCTTCTTTTCGAATGTTACGCAAGTTTCGGCTCCCGCCTGCGTTTGGACGTCTGAGCCACCACCCTTCCCCTACCTCCGGTGGTGCGCTCATACCGCGAGTCGATCCTCCCTTCCCCTACCTCCGGTGGTTCGGCTCGCACGCGGTTCGCGGCGGGGCGGCTTTGGACGGGCCGCCCCGCCGTGCTTTCCTTGCGGAGAGCCTGCCGCGGCCGACGAAAGCTGGGCGCGCTTGGGGTTATCTGTCCCCGGCGGCCACGACCAACGCGCGCTCGAGGTCCGCTGGTAGCGGAGAGCTCAGCTCGACGGGCTCGCCGGTGATCGGATGCGGAAATGCGAGCTTCGCCGCGTGCAGGAACTGGCGCGAAAGGCCGTAGGCGTCGCGGACGCCGTACTGCCGATCTCCGCAGACCGGAACGCCGATCGCCTGAAGATGAACCCGGATCTGGTGGGTACGACCGGTATCGAGCGCGATTCTGAGCAGCGTCGCGGACGGGAGGACCTCGATGATCTCAAAGTGGGTGCGTGCCTCGCGCGGGTCCTCAGAGTGGATCGACATCAGCGTCCGGTCGCGCCGGTCGCGGCCGATCGGAGCCTCGATCGTTCCAGCCTTCGAGGCGGGCCTCCCCTCGACGAGCGCGAGATATTCACGTCTGATCTGCCGCGACGCCAGCAGCGACTTCAGCGAGCGGTGAACATCGTCGCGCTTGGCCACCACGAGTAGCCCCGACGTATCGCGGTCCAGACGGTGCACGATTCCCGCCCGCCACGGATCCTCGCCCCCGGCCGCCCGACCCGCAAGGGCCTGGGACAGCGTTCCGGTGTGGTGGCCGCGCGCCGGGTGCACAACGACGCCCGCCGGTTTGTCGACGACGATCAGGTAGTCATCCTCATAGGCGATGCCGAAGGGGACTTCGACCGCTGGCGCGTCTGCCCGCGGCTCGGTTTCATCGACGGCGATCAGCTCGCCGGGACGGACCTCGTGGCGCTTGCGCCGCAAGCGCCCATCGACGCGTACCCGACCGTCATCGATCAAGCGCTGTGCGCGTGCGCGCGATCCGAGCTGCCCGGACAGGAACTGGTCGAGCCGCATACCTACCGCTGTGGCCGGTACCTCGATACGAAGCGCCGTCGGGTTAGTCATCCACCACTCGTCCCCCGGGCGCTTGCGCCGCCGCTCGCGCCGCGCTCGCGTCGCGCCCCGAACTCGATCGTGTAGACCAACGTGATCACGCCGAACGTGATCGCGATGTCGGCGACATTGAACGCGGGCCAATGCGGAAGCTTGATGAAGTCGGTCACGGCGCCGGCGCGAATGCGGTCGATCAGGTTTCCGACGGCGCCGCCGAGCAACAGACCCGTCGGGAGCCAGAGCAGTCGCCGCTCCGGCCGCATCGCGAAGTAGCACGTGAGACATCCCAGCGCGACGAGAGTGATCACGAGCACGACCGTCCCGCCACCTGAGAACAGACTGAATGCGACGCCCGTGTTGCGCACGTCCACAAACTCGATGCCCGGGATCAGCTTGTGCACCTGGCCGGGCATGATCCAGTTCGACACGGCGTGCTTGGTCAGCTGGTCGACGACGATCACGAGCGCAAACACGACCGTCGCTCGCACGAAGCCGGCAGCCCGTCTGTTGCCAGAACGGTCGGTTCGGGTTGCGATCGCCATCCCGCAAGCGTATGCGGGCGACCGCGTCAGCCGCGGATCGCGCCGACCACCAGTGACTGCGCGAAATACAGCACGATGATCCCCACCATCGGACTCAGGTCGAGCTGGCCGATCGGCGGGATGAAGCGGCGGAAGACGCGCAGGTAGGGCTCCGAGACGTCGCGCAGGAAGCCGAGAATCGCGTCCGTCACGCGCGAGTAGGGTGGTCTCACCCCGAGCGAGAACATGATGTTCAACAGGATGTAGACGAACAGAATCACGATGTAGACGGTGAACAGACCGTCCAGATAGTTCGCGATGTCGACGCGAGCGGCAGCGCCAAACTCGATCATCGCTGTTCCCCAGCGCTCGGATGCAGCACGACCGCGTCGATCGCGTCCTGGAACGCTGTGCGGATACCGGCGCGCTCCAGCGCCGCGAGGCCGCGGGCGGTCGAGCCGCCTGGCGAGGTCACCTCACGCCTGACCGCGAGCGTGTCGTATCCGCGCGCCGCGAGCAGCAGCGCCGTTCCCGACATCGTCTCCGCCACCAGCTGGGACGCGAGCTCAGGCTTCAAGCCGTGGCGTACCGCCGCGTCGACCTGGGCCTCGGCGAGCAGCGCCTGGTATGCGGGCCCTACGCCCATCACCGCGGTTGCGCCCTCGACATAACGTTCCTCCAGCTTGATGACCGCGCCGAGCCGGCCGAAGAGCGCGACGACGTCGGCCTCGAGCGCGGGGGCGATACCAGGCGCAGGGGTGTAGCAGATGACTCCGCGCCGGACCTCGACGGGCGTGTTCGGCATCAACCGGAATACGGGCGTGTCGGGATAGCCGGCTTGGAGCCGCACGGTCGAAGTGGCGCCCAGCACCGATGCGACCGCCTTGGCGACGCCGGCGATCTCCCCGGCCACACGTTCCATGCCGGCGGGCTTGTGACACAGGACGACAAGGTCCGCGCGCTCGGCAACTGCGACATTGCTGTCGAACGCCTCGCCGCCAAGCTCGTCGACGAGCGCCTGTGCGCGGCCAGATCCCGCATCCGAACAGAGCACGGGCTCGCCCCACCCTCGGGCAAGTGCACGCGCCATGTTGCCGGATCCGATCAAACCGACTCGCATACGCTGAAATCTACCGGTGGGCGAGGCCGCGCCCGCCGAGCCCGATCCTGGAGTGAAATGGCAGGCAGGCGCAGGCGTGCTCAGGACTGGTTGAAGAAGCCCTTCTCGAGCAGCCGTGCGCGCTCCTCGGCCGACACCTCGACGTTGCGCGGTGTCAGCAGGAAGACCTTGTCCGCGATCCGTTGCATGCCGCCGTCGAGCGCGTAGGTGAGCCCGCTGGAGAAGTCGATCAGGCGCTTGGAAAGATCTGTCTCGATCCCCTGCAGGTTCAGGATCACGGGAATCGAGTCTTTGAACTTATCCGCCACGTCCTGCGCGTCGTTGAAGCTTTTCGGGACCACGAGATGCACACGCACGTCTCCTCCGCCTCCGGCTCCGCCTCCGCCGCCGCCTCCGGCGCCGGCGCTACGTCCATTGGTGCCGCGGGTCGCGCTAACGGACCGAAGTACGTTGGTTCGCCGTTCGGTGGCCGGATCGTCCGCGAAGATGTCGTCGATCTCGTCTCGCCGCCTGCGGGCGCTCAGCCGTCGAACGTTCGGTCGCTCGCGATATCGATCCTCGAGCTGGGTCTCGGGCTCGGCGTAGGGCTCGGGCTCGATCTCGTCCTCGTACTGGTCATCCTCGGCGAGGCCGAAGTAGACCATCGTGCGGTGCCATGTGTCGCGGAATGCCATTTTGCTGGGTGTTTCGGGGAAGGTGGAGGTTTCCCTTCCAGCGATTATGGCGCGCTGGACGCATATAGGCACGCGCCGAGGCGGACAATCGTGGCGCCCTCCTGCACCGCGACCGGATAATCCTGGCTCGTTCCCATCGACAGGTGACGCAGTCCATGCCTTCCCGCGAGCTCGCGCAGCGCGGCGAAGTGACGACGGTTGTCCTCCGGCGAGCGGGCAAGCGGAGGCATCGTCATCAGCCCGACAACGGCCACCGGGCATCGATCGAGGAACGACGCCAGCTCACTCGGCGCGACGCCGCCCTTGCCTGCCTCCTGCGCCACGTTCACCTCGACGAGCACCTCTGTCGTCGGTAGAGCGTGTCGCTTGAGCTGGGCCAGAATCGAATCACTGTCCACCGAGTGGATGTAGCGGACGTGCGGGAGAATCTGCTTGACCTTGCGGCTTTGAAGCTGGCCGATGAAGTCCCACACGAACAGCCCCGGGTAGGCGGCGGACTTCTGCTCGAGATCCTGTGCACGGTTCTCGCCGACCAGCTCGATGCCCGCCTGGGCGAGCACTCCGAGCTCGGGCGAGGAGACGTACTTCACTGCAGCGAGAATCTCCACGTCATTCGCATCTCGTCCGGCGTGCGTCGCGGCACGCGCGATCTGCTCTCGTGCGTACTCCAGGTTGGCGCGCACGGACGCCTGGGTGAGCCCCTCGAAGATCAGACGAGCCAAGCGAGCCCCGCCTGACGGCCAGTCACGCCGCGGTCACGCCGGTGTGAGAAGAACAGCGATTCCTCGCAACAGATCGTGCACAGACCGAGATCGTGAATCACGTCCACGCCCGCCCGCTCGAGATGGAGCGCGGCGATCAGCTTGAGGTCGAGATTGCGCCCACGCCGCACCGCCGCGCCTTCGGCGCAGAACACGGCGTGCACCTCATCGCCGACCTCGTAGCAGCACGGGCCCGCTCCGGGGCCGATCGCCGCATGCAGCGGGCCGCGCGCGCCGAGCTCCCGCAGGCGATCCGCGCCGCGGCCGATGATCCCTTGAGCGAGGCCCCGCCACCCGGCGTGGACCATCACCACGGCGCCTTCGCCCGCGATCGCGACGGGCAGACAGTCGGCCACCATCACCGTCGCCGCGACGCCCGGCACCGCGGTCGCCTGACCGTCGGACTGCTCTGGCGCGTCGGACGGCACCGCAGCTCCTGCGGCCACGGCGACGGCGCTGCCGTGGACCTGATGGCCCCACGCCAGCACGACGCCCAGGCCGTCCGCCAGCCTCCTGCGGTTCTGCAGCACGTCGACCGGCTGCGGGCCCACGGTTGCACCCATGTTGAGGCTCGCGTAGGCGCCTGTTGACGAGCCACCCCGGCGCGTCGTGAACAGCGCCCGGCCGCCGTTCAACTCGACCACGATGTGATCGCCGGCCGGTCGGAACGGTGCCGGCAAGTTGAGCGGCGGGCTCGGCTTCACGGTCACCCCGCCATGATGGCAGTGCGGACCCCGGCGATGGTGGGGTGGGCGAGGCGGGGCGGGCGGACGGGCGAGGCGGGCCGGCCGGGCGGGCCGGGCGGGCGAGGCGGGCCTGGCGGGGGCGGTCGGGCGGGGGCGGTGTTCTTTAGCGCACTGCTGGTTCGTTAAAGAACACCGCCCCTGCTGCCGGCCGCTCCCCACCCGCTGTCGTCGGCAGCCCTGACGGCCTCCGCCAGCTCGTCGTCATGACCGGCGATCCGTCCGTCGAGCTTGGCCGCCAGCGCCGCTCGGAGGCCTCGTCCGATAGCGGGTCCCTCGGGGATGCCGGCCCCGATCAATTCGTGGCCGTCGATCTCCAGGTGCACGTGACGTAGGTCGTCGAGCCATTCGCGCGCCTGGTCGGCGGGTCCGAGCGCGCCCGCGAGCGCGGCCAGCTCCACGCTCGAGCCAGCTAGCGCAGCTGCGATCTCCGATGGCCGCGTAGCTGCAACGAGCGCCGCTGCCGCCGGGCCGGCGCCACCGGCGGTCGCGGCGATCAGGTCCCGCGACTCGGCGTCGAACGCGAAGGCGTCGAGCAGCGGCGCGAGCTCCTCACGCGGGAGTGCCGAGAATGCGACCGCGAGCACGAGCATGTCGCGTCGACCATCGGGCGCCAGCAACGCAAGTGAGCGACGCGCGAGGCCTGGATCGGAGATCCCAAAGCGGGGATGAATCCAGCGATCGATCCCGAGGTCGCGCAGTGCGGCAAGCGCGGCAACCGGATCCTCCTCGCGGGCGAGCAGGCGCAGCTCGGCTCCGATCCTTGCGCCAGAGACGGTGCCGAGAGCATCACCGGCGACCGCGACCAGCGCCAGCGCCAGCGTGCCGGGCTCGACCTCGAACCCGAGCCTGCTCGCGTACCGCGAGAGCCTGATCAGCCGAGTCGGATCATCGCGAAAGCTCCGATCGTGCAGGACGCGGAGCCGATGGCCGCGGAGATCCTCGAGGGCGTTCGGCGCAGCAGTCAGCTCGCCGGCGCGTGGGCCGCCGAGAGTGATCGCGATCGCGTTCACAGTGAAGTCGCGCCGCAGCAGATCTTCACCCAGCGTCGCCGGTGAGACGTCGGGGAGCGCGCCCGGCTCGGCATACGTCTCGCGCCGCGCCATCGCAAGGTCGTATCCATGCCCATCGAGGGTCACCTTCGCGGTCCCGAAGCGCTCGTGGGCAAGGTAGCGACCGCCGAGCCGAGCGGCGAGCGCGGCCACATCCCCCTCCGCGACGAGGTCGAGGTCGCGCAGTTGGCGGCGGCTGTCGTCGAGGGTCTGCTCTCGGCCGCCCACGCCAGCCTCATCGGACCACGTCAGCAGGAGATCGCGGACGGCCCCACCGACGAGATGGACTCGGGCCTCGTCCCCGACCGCTTCAAGCAGCGGTGTCGCCGACGGGAGTGCCCGCACCCGCATGATCAGTTCCTCGGGACCGGGTGTCTGCATCCGCGCATCTTGTCTTGCCGGCAAGACGACCGCACGCCCCCGGCGGACGGCGGCGTGCCGAGACCATTAAGATGAGGCCGCATGAGTCCCGGATCGCGGCGCCGGAGGCGGCGCGGGCCGCTCATTGTCATGGCTGCACTCGCGATCGCGGTCATCGCCGCGGTCGTGGTGGTGCTGCTGCACAAGCCAGGCAACGTCTCGCATCCCCGCGTCCAGTTCACCACGACGACCACCACGCCGCGCAAGCCCCCGGCGGCCGCACGGGTCTTCCTGTGGCCACGCTACGGGTACGACGCGGCGCGGACGCGACTGTTCCCGTCGGGGTCGAGCCTCGAGCCGCCGTTCCACCGCGGTTGGACCTACCGCGGCTCTGCGCTGCTCGAGTTCCCGCCGGTAATCCGTGCAAACAGGCTGTTCGTTCTCAACGACTCGGGGGTGGCGCTCGCGATCGACAGGCTCGACGGCAAGGTCATCTGGCAGCGGAAGGTCGGCACGCTGTCGGCGGCGTCACCGGCGATCGGCAACGGTCTCATCTTCGTGCCGCTCCTCTCGACCGTCCCCGGCGCCACGACGCCAGACCAGGGCAGGTTCGTCGCACTTTCTCAGCGAAACGGCAGGATCGCCTGGCAGATGAGCATCCCCCCGGGCAGCGAGTCCTCCCCGATCGTCTGGGGCCAGACGCTCTACTTCGGCGACCAGGACGGAACCGTGTACGCGATTCACGCGCGCACGGGAAGAGTGGTCTGGACCTACCACGCGAGCGGTGCTGTCAAGGGTGGCGTGTCGTACGCGAACGGCACGCTCTACTTCGCCGACTACGACGGCCGCGCGTATGCGGTGCGCGCCCGGGACGGCCACCAGATCTGGGCGGTCACGACCGACGGCGCCGATCTCGGCTTCGGCTCGGGGAACTTCTACTCGACCCCCGCGGTGGCGTTCGGACGTGTCTACATCGGTAACACAGATGGGCGCGTGTACTCGTTCGCCGCCGCCACCGGCCAGCTCGCGTGGGCAACGGCGACCGGCGCGTACGTCTACTCCTCTCCCGCGGTAGCGGACGTTCCCGGCCTCGGCCCGACCGTGTACATCGGCTCCTACGACGGGAACCTCTACGCGTTCAACGCTCAGTCCGGAGCCGTGCGATGGGCACACAACGCCGGCGGCAAGATCTCGGGCGCACCAACGATCGTAGGCAATGTCGTCTACTACTCGAACCTTGCCGCCAAGACGACAACCGGGCTCAACGTCCGCACCGGGCGGACGGTCTTCTCATTCCCGGCCGGCTCCTTCAACCCCGTCATCGCCGACCCGACCGCGATCTACCTGACCGGCTACGCGGACCTGTTCCAGCTGCTGCCGCGACACCGCCACATCGCGCAGCCCACAAACACCCCCTGATCGCTCACCCCGCCTCCAGCCGCCGCCGGAACGAGTCTCCGAGGGGCCGACCCGTCATCCCGCCTCCAGCCGCCGGCGGAACGAGTCGGCGAGGGGCCGACCCGTCATCCCGCCTCCAGCCGCCGGCGGAACGAGTCGGCGAGGGGCCGACCCGTCATCCCG
>Ga0302325_10019832_pt1 | contig 14124 bp, 14 predicted proteins | sample Palsa_T0_2_FD_201948 | JGI IMG/M metagenome (GOLD analysis project Ga0302325, IMG submission 201948) | Peat permafrost microbial communities from Stordalen Mire near Abisko, Sweden - Palsa_T0_2 | ecosystem: Environmental > Terrestrial > Soil > Palsa > Peat permafrost | place: Sweden: Abisko... | reverse complement strand
CAGCCAGAGCCGGGGTGGCGCCGGTCTGCCGGCCTGGACCGCCGCCGACCGGCCGATCGTCGACACCGACGTGGTGGTGTGGCACACGTTCGGGGTCAGCCACCTGCCCCGGCCCGAGGACTGGCCGGTGATGCCCGTCGAGTACGCCGGGTTCATGCTCAAGCCCAGCGGCTTCTTCCCGCGCAACCCGGCGCTCGACCTCCCGCCACCCGCCGGGCACTGCTCGTAGGGCGCAGCCCGTATCCAAGACTGGCTCCCGCGGCGCAGTTTTGCGCCCGGAAGGGCCTTCTTGGATACACGCCCCGGCCCAGCGCCAGACAAGCCCGCCGCCGGCCCGCCCCGGCCCAGCGCCAGACAAGCCCGCCGCCGGCCCGCCCCGGCCCAGAGCCAGCCGAGCCGGCCCGCCGACCCGCCCTGGCCCCCACCGCCACCTACTCGGGCCCGATGGCGCCGGTGGCCCGCAGCTCGGCCAGCTCGCCCGCACCGAAACCCCACGTGGTGAGGTCGGCCGGCGCCGGTGATTTCGGCACGCCCACGCTCGACCGGCCAAAGCGCGGCGCGGGCGCCGGCTCGAGCGCGGCGCCACGTTCGACGAAGGTGCCTCGAGCGATGTTGTGCGGGTGCCGCGCCGCGTCGCCGGCAGCGAGGACGGGGGCCACGCACGCATCGGTTCCCTCGAACACGGCGCACCACTCCTCCTGCGTCCGGCTGCGGAAGATCGAGGCCAGGCGGGCCTTCTGCCCCGGCCAGCGGCCGCGGTCGTACTGGGCCGACAGCTCGGGGTCGCCGGTCGCGCCCAACCCGGCGAGGAGGGCGGCGTGGAACTGCGGCTCGATGGCCCCGACCGCCATCCACTCACCATCCGCGGTCTCGTACACCTCGTAGAACGGCGCCGCCGTGTCGAGCAGGTTGGTGCCTCGCGGTCCCCAACTGCCGGTGGCCCGGCCGGTGATGAACGGCGCCATCATCACCGCCGCCCCGTCGATCATGGCCGCATCGATGACCTGGCCCGCACCTGAGATCGACCGCTCCCACAGCGCGCAGGCGATGCCGAAGGCGAGGAGCATCCCGCCGCCGGCGAAGTCGCCGAGCACGTTGATCGGCGGGGTGGGCGGCTGCCCGGCGCGGCCCAGGGGTTCGAGGGCGCCGGCGAGGGCGATGTAGTCGATGTCGTGGCCGGCCCGCGCCGCCCACGGCCCGTCCTGGCCCCAGCCCGTGAGCCGGCCGTAGATGAGGCCGGGATTGCGGGCCAGGCAGGCGTCCGGCCCGATCCCGAGGCGCTCGGCCACGCCCGGGCGGAACACCTCGATCAGGGCGTCGGCCGCAGCGGCCAGCCGCAGCACGACCGAAGCGCCGGCCGGGTTCTTGAGGTCGACCGCGGTGATGGACTTCCCGCGGTGCAGCACGCCGGCCGGCGGCGACGCCGATCCCACCCGGTCGACGGCCAGCACGTCCGCCCCCATGTCGGCGAGCAACATCCCGGCGAACGGCCCCGGTCCCAATCCGACCAGTTCGACGACCCGTACGCCGGTGAGCGGTCCCATCCGCGCTAGGAGGCTTCGGCCGCCTCCCGGGCCCACCGGTAGTCGGGCTTGCCGCTCGGCGAGCGGACCACCTCGTCGACCACGGTGAGCTGCCGGGGCAGTTTGTAGCCGGCGATCTTGGTGCGGCAGTGGTCTTGCAGCTCTTCCAGGGCGAGCGACGCACCGCCGCGGAGTTGGACCACGGCGGCCACCCGCTGGCCCCACCGTTCGTCGGCGACGCCGATGACAGTCGCGTCCCAGACGGCGGGGTGCGACTTCACGGCCGCCTCGACCTCCTCCGGGTAGATCTTCTCCCCACCCGAGTTGATGCAGACCGAGCCCCGGCCGAGGAGGGTGATCGTGCCGTCCGCCTCGAGCAGGGCGAAGTCGCCGGGCATGGCGTAGCGCACGCCGTTGGGTCCCTCGACGAACGTCTCGGCCGTCTTGACGGGATCCTTGTAGTAGCCGATCGGGATGTTGCCGCGCCGGGCCACCTTGCCGATGGTGCCCGATCCGGGCGGAAGCTCGTTGAGGTCGTCGTCGAGGACGACCGTGTCGGCCACCGCGTGGACGGTCGGCCCGCCCTTCATGACCGCGCCCTTGGTCACCTGGATGTGGCCGTTGCCGCCGGTCTCTGACGAGCCGATGGCGTCGCTGACGACGAGCTTGGGGAAGTGGTCGATGAACTGGTCTTTCACGCTCGGCGAGAACACCGCAGCGGTCGAGGCCAAGGCGAACAGCGATGAGGTGTCGTATGTCCGATCGCTCGCCTCGAGGGCTTCGATGAGCGGCCGGCCCATGGCGTCGCCGGTGATGAACAGCAGGTTGACCTTCTCCTCTTCGACGAGCTCCCACACGCGGTTGGGGTCGAACTTGGAGACCAGCACCACCCGGTTGCCCTGGAAGCTGCCGCCCATCACCGACCACTGCGACGCCCCGTGCATGAGCGGTGCGATGGGCAGCGACGTCAGCGGAAAGCCCTCCGCACCCCGGCGGGCGAGATCGGCGGGGTCGGCCACCCGTTCGCTGGTCACCACGTTGATGCCGCCGCCCAAGGCGTAGAAGACGTCCTCGTGGCGCCAGACCACGCCCTTGGGCATCCCGGTGGTGCCGCCCGTGTAGAGGATGTAGAGATCGTCGCCCGACCGGTGGCCGAAGTCCCGCTCGCCGGACTCGCCGGCCAGGACCTCCTCGTAGTCGTCGCTCCCCGCCTCGACCTCGACCCCCGTGCCGTCCTCGATCACCAGCCGGAAGCGCAGGCCGCCCAAGGCGTCGGGGATCTGGGCCAGCCGGTCGCTGAACTCGCGGGCGTGGATCAGGCCGACCAGGTCGGCGTTGTCGACGATGTAGCGCAGCTCGTCGGCGACGTAGCGGTAGTTGATGTTGACCCAGACGGCGCGGAGCTTGAAGATCGCCCACAACGACTCGACCCACTCCACGCAGTTGTAGGCGTAGATCCCGACGTGGTCGTCCGCCTTGACCCCCTGGCGGCGCAGGTAGTGCGCCAGCCGGTTGGCCCGATCCTCGATCTCGGCGTACGTGCGCCGCTTGCCCTCGGCGACGATGTACTCGCGGTCGCCGAAGGTGTCCACGGCGAGCTCGAACAGGTCAGCGAGGTTGGCCTCCACGGCCCGTTAGTAGAACACGTTCTCGTCGGCCCGGCCATTCACGGCCACCGGACGAGATCGGGGCGGATGCCCTCGATGCTCGGCTCACCGACGAGCGCCAGGGTGCGCCGGACCCCCGCGTCGAGGAGCCCGAGTACGTGGTCAACCCCCCGCTCGCCCCCGGCGGCCAGGCCGTAGAGGTAGGCCCGGCCCGCCATGCACGCGGTCGCACCCAGGGCGCACGCCTTGACGATGTCGCTGCCCCGGCGGATTCCGCCGTCGCACAGCACGGCCATGCTGTCGCCGACCGCGTCGACGACGGGCCGGATGAGCCGCACGACGGCCGGTGACCCGTCGAGCTGACGACCGCCATGGTTGGAGAGGGCGATGGCCTCGATCCCTTCGGCCGCGGCCCGGGTGGCGTCGGGTACCGACTGGATGCCCTTGAGGATCACCGGAAGGGTCGAAACCGAGCGCAGCCAGTCGAGGTCGCCCCAGCTGAACGACGGGTCGAACTGGCTGTTGATGTAGTCGGCCAACGCCACCGCCGTCGTGCCATCCCGGCTCCCGTCGCCCGCCATGTTGGCGAACTCGATGGGATCCGAGCGGGTGAAGGCGTACGTCCACGCCGGGTGCACGGCGCCGTCGACGAGCGTGCCGAGCCCGATCTTGGGCGGGAGGGTGAAGCCGCGCCGGACGTCGCGCTCCCGCCGGCCGAGCACGGCGGTGTCGACGGTGAGGAGCAGGGCCTCGTAGCCGGCCGCCGCCGCCCGTTGCACCAGCTCCTTGACCAGCCCCCGGTCCCGCCACACGTAGACCTGGAACCACTTCGGCCCGTCGGAGACGGCGGCCACCTCCTCGATGCTTCGGGTGGACATGGTGGAGAGTGAGTAGGGGATCCCGCGCCGGGCCGCGGCGCGGGCAACGGCGAGCTCGCCCTCGGGATGGAAGATCCGCGTGAAGCCGGTAGGGGAGAGCACGAGGGGGATCGGCAGCCGGCGTCCGAGGAGGGTGGTCGACACCTCGACGTCGCGCACGTCGCGCAGGACGCGGGGGTCGAAGACCAGGTCCCGGAAGCCCTGCTGGTTGGCCCGCCGGGTCAGCTCGTCCTCGGCGGCACCGTCGGCGTAGTCGAACACGCCGCCGGGCAGCCTTCGCTTGGCGACGCGCCGGAGGTCGTCGACGTCGGCGCACCGGGCCAGGCGGCGGGCGGTCGCGTCGAGCTCGAGCGGGCGGAACCGGAGGACCGAGCGGAGCGACCGCGGCACGACCACGTGACGAACGTAGTGGTAGAACACGGCTCCCATGGAGCTGATGTGAAGTACGACGAGGGCCCATCCGTCGAGGTCACCATCGACGTGGCCGCCGCGCCCCATGCCATCTGGCCGGTCATCACCGACATCAACCTGCCCGCCCGGTTCTCCGACGAGTTCCAGGGTGCTTCGTGGTGTGGCGCCGCGAGCGGGCCGGCGCCGGGGGCCTCCTTCGTGGGCCGCAACCGCCACCCGGCGATCGGCGAGTGGGAGACGACGTGCTTTGTCACCGAGTGCGAGCCCGACCGGGCGTTCGGGTGGGCGGTAAGCGATGCGGCCCACCCGTCGGCGACGTGGACGTTCGGCCTCGAAGCCCACGGCGACGGCACCCGCGTCACCTTCGCCATGCGGATGGGGCCGGCACGGTCCGGTCTCAACATCGCCATCGACGCCATGCCCGACAAGGAGGACCGGATCATCGCCCGCCGCCTCGAGGAACATCAGGCGAACATGGCCGAGACGCTCGCTGGCATCAAGGCCGCTGTCGAGCAACCGCGATGACGCCCGGCGGGGGGCAAACCCTGCGGATCGGCGTGAGCGTCGACCTGTCCACGCCAGCGGGCGCTGACTTCGCCCAAGAGGCCGAACGGCTCGGTGCCCACTCGGCGTGGACGGCCGAGACCTGGGGCTACGACGCCCTCACGCCGCTCGCCTACCTCGCCGCCCAGACCACCACCATGCGCCTCGGCTCCGGGGTGGCCCAGGTCGGCACCAGGACGCCGGCGATGCTCGCCATGTCGGCGATGTCGCTCCAGGCCCTGTCCGGTGGCCGGTTCATCCTCGGCCTCGGTGTCAGCGGGCCACAGGTGATGGAGGGCTGGCACGGCGTGCGGTTCTCCTCCCCCGTGGCGCGGACCCGGGAGACGATCGACATCATCAAGATGATCACCCGTGGCGACCGGCTGGTCTACGACGGCAGCACCTACACCCTCCCGCTCCCCGACGGTGCCGGTCGCCCGATCCGCTCGGCTGCACCCCCGGTCGACGTCCCGGTCTGGGTAGCGGCGCTGGGGCCACGCAACCTGCACATGACCGGCGAGGTGGCCGACGGGTGGATGGGCCAGACGGTCATCCCGGAGACGGCCAGCACGTTCATCGACCACATCAGCAGCGGCGCGGCGGCCGCCGGTCGGTCCCTCGCCGATCTGACCCTGAGCGCCATGGTGTCGGTCGAGATCGGCCATGACGTCGAGGCCGTCGCCAAGCGCCACGCCCGCGGGTACGCCTTCACCATCGGCGCCATGGGCTCCGCCGACCAGAACTTCTACAAGGACGCCTTCGGGAGGCAGGGCTTCGAGGACGCCGTGGATGAGGTTCAGGCGCTGTGGCGAGCGGGCAAGCGCGAGGAGGCCGGGGACCGCGTCCCGGTCGAACTGGCGGTGCGAACCAACCTGCTCGGCACCGAGCCACTGATCGCCGAGCGCCTGCGGGCGTACCGCGCCGCCGGGTTCACGCTGCTGCGGGCCGCGATCGTCGGCGCCGGGACCACCGAGCGCCTCGATGCGCTCGCCGCCCTGCTCGACGTCGTCGGGCGCGTCAACCGCGAGACGTGAGCGCCCACACCGCGTAGAGCGGATCGCCGCGGTGGTTGAGCGGTGTGCGCCGGTCGACGACGGGCTCCCCCCAGCCGGGAGCGAGGGCGAAGTACCGGGAGACGATCGCGCAGTGCTCGGCGTCGTTGGCGGACAGCCACCCCCGGATGGCCTTCGTCGGGAAGCACCGGTTGGAGAAGGTGCAGACGAACAGCCCCCCGGGCTTCAGCACCCGGGCGACATCGGCGAACACGTCGACCGGGCGGGTCAGGTAGTCGACCGACACACAGCACACGACCGCGTCGAAGGCCTCGTTGTCGAGGGGCAGGTGCGGGTCAGTGTTGAGGTCGTGTACGACGCGGGCGTCGGCGGCCGGGTTGTCGGCCAGCTCGTCGGCGTTCATGCCCAACACCGTGAGGTGCTCCGGAGGAGTGCGGAAGTGCGACACCCACGAGCCCATGAGATCGAGGACGGTGCCGGTGATGCCCAGCTCCGCGTACAACGCACCGACCTCGGCGATGGCGTGGTCGTCGATGTGGGTGACCAGCCGAGGCCACGAGTAGAACCTGGCATCGCCGGTCGGGTCGGCCCGGTCGAAGAACCCGGGCGGGAAAAGATCCATTGGCTACGCCGACAACCAGCCGCGGACCTGGCCGCGAAGCTGCTCGATCCCATTGCCCTTGGTCGCACTGACCCACGCCACGTCGGCGGCGGCGACACCGCAGCCGGCGGCCAGCTCATCGCGCCGCCGCAGGCGTTTCTGCGAGGCCACCTTGTCCTGCTTGGTGGCGACGACCGCCAGCGGGAGGTCGTGGAAGCGCAGCCAGGCAAGCGTCTCCACATCCAGCTTCGTCGGCCCGATCTCGCCGTCAACGAGGACCATCACAGCGACCAGGCCCTCGCGCTCCAACAGATAGGTGGAGATCATTCGGCCCCAGGTCGCCTTCACCCGGCCGGGCACCGCCGCGTAGCCATAGCCGGGGAGGTCGACCACGGTGCCGCCCCCAGCGTGTTCGAAGCAGTTGAGCAGTTGCGTCCGACCCGGGGTCTTGCTGGTGTGCGCCAGGTCGCGTCGGTTGGCGAGGGCGTTGATGAGCGACGATTTGCCCACGTTGGAGCGGCCGGCGACGGCGACCTCGGCAGGGGTCGGGGGGAGGGCGGCCAGCGACGGTGCTGACGTGACGAGCCGGAGTTGCAACGGCGGGCTCATGGTCGCTCGACCCTACCGGGGACCTCCGCTGTTTCGCGATGCCGCGTTCGGGGCAAGTCAATGATCCACCCACGGATCGGAGCTTGTTGTGATTGTCACCGGGATCGTCCTTCTCCTGATCGGCGTGCTCCTCGGCATCCCGATCCTCTACTCGCTGGGGGTTTTGCTCCTCATCATCGGGATCGTCCTGTACGTGCTCGGGTCGATGGGCCGGGCGATCGGCCCCCGCCGCCACTACTGGTGAACGGACGAATCGCGGCCGCCGCCGCGCCTGCGTTGCTGGTCGCCGCCCTCGTGGGGTGCTCCTCGAGCCCCTCGGCGGCGAGGGACGTTTCCGTGACCGCGTGCCAGAGCAGTTCCTCCGGCGGTCATCCCGTCGCCGTCGGGAACATCGACAACCACTCCTCAAAGGCGAGCACCTACGCCCTGTCGGTTGTGTTCCTGGACAAGTCGGGGAACCGGGTCAGCGAGGGCGGGGCCGCGGTTGCGAAGGTCGGCGCCGGATCGACAGCAACGTGGCGGGCGACAGGCCTGACAGGAGCCAGGGGACCGCTGCGCTGCAAGCTCTCGAGCGTCACCCGCACGATCGCCCCCTGATCAGAGGGCGCTTCCTGATCAGCGGGCCGGCGCCGTCTCCCACAACCCCAATGCCTTCCAGAGGCGGCGGTAGGCCGGCGTGAGCAGGCCGAGCTCCTCGCACAGGAGGCGGACCTTGCGCAGCGACGCCAACATCTCGGCTCGGGCCTCAGGGTTGTGGCGATAGGCCCCGTCCAGCACGTCCTTCGGGATCTGATACCGCGCCACCATCTGCCGTGACGGCGTCAGCATCATCGACGCCATCACCCCCAGGATCAGCGGTGCACCGATGCCGAGCTCGGCCCGGCGGAGGCGGCCGAGGGCCGGCACCGTGCGCTTGAGGTAGTGGCGGGCGAACGAGAGGTGCCGCGCCTCTTCCGTCACGTGGATGCGCATGATCCGCTCGAGCAGCGGCGGCAGGTCGTCGCGGCGCAACTCCTGCCGCTGGACGTGGTCGATGGGATCCTCCCCGCCGAGCACGAACACGAAGAACAACGGTGGGAAGCGGCTCCCGAGCGTCGTCACGAACCGCGCCCCCAACCGGTCGCTCCAGGACAGCCCCGCGGCGTCGAAACCGCTGCGGTTGACGAACTCCTGGAACATCAGCGAGTGCTGCGCCTCCTCGATCACCTCGTGGTAGGCGTAGCGGAACTCGGGCGAGCGGTTGGGGAGCTCGGCTGCGAAGCGGAGCAGGCCCTGCTTCAGCACGTTCTCGAACTGGAGCCCGATCTTCATCATCGACGCCGTGAGGTCGATGCCCAGACGGGCCTGGGTCTCGGCCGGCAGGGATTGGTACCACGCCGTGGCGCCCAGGGAGTCGGCCGCGGTCAGCGCCCACCTCCCGTCGGCCGGGTCGATGGCGAAGTCGGGATTGTCCCAGTCGACGTCGGCGTAGGCATCGAAGTGCCGGGTGACCGACAGGTTGCTGATGCGAGCCAGGAGGGTGTGCCAGCCCGTGTCGTCGCTGACGCCGACGCCCTCCTCGACAGCCAGGTCCTCGATCAGTGTCATAGGTGCAGAATGACCGAGCCGGTGGTTTCGGTCAATCAGCCCGTAGGGGGATTTTGGCCACCCGTAGGGGGGATTGTGACCACCCTCAGATGGATCTGGACCGCCCCTCCCAGTAGGGGTCGCGCAGCTTGCGCTTGTAGAGCTTGCCGTTGGGGTCGCGCGGCAGCTCGGTCACGAAGTCGATCGACTTCGGCGTCTTGAAGCGGGCCAGCCGCCCATCGCACCAGGCCAGGATCTCCGCCTCGAGCGAGGGTCCCGGCTCGACTCCGTCGGCGGGCTCGATCACGGCCTTGACCTCCTCGCCCCAATCGTCGTGCGGGATCCCGAAGACGGCGACGTCGCCCACCTTGGGGTGGGTCAGCAGCACGCTCTCGATCTCGCTCGGGTAGATGTTGGCCCCGCCCGAGATGATCATGTCGATCTTGCGGTCCCGCAGGAACAGCCAGCCGTCCTCGTCGAGCTCGCCGACGTCGCCGACGGTGAAGAAGTCCCCGATCCGGTTCTTCCGGGTCTTCTCCTTGTCCTTGTAGTACTCGAAACCGCCGGCGCCCATCTTCATGTAGACGGTGCCGATCTGGTGCGGCTCGGTCAACCGGTTGCCGTCGTCGTCGAAGATGGCGATCTCGGAGATGGCCCACGGCTTGCCGACGGTGCCCGGCTTCTCGGTCCACTCCGAAGCGAACACGATCGTGCCGCCGCCCTCGCTCGCCGCGTAGTACTCGTCGACGGTGTCGCCCCACCACTCGATCATCCGGCGCTTGATCTCCGGCGGGCATGGGGCCGCGGCATGCACCATGTGCCGCAGGGACGAGACGTCGTAGCGGTCCCGCACCCCGGACGGGAGCGCCAGCAGGCGGTGGAACTGGGTCGGCACCATGTGGCTGCTCGTGACCTTGTACTGCTCGATCAGGGCGAGCATCCCCTCCGGCGTCCACTTGTCCATGAGCACGACGGTGTGGCCGAGATGCAGCGCGCCGCCCCCGAACACCAGCACCGCCGTGTGGTAGAGCGGCGACCCGACGATGTGCACGTTGTCGTCCTGGGGCAGCAGCTTGAACATCAGCAACATGCCGCCAAATGCGACCCCCATCTGCTCGGGCGCGACTCCGGGGAGGGGGCGCCGAACGCCCTTGGGCTGGCCCGTCGTCCCCGACGTGTAGTTCATAACCGCCCCCGTCGTGCGTTCAGGCGGTAGGTCCGAAGGTTGGCCGTCCTTGAGCTCGTCGAACCTCCGGAAGCCGGGGACGTCGCCGACGGCGAACCGCCCCTCCTTCGGGAAACCGAGCTCCTCGGCGGCCGCTCCGCAAACCTCAGCGAAGCGCTCGTGGGCGACGAAGACCTTGGCCTCACTGTCGCTCACGATGTAGGCGATCTCGGGCCCGACCAGGTGGTGGTTGATCGGGACCAGGTACCAGCCGGCCTGGAGCGCGGCGAGGTAGAGCTCGATGAACTCCTGCGAGTTGGGCAGCACGACGGCGATCACCTCGCCGGGCTGGAGGCCGAGGGCGCGCAGTCCGTGGGTGAGCTTGTTGGTCTCGCTCAGCAGGTCGCCGGCGGACACCTCGCCGCCGTCGGGCGTCACGAGCGCAAGGTGCTCGGGATCGGCTTGGGCCAGCGCCCAGAACCCCAGATCGACCATCGTCGGCACCCCCTTCTCTCGGCGAGGCCGCCAGTCTGCCAGGTCGGCGAGAACGCGTTCTAGTCCCGGAGCTCTCGCGCCATGACGCGCCACCCCTTGGTGCGGTCGATGAACCGCTTGGTGTCCTCCCCGATCACCCGCCGCCCCTCGGGCGAGTCGTACATCCGCTCGGTGAAGTCCAGCCGCAGCCGCATGGTCAACTCGGCGATGCCGTCGATGTCGGGCGTCCCCGGGAGCAGGGGGCGCACGACGATGTTCTGGGTGTAGCGCCACAGCATCGGGTGGTGGACCCGCGCCAGCGCAACGTGCTCCTCCCAACAACGGGCGAACGCGGACCGGTCGATCCCGGCGACCCGGTGCAGGAACGAGATCTGCTTGTAGCCCGCCACTGGCGCGCGTCCGTCGGCCGGCGCCCAGCCGTCCCATTGCGGCCGCTCCTCGACCAGCCAGGAATGCACGGCGCCCTCGATCGAGGCGTCAGCGGGCGCCGACACCACCGCGGCGATCTCGCCCCGCGCGCACACGTTCACCGTCCATCCCGGTTGGGTCGTCACGGGCGCGGCGAACGTGGCGATGACCCTCACGCCGTCGACGCCCCCAAATACGGTGGTCGCTCGCCCCCGCCGTGCACCTCGAGGTTGGCGCCGGTGATGTATCGGGCCAGGGGCGAGGAGAGCAGCAGGCAGGCGTCACCCACGTCGGCCGGCAACGCCATCCGCCCGAATGGCACCGTGGCGGCGACGGCCGCCAGCCCGGCATCGTCCCCGTAGAAGAGATGGGACTTCTCTGTCTTGATGACGCCGACCGTGATCATGTTGACCCGCACCTTCGGCGCCCACTCCATGGCGAGCGTCTGCGTCAGGTTGACCAGCCCGGCCTTGGCCGCTCCGTAGGCGGCCGTCGTGGGCGTCGGGCGCTGACCGCTCACGCTGCCTATGTTGATGATCGAACCGCCGTCCTCCATGACTGCGTAGGCCCGCTGGGCCACGAACAGCGGCGCCAGGAGGTTGAGGGCCACGATCGCCGTCGAGAACTTCGGTGACGCCGTCGCCGAGTCGGCCGGTGGCGATCCGCCGGCGTTGTTGACGGCCACATCGAGCCGCCCGTGGCGCGCCATCACCTCGTCGATGAGGGCGCCGACCTGATCCGCATCGCGTACATCCGCCTTGTGGAACGTGGCGCTGCGCCCGCCGGAGGCAGGTACCGTCTCTGGCTCGTGGCGCCCGCAGACGGCGACAACACCCCCGGCGGCGAGGAACCGCTCGCTGATGCCGCGCCCCACGCCGGCGGCGCCGCCTGTCACCAGGATCACGCGTCCCGTGAAGTCGAGCGCGCCGGGCAGGTTCGGCGGGGACTCGGTCACGTTCGCCTAAAGGCGTTCGATGATGGTGACGTTGGCCTGGCCGCCGCCCTCGCACATCGTCTGCAGACCGTAGCGACCGCCGGTGCGCTCGAGCTCGTGGAGCAGCGTGGTCATGAGTCGGGCCCCGGTCGCGCCGAGCGGGTGGCCCAGGGCGATGGCGCCGCCATTGACGTTGACCTTGGCCAGATCCGCGTCGGTTTCCTTCTGCCAGGCCAGGACCACGGACGCGAACGCCTCGTTGATCTCGACCAGGTCGATCTCGTCGAGCTTCATGCCCGCCTTCTCGAGGGCGTAGGCCGTGGCCGGGATCGGCGCCGTCAGCATGTAGATGGGATCGGCGCCGCGCACGCTCAGGTGGTGGATGCGGGCGCGCGGCGTGAGGTTGTGATCCTTGAGCGCCTGCTCGGAGACGACGAGGACGGCGGCGGCCGCGTCGCTGATCTGGCTGGCGACGGCAGCGGTGAGGCGACCACCGGGGATGAGCGTGGGCAGGGAACGGATCTTCTCCAGGTTCGGCTCCCGCGGTCCCTCGTCGGCGGTCAGGTCGTTGAGGGGCGCGATCTCGGGCTCGAAGCGGCCCTCGGCCCGGGCCCGGATGGCTCGCTCGTGCGACTCGACGGCGAACGCCTCCATGTCCTCCCGGGAGATGCCCCACTTCTCGGCGATCATCTCCGCCCCGCGGAACTGGGAGACCTCCTGCTCGCCGTAGCGCTCTCGCCACCCGGTTGAGCCGCTGAACGGATCCTCGAACCCCAGCGCCTGCCCCGCCGTCATGGCCGAGGAGATGGGGATCATGGTCATGTTCTGGACACCGCCGGCGACGATCACGTCGACCGTCCCGCTCATGACCGCCTGGGCCGCGAAGTGGATCGCCTGCTGGCTCGACCCGCACTGGCGGTCGATGGTCGTGCCGGGGACCTCCTCGGGGAGGCCGGCGGCCAGCCAGCACGTGCGGGCAATGTCGCCGGCCTGCGGGCCGATGGCGTCGACGCAACCGAAGTACACGTCTTCGACGGCGAGGGGGTCCAGGTCGTTGCGGTCGACGATCGTGCGGAGCACGTGGGCGCCGAGGTCGGCGGGGTGCACCTTTGACAAGCCGCCGCCGCGGCGGCCGACGGGGGTGCGGAGGGCGTCGACGATGTAGGCCTCGGGCATGCGTGCTCCTTGGGATGCGGGCTCAGCGGGTGACGATGACGGACGAGCCGTGGCCGAACAGGCCCTGGTTGATGGAGAGGCCGACGGTGGCGCCCTCGACCTGGCGGCCGGTCGCCTGGCCGCGCACCTGCCAGGTCAGCTCGCACACCTGGGCGATGGCTTGGGCGGGGATGGCCTCGCCGAAGCAGGCCAGGCCGCCGCTCGGGTTGACGGGGATGCGGCCGCCGATGGTGGTGTCGCCGTCGTTGAGGAGGCGCTCGGCTTCGCCCTCCTTGCAGAGGCCGATGTTCTCGTACCAGTCGAGCTCGAGGGCGGAGCTCAGGTCGTAGACCTCGGCCACGTCGAGATCCTCCGGGCCGACGCCGGCCTCCTCCAAGGCCGCGCCCGCGATCGAGTCGCGGAAGGTGCGCTCGGGTGGCGCGCTCGCCGCACCGGAGTCGGTGGCGAAGTTGGGCATCTCGATGATGCTGTTGGGGAACGTCGGGGTGACGGTGCTCACCGCGCTGACCCGGGCGGGGTTGTCGTGGCCGTGTTTGTGCGCGAAGTCGAGGCTGGAGAGGATCAGCGCGGCGGCGCCGTCGCTGGTGGCGCAGATCTCCAGCAGGTGCAGAGGGTCGGCCACGATCGGCGAGGCGAGGACCTCTTCGACGGTGACCTCCTTGCGGTAGCGGGCGTTGGGGTTGGCCAGGCCGTGGGTGGCGTTCTTGACCTTGACCCGGGCGAAGTCCGTGGCCGTGGCCCCGTAGGCCTCCATCCGCCGGCGGGCGTAGAGCGCGAAGTAGGTCGGGTTGGTGGCGCCGAGGAGGTGGAAGCGCAGCCAGTCGGGGTCGTCGCGGCGCTCGCCCCCGACGGGCGCGAAGAACCCCTTGGGCGTCGTATCGGCGCCGATCACCAGGGCCACGTCGCAGAAGCCGGCGAGGATCTGGGCCCGGGCGGTGTGGATGGCGTGCGCGCCCGACGCGCAGGCGGCGTAGCAGCTCGAGACGCGAGCGCCGTTCCAGCCGAGGGCTTGGGCGAACGTGGCGCCGGCGATGAACCCGGGGTAGCCGTTGCGGATGGTGTCGGCGCCGGAGACGTACTGGACGTCCCCCCACTCGAGCCCGGCGTCGTCGAGGGCCTGGTGGGCGGCGACCATGCCGTACTCCACGAAATTGCGGCCCCACTTGCCCCACGGGTGCATGCCGGCGCCGAGGAT
>Ga0302325_10019831_pt1 | contig 14124 bp, 13 predicted proteins | sample Palsa_T0_2_FD_201948 | JGI IMG/M metagenome (GOLD analysis project Ga0302325, IMG submission 201948) | Peat permafrost microbial communities from Stordalen Mire near Abisko, Sweden - Palsa_T0_2 | ecosystem: Environmental > Terrestrial > Soil > Palsa > Peat permafrost | place: Sweden: Abisko... | reverse complement strand
TTCAGAGAAGCCGGGTCGGCAGGACGGTCTCGTTGGTGGAGTCTCCCTGGCGCACCAGTGAATAGGCCGTCTTCCCGGGCACCTCGGTGAAGGCCTCCCGGAGTTCGGTCCCGAAGAAGACGAGGCCCGTCCCGTTCTCGGTGGCGTACCCGTCGGGCAGGGTGCCCTGCGCGATCAGGCGGTGGACCAAGGGACGGCGCTGGAGCTCGGCGTCGTGGTGCGGACTGTTGCTATACGGCAGGAAGGCCAGTCCGTTGGTGATTGCTTGGAGGGTGGGGCCGAATGAGTCCGTCGTTCCCCCGACGTGCCAGCACAAAGAGCCGGCCGACACCCCCTTGAGCACCACGCCGGACTCCCAGCACTCCCGGAGGATGACGTCGAGCCCATGCAGCCGCCACAGGGCGAGTAGGTTGGCCGTGCTCCCGCCCGAGACCCATATGACGTCCTGAGCCAGCAGGTGTGCACGCATGTCGGGCACGTTGGGCATCGGGAACAGCGTGAGGTGCGAGCTGATCATGCCGAGCTTCGAGAAGGCGTTGTGCACGGCGGCCAGGCGCGTCGAGTCGTCCCCAACGGCCGTGGCGATGGTGCAGATGCGCGGGTGGGTCCCCGCCCGGGCCAGTTCGGCGGCCAGGCGGTAGGAGGGGCCGGGCCGGATGTTCTGCGGGTCCGGGCCGTCGGGCAAAAAGCCGATGCTGTCGGCGATGATCGTCGGCTGCTGTGCGCTCACGTCAGTCCTTCAACACTTCGGGATTGACGATGTGCAGCGGCCGCGCCCCGGCCATGAGCCGGCACAGGTCCTCGGCGATGATGGCGCTGTGGTTGGCCTCGGTGTTGTACGTGGCGCCGCCGATGTGAGGGGTCAGCACCACGGAGGGGAACTCGGTGAGCGGATGGTCGGTCGCCAGCGACTCGCCCTCGAAGTGATCGAGCCCGGCGGCGGACACTTTGCCCGAGCGCAGCGCCTCCACCAGTGCATCGACGTCGTGGATCTTCGCCCTGGCCGTGTTGAGGTAGACGACGCCGTCGCGCATCTGGCTGAACTCCGCCTTCCCGATCATCCCGACCGTCTCCTCGGTGACCGGGGCATGCACCGAGACCACGTCGGAGCGCTCCAGCAACTCGCTGAGTGAACTGGTGGCATCGGGGGCGTAGGGGTCGTAGGCCAGCACGTCCAGGCCCAGGCCACGCAGGCGCCAGCGCAGCGCCCGTCCCACCGCGCCCAGACCGACCAGGCCCACGGTCTTGCCGGCGAGCTCCCAGGCCCGGTAGCGCTGGTAGGGGATCTTCCCGCCCCGATAGATCTCGCCGGCCCGCACGTCGCGGTCGGCCGGGATCAGCCCCCGCGTGGCCGCGAAGAGAAGCGCGATGGCGAGCTCGGCCACCGCGTCGGCGTTCCGTCCGGGGGCGCGCAGCACGGGGACGCCGGCGGCCGTGGCGGCGGGGACGTCGACGTTGGTGGGATCGCCCCGGCAGCTGGCCACCGCGATGATCGGTTGCTCGTACAGCTCGGAGCCACACGTATCGCTTTCGACCACGACCAGGTTGGCCCCCTCGTCGGCCACCCGGTCGGCCAACTGCCGCGCGTTGTAGATGCGCAGTTGTGGTTGATCGAGCCACGAATCGAGCACGAGATCGGCCAACTGGTGGAGCAGGTCGAGCCCGGGTCCGCTCACCGCAGCGGTGACCAGAGCTTTCGGCCGGGCAGTGCTCATTTCTTCTGGCTCCTCTCGGGACACGGACTTTCGTCCATAATGGCGGCATCATGACACGGATCTCGGATTGGTGAGCAACCGGCGAGGGTCGGTCACGGTAGGCGTTGACATCGGCACCACATCGGTGAAGGCCCTGGCTGTGGACGAAAAAGGTGAAGTCGTGGCGCGCAGCCGGGTGGCCCATCGCGTCCTGGCGTCCGAGCCGGACCAGCTCCGTCACGACGCCCGCCGCGCCTGGCGAGCGGGTCCGCGAAAGGCGTACGCCCAAGTCTGCGCCGAGCTGTCCTCGACGGGGGACGGCGACATCGCCGGGCTCTGTGTCGCCGCCATGGTGCCTTCCCTGACTGCGGTCAACCAGGGTGGGGTGCCCACGCTGCCCGGGCTTCTCTACGGAGACTTCGAGGGCCGGCCGGCTCCCGTCCCCGGAGCGATCGACGTGGCCGATGCCGGTCCGGGCATGCCCGATGCCGAAGGCTTCCTGCGCTGGGCCCACGCGCTGGCGCCGGAAGCCAAGGGTTACTGGCCGTGCCAGGCGGTGGCCACGCACGCGCTCTCCGGGGTACCGGCCGTCGACACCGGCGTGACCGCGTCGATGGGCGCCCTGCACGCCGGTGGGAAGTGGAACACCGAGATGCTGGCGGGCATGGGAGTGCGGGAGGCGCAGCTTCCCGACGTCATCCCGATGTGCGCCGCCGGAGGGACCTTGCCCGGCACCGACACGGTCTTCACCGGGGGGTCCATCGATGCCATGTGCGACCAGGTGGTCGCCGGCGCGGATAGCCCCGGCGACGTGCATGTCATCTTCGGCGCCACCCTGATCGTGTGGGTGGTGGCCGACAGCTGGATCCAGGTTCCGGGACTCATCAGCTTCCCGCACACCACGCCCGACCGTTTCGTCATCGGCGGACCGAGCAACGCGGGTGCGCTCTTCATGGACTGGGCCCGCACCCTCCTGCGCGGTACCCCCCGTCCGGGACCGGGCCGTGAGAAGTTGGACGCCCGGCTGGGGTCGCCCTCCCGCGTCCCCATCTGGTTGCCCTATGTGCGCGGCGAACGCACCCCCTTCGACGATCACACCTTGCGCTCGAACCTCTACGGGCTCGACATCGCCTCGGGCCCCGAGGCACTCGAAAGGGCCGCCTTCGAGGCCAGTGGCTTCGTCATCCGGCGCATCATCGACCGGGCCGGGGTGCGGGCGCGCCGTATCGTCGCCAGCGGCGGGGGATCGCGCGTCACGGCGTGGATGGCCGCGGTCGCCGACGCCACCGATCTGCCCGTTGACGCGCTGCGCGTTCCCGACGGCGCCGCCCGGGGGGCCGCCTTCTTCGCCCGCATGGCGGCCGGATTGGAGACCACGCTCAACGACTCGTCCCGTTGGGCCAGTGTGGGGCGGCGCATCGAGCCCGACCCCGCATGGGCCGCCGCCACCCGGTCGCGCTACGAGCGCTTCTGCGCGCTGGGGACCGGCGCGTAGGCGTCGCGCTCAGCCGTTGGGCGTGAAGGCCACCTTGAGTGCGCCGCTCTCGTCCTGCCGGGCTATCGCCTTGAGGGCGCCCCACCAGTCGGTGAGCGCGAAGCGGTGCGTGAGCATGGGCGTGATGTCGAGACGGCCCTCGGCGACCAACCGGAGGTAGTGGGCGATGGCGTGCTGGCGCACCCCGTCGAGGTCTTCGAATCCGAAGGCATTCGAGCCGGTGATCACCAGCTCCTTGAAGTAGATCGGGGTGGACTCCCAGCGCTGCGGGGTGGAGACGCCCGTATAGACGAGCCGGCCCCGCTCGGCCAGGACGCGCACGCCCACCTCGAGCGTCTCCCCCTTGGCGATGGTGTCGTACACGACGTCGATGTGCCCGGGGTGGGTGACGGGGAGCCCGTCCAGGGGCATGTGCAGCACGGCGCCAGACCACTCCGCCAGGGCCTCCACCAGCGCGAGGCGCGGCTCGTGGGCGAAGACTCTCGAGGCGCCGAATCGCAAGGCCATGTCGTGCTGCGCCTCGAAGCGTGCCACCACCGCCACCTCGACATCGGGGTAGAGCAGTCGCAGGGCCGCCACGCTGGTGAGGCCCAGCGCTCCGGCGCCGTAGACCAGCACCCGCCCGGCGGGCGGTGGCGGATTGCGGAGGATGGCATGCAGGGACACCGAGAAGGGGTCGGCGAGGACGGCCGCCTCGTCGGAGATGCCGTCGGGCACCGGAATCAGCATGGAGTCGTGTGCCGCCAGCCGCTCGGCCCAGGCGCCCGGGGCCCCGGTGATCACCCCGACGTGGACGCCGGCCCCGAGGTCGCCCTGGGTGAAGTTCCAGCACAGGCTGAGGTCACCGGCGGCACAGGACGGGCACGGCGGATCTATTCCCCGCGGCCCGCAGGTGAGCCACGGGTTGAGCACCACCCGCTGGCCGATCTCGACTCCGGTGGCCTGCGGGCCCAGTGCGACCACTTCGGCCACCACCTCGTGCCCGGGTACGTGGGGAAGCGAGGAGAACGCCGCCATCGGGTTGTCGATGTCACCTGTGCTGAAGTCGCCGAGCACCAACTTGGCGTCCGAGCCGCAGACCCCCGAGAGGATGGGCCTGGTGATCACCCAGTCCGGACGGACCAGCCGTGCCTCGTCGATCTCGTGCAAGCCGAACGGCAGCCCGGCCAGCATGGTCTCCAGTTCGTCGTGGGGTGCCGGCCGGGCTTCTGCGGGGTCGGGAGCGGCGCCGAAGAGAAGAGCCTTCATGCGGAGTCGCGGCCCAGGGCCTGGTCGGTCATGGCGCGCATGCCGCGCATGAAGCCGTCGATGTCCGAGGTCTTCATTTCGATCACTGCTTTCATGTCCGGGAGGTAGTGCTCGAACGCCTCGCTGTCGAGGGCGTCCGCAATGCCCTGGGCGATGCCCGCTGGGGGGTCCTTGGGGCCCTCGTAGACGGGTGCGTCATTGTCGGGTTGGTCCCAGATTTCGGTGTCGATGGCGCCGGGCAGAATCAGCTTCACGTGCACCCCGGAGCCGGTCAGGTCCATGGCCAAGGCTTCGCTCCACCCGGCCAGCGCGAACTTCGAGCCCGAGTACGCCGCCTCGGTGGCGATACCCAGCCGTCCGCCCACGCTCGAGACGTTGACGAACGTCCCGGAGCGGCGGGCCAGCATGCGGGGGAGGAGGGCCAGCGTGATGGCGACGGGGGAGAAGTAGTTGGTCCTCATGGTCCGCTCCACTTCGGCCATGGTCAGTTTCGTGGCGTGGCGCCGCATGGGCACGCCGGCGTTGTTGATCACCACGTCGAGCCCGTCGTAGTGATCCCAGATGGACAGGGCCAGGTCGGCTGCGGCCGCCGGGTCCGAGAGATCGGCGGCCCAGCGACCCGAGTCGGGCGAGGTCACCCGGCAGTCGGCCAGCACCGCATCGAGTCGGTCAGCCCGGCGCGCCACCAGCGCCACCGTGTCACCTCGGGCCGCCAGCACCCTCGCCACGGCCTCGCCGATGCCCGAAGAGGCCCCGGTCACCAGGACCGTCCGCGTGCGCGTCGTAGCCTCCACTTCGGCGTCCCCCACGTGTACGTGGCCGGGCGCCCTTTTGGGGCGACCGGCACATTTCGGGGTGAGCGAGGGGTCTCGAACCCCCGACCTCCAGGACCACAACCTGGCGCTCTAACCAACTGAGCTACGCCCACCGAGGGGCATAAGTGTGGCACATCGTCCCGGGGCCGACGAGCCGAGCCGCCGACGGGTCGGTGCGGGGCCGACCGACCATGAATCAGGGTCGCAGCGTTGTATGCCAGGCTGGAATGCACTGCCCCTGTAGCTCAACTGGATAGAGCAGGTGGTTTCTACCCATCAGGTTGCGCGTTCGAATCGTGCCGGGGGCGCGAGCGGTCCGGAGGAAAGAAGCGCCATCTCGTCGCGACCGGCGACGGTTAGCGGGACCCCGCTTCGGCCGGGTCGACTTCGAGGGTGCGCCGGATGCAGGCGGGGCACATCCAACCGACGGCGTCGGAGCGCCACCGACCGGTCAATGCCTCGATCTCTTCTTTGTTGGGCAACGTGAGGAATGACCGCCCTGGCCCGCTGCGAAGGCAGACATGGCAAATGACGCACTCGGAATTCATCGTGCGCCACCGTACCGAGTACCGGTCGCGTGCAGGTCTCCGAAGGGGTGCGAACCGGTTGCATCGCGTTGGGGGTGCGACATCGGCGCCTCCCAGCGTGACAGACTCGGATCGCATCTCGAACGAAGGGCACTATGGCAATCGTGACGGTCTTCAATGGGTAACCCCAATCGCTGCCACGTGTGCCAACAGGGCATCGAGATGCGCTACGGGGAGGTGCGGCCGATGTCGAGCGCGCCCGGCTACTGGGCCCATACGGACACCGTGGCCGGGATGGCGGCCGACGTGGACCACGAGGCCGTGCGATAGGCCATCAGTCCATCTCCGGCTCGAACAGGGTCAGCCGATGGTGCCCGTGACGTAGGCCAGGGTCCTGGGGTCCCGGGGGGACGAGAACACGTCGACGGTGGGCCCGTCCTCCACCAGGGTCCCACTGCCCTGGTCATCGAGGAGGAACACCGCGGTGCGGTGTGAGATCCTCGTGGCCTGGAAGAGGTTGTGGGTGACGAGGGCGATGGCGATGTGCGAGGAGAGCTCGACGATCAGCTCTTCAATGCGGGCCGAGGCCTGGGGGTCGAGGGCCGAGCACGGTTCGTCGAGGAGGAGCACTTCGGGCTCGATCGCCAGGGCCCGGGCGATGCAGAGCCGTTGCTGCTGGCCGCCCGAGAGGCGGACCGCCGGGAGCCCGAGCCTGTTCTTGACCGAGTCCCACAGCGCGGCCTGGCGGAGTGCGGCCTCGGCCGCCTCGCGCAGGAACTCGCGCTTGCGCACCCCGTTCATCCGCAGGCCCGCCACCACGTTGTCGAAGATGCTCAGGGTGGGGAAGAGGTTGGGGCGTTGGAACACCATGCCGACCCGGGCCCGCACGAGCTCGGGTCGGGTGTCGCGGGCGTAGACGTCGAGGTCGCCGATCCGGACCGAACCGCTCACTTTTCCCGACGTGTGGTCGTGCATCCGGTTTATCGAGCGCAAAATGGTGGTCTTGCCGCAGCCGGAGGGCCCGAGCAGCGCCGTGACCTGGTTGCGCGGAAAGGCCAGGCTGACGTCGCGCACCGCCACCTGCTTGGCGTTCTCCACCTTGCCGTAGCGCACGCTGACGTGGTCGAGGGTGACGGCGAACTCTCCGGATCCGATGTCGGCGTCGGCGTCGGATCCGGTCTCGACCCCGTCCCGCAGCGGGCTACCGAGCATGGCGGGTGGCATAGGAGGCGAAGAGGCGGGCCACGATGCTCAGTACGAGGATGCTGGCCAGCAGCACCAGTGCGGTGGCCCAGGCCACCGTCTGGAGGTGGGGGTCGGCCTGGGTGCCGTCGAGCTTGATGCGGAGCGGCATGGCGTCCATCGGCTGGAACGGGTTGGTGGTGAACAACACGCTGCCGAGGGCGGTGAACAGGAGCGGTGCCGTCTCCCCGGCCGCCCGGGCCACCGCCAGCAGGTTCCCGGTGACGAGGCCGGGGAGGGCGGTGCGCACGACCACGGAGCGGGCGACGCGGGAGGGCGGCGCTCCCAGCGCCAACGCGGCATCCCACAGATCCTCGGGCACCGTGCGCATGGCCACCTCGTCGGCCCGCACGATGATGGGCAGCATCAGGACGGCCAGGGCGAAGCTGCCGCTGATGCCCGAATAGTGCTGGGACGGCACCACGATGAGGGCGTAGGCGAAGATGCCGATGGCGATGGAGGGGACCCCCGACATGACGTCGGCCACGAAACGGATGGACGCGGCCAGCTTGCCGCGCCGGTCGATCAGGAACAGGGAGACCGCCAGGCCGAGGGGAATGGCCACCACGGCGGCCAACCCGACGATGATCAGCGTGCCGATGATGGCCTCCTTCACACCGCCCCCGGGAACGCCCTCGGGGACGGGCAGCTGGGTGAAGAAGGCCTCCGAGAGCCCGCTGACTCCCCGCTCGATCGTGTAGGAGACGAGCGCCACCAGGGGGACGAGTGCGACGAGCAAGGCGAGGTAGCAGACGATGCGGGTGGCGTTGCCCACCAGCCGCCGCCGGCGCAGGGTCGAGCGCGAGGCGCGCCGCACCACGCGACGGCGGCGGGCCACCGCTTCGGGTGAGAGCACGTCCTCAGTGTCGCGGGCGGCGAGGTCCGTTCCCGTGGTCACGCCGGGACGACCTCCGTGTCGGCCAGTCCGACACCCGGATCGGAAAGTGCCCCCTGGTAGCCGCCGCCGCGGCGCCGCACGAGGATCTGGCCGCCGATGTTGGTCACCGTCGTGAAGGCCAGGAGCACCACCGCCAGCCCGATCACGGCGCTCCGTTGCACGCCGGTGGCCTCGTCGAAGTAGCTGACGATGGCGGAGCCCAACGTCGTCCCGTTGGCGAGCAACGAGTGCGGGAACGTGACCCCACCCCCGATCACCAAGGAGACAGCGATGGCCTCGCCGAGGGCCCGGCCCATGGAGAGGGTGATGGCGGCTTCAATCCCTGACCGGGCTCCGGGGATGACCGCCCGGCGCACGACCTGCCACCGGGTGCCACCCAGTGCCATGGCGGCCTCCCGGTCGGCCACCGAAACCCCCTGCAGCGCCGTGCGGGTGAGGGCGACCATGGTCGGGAGCATCATGACGGCGAGGACGACGGAAGCGAGGAGGATGCCGGACCCGAGGTCGCCGCCACCGAAGAGGTGTTTGAGAAGCGGGATCTTCTGCAAGAAGGGTTCGACGTCGCGCTGGAAGATGGGGATGAGGACCAGCAGTCCCCACAGGCCGACGATGATGCTGGGCACGGCGGCGATCAGGTCGATGCAGGTCGACAGCGGACCGCCGATCCGCCGCGGCAGGAACTCCGAGAGGGCGGCGGCGGTGGCGATCCCCACCGGGATGGCGATGAGCAAGCCGACCCCGGTGGTGATGAGGGTGTCCACGATGAAGACCCCGGCCCCGAATTGGCCGGCGTCGGGGTTCCAGGTCCCGCTGAAGATGAAACTGAATCCCGAGTGCCGGAACGCCGGGGCGGCCTGCCAGAGCAGGCTCACCACCAACGCGACCACGATGGCAACGAAGACCAGGACCCCGCCCCACCGGACAGCGGCGTAGAGCCGCCCATGTGGTCGACGCCCCTCCCGGCCGGTTAACCGGCCCACCTGGCCGTGGCTCCCCGCCTCCGGCGCGGCGTCCACTTTGCTTCCCTCGGGCGGCCCGCCCGGTCTACCGTCCGTCATCAGCCCGACACCCTACGGTCCCGGGCGGCCCCCCGATCAACTCGAGAAGATCGGTGACCCGGTCGCCGTCTGCAGACCGAGCAACGTCGAGTGGGCCAGGCTCACCGCCGTCGCCGGCAACGGGGCGTAACCCAAGCCGGACGAGTAGCTCTGCCCCGAGGTGGTGACCCACTGGAAGAGCTTGCCCAGGACGATGCCGATGTTGGTCGTCGCCTGCTTCTGGTAGATGAGCGCCCAGCTGAAGTTGGCCAGCGGGTAGGCGGAACCGCCCGCGCTGTAGACGATGTTGAAGTTGGTCGAGCTCAGTCCGGTGGCCGTGGCGCCGGCGGCCCCGATGGAGCCGACCGAGGGGGTGACGTACGAGCCGCTCTTGTTGAGCAGGGCGGCGTTGGAGAAGTTCGCCTCCAGGGCGTAGGAGTACTCCACGTAGCCGATGGCGCCTTCCGTCTCCTGGATGTAGCTGGCCACCCCGGCGTTCAGGTCCTCGCCCGAGTCACCGGTAGCCCGGCCGGCGGTGGGCCAGGTGGTCGAGGGCGCGGTGGTGCCGATGGCCGCCGTCCAGTCGGTCGAGGTGTCGATCAGGTACTGGTCGAGGTCGTAGCCGGGCCCCGAGGTGTCCGAGCGGAACACCGGGACGATGTTCTCGTTCGGGAGGGTCAGGCCCGGGTTGAGGGCGGCGATGGCGGGGTCGTTCCAGGTGGTGATCTTGCGCAGGTAGATGTCGGCCAGGACCGGGCCGTTGAGCTTCAGGCCCGACACGCCGCTCACGTGGTAGGAGAGGGACACGCCACCGAGGTCCACCGGCACCTGGAGCACCGGGCCCTTGGACGCCGCCAGCTGGGCCGCCGTCATGGGGACCTCACTCTGGCCGAAGTTGGCCGTGTTCTGCTGAATGGCGGTGACGCCCGGGCCACTCCCCGAACCGGTGAAGTTGACGGAAACACCATGGTTCAGCTGGTTGTACTCATAGAGCACCTTGCCGTAGAACGGCTGGATCGAGCTGGCACCGATGCCCGTCAGCGTGGCCGCGGGGGAGGTGGTGGTGTTCGCCGACAGGGAGCCTCCCGGCGTCGTCGCCACCGCCGCCGTCGCCGGCGTGGTCGCCGGCTTGGCGGTCGTCGGCGTCGTCTTGGTGCCGGACGATGCCGCGGCGGTGGTCGGGGTGGTGGCCGCGGCGGCCGCCGTCGTCGTCGTGGTGCCGCCGGTGGTCGTGGTGGTGGTGCCCGAGGCGTCCTTGTGCGTGTTGTTCGACGACTTCTTGGACGCCGAGGGCGTCGACGAGCCGCAGGCGGCAGCGATCAGGCCGGCGGCGACGACCACCCCGGCAATCCGGAACAATCGGCCAGCGTGGGGACGCCCTCGACTGGTGCTCGATGCGGTGGAGTCAGTGATGCTCGGCACGGATGTTCGCCCTCGTTCCTCTTGGTCTGTGTACCGCTGGTCCGAGGACCACCAGGTTCGCCCGACAATGCCCTTTGCGTGGGCCGCTGATTCTCGACCAAAATCGTCAACAATGTCAAATACCTTTGTGACAGGCGTTTCATGGGGTCTCTAGGTCTGCTGGACCAGTACTGGGTCGCGCCTGGGTGGGGCCTGAGCCGATTTCCGGGACGACGCCCGGCGGGCTATGCCCCGGGCGTGGATGACGCGGCGGCTTGCGCCAGTGCGTTCAGCAATGTCACCGGATCGTCGGAGACGATGAGGCCGTCGATCAGGCCCCCGGGTATGAATCCGGCGTCGACCGCATAGGTGAGGAAGCGCAACAGATGGTCGAAGAATCCGTCGACGTTCAGCACCCCGCACGGCTTGTCGTGGATGCCAAGGTGAACCCAGGTGACCGCTTCCATGAACTCCTCGAGGGTCCCGAACCCGCCGGGCAGCATGATCACGGCGTCGGACAGGTCGGCCATCCGCGCCTTTCGCTCGTGCATCGTCCGCACGACCTCGAGGCGGGTGAGGCCCCCGTGGGCGATCTCATGGTCGGCCAGTGTCTCGGTGATCACGCCCGTGACCCGACCGCCGGCGGCGAGGACGGCATCGGCGACGATACCCATCAGCCCGACCGAGGCGCCTCCGTAGACGAGCCCGATCCTTCTTTCGGCCAACGCGCTCCCGACCGCCACAGCGGCGGTGGAGAACGCCGGCTGATTGCCGGGGCGCGACCCGCAGAAGACTGCTACCTCGCCGAGGGGCATGACCACAGCCGTAGCGGTCAGGCCACGGTCGGCGAGACGGCGGCCGCCCGGTTGCCTTCCCGGGCCTGTGCTCGGCCTCGGCGGACCATGGTCTCGGCGGCGTCGGTGTCGTGGATGGAGAGCGAGAACCCGGTGGCGGCAAGCGCGAAGGCGGCGGCGGCGGCGAAGGCCAGGTGATACGCCCGCAGGTCCGGGTGCACGATGCCGGCGACCGAGTGGGTGGTGCCGACGCCGATGAGGACCGTCGAGAGGACGGCCACGCCGATCGCGCTCCCCACCTGGCGCCCGGTGTTGAAGAGCGTCGAGGCGCGCCCCGTATCGGCGGGGGAGATCTTGGCGAACGACGCCGCCTGAGTGGGTACGAAGATCTGAGCCATCATCAGGCCCAGCAGGAACATGATGCCCCGGATCAGCCACAGGCTCGTGGTGAGGCCGATCTGTGTGAGCCCGAGCATGATGATCGTCAATCCGACCAGCCCCAAGGTGATGTGGCGCCGCGGGCCTAGCCTCGGGTAGATGAGGCGGGTGGCGATCTGGGCGCCGGCCATGACGCCGAAGGCCTCGGGGAATGTGGAGAGACCCGATTGCAGCGCGCTCAGCCCACGGGCGTCCTGAAAGTACAGGGGGATGAGGTAGAGCGTGCCGAGGAATCCGGCCGAGCTGAGGAACATGACGCCGTTGCCCGATCGGAACAGGCGTCCTGTAAGCAGTCGCAAGTCCACCATCGGACGCGTCGTGCGGAGCTCGACCACCACCAGAGCGACCAGGAGCACGAAGCCACCGACACAGCTGGCCACAACCGCGGGATCCGACCAGCTCTTGAGCGGGCCCTCCGAGATTCCGTACATCAGGAGCCCCAGCCCGGCTCCGCCCAGAATGAATCCGGGAATGTCGAAGACGCCGGCCTCCTGCGGCGCCGAACGTTCGAGGCACAGCGCGCCGAACGTCACGGCCGCGATGCCGATCGGCAGGTTCACGAAGAAGACCCAGCGCCAGCTGAGCTCGGTCACGAGAAGTCCGCCGAGCACCGGTCCGATGGCCGGAGCCAGCGTGGTTCCGACAGTCAGGATGCTGGAGGCCCGCACACGCTCGGCCGGGGGGAAGACGCGGTAGAGCATGGCCATCCCGACCGGCGCCAGCATGCCGCCGCCGGCGCCCTGAATGACCCGGAAAAAGATGAGCTCGGACATGTTCTGGGCCAGGCCGCAAAGGACCGACCCCACGGTGAACACGACGATGGCAGCGATCAGCACCCGTTTCCCGCCGAAGCGGTCGCCCAGCCAGCCCGAGGCAGGGATGAACACGGCCAGGCTGACCAGGTAGGCGATCACGATTCCGTCCACCGACGTCGGTGGAATGTGGAAGTCGCGCCCGATGGTGGGGAGCGCCACATTGACGATCGTGATGTCCATGATGTTCATGAACATGGCGGACACGAAGACGACACCGACGGCGATCTTCTGATTCATCGTGACTGCGGGCAAGAGCGGAAATCCTGACTGTGGGCGATGTGCGGGTCACCGGGCCCGCAGGCGGGGGAGCCCTGGCCACCACCCATCGACCCTATGCGCCAGGGGCCGTCGAGGATCGCACAGCAGGGGTGGGGGCTCGGGGCGGTCGGCCCGGCATATCCTCGGGGCGGGCGACCGACGAGGAGGGCGCGAGGGTGCGAGAGGGGATGGTGCCCGGGCGCAGGGCGTGGCCCAGGGCGCGGATGGCCCCCCGTACGTCCGTTGCGCTCGTCCTCGGCGCGCTCGCGCTGCTCCCCCTCGCCGGCGCCGTGCCCGTCTCCGCCGGGGCGGCCACCCGGAGCGCGATCGGCAGCGTGTCGAAGACGGTATGGCTCTGTCGGCCCGGGCAGGCCGATGATCCCTGCACGGCGGACCTGTCGTCGACCACGGTCACCGCCGACGGTTCGGCAACAGCCGTGGCAGATTCGCCGGCCACGGCGTCGAAGTTCGACTGCTTCTACGTGTACCCGACGGTCTCGACCCAGACGACGGCCAACGCCAACCTCGAGGTGCAGCCGATCGAGACGTTGGCGGCGGAACAACAGGCGTCGCGCTTCTCACCGGTCTGCCGGGTCTGGGCGCCCATGTATCGCCAGCGCACCGCCGCTTCGTTGTTCACGAACCAGAGCGGCGCCAACCAGGTGGCCTACGACAGCCTGCTGGCCGGGTGGAAGGACTATCTGGCCCACGACAATGGCGGGCGCCCGATCGTGTTCATCGGCCATTCCCAGGGCGCCGCCATGTTGATCCGCCTGCTGCAGAACGAGATCGACCCCAACCCCCGTCTCCGCAAGTTGATGGTGTCGGCCATCCTCTTGGGCGGCAACGTCACCGTCCCGGTGGGCCGCGGTGTCGGCGGCAGTTTCACGCACATACCCACCTGCGCCGCCGTGACCGCCACCGGGTGTGTGATCGCGTATTCCAGTTTCGGGACGGCCCCACCGGCCGACTCGCTGTTCGGTCGCCCCGGAACGGGGGTCAGCACCCTGTCGGATCAGACCGCATCGGCGGGCCTGCGGGTGGCGTGCGTCAACCCGGTCACCTTCTCGACCGCTTCCGGGACGCTTCTCCCTTACTTCCTGAGCATCACCTCGCCCGTCCCCGGCGTCAACGTGCGCACCCCCTGGGTCTCTTTCCCGGGGTTGTACACGGCCCGCTGCGCAACGATCGGTGGGGCCACCACGCTGCAGGTCACCACTACCGGGGTCCCGGGTGATCCCCGGCCCAAGGTCACGGACTCGCTCGGACCCACGTGGGGCTATCACGCCGACGATGTGAACCTGGCCGTCGGCAACCTGGTGACCGACGTGGCCGCTGAGGAAGGAGCACTGCACCGTTGAGAGGACGTCACTCGGCGCGGCTGACCCTGTGTGGCCTCGGCGTGCTCGGCGCCGCGCTGGGTTGCCTCGGCTCATCGGGGGGCACCGCAGCTGCTGCGGGT
>Ga0302325_10019829_pt1 | contig 14124 bp, 14 predicted proteins | sample Palsa_T0_2_FD_201948 | JGI IMG/M metagenome (GOLD analysis project Ga0302325, IMG submission 201948) | Peat permafrost microbial communities from Stordalen Mire near Abisko, Sweden - Palsa_T0_2 | ecosystem: Environmental > Terrestrial > Soil > Palsa > Peat permafrost | place: Sweden: Abisko... | reverse complement strand
GCGAACTCCTTCTGGACTGCGGCGCTGACCGTGATTGTGCCGCTCATCGGGCTCGTGCACGGGTGCGCGGCCACGAGTTGTGAGTCGGGCGAACCGACCCCGCAGAGCCAGATAAGGACCGGGCCGGAAACGCCCATTGCGCCCAGGTGGATGTGAGCCATACTGGGCGGCCCGGTCAGCTTGGCGAACGTCAGCTTGAACGTCAACTGGTTGCCGCTCAGCGTTCCGGTGAACGATCCGCTCGCGCCAGCGTTCATCACGGCCTGCTTCGGAAACTCCTGTGCAGCCGTCAGCTTCGTCGACCAGACCATGCTTTGACTGCCCCCGGCGAGCGAAAGCGCGGTGAGAGTCAGTGCGATACCGCTTGTGAGAACCAGAGATGCGAAGAGCCTTTTCATCTTTCCCTCCTAACCTAGACCTGCCTCTTGTCTAAATCCACACAGACTTGAGTCGCGTCACGCCACCATCGCGGCGCGTCAGTCGGACTGGCCAGAAGGCGACGACAGCCTCCGCACGAAGCGGACGCATCCCCGTCACCAACCGGACGCTTGGGGCGACGAACTCCAACCACGCTCTTGAGGGAGGGACTCGCGCTGCGCGATCTGAAGTGTGAGATCACGCGGGCAGATCCGCGACGCCGGATGCTCGACGCTGCCTCGCCAGCCTAGCAGCCGCTCCGCGGAGTGGCCCGCTCTTGGCACCGAGCGGCGCGACGCCTCGAACTCCGCGAGAGCCCCGTGCGGTCGGCTGATGAGTGCGTGGGCGAGGCGCGTCCCGAGACAGCTCAGACAGAACACTCAATGCAGCTCCGAGACGATCGGGCTTCTTCGCGGCTTCACTCGAACGTCCTGGATGGTCGGCCGCGCCGTGCTGAAGGAACGACTCCCGGCGGGCTTCAAGGTCGCGTGGATCCTCTCGCCACAGCGAGCGCACGGGCCGCCACGGCCGTCTCAGGCGCGAGCGCCCCGCCGAGGTCACTCGTCGGTCGCCCGGCGGCGCCGGTGCCGTGGTGAGGCTCGAGAAGACAGGGCATACGTGCATCGAACGGAGCGGGCGCGGTCGGTGACCGTCGCGTAGGCGACGACCAGCGGTGGCTCCCGTCACGCTCGCGCCGGCGACCTTGAGGCGCGAGTTTCGATACTGCACGACATCCTGTGGGGCGACCTGCCGGGAAGAAGCCGAACGACTCGAGCCCGGCCGCGGCGGCGGAAAGGGCCCGAGTCAGCGCGTCCTCACGCGGACGCAGATTGGAGTGCAGGACGTCGTTGCGCTCCTCCGTCGACCGCGGCACCGATCGACAACGGAGCTGACCGAAGACGCTGGCGCACCAGCTTCGGTGTTCGCGATCCGACCGTGGTAGGTCGTCGCGCGGACGGAGAGGCCGCGCGGCCGATCGCGATCAGAGCCAGATCGGAACCCCGGGGTTCCGACCGCCGTGCGGCGATCCGGCAATACTAACGGCCGTGCGTCTGCCGTCCGTGCTCGCCGTCGCTGTCGTTCTCGCCTGTGCCGTATCTCTCTCTCCGGGGCCGGCCGTCGCGGCAAAGCCGCCCAACCCGCATGATCCGTGTGCGAACAGCGCGGGTCACGACATCTGCGGAACGACGTTCAGCGGTTCCTACGAGACCTACCGCTACGGCGTTCGCTGGTTCGGTGACTATCGCGACGCGATCCCGGGTGCGGCGCGGTCGTTCTGCATCGACCTGAACTACTGGTACCCGTCGCCCAGGTATGGCTACCGTCTGGAGCCCTCGACAACACTCACCAACCGTGACGGTGTAACGGTCCCGCGCGTGCGGGAGGAGAAACTCGCTTACGCGATCGCGACGTTCGGGCGCACGAACGATCCAACCCAGGATGAAGCGGTCATGCTGTACGTCCATACGCTGATGGGGGACGCGCGGCCCGGTGAGGTCGATCCGTCAATTCTGGGCGCCGGCGTTGTGTCGCGCTTCAACCGGATCAGCTCTGCGTCTTCCGCATATCACGGCCCTTACCGAATCGTCGCCCGAATGCCTCGCAACGTCGTCGTCGGAGGCTCTGCCGTCGCGACCGTTCGGGTCGTCTCCGCATCTGGCTTCGCGGTTCCGAACATCCGACTTCGACTGGTCGCGACGGGAGCGAGAGGCGTTCCAGGATCGATCGTGACGGATGGGTCCGGGATCGGGCAGGTATCCTTCTCCCCGTCGGGTGCGCTCGCGGGCGTCCGCGTCGCGGTCACAGCCCTGGGGCTCGCATCGACCCTTCCCGCGGTGTACCAGCCGACGGCCGGTGCGTCGTCCGCGAACGGGCAGCGGCTCGCCGTCCCGACGTTTCAGACGCTGAGCGCAACGTTCGGCTCGTCGCTCGAGAAAGTGCAGCTCAGGGTCGGGTCGGTCGCAGAGCCCTCGGCGATCGCCGTCGGTCAGGCAAGCAGCGATCGCTTCACGGTCGCGGGGGCCACCCCAGACTGGCATGGCACGGTCTCGGTGACAGCCTATGGGCCATTTGCAACGGTGGGCGCGATCCGGTGCGTTGCCGCGACGTCGGTCTGGAAGGGGTCGATTCAGGCGGGCAGCGAGGGCCGGTTCACCGTCGGGCCGGTGTTCTTTTCCAAGCCGGGTTGGTATGCCTATCGAGAGGTCGTACCCGGCGACCCCGGCAATACGGGCGTCTCATCGAACTGCAGCGACCCGTTCGAGCGAGTTCAGGTTCAGGTTCAGCCGATCCTTCACACCGTCGTGAGCGCCCCGACCCTCGCACCGGGAGCCTCGCTCTCGGACACGATCAGCGCGTCGGGCCTCGACGGCCAAGCAGCGAGCGTGCAGGCCATGCTCTACGGCCCGTTCGCGAGCGCCGCCGCGATCAACTGCGACGTCCCGATCTGGACAGGCACCGTCCAAGCGACAAGCGGCCCGGCCGAGACGCAACCCTTCATGATCACCGTTCCCGGCTACTACGCCTACCGCGAACAGATCATGGCACAGGGGTTCGTGCGCGCGACCACCAGCACGTGCGGCGAGGCCTCCGAGACCGCGATCGTCACATCGACGCCCGTCGTCGACACCGAGGCCAGCACACAGCTCATGGCTCCGGGAGAGCCGCTCAGCGACGCGATGAGCCTCAGCGGCCTCGGAACACTCGCCGTCACGGTCGATGCCGAGTTGTGGGGCCCGTTCGCGACAAAGAGCGCGATCAACTGCACCGGAACGCCGCTCTGGAGCGCAAACATCGTCGCCGCCGGCGCCGGCGAGTACCGGACGCCGCCGGTCGTCGTTCAGCGCGTTGGCTATTACACCTTCCGCGAGTCCATCGTCGCCTCGCCGGCGGTCGAGGCAGTGGCCGGCGCGTGCGGGGCGGCAACCGAGACCACACTCGTCGAGGCGCATCCGACCGTTGCGACGGTCGTCCAGAGCCCGATCGTCCGACCCGGGTCGGGTGTGGCTGACCTCATCCGCGTAACGGGCCTCGGACAGACGAAGGCGCGCGTCATGGTCCAGCTCTTCGGGCCGTTCTCGACACGCGAGGGAACCCAGTGCACGGGCGTGGCTTCCTGGCAGGAGACGTTGACGGTGAACGGCGACGGAACCTTCCGCAGTCCGGCGGTGCGGCTCGCGAAGGCCGGCTTCTACGTGTTCCACGAACGCCTGATCGGCTCGCCGCTGATCACGGGCGTCACAACTCCCTGCGCGCAGACCTCGGAGACGGCGCTCGGCGCGCCAATGATCATCACCGGCCGCGGCGATGTCACCGAGCAGGTGCTCGTCGCGGCCGACGGACCCGCGCCGACCAGCCTCCAGATCCCCTCACTGGGAATCGATGCTCCTGTTTCGTCGATCGGGATTGACCTCGCAACCGGGGACCTCGGGGTCTCACCCGACATCCACAAGCTCGGCTGGTGGCGCGACGGTGCCGCGCCGGGGGCCAGATCGGGAGCCGTCCTGATTGCGGGCCACGTCGACAGCGCGACGGCGGGAGCGGGCGCGCTCTTCCCGCTCAAGAACGCCCGCCCCGGTGCCCTCGTGCAGGTCACGATGTCGAACGGGCAAACCCGCAGCTACAGGGTCTTGTCGGTGCACCTCTACCTCAAACGCGACCTGCCGCTCGACGTGTACTCGCAGACCGGTCCGCCGCGCCTGGTGATCGTCACCTGCGGTGGCCCGTTCGACACGGCCACCCGCCACTACGACGACAACGTCATCCTCACGGCCGTTCCGACCTGACCCGGAGCCGCACGACCTCGCGAGCGCGAGACCACCGCTTGCCGGCCACGCCGCTCTCACGGCCCGAGGAAACGGGTGAGCTTCGGCCCAGCGGGTGCCCGCTGGGCCGAACGAATGCCGGTCGTGCCGAGCTAGATCAGAGCTGGATCCCTGCACCCATCGGGCCGAGGAGCTCCCGTTCCGCACGCAGCCAATTTTCGACCGCGTCTCCCCCTTCGCCCGACTCGTGAATCGTGTACGCCCGGGTCGCGATCTCCTCGAACCCGGGTTCCTCCGGCAGCGGCTCTTCCTTCGCGACAACCTTTGCCTTCCTGGTCCTGGTAGCCAATTTTGCCTCCTCGGGGAGCCGGCCCCACCGAGGTCGACTCCGCCTCGTCGCGGTCAACAGCGCCCGATGGCACCGAGGTACCAGACTAGGAGATGGCCCGGACAGAACGCGGCGCGCGCAAACGGGTCCGCTTCGCGAACGGGCTCCAGACGGCTGACAGGCGGGCCGTGCCCGAAAATGGAGAGCGTGGCTCGAGGAGAAAAACGACGGCTCGCGACAACCTGCCGCCGTTTTCGCTGTCACAGTTTTCGCTCTCCTACCCAGGCGCGAAGCTGGGACTCGCGTCGGGGAGGAGCGATGCACAGCAGAGCGACGCAGTGGCGGACAGGATGTCGGAGCGACTCGCCCTGCTGGCCGCCGGCAAGCCGGAGCCTCCGCGGAGGCTCAGCGCGACGCCGCATTGGTCTCGCTCGTGCTCGGGCAGGGCTTCTCTCGGTCGCCCTCGGCGTGCCGCGATAGGCGCAGATCGCCGCCGCTCGATGCGCTCTCACTCTCGGCGGTCAAAGACTTGAGCAGCCCGCCCATGATCCCTTGAGCGCGATCCTGCCCGGGTGATGGGTTCCGTCAGAGAGCACGCCGTCGACCGATCCAGACTTCCCGCCCGCGCTGATCGTGATCGTGCCGGACTGCGACATCCACTGGTAGGGATCATTGGTGGTGAGATAGACACCGCCCTCCGTTCCCCCGGACGAGTTGGCCTTCATGCCGTAGGTACCACCGAACTTGGAGACGTCGAGTTCGAGGCTCAGATCGGCGATCTTCTCCGTCTTGCCACCCTCCTTGAGCGTGACGTTGTTCCACGTGATGACGTCGGTTCCGGCCTGAGGACTGATGGTGCAGGCGGGCTGGTTTCCGGGCTGCAAGGACGCAGGCACCTTCAATGACCCGACGACCTCACCGGAGAAGGTGAAGGAACCCGACGACCCCTCGGCCGCGGCGGTACCCGGCGCCGCAGATGTCGCCACGAAGCTGAGCACCATCGCCGAGGCCAAGAGGACTCGCAGCCCGACCGATCGACGGCGACGTCCCCGCCGATTGTGTCGCTCGAAAACCCTGACCTCGTCGCCCGTCAGATGAAAGTCCCGCATGCGGCCCCGGCTCTCTCGACACGCTCATAGTGCGGAGGGTCCCCCCGCCTTGTCAAGTCGACCGCTTGGCTGCTCGTGATGGCCCTCGGCCGCGGCTCGCAGGAGATGCACACACCTGAGGCCGTTCTCCGAGCTGCCCGGCGCTCGGATCTCGAGCGGTGTGCTTCAGTGACTGGCCTGCGGTGCGGCTTAAACGGGATGATGGCGACAATAGGCGCGCGACGGCCACACCGCGAATAGACGGTCGGATGGAGTAATCTGAAGAGATCGAATAGAATGCCCACCACGGGATATATCGATAACTGAGGGCGTTGGGGGATAAAGAGTGGCACCGCGAGCGAAAGATTTCTTTCATGCGATTAGGCTGCACGGCGGCCACGCGGTTTTCACCTCGACACCTCGAAGGCCTACGTTCGTGGTTGACATCGTGATCGCCGACGGAAGCGAGCTGAAAGACAGACTTGTTAGGGAAGGGCTTGATCCTGGAGAGGTTATCTTGAAGTACTGCTGGCCCAGGTACAGGCCTCCTCTCGGCTCCGGAATACGATCGAAGTTCAAGTCTGAGAGCCTGTTTGCCCAGTTCGAGAGGCTTATTACCATGCATCATGAAGCACCTTCGGGGTTTCCTATGCCCGTGGCAACCGTCAGGAGCATCGACGGTGGGTTCGCAGGCTACATCCTTGAATACATCGAAGGAGAGACGTTGCAGAACATCATCTCTTTTGGAATGTTGAAGGAGGCGAGAAGACAACTCGGCATAGTAGAATCCACGATCACAAAGCTTCATATCAAAGGCATGAGCCACGGCGATATTAACTCGTCTAATATCATCGCCGCGGACGACGGTAGAACTGTTCTTATAGATCCGGTACCGAATCCGGGCCCGGGAACAAAGCTCCAGGACGAGATCTGCATTGGCCAGATACGGAAACAGATCGATACGTACGATCACCGGCATTTTGCGCTCTGAGACGATCCCCGAATCGTTGCGCCGCCGCGACAGGTAGGCGAGGGGTCGCGCTGCCAAGCCTGGAGCCGAGCGCGGGCTGCTGCGCATCCGGCCGCCTGGGCCGCCGAGGAGATGCGCGAGTCGCCGAGGGCACGATCGAGGTGCTCGAGAACTCCTCCGCGGCAACGCGAGATACGAACCCGAGCCAGCGAGCCATTCCCAGCCGCCCGAGCCGCCGCTCCCAACGCACCCGGACGACGAACCAGGGTGCGCACCCGATCGGCGAACCGACGTCTCGCGCGCGAGCGTTGAGTCGTCGCGAAGCGAACGCCCGCACGATTGACCACACCTCGCAGCGCGCTCCTGGCCGCCCCTGCTCCGGGCCTCCCTCCGAACGCGAGGGATGGCGCGCACGAGGTCGCTCGACCCCGGAGTGCCGCGGGTGGATCGAGCGCCCGGACGCCGTCATCTGGGAACGAGATCACCGGCGCCGGAAGACCGAACGTGCGAAGGAAGGGGAGGGCGACCTGCGTGCGCCCCCGTCCGGAGGCCAGGCTCTCGCGAGGCGCAAGCGTCGCTCGCGTTTCCGACATCTCGACCAGGCGAGGTGAATCAGTGCACGCGCAGTCGCGACCGCCCGTCCGCGTTGCCATCGGCGACTGCCCGGTATACCGGAACGAGTTGACTGGTCACGAGCCCGGTTGTCGCGGTTGCCTCATCGATGATCGGCCAGAGTCGTTGAATCTCTCGCGGCTGGTCGATGATGACGGTGACAACGGGGACATGCCGGCGAAGGGATAGCAGCCGGTCGCCGTGGGGAGCGTGGTCGCCGTGATAGCCCCAGATGCCGCGCAGCGTGGTCGCGCCGGCGGCATTCGCGCCTCGGAGGCGGCGGATGAGCTCGACGTAGAGTGGGTGACCGTCGAGCCGGGACTGCTCGCTCGCGAAGATCATGAGTTTCTGGCAGAGCTCGGGGGCGCTGTCTTTCTGCGCTGGACCATGGCCGAGCTCGGCGATCTGGGCTCCGTCGCGTTTCAGCACCCGGACAAGCTCAAGCGTCAAGAGCGGCCGTTCGAGCAGGCTGCCGAGCTTTGGAAGTGCCTCGGCGATCGCCGCTCCCGCTCCGACCGAGACGATCATGAGCGGGACGTTCGCGTTCCGCCCGAAAAAGCGTGCGCGCCGACGCTGGCCGTGGCTTGTGCCGTCGACACCGAGGAAGACAGTGGCGCCGGCCATGTCGTGTCGCTGGAGCATGTCCACGATCGCGATCGCCGCGGGTCGCCCGTAAATGCGCTCGTTGCGGCCACAGTAGATGGTGAGCTTGGTCACGTCGTGCTGGTCGGATAGCTCGACCACCCCGATGCGACCCGTCAGCATCCGCGAGCGCTCCACGGTCAGGAGCCCACCAGGGAGGCGCTGGCGGAGTTCGTCGATCACCGGCTCGACGCGACGGCGAGAATCGACGCCGATCGCGACGAGCGGGAGGTCCTCGGAGAGGCTCAGCAACCGTTGGGTCTGCAGCCGGTGTTTGCTGCCGAATCCTTCCGTTCCTCGCAGAAGGATGCTCGTGTGGAAGGCGTGGCGCTCATAGAGGTCGATCAGCTCATCCGCGAAGAACTGGCCGTTGTGACGATCACCTTCGCCGAAGTAGGTTGTCAGCTTGAGGCAGTCCTCGTTCATAGCACTCCTCCCAGGCTATGTCCCGCAGCCGCAGCGGCGAGTCCGACGACGAGGCTGCCCAACACGTAGGCGAGCAACGGCCGCCGATCATCGTCCGAGCCGAGACGATGCGCTTCGAGCATCCAGGTCGAGAAGGTCGTGTAGGCGCCAACGCTTGCGGTTCCGGCCAGCAGAAGCGTCGTCCCGCCAAGTCCCGCACCGACGAACCAGCCAAGCACGAAGCTGCCGGTCACGTTGATGAAGAAGGTGCCCCAGGGGAACTCGGCCGCGGTCCGCGACGAGATCGCGGCGTCGACGAGGAAGCGTACGACGGAGAAGCTGCCGCCGAGCGCGGCGACGGCAAGCCAGATCCACAGCGCCACTAGAGCGTCCTCACTCGACGCACGGCTGCCGTCGCGATTCCAACTGCGGCAAAACCAGCAGCGAGGGACGCCGTGCAGTAGGCGAGCGCGAGACCGACGTGCCCCGCGTCGATCAGCTTCACGAGCTCGACCTGCAGCGTCGAAAAGGTAGTGAGACCGCCACAGATGCCGGTCCCCAGGAACGGCCGTCTGTAGGACGAAAGTGGGAGACGTTCCTGCAGACGGGTCGTGAAGTAGCCGAGCAGGAACGACCCGGTGACGTTCACCGCAAAGGTCGGCCACGGCCATGAGGACGCTCCCGTGGTGATCACACGGGCAACCGCCACACGCGCCAGCGTGCCGAGGGCGCCTCCCACGAAGATCGCCGCAAGCTCGCGTCGATCAATGGTCGGCATCGGAGCCCCGAGCGGAGGTTGAGGGCGCGCGCCGCGGAGAAGGAGGGGCGATCGGGATGCGGGCAAAGAGGCTCGTGACGGTTCTCAGCACGAATTCGGAGTACTCGTCAGAAGCCATCAGCCCGAGGGGGCGATTACGGCGGGCCTCATCGCCGCAACGGAGTCTAACTATGGGGAATGGGTCGAGCCAGCTCCACCCGGCGGAGGGGCGAAAGGGAAACTCAGAGGCGCGCCAATCAAGCTTGGCGGAAAGCGTGAGCTTCCGAACCGCCGTCCCCACGAATGATGGCTTCTACCCCACCGAAACAAGCACCGAGAGGACGATCGGGACGAATGCCGCAGGCGAGTGATGGCCCCATCCACTGCCTGGAGGTCGGGCTCGCTCGGCCGCGCTCTGTTGACTGCTATCGCGCTTGAAGACGGTGTCAGCGCTTGCCAGCCAACTGTTGTGCTGCTTCGAGGACCGGCTTGACGGGAGGGAGCTGGCTGAGGGTTCCCGAGACGAATGAGTAGCGGAGCACCCCGTCGCTATCGACCAGGAACGCGCCGCGCGTGTTGAGCGGTCGGAACGTTTCGAGCCCCTCTTCTATGAGAACACCGAGCGCTTTCGCCGCTTGCCACTCCCAGTCCGAGAGGAACTCGTACCGTTGGCCGAGCTGTTCCCGCCACACATTGAGCACCTGAGGGGAGTCGTGGCTGACCGCCACGAGGCGCACCCCGAGCTCGTTGAACTCGTCGAGGCGTGCGCCGAAGCCGCACACCTGCGCCTCGCAGCCCGTTCCGGCCGCGAGGCTGCCCGTGAACGCGAACGGGAAGAAATGGAGGACGACTGGACCCTCCGCCACGAGCTCGTCGGAGGTAACGACCTCGCCCACCTTCCGCACTACCCGAAACGGGTCGACCTTGCTGCCGATCTGTGTCAACGTTCACTCTCCTCTCCTGTAGCGATCATCCGACGCGACGCGACTCGTCGCGAAGTCGTCGTTGTCAGATCCTATGGCCGCGACCGGGTCGCGGGCTGAGGCTGAAGTGAGCTCGACCGCGACGTCGCGGAGGAGCCCTCCTGCAACACGGATTCGGGCAGATCGAGTCGCCGCGCCGCTCACCGCGGGACCGCACGCCGACGGGCTCAGCGAATCATTCGGTGCCATATTCGAGAGCGCCAACAACCAAAGGCGCGCGCGTTCGTCGCCCACAAACCAAGCTCAGCAGCGATAGCTCCCGGCGAAACTGAGGCTGGCCCCCAGAGCCTCCTTGCCCGTGAAGGTTCCATGTGAGTGTCCCTGCGCAGTGATCCTGACGATGCTCATCCCGAGCTGAAGCCGCCCGGAAAACGCATACACGGACCCCGACCCGCGAGAGCCTGGCGTCGCTTCTACGCGCCCTTGCCGGCCTGTGCGCCGTGCGGGCGGAGCCGGCCGGCGGGCAGGTGTTCGTCGGCCCAGCGGCTGATCTGTTCGAGGGCGGGCAGGAGGGCGCGACCTGTATGGGTCAGCTGGTAGGCGACTGAGAGCGGTGGGCCTTCGTCGACGGTGCGGGTGATGAGCCCGGCGTTCGTGAGCGCTGCGAGTCGCGTGGAGAGCATCGAGTCGCTGATCCCAGGGACGGCGCGTGCAAGCTCGCCGAAACTCGCCAGACGGTCGCTGAGCGTTCCGAGGATCACCCCGGTCCAGCGCCTGCCGAGCAGCTCGAACGCCCGGACGAGTGAGGCGTCACTCTGCGCGCACGCCTCGCTCCCGGCGACAGGCCGAGATGGGGTCGCCCTCGCCACCGGAATAATACTAGCACGATAGTAGTTACTTCTATTTTAGAAGCAGGCCGACCGCAAGAAACGGAGACCAACGTGACCACCCAAACCCCCGCCTCCACAGAGGCCCGCGCGCCCGAGGCGTTCCCGCTTGTGCTCGGCCTCGATACCTTCGGCGACCTGATCTCCGACCGGGACGGCCGCCCGCTGACACACGCGGAAACGATCCGCAGCCTCGTCGAGCAAGGCGCGCGCGCCGACCAGGTCGGCATCGACTTCTTCGGTATCGGCGAGCACCACACGAACGACTTCCCGATGCCCGCCGGCGACGTCGTCCTCGCCGCAATCGCCGCGCGCACGACCCGAATCCATCTCGGCTCGGCCGTGACCGTTCTCAGCTCCGACGATCCCGTCCGCGTCTTCCAGCGCTACTCGACCCTCAACGCGATCTCCGGCGGACGCGCCGAGGTGATCCTCGGCCGCGGCTCGAGCATCGAATCGTTCCCGCTCTTCGGCTACGACCTCGCCGACTACGAACGCCTCTTCGAGGAGAAGACCAACCTCTTCGCCGCACTGATGAAAGGCGGCCCCGTCAGCTGGAGGGGCGCCACCAGGGCGCCCCTCCACGACCAGGACGTCGTGCCGCACCTCGAGTCGGGCGCCTTCCCCGTCTGGATCGGCGTCGGCGGCAGCCCCGAATCGGTGATCCGCGCCGCGCGCTACGGGTTCTCGCTCATGCTCGCGATCATCGGCGGCCCGCCGGCACGATTCGCACCGTTCTCGCAGCTCTTCCACGAAGCGTTGCGGGAGTTCGGGCAGCCGACGCGGCCGGTCGGCGTGCACGCCCCGGGCCACGTCGCTGAAACCGACGAGCAAGCCCGGGCGGAGTTCTGGCCCCACTGGCGCGAGACGCTCACCCGCGTGAGCAAGGAACGTGGCTTCAGACCCCCAACCGAGGAGTCGTTCGCCTCGGACGTCGGGCCCGAGGGCGCCCTCTACGTCGGCTCACCCGAGACCGTCGCCACCAAGATCGTCAGCAATCTCGAGCTGCTCGGAGCGAGCCGCTTCGAGCTCAAGTTCGGGATGCCGGGCCTCACCCACGACCAGCTCATGACCACGATCGAGCTCTACGGCAACCAGGTCGCACCGCGCGTCCGGGAACTCGTCGGCTACGACCCGATCCTTCCACAACCCCTGACCAGAGACACCAGCCTGAGGCCCGCAGCCGCACCAACGACATAGGGAGACACTGTGTCCGGAGTCATGGTTGGAATCGACGCCTCGCCCGCATCGCGGGCTCTTCGCGACCGACGGCGCGCTCGCCCGCCGCGTGTGGCGCGTGTGGCCGAGCGACAGCTCGATTGCGCGCCGCTCCCAGACACACCGGGCCAGTTGTCGCCGGGATGGTGCAAGCAGATCGGGCCGGTCGGCGTCTAAACTCCTCCCCGATGCCCAGTTACGCAGCCGACATCAAGCCGCTCTTCCGGGAACGCGACCGCAGCTCGATGCTCCGCCACTTCGACCTCTGGTCATACGAGGACGTCGTCCAGAACAAGGACGCCATCCTCGGTCGACTCGCCGACGGGGACATGCCCTGCGACGGTCCCTGGGCGGCCGAGCAGGTCGAACTCTTCCGAGGCTGGGTCACGGCCGGAGCCCCCGCATAGCCCAAAAACGGCTGATCTCGCTCGATCGTCGACGGACTCGCGGTCGGTACAGCCTTCGCTGAGCGCCCCCTGAGCCTCTGGACCACCTCTGTGGCGAGGAGGGGGGTCGACGCAAGCGGCGGACTGATGATGCTTCCGTTGGGTGACAATGTTTTCTGGGTGACAATCTTTCGATCGGGCTCAGCTGGCCCGGTAGCGCTTGGCGAGCTCCGGGCTTTGCGCTCCGAAGGCGGCCAGGTCGGCCTGGGACACCGCCTGCAGGAGGTCTGCTTTCTCAACACCGGGAGCGCAGACGACTTCGCCCAGCTCTAGGCCGCGCAGGCTGGCGGTGACCACGTCTTGTGCGGACATGCGGGGGACCGTGCTGAGGTCGAGCCCCTGACGCTCGTGGAACTCGGTGGCCACTACGCCAGGACAGAGAACCTGGATCCTCAGGCCCTCAGATTTGAGCTCTTCGTGCAGGACCTGAGTCATCGCGACGATGTGCGCCAGAGTCCCCGCGTAGACCGCGCGCCGAGGTAGCTGGGCCTGCTCGGCGGGACCGCTGAACGCGAGCATTCCCGACACATTGATGATCGTTCCATGCTGGCGTGCCACCATCCCGGGGACTGCGGCGCGGACGAGCATTGTCGGGGCGACCACCTTGACGTGCACCAATTCGCGAGCCTTGTCGGCGGGAAGCTCGGCGATGGGCATGTAGTGCGCCACGCCGGCGTTGTTGACGAGCATCGTAAGCGGCTGTGAGCTGCACGCCTCGGCGACTACGTCCACGCCTTCGTCAGTGGACAAGTCCGCGGCCAAGGGTTGGACGGTGACGTTCGTGAGTGATGCTGCGAGCTCTTCGAGCCGGTCCAGACGTCGGCCTACGACGACGAGGTTGTAACCGTAGGCCGCCAGGCGCTCGGCGAAGGCTTTGCCGATTCCGGACGATGCTCCAGTGATGAGTGCGAGCTGGCTCATGAGTGCTCTTCCCTTCGTGTCTCGGTCGCGCCGGGCAGATCGTGAGAGGTTGGTTCCGCTTTCAGTGAGCTGCCGGCGTCCACGCTGGTCGCTCCAAGCCTGTCAGCAAGCGCCCCTGTTTCGAGCCCGGGTGACTGACCCCAACTAGCCCAGGCCAGAGCCGCTAATCGCAGGTCCTGGCGTTCGCGCCCGTTCACGCCGGTTCGCTCGAAACTGCCGACCCAAACCCCGTGCGCGGCGTGATCCAACTCACTGTCGCCACGCAACTCGTAGCCTCGCCCATCCCATTCTGGCACCAAGAAACGCGTGTACACGTGTAGCCGTCTTGCAGGGAAAAAGTATGGGCGGCACTGGGCCCGAACCAGTCGCGCTGGCTGTCCACGCTAGACCGTTTTGATCCGGAATCACGGAATCAGCTTTTTTGCAGGCACTTCCTTGCGCGCCCAGGAGCAATGGTTTCGGTCCTGAGCAACTTTCTGCGGGTTCTCATGTGGTCAATAGGTGGTCAGCGGGCGTTGCTCGTGCGGTAAACCTGGTTCTCTTTCGCACCTATGGTGCATATGCATCTTGCCTCGGTGGGTTTGGGGAGTGCGGTCGGCATGCTGAGTGTTGCGAAGCTGGTGCTGGGTCAGGAGCGCTATTACGAGCAGCAGGTCGCTGTGGGTCTCGACGACAATTCCGCGGGGCGGGGTGAGTCGCGGTCTGCGCGTGGTCGAATCTTGCGGGTCATAGCGTATCCTTCCGTT
>Ga0302325_10019824_pt1 | contig 14126 bp, 14 predicted proteins | sample Palsa_T0_2_FD_201948 | JGI IMG/M metagenome (GOLD analysis project Ga0302325, IMG submission 201948) | Peat permafrost microbial communities from Stordalen Mire near Abisko, Sweden - Palsa_T0_2 | ecosystem: Environmental > Terrestrial > Soil > Palsa > Peat permafrost | place: Sweden: Abisko... | reverse complement strand
GTCTCCGAAATGCAAAACAGAAGGAAAAGGAAATTTGCTGCACGTCGCGCTCTTCCTTTCCTTTCTCCGCACCAGTGACAGGCTCGAGCAAGAACCGATATGGTTAGGAAAGAAAGACCTTCAAGGAAGGTCGAGACTAGGCTAAGTGAGTCTCACTGATAAGTACTCGACCACGGATCGAATGCGTCTCAGCTCGTTCAAAAAATGCACATCCATGTATCTATATTCAGAATCAGAAGGAGCAGGAACTTTGTTGCAGGTCGCACTTTTCTCGTACTTTCTCCGCAGTGAGCCCGCACCAATGAGAGAGCCTTAAGAAGAGAGCAAACAGGTACAACTAGCTAACCCTCAACCATAAATCCAAAGCCTCTAAGTTGGCTCAAAAATTTCATTCTCGGTCTCTAGAGTCCAAAACGGAAAGAGAAGACAGTTGTTGCAGGTCGCGCTTTCACGCTGCTTTCTCCGGACCTATGAGAAGCTCGCTGACAGAGGCAGAGGTATAGGCAAGGCTGGCTTCTACTCTACTGAACCATGTGTGAAAGGTTTTAGAGTAAGCCGAAATAGCTAGTCATTCAAATAAAAGTAGTTGAATGGAAGGGAGAGGAAGGGAAGAAGGACACGCACCGATTTCCTTTCTCGGGAATAATGAAAAGCTTTAAGAAGAGGAGATAAAAGATCTATTGCACATCGCAAGAATCAAAAACCCTATACGTCCGTAGATCTCACTCTGTAACGCTCACGGTCACCTCTCCAAACTGCACGAGATAGAACGAGAAGTTCAAGTCTAGTAGGCTAGTTGCTAGCTGGCTAGCTTAATCAGGGCGGTGGGTGGAGGAGTAGAGAGGACATGAATATTTCCCAATGAAGAAGGGGATAGCCTTTTGTTGCACATCGCACTTCCCGTGCTGCTTTTACCCACCTTTAAAAGACTATTCAGGAAGGACAGACAGGTGCAAGTGCGGTAGGCTAGCTCGCTAGCTCAAATCTCATCCATGGGTGGTGCAAATGAGAAAGAAGAACCTTTTCCAAATGAAGAAGAGAAATATTCTTGTTGCATCTCGCACTTTCTCTTATTCTTATCCCTCCTCAAAAGCTTAGAAGCAGGAAGGGACGGTCTCTGTTGCACATTATCGGCGCGAGGAAACTCGCGTCCCCACATCCTCCTTCATCCTGATCCTCAATCAGATTTCCAGGCTTCCCTATCCAAACAACCAAACCTCAAGACAACATCAATTAGAAATTCTAGGCTGATTGTTGAAGCCCGAAGCAGAGCAATCCTAAACTTTTGTTCGGGATGGCAACGTTCTCGGGTATCTGTACCTCACCTTGCCGAGGATCAACTTCATGGATCACTGAACATTTGAACTCCAATTCAAGGAAATTGATTCTGTTGCGCGTCGCGATACTACCTGTTTAGTCCTACTCTTAATCTTTCGACTCGTGAAAAATAAGTGGTTTGCAGCTAGATAATTTGAGGTAGTTTGGGAGAGGAGAGGTAAGTAGGGTAACGGTGATGTTCCGTGGTTTGTGGAGCGGGCGGCATATAGGGCGAACCATGGATTTTGAACTGGAGGAATGATTCTTGGTGCGGTAGGTGGTCTGGGTATGTGAGATAGGTAAGGGATGGAAAGAGTTGGGGAAATTGTTTGGGGCGTGCAGGGATGGGGGAGGGGAAACGGTCGCTGGGCAGGATTTCGAAACTTCACTTTCGAAATTGATTGGAACGGAGGTATTGAATGATAGAAGGAACGCATATGTAACTATCAAAGGCTAGTATCTAACGGGAATCGTCGTACCATTGGAAAGCACTTCAGCAACGACCTTTTCCCCAATAAAACTTCCTAAAGGCTGCGACAATGAAGCGCGGAAAAGTGATCACCGCAACTAAGATTTGAAACCCCACCCTCGCTGCCAAAATCGCGGGAGTGGCGTAGGGCTGCAGGTCCCCATTACTGAGGACTAATTCCGAGTTTTGTTGCACGCCAGCCGGATTCCGGCATTCTTCTGCTGGATTTCCGCCGGAGATCTCGGAAAATAATCCGCTCCGCCTACGACTCCAGATGAAGCGAAGCGAGCGTCAAACGATTTTAAATAGTGTTTCCCGCTCAGTGCCGACGAATTCCAGCTTTTTGTCGCCGAGGAAGAGATATGAGGGTAGGTTTCGTTGCTATTGTGGAAGGGAAAGGAGGGTACGTGGCACCAAGGACTCAACTGCGAGCTCTCCCCAAGCATCTCCGAAGTAACAAGGAGGCACAGCTCTGTTGTACATCGTAAAGCATGGGATGAAGGCAAGCAAGTCCATTATCTAAGATATTCATCATTGGCAGGGTAGAGCAACTCATCAGTCTGATATCGGGAGAGCTGCGCGTGCCGAGGCTGCCGGTTTCTTGATGTCTATAGAAATTTTGACGTGGATGAGCGGGATGGTTTTGTTTTAAGTCTTCATGTGAGATCAATTTGAGCTAAGGTAAGATTGAAGTAAGTATATGAGACACGTTCATCAAGTTGTAATGTCCCAAAGCTAAGTTGCATAGTTGAGAGAAAAGGCTTTTGCAGGAAAAGAGGGCATCACGCAATAACTGAGAGTCGTAAGAAGTGGAGAAGTTAAGGTATGCTATATCCCAAGCATCTTTCACATCAGCTGAACTTGCTGCTCCGGATTTGTGACAGCGGCGAAAGTGAGGCTCAGAATAAAATGCCTCGTGGCTCGAGTCTTGACTAGCAGGGACTTTACCATGGAAAGGTTTTAAGCTTAGCTAAAATCGACAACGCGGGTACCTGAGATGTCAAAAACGGAAGGAGACCATTCTTGTTGCACTTCGCACGTCTATCTTACTTTCTCCGCTCTAATAAAAGATAGGAAGACGAGGTCCAAATTCTGGTAGACTGGCTCGCTAGCTTTGACCGAACTAGGGCAGGAATATTTGGGAGATATAAAGTTTTCCCAACGAAGAAGAAAGGGTGCTTTGTTGCATAATATAAGAGGCGGTTAGAGCTGGGACAGGGAATAACATATGAGGAGGTGATTCGCCTCTCTTTTTAACGGAAGGTGTGAGAAGTGATATATTCCGGAAGACGCGAAGTAGAGTTTGCCGTTCACATCAAATTTAATCGATTTGGCCGTCTTTTTAGGACTGCACGACCTCCCTTGTAAGGGAGAAAAGAATCCCTTTGGAAAGCAGGGACTTGAGAAATAGTGCTCTGTCACACATCTTCGGGCTCTGGAAACAGAGTTGGCTCGATAGTGAACTTTTCTGGGAACCAATGACTTCATCTCCACCAACAACTGGAGTATAATATCGATATACTTGAAAACCAGGAAATCTTTGAAGAGAAAAAATCAGGATGAGCTCCGGCCCCGAACAGAGGTCTGTTCGTGGGGCGGCTCGCGGATAAATGCTATTAGCCCTATTGGTCCCAAGAATCGGAAGAAAACTGGGGCAAACCCCAGTTTGTTGCAAATCGCAAGGGAAAAGTAGAATTTGTTAGTCGTGGAAGAGAATCTGAGTGGCGTTTCGTTGGGGAGAGGTGGAATGGTTTGAAGTGGAGGACAAGGTTCTCAGAAAGTTTGAGGTAGGTGACTCCAACAAGAAATGTTGTGGAAGAAAATTTTCAAGAAACAGGGATCTGGGCATGAATACCGGCAAAATTAGCCTCTACCAACTAAGTCTTGTTTGCTTTCTCCAAAGCGAGGATCATCCTTCGACACAGGGCGGCACGTGATACCGTCAAACAGCTTCACGTGATACTTCTCATCGCCGAGGAACCGACCATCTTAGTCAGTCCCACGTTGTGAACAGAATCTGAAACATCAGTGAACACATTGAACATCCCCCTCGGTAAGTTGCAGAAAAGGTGTCTGGGAAGATCCGATTTGATGGGATACGATCCGTGCAATCAAATAATTTGCAAACGCCTCGCTGAGATCTGTGGGACGTTCTAACAAGATCGAACAGACATGAAATACAGTAGATTTGCAGAACCTGACACGTCGCCTGGATAGTGGCCGCAATCTCAGCCTCATGCGGAGTGCCTCACTTTGCTAAATGTAGATGCAGCTTGACACGTTTGAGGGGCGCACAAGTTATGGGGGGGGAACTCCTCCACGCGAGATGCGAGGGTCAGAGAAAAATCTTCCTAGATCGTCAGCTTCAGAACGGGGTGATCCCGTCTGGTCGGTACGAACTGCGGAGATTACGTTACCTTACTCGGGGGGCCCAAACTCTCGGATTGAAGAGGGTTGGGACCGTGGTTCGGATTATTGACTGCAGAAAAGTCAGAAAGTCTTCTAGAAACCGAGCTAGAAGGTCTTGGATGCCTTCTTGGTGTCAACTTCAGGCAATGTGGAGGCCCTGAGCGAAGCTAATGTGGTGGAACTCAAACGGGATGGGTCCAACCTTGCGCAGACGAAGTTGAGATGAAAGCCCAGGGGGCACCAGGGCTCGCGGCTGGGGCCCTGGCAGGCTGGCATGGGGATGCATTAGTTCCTGTTCCGGGCCGTTTCCACGCTTCCAAATTGTTTCCAGATGTTCCACTTACGGTCCACCGCAAAGCCCTGTGAACTAACGGCCGCCCTTGAGGTTCGCATGTTCGTGCGCTCGGTGAGGCGGCTTCAGAGTCAGGGATGAACCGTGGCCTGCATTTTCTCTTTCCAAGCTTCCACTCTTCCACGCGAGCTTCTGGGAAGCAAGGAAGGGCCGCCTCGGCAGGTTCATCAATCAATGGTCGGGATGCCGAGGTGGGTGCTGTTGCCGTAGTCTCCTTGCCGGTAAAATGCTTTTGTCGCATGTACAGTAACGAAGTTACGAAGGGTAACACCAGTCAGGAAGCCCAGTCGGCGAGGAAGCCATCTGTTCGACGCCGCTGTTGTGTTGACGGAAATGACCCATTCCGGAAGGACCTTCATCTGTCAGAGGCAAAGCACAGTGAGGCTGCACGATAGGACCGATTGTGTGTTTGTTGAAAGAAGAATGTTTTGTGAGCTGTTATCTCAGACTTCAAAGACGAAATCTGAGGTGCTACGAATGGGTTGAGAAGGTACGTTGATCGGGCTCCAGTTCCACGGCTGGGAGCATGAGGCGTCAAAGTTAAAAGGCACAGCGTGCAGAATCCTGCGCTCGCACCCAATTCGATCTGGCCAGAATGAAGAAACAAATCTCGATTCTTGGGCGAGATCGACCTGTCAAAGCAAACAAAGAAAGTTCAGCGACTTGTCTTACGACAGCCGTTTGACTCGTTTTCTTCTTATACCATTCGGTTGAAACCACGTTTTTCTATCCACGTTGTTCAGGGCTGTGCATCGTAAACTGAAGTTTCTCGTCAGACTCGGAAAAGAGGGTAAGACGAAGCAACACGACCGTCTTGCTCCTACGGTGCCATGCGTTGTGCTCGTCGCACTCGTACGTTGTAACTTTCGAAGATAAGAAAAGTTCCTCTAATACATGCTGTCAGACTTCACAGACTGTACGATCGACACAGAAATCGCAGTGAACTTCGTACCTGACATTAGCGCAGTACCTCCTCAGTAGCGGGCCCGGCAACGAACAGCTGCAACCCTGCAAGGTTTGGTTGAACTCATGGCCGACCGGGACTTCATAGTGAGGAGCCGCGGTGTGGATGGCTGGTTGCCGACCAGGTTGGACCTTGGGAGCAGAAAGGTTGGAGCAATTTTGGAACTGTCGGGTTTGCGGGCAGCCTGCAGGATGCCACGATGGCCCCTTGTCTGACAGACGATGCACAGAAGATCAAAATGACCCCAAGGGCTTCTGCTATGCCCTGATGATACCCGGAAGTGGAGCCGCCGTGGGAACGTGACCCGCTCAAGGCAGTTGTGACTTGTGAGAGAACTAGTCATAGAAATCAATCAATCTGGGTGCAGATCAGTCACTTGAATGACACGGCGCCTGAAAGCGACCTCTCATTCCTCCACTGGCGATGGATCTGACACTGGGACGTCGCCTTCAGGTACGAAGTATGACTGTCTTTTGCGACTCGGGAGTGGCCACGGCACGTCAGCCTAGAGCCACTCAGGGCTCAAACGCCGTGTGAGGCGTCGCCGTCACGAGCTTTGGCACTTGTACTGGTCGAAGTACTGCGATAGTGCACGTATCGTAGAGTCACAGCACTGTACTGCACTGCCCAGCACAGCTGGACAGGCAGAAGCCGGGCTCAAGAGGCGAGCAATGCAGTGGAGCAGTGAAAATGAATTTTGCTTGTGCCTTGCTTGAATCACATTACGGCGCCAGGCGGAGGGCGGGATTGGGGTGAAGCGTGTTCAGTGATATCGATATCGCTGGCGCTGCGCTGTTTCTTGACTGTTGAAAGGCTGCCCTCCCGCCGCGCTGAAACCTCATCATTCGGCCTGCGCTACCCTACACCATCTTAACAAATAGTGGCTTGCATTAGGACGGCTTCGAGAGTGGATAGCGATGAACCTTCCAAGAAAAGCCTCATTCCCAGGAGACTGGCAGCCGCTAATCCGCATCAGGCGCCGGGACGCAGGCCCCCTGGCTTCCAGGAGCACTCCGAAGCTCCCCCAAAAACGCCCTCCCCGGGACCATGTCCAGCTTGATGTCCCCTTTCAGCAAAGCTCCCTGATAATAAAGTTGGCGCACTTGCGGTTGGGCTCAGGGTTAGGACTTTAGGCGTTGAGCCAAACATGCTACTGTAATTTCCAGGATTCATGGCTCCGGTTTAGAAACTTTCTGGGAAACCCACACAGGAAGTTAGGAACTATTTCCAAAAGGTTTGGACTTTGGAGCTCTGCGCTCTGCAAAGTTCATCTCAGCGCGAGGTAGCAGAGTGTTCCGCCCTGAGTCGTGTAGTGCAGAAGCACTGCTGCAGGAGGCGTGCTGGCCTGAATAATACGCGAAACTCTCCTCAAAACGGGGTCCTATCCCAATTTATTGACCATTGCCGAAAACATGACGACCACCAGGCAGATTGAACATGCTCCTATCCAGGCCAGGGGTATCCAGGACACACCTCTCCTCTGCGTCAGGCTCGGACTGCACGGGCGACTACCACGTACGAAGTACTTCGTATTCAGGGTATACCAGCGCCGTTTTAATGTGCTGCTCCAGAATGCCCCTTTACCAGGCTTCATTTTCGCCCTTCGAGGTCGCAGCGATTTTACGCTTTCCACCCCCTTTTCCCAGCCGCTGGGCCCAATCACTTCCTTTTTCGCCTGTCGAAAAATCCTACTCGTCCAGCCCGTGCCCAGCAGCGCGATACGTAGAGCAGATTAATTATAGCGGTGATATCTATTGCCCAACGCCAACCCCAAACCCATGTGAAGCTCTGAGCTCTCGTCTACACTGCTCATTTCGATTTGTCTTTTTCCTTTCCGTGTTCCCCTAGTCCCGCGCAGCCGGCAAGCATCACCATCCCTCCTCCTGGTTGCTGGCTCAGTTCCCCTGGTCGTGGAACTTTTGCCCAAGGAGATCCTTCTCCCTTGTCTGGCATGCAATCAACCTTCGTATAAGACAACCCCGAGCCCCCTTCGCACACCGAAATCTCCTCTGACTTTTCTATTGAATCCCTTCCACCTTCCTTTGGATATTACTGCTGTTGGCTATCTCCCGCTGCCATCCTGCATACACTGTTACTCACTCGCACATCGGCGACTAACACACACACACTTCACCCCACGCCTATCACAACTTGCTGCATCACACCAAGTGCGCGTCGACATCACAGGCACACTATTTATAAGAAAGTCGTCAATCATCTACTTTTACTGGCAGACGTTCACGCAGGTTCCCTGAGATCCCTATCTATATCGGCTACGCACCTTTCCATACGAACGCCGGCATTAAGGTCAGAGCTCCCGCCCAGATCAACCGCGCCGTCGCAGACACCGTCGCAAAGTCTCAGACTGTCAAAGCAACCCAAATCTTAACAGACGCAATATAAGTCCCGTCCCGGCCGATAATTTGGATTTATTCCACAGCCATTTTGGAAAGTACTGCGACGCGCCTCCGGCACAAAAAAGTTGCCCATCCACGCCAGGCAGTGCAGACTCGCAACAACCGAACTTCTCTCGAAGTTCCCTCGGAAGCACCGCTTTTTTTCAGGAGGCAGTCAGCCTTGCGCAATCCTTAGCAAGAAGCAACGTGAGTCAGACCTCGTCTGTAAGCATACATGAATATTCCAGTGGCAACCGCCTCAAATTGCGAATCTCCAAACTATAATACACCAGCGCTGACCAAGATGTTCCTCCCGACAGACTCCACACATTCTCAAGATGATCACCAGAGAAGTGCAATCGTGCAACATGGGTCGCGGTGCCTACGATACAACAGGCGTGCCAAAACCACCCCCACCGAAGCCTAGGTAACGATGGCGATATCGTCGACCTCACATCATTTCCTCCGAGCGATATAAGCATCGAGATCAAGTCGCAAACGCAGAATTCATACCTTGCATAGACTCCATCCTCGTCTCGATCATCCCGATCTCAATTTCAACATGCATTCCGGCTTCTATTCTCAAGATACAAATTTCGCATGAACAAGACCTTTAATTATCGCATCTGCTCGAGTTTTTTGGCCTTCTTGTACATTATCAACATACACGACTTCCGACGATTCTCTTTCATTCCCACCGATATTCTTGTATTCTCGTCAATCGCCCCGTCTGTCTCGAATTCCAACCACATACCCCAACACCTAATCGCACGATATACTACCTCATTGCTTCCGAACCTGCGAGTCTCGATCCACAGTACAGAACGCAGCGTCTACGCCTCCCTCAAGTCTTTCGCCTTTCTCGGTTTGGAATACACAAAAAGTTGGGCGAGGGGCGTTGCATCTAGAACGGGATCATTACTTTGCCCGAATTTCTCTTATTTCCACATCTCTTTTGTTTGAGGTGTCTGAGTACTCTTGTATCACCACCTGATTGTTTTTCTTCGGCTACACAAAATGGGACATCTTGGGAGCAAAAAATCTGGCAGGCTTGGGAAAATCGTTTGGCTTTTTGCTTGCGCATATAGACTTGTTGGTTTACACTGTTTTACATCTTGTTTTGGAGCTTGTTCGTATGCTCTCGCGGGCAACGACTAGCGCTGTATAGGATAGGAATTTTTTGGCTGTTTGGCTATTGTTTCCTAACTGGCTGCGATATCATCTCTTGTTTTCAGCACTACTTTTGTTATATTATTCTATGTTCGTCATTCCTTCCTGTTTGCGGACCCTGTCCCTGATAGGGTCTGCAATAGCTTCCCCTAATGCTTCGAGGGGCTGGATCCTGATCGATTTGTTGGAGGAAGGGGCCTGACTGGAGATGATCATATACCCATCATAGACTGTATGAAGATCTGCTGCGGAGAAGGAAAGAAAGGAGAAGGGAAAGAAAGAATGCTTTTTGGATTGCAGCTCAGTCAGCGTGATAGCGTTCCGAGAATCAGAATTAGATAATAAGAAATTACTTAATTTTCGCAATCTCTGACTCCTCAAAATCGACCAAGTCTAGACTGCGGGATCATCAAAAGCATCAAAACGAACTCGTTTCATCATGCTACTACTTTTAGAAACCCCAAGCAAGGAGAGGTAGAACAGCCAACATGACAACTCACATCTGCCCCAATTCGACTGATCCCAAGGACCGAGTTTTCGACCACACCACACACATCATCTAGCATACATCTCACCTCATCCCGTCCCTCTGGCTCCCGACCCAAAAAGCAAGCACTAGCTCCTCTGGATGCCACGGCAATCAAACAGCAGCCTCCCTATCCTAAGAACCCTGGTTCCAACCACGCCGCTGGAAAAAACAACCAACACCGCGCGCCACGTATAAAACTCAATACGAAGGTGCCCTTGGGGAGAGGCAAATGGATGGCATGCGTGGGTACGAAGCCATGGGGGTTCATTTCATCCCAAAGTTTGGGATATTGCACTGGATAGTATTTCCTCCGTAGGAAGGACGCCGGAAGAAGGAATTATGTTCAGAGGACTGCTTGGGATCGGCACGTGGATGCAACGGTGCCTTCTGGAATATGCATAGAAGACCCGTTGTCCAGACAGTCGGAATCCCGCGCGCAGCCACTCAGGGGTTCGAACGTGAGCAATGGATTGGATGCAGAGGGCTGCTTTGGGAAGGTGGATTTAGGGGGCTTTTGGGGGGTGGGCGTGGGGGGCGTTGCGACGGCGGGACGGAGGGGGAAGGGAGGTGGAGGAAATGCGGTGTTGGATCGAAAGGGGCGACGGAGTGAATTTGGGTGTGTGGTGGCAGTGGAAGCGAGGAGGAGCGTGCGATGATGCAGCAAGGCGAGAGAGCATCAGGCACGAGAAAGCAACGACAGCAGCAGCAAAAGGAATAAGCATAATACGAGAGCCAAGCGTGCATCAAGGCTCAGCTGCTGCTGTGAATCAGACTCCTCGGTGACTGCGATTCGACTTGAGTCAACCTCAGCTTCCGAAACACAACCAGCGCAGACCTCACTGCCTCACCGGCGACCCCACCAACCACCTTTGCCCCTCCATCCACGAGCACGACCACGACTACACGTGCAGCTCTACGCTTTACGCTCCTCTCTCAGCTTATCGCCACGTTCTCTTCTCTAGAATACGACAGCAAAGATGTCTATCATCCAGCAAGTAACGACCGCCTCCCTCTCCGACAACTGGCGCACAATCAACATCGACGCCCTCGATCCGGACTCTTCCACCAACTTCGACACCTCGACTCTGCACCCCGCCCTCGCCCCCGTCTCTGAGTCAGAGATTCGATCGATCGGGCAGCAGGTTAGGCAGCTATTAAGAGGAGGCGATGCAGAAGGTGCATTGAGAGGGGCGCTGGAGAGCGCACCGTACGGCGGGGATGACAATGTGAAGGATATCCATCTGGGCACTGTAGTTGAGGTATTGCAGAGTATTAGGGCAAGTGAGATTCCGGGAGTTTTGGGCAGGATTTGGGGCAGTGAGGGGGGGAGTGAGGTGGTTGATTGTTTGATGAAGTATTTGTGGGTTGCTCTCTTTCTTTCGTCTCCAGTTGTCTTGTTCTGCATACTCTGCTCTGCAATACTGGGCCGCACGACAGGTTGCAGGTGATGCTTCATTGGGGACCTGCTCTCACATTTGAAATCTCGGGTTGGGGCAGAATTGCTGGTGTTGCGAGCACATGTTCTGCCAGTCGCAGCATCAATGTAGATGCATGGCGATGCAAGCGATTTGGGCGGACTACACAAGTTGACATTTCATCGTTTGAAACTGAAGCTAATTTCTGGTCCTTGCAAATAGATACAAAGGCATGGCCGCTTCATCTACAACAGGCAAAACTCTATCCCGCGGCTCGACGCTCACGCCTCAGAGCACAGGTGCTGGCTTTTCGCAAATGGGTGGTAGACCAGGAGCTCAGAATGAGAGCAGTGGTGCAGCTATGAGTGTGCTACTTTCATGGCATGAGAAGGTCGTGGATGTAGCAGGATTAGGATGCGTGGGTCGGTGTATGACAGATTGGAGGAAAGTTTAGATGTGAAGGGGAAACTTGAAAGTGTGGAAGCTTGGCGTGGGCAGGCAAAAGCTGTTGCATGATGGAGATGCAGCATGAAGTGCCATTGGAAGTATTTGAAGCATGCCGCTAGCGCTGTGCAGTGGAAAATGAGGAGTTTCTGAGAGGCCAAAAGACTTAAACGAGAAGTACTTCTCGCACTCAGGTGCTACAATTGCATGCTCGGCCTTTGACAGCAGCGTTGATTAAAGTGAGCCATGAGACAGCTGACGGCTCTCGTCTCACGGTATTTGCTTGTGATAGCCTCTGACAGCCAGTTATGTTTCTCACAGCAAGTGCTGCTCCGATCTCGGTTCCAATTACAGAACTTTATCACAGAACTCAACCAATCGGCCACTACTGCATCGCATTTCAATAACAAGTTACTTTAGTTCGGCACACCTTCCCCATGTCTCATTCTCTAATTTTCTGGCTGAAAACTTACCGCGGGGCAGCTTACTAAAGCACTCACCCCTCTCTTCCATTTTCAGAATTCAGTCCCCACAATTATGTATCTTAAGATCTTATCTTACTGAAAGCCCTTGATGCCTTGCAAATCAGTTGATCGAGGCTCCGTTGTCGGTCTTTGCTTAGCCAAATCATGTTCAACTCGAGGGGCGTTCACTGCCCCTCTTTGCAGGTCGAATTCTATTTGAACGATCGATGTTCCCTCCAGCAGAAATCGCTCAGTGTAGTACATTGGTATTGATCAATGTACATTGGAAAGACCATTTGTCTTTCTGTTTAGCCACTCTACACACCTGCTATACACATCTTTTGTTCTGGTTAACATAGCATTCAGTCGTCAGTTCAATGAGACCACAATCAAACACTCCTCTCAAGATATTATCCCACTTCTCAAATTTACCACCCGACGATAGTCGGGTTTACTGTCTCTCATCATGGCTGCTATACTTTTCAACACAACTTCCGCTTCGAAGCCTCGCTCACCACACAACCTTCGCATCTACTACCTAACCTTCCTCTCCTGCCTTGGGTCCTGGATGTTCGGCTACAACAATGGCGTTATAGCAGGCGTCTTGATCCTCCCTTCTTTCTTCCGCGATTTCAAACTCCCCACTGTAGGTACGAGAGAATATAACAATATCACAGGAGATATTGTCTCGCAGCTACAGATTGGAGGTCTCGTTGGGAGTCTAGGGACTTTCGGGGTCATGAGATTTTGGGGAAGGAGAGGAGCTATGGTTGCTGCTGGAGCTGTATACTTGGTTGGAGCCGTCGTGCAGGTTTGTTTTGAGTTGATATTTTGTTGACAGGTGGTGGACTGGAGTCTATGTGTGCTAATAAGTATAGATATTCTGCTATGGGGATTTACCACTAATGTATGCCGGCCGCCTGGTTTCTGGTATCGGAACTGGAGGCGCCACCGTCGTCGTTCCTCTGGTAACGTCTTCCTCTCTCGAAACCCTCCTTCGACTAATTCACCTTCAGTACATAGCCGAGCTCGCACCCCCCTCAATTCGCGGCTCCCTGGTGGGCATCTACGAGATCAACAACCAACTTTCTTCACTCATGGGTTACTGGTGCAACTACATCGTAAACGAATATGTCCCCTCCACCTCATCCCGCCAATGGCAAATCCCCCTCGCCATGCAAATCGTTCCGTCTACCCTCCTAATCCTCGCCGCAATCTTCATCCTCCCGGAAAGTCCACGCTTGCTCGTCAAGAAAAACAAGAAACTCCAAGCAAGGAAAAATCTAGCCTGGACCCGCAAACTCTCAGTTGAGCATGAACTCGTGAATCAGGAGATGGAAGAGATTGAAGAGGCGATCAGGATGCAGGATACTCCTCCTGTGAGCGTGGTTCATAGACATAGTGGTGGAAAATTGGGGTTGTTTAAGGAGCTTTGGTGGAAGGGGAATAGAGAAAGGGTTTTGATTGGTTTAGGACTGATGTTTGGACAGAATTTGACCGGAATTCAGGGGTTGAATTTTTATACGCCTACGGTGTTTAAGAGTATTGGGTTTGATGGGACGAAAGTCGTGCTATTAGCTTCTGGTATGTTGACTTCTACTTTGAATTACCGAAGGCCTTTGTGAAGACTTTAAGATTGTTGGATTAATGATTGTTGATTCATGGGATAGGCATGTACGCAGTTGTGAAAACCATCGCTACCATCCTTTCACTCTCCTTTTTCATCGATCGCCTTGGCCGCCGCAAATTGCTTCTTACCAGCTCTGTAGGCACGAGTCTAGCATTGTGGTACATTGGTGCTTTTGTGACCGCCAAACATATCGACCTCACAAAACCTCAGGAGAAGACTATTGCGGGTTGGGTGGCTATTGTCTGTGTTTACGTCTATGCAGTAAGTCCGTTCTTTTGGTTCATCTTGACGAAAAACAAAATTGTACGATGGTATTGATATCGATATAATGCAGGCATTCTTCTCTTTTGCGTGGAGCGGTGTAGTATGGGTGTACTGCTCGGAAATCTTCCCCGTCCGCATCAAAGAACTCGCAGTCTGCCTCTGCACAGCCACACAATGGCTTTCTCAATTTGCAATTGCCCGTGCCTCGCCATCCATGCTCACAAACTGGAAAGGAGGCTTCTTTTTCTTCTTCGCGGCTTGTTTGGTGGTTATGGGGATATTAGTATTTTTCTTGGTGCCGGA